>Ga0081538_10000062_pt1 | contig 100500 bp, 96 predicted proteins | sample TabmetS5T2R1_FD_71022 | JGI IMG/M metagenome (GOLD analysis project Ga0081538, IMG submission 71022) | Tabebuia heterophylla rhizosphere microbial communities from the University of Puerto Rico - S5T2R1 | ecosystem: Host-associated > Plants > Roots > Rhizosphere ... | reverse complement strand
CCCGCCGCGTCGAGCGCTCCGAGCCCGCAGCCGCCGGCGACCTGGAAGACGACACTCGACCCGCGCCCGATCTGGTTGAGCGCGATCTCCTTGCACTTGGCCTGGTCGTCCCAGTCCGACGAGTAACCGTTCAGCGTGCGGATGCCCGGCTTCGAGTACTGCGCGCCCGCCTGGTAGCCGGCGATGAAGCGGTCGACCGGCGGCTCCTTGTACCCGCCCACCGAGCTGACGACCGGCGGGTCCTTCTTGACGTTCAGGCCTGCCAGGACCCCGGCGAGGTAGCCCGCCTGCTCCTCGCGGAAGAGCACGCCGAGCACGTTCGGCGGCCTCCCGGGAAGGGTCGTCTGGTCGACGTCGATGATCGCGTACTTCGCGTCGGGGAAGCTCTTCGCCGCCTCGGCGACCGCCTCGCCCTGAGCGAAGCCGACGCCGATGATCAGGTCGAAGCCCTGGCGCGCGAGCGTCGTGTGGTTCGGGACGTAGTCGGAGGCGCTGCGTGACTGCGCTACCCGGATCTGGACACCGAGCTCCTTCTCGGCCCGCTTGAGGCCCTGGTAGGCGAGCTGGTTGAACCCCCGGTCGTTCAGCTGGCCGACGTCGGTGACGAGCCCGATCCGAAAGTCTGCGTTCGCGCCGCCGGACGCCTGGGTCGTTCCGTTGCCGCCGTCGTCGCCTCCGCATCCGGCGAGCAGGAGTGCCGCGCCCGCGGCTGCAACGAGGACTGCCCGGAGGTTTTCGCCTGATAGTCTCAAACCGGTGGCGAAGTCTAGACGACCCGCGCCCCACCACGCTACCCTCGCCGTCGTCCTGCAGGTGCGGGAAGGCGTCCTGCAGGTGCTGATGTGGGAACGGGCGCGCGAGCCGTTCGCAGGCCGATGGGCCCTGCCGGGCGGCTACCTGGAGCCGGGACAGACGCTCGAGGAGTCGATCCGGCACCACCTCGCCGCCAAGGTCGACGTGCGTGAGCTCGCGCATCTGGAGCAGCTCGAGACGCGCAGCGACCCGGCCCGTCATCCCGAGGACTGGGAGCTCGCGACCGCCTACCTCGGGCTCGTGCCGAGCGACGCCGATCCCGCGATCCCCGAGGACACACGCTGGCTACCCGTGGACTCGCTGCCCGCGACGGCGTTCGACCACGGCGAGATCGTCGCGTCGGGCCTCGGCCGCCTACGGGCGAAGCTCTCGTACACGAACGTCGGCTACGCCCTCGCGCCGGCCGAGTTCACGCTGTCCGAGCTCCGTGAGATCTACACCGCGGCGCTGGGCCACGACGTCTCGGCTACGAACCTCCACCGCGTGCTCGTCCGGCGCGGAGTGCTCGAGCCGACCGGGTCGAAGCGAGAGCCGGGAAGAGCCGGCGGGCGGCCCGCGTCGCTCTTCCGGTTTCGATCGAGAGCGCTGGAGGTGACCGACCCCTTCGCGGTCTTGAAGCCACCGCGCACCTGATCGCAGAATTCGCCGCGGAACGGGCTTGGCCCGTTCCGCCGCAGACCATGTCGGGCGAGGAAGCGCAACCCAGCTTTGGCGCCGCGCAGCGCGAAGCGCTGCCCGGCTGCAGAGAGTCGCCGAAAGTCGTGAGACTTTCGGCGAAGCGAGTGGCGGCGCCTATGGCGCCGCCACGAGGCGATTCCGGCCGCCGCGCTTCGCGGCGTAGAGAGCGGAGTCGGCGCGGCCGACGAACGCCTCGGCGCTCTCGATCTCGTCCCAGCAGGCGATCCCCGCAGAGACCGTCTCGCCGTCCGGCATCGCCGCCCGCAGGCGCTGGACGAGCACCTGCGCGCCCTCGAGCGTGCAGCCCGGCAGCAGGAGGCTGAACTCCTCGCCGCCGTAGCGCGCCAGCATGTCGCTCGACCGGAGCTGGCCAGCCCACGCGGCGGCAGCCTGCTTCAGGAGCCGGTCGCCGGCCTGGTGTCCGCGGTCGTCGTTGAACCGCTTGAACCGGTCGAGGTCGAGCATCGCGACGCAAACAGGACGGGAGTCGCGCGCGGCCCGCGCGAGCTCCCGAGGAAGCTCCTCCTCCCAGGCGCGGCGGTTCGGGAGGCCGGTGAGGTCGTCCGTCCGCGCGGTGGCCTGGAGCTGGGCGAGCAGGCGCGCGCGGTCGAGGGCGATCGCCGCCTCGGCCGCGAGCATGCGCATGCCCGACTCGATCCTGGGAGAGAGCCGCTTGACCGGCTTCGCCCAGCCGAGGACGAGGACCGCCACCCCCGTCTGGTCGCGAAGGACCGGCTCGAAGTGCATGGAGCGGAGCCCGTGACGGCAGCCGTGGGTCGCGTCCCGGAGGAACACGGGCTTGCCGGACATGTACGCGAGGCCGGCGCCCGCCTCTTCGCCTGCGCGCGGAATCCGCATCCCGACCGCGGAGGTGAGCGCGAGCCGGCCGTCGGGCCTCGGCTCGAGCAGCTGGACGACGTCGGCGCCGGCGATCGTCCTCGCGGACGAGCACACGGCCTGGCGCACGGTGTCGGGGTCGGTGCTCGCGCCGATCTGGCGCATCGACGCCGTGACGTCCTCGATATTTGCGAGCGCGAGCCGCGTCTCGTCCGCCCGCCACCGCAGCTCGGCGACGAGCCCCTGGACGGTGAAGCCGACGATCGGCGAGACGCAGATCCAGAGGATCGCGCGGCGCCACTCCGTCGCCGGGTACTCGGGCGCGCCGAGCAGGAGCAGCGGCACGAAGAAGACGGCGGCGAGCCCGGCGATGCCGATCGCGAGCTGGTCGCGCGTCCCGTAGAGCGCGAGCCAGAAGACGGGAAGCATCGCGAGCGCCGAGTAGCCGGACATCGCGCCGCCCTGGCTCTCGCGCAGCAGGGCGATGACGACGAAGTACGAGAGCGCCGGGACGACCTCCGCGAAGTGCGGCAGCCGGTTCCACGGTGCGAGCCAGACGGTGAGCACGATCAGGCCCGTCAGCGCCGAGGCGAGCGCGATCTCCGTGAACCCGTCGCCGGCCGGGGGAAGCGGCAGCACGGCGATCGCGAGCACCATGACGCCGAGGAAGGGCAAGCTGCGCGCGAGGAGCCCCGGGCGTGCGTACATGCCCCGGTTGACGGGGTGGCCGCCCATTCTCGTGCGAGCCCACGCAGGCAGGGCGAGGGAGGCAAGAGCCGCAGTCCTCACGCCCAGACGTAGTCGGAAGCGCGGGCCCGCAGCACCACCCTTAAAAAGGGGGTCGACTCCTGTTTACAAGAAGATCCAGATCAGGAGCGCGACGAGGATCAGGATGCCCACGACGATCGCGATCGTCCCTCCGACCCCGCCGATGACGAGGAGCGGCGTCTTCTCGCTCTCGCCCCGCGCCGCCTCGCGTGCCTCGCGCTCGAGCGGTGCGTCGTCCTCGCGTTCCGGCTCCGTCACGCGCCGGATCCTAAATGCGGGCTCAGGCCGGCGCGGCGTCGGTCTCGGCCGGGCCGGCGTTCGGCCAGCCGGAGATCGACGCGATGAGGAGATCCGCGAGGTCGGACGCCTGCGGCACGAGCTGGCCGGTCGTCGCGATCGAGAGGCGGAACGGCGGGAGGATGTCCCTGAGCGGCCGGACTGCGACGCCGGTGGGCGGTGCGGAGGCGAAGAGCGCGGGCAGGACGGCGGCGCCTGCGCCTGCGCCGACGAGCCCGAGCGCCATCTCCGCGTCCGAGGCGACCACCGGAGCCGTCACGTCGTCCGCGAAGGCGGTTCCGTCCGCCGTCGCGATCCGGGCGAGCGAGGTCAGGTCGCCGAGCGCGATCCGCTTCTGCGCACGAGCGAGCGACGAGACGGCGGGGATCGCGACCGAGTAGGAGCACATGGCCGCCGGCCGGAGCTCGAGCGGCGGAGCGACGTCGGTCGCACGCACGACGGCGAGGTCGACGGCGCCGGTCTCGAGGAGCCGGAAGAGCCGGTCGTCCTCGGCCGAGCTCACGACCTCGACGACGACGCGGGGATGCCGGACGCGCATCGCGACCACGGCCTCCGAGAGGTGCGGGAAGGAGAACGGGGTCCCGACGCGCACGACGTGGCCCACGCCGGCGGCGGTGGCTGCAACGTCGGCCCGGGCCGCGGCGATCGCGTTCTCGACCGTGTCGTGCAGCCGGCGAAGGCGGGCGCCCACCTCGGTGAGCGCCAGCGGTCTACCCCGCGACGGCCGCTCCAGGACGGAGTGCCCGACGGCCCGCTCGAGCGCCGCGATCTGCTGGCTGATCGCCGACTGCGTGTACCCCAGCTTTCGCGCTGCGCGGCGGAAGCTGCCCTCGTCCGCGACGACGGCGAGCGCCTCGAGATGCCGGAGCTCGATGCCGGGCCAGCGCTTCAGCTGCTGCACGGCGCTCCTCGGCGCAAGGCGCAGCGGCGGAGAACGGGGCTCGCGGGGGTCGAACCGCCCATTCCTTACCGTTGACGCTCGCGGCGGATATTGGTTTGCAGATCGAGCGATTACACGGACTGAACGCCCAATTCCGGTCGCTGAACTCGACCTAACCGCCCTTTCTCTGCGCCGTTTGAGCGGTCGGAGTGCCAAATGAGGCACTCGGAGCCGGAGCAGGCGGATTGCCCCGGCTCTCAATCCGCGAAAGGAGTCTCAGTGCATAGACGGCTCACGCTCTCGGTGGCGATGCTGCTCGTCGGTGCCGGGCTGCTCGCGGCGTCCGCGGTTGCGGGCCCCACGAGTAGCGCCTCACCGCAAGCATCGGATGCCGGGAAAGCACGGGTCGGCGGGACGCTCAAGCACAGCCTGACAGTCGACATCGACTACGTCGATCCGGCTCTCTGGTACTACGTGCCGTCCTGGACGATCGCGTACTCGACGAGCGCGATGCTCATGAACTACCCGCATGCGCCCGCCCCGAGGGGGTCGCGGCTCACGCCGGAAGTAGCTCAGGGCTTCCCTCGCATCTCGCGTAATGGGCTGGTGTACAGCTTCCGGCTCAAGAACACGTACCGCCTCTCGAACGGCCAGCGGGTCACGGCGCAGAGCTTCGCGAACGCGCTGAACCGTGCCCTCAACCGGCGCATGAGCTCGCCGGCCCAGCCGTTCATCGAGGACATCGCCGGTGCCCAGGCAGTGATCGCCGGCCGCGCTCAGCGGGCCAGCGGCATCACCGCGCGTGGAAACGTGCTCACGCTCCGCCTGACCCGGCGCGCACCTGATCTTCTCGCCCGGCTGGCGATGCCGTTCTTCGCCGCTCAGCCGGCCCTCCCGATCAACCCGGAGGGTGTCCGGGCTCCGGTGCACGGCGCCGGCCCGTACTACATCCGCGAGTGGACGCAGAACCGGCGCGTCATCCTCGAGCGGAACCGCTTCTACCGCGGTCCCGTTCGCGGCAACGTCAACCGCATCGAGATCGACATCGGGCTCCCGCTCGAGACGATCAAGCTGAACATCGACCGCGGCACGACGGACATGGGTGACCTTCCGCCGGCAGCACATGCCGAGCTCGGTCGCCGCTATGGCGTGAGGAAGCAGTCGCCTGGTCGCTACTTCGCGAACCCGGCGCCGACCATCCTCTACCTGGCGATGAACCATGACCGCCGGCTGTTCGGCGGCGGTGGGAACGGCAACGTGCGGCTGAAGAAGGCCGTCAACTTCGCGATCGACCGGCAGGCGATCCTCGCCCAGGGCGGGGCGTACTCCGGCGTCACGAACGACCAGTACATGCCGCCGACGATGCGTGGCTTCCGGAACGTCGCGATCTACCCGCGGCGCCCGAACATGAGCCAGGCTCGCTCGCTCGCCTCGGGCCAGACCCGCGGCGGCGACGGCGTGTTCTACTGCTCCAACCGGGCTCCGTCTCCCGCGCGGTGCCAGGTCGTCCAGGCGAACCTGCGGAACATCGGCCTGAACATGGACATCAGGCTGTTCCCGCGGGCGACCCAGTTCGAGCTGGCCGGCCGCAAGGGCGAGCCCTTCGACATGACCCTCGAGGGTTGGCACATGGACTACTTCGATCCGTACGACTTCATCTTCCTGGTCGACGGCTCGACGATTCGGCCTGCCAACAACGTGAACTTCTCGTACTTCAACTCGTCGGCCTTCAACCGGAAGATCAACCGGGCGAAGACGCTCGTCGGCGTGGAGAGGTATCGGGCGTTCTCGAACCTTGATCACGACCTGGTTCGCAACGGTGCGCCGCTGGCCACCTACGCGAGCCCGAACGACCGGCATTACGTCTCCGCGCGGACTGGGTGCTACCACTACCACCCGGTCTTCACGTGGGACTACGCCGCGCTCTGCCTCAACCGCTAAGCGGACGAAGCGGAAGAGCAGACGGAAGGGCGGCCCCTCGAGGGGCCGCCCTTCCTCCTTTGCAAACCAGACGTGTGTTGTCACGTCTGAATGCATAGCGGCATGCGGAAGACCCTCTCTCTCGTCGCCCTCGTGTCAGGTGTCGGACTCCTGGCGGCCTCGGCCCTCGGCTCGGTGTCGCAGGCGCCTCCGCCCGGGACGTTCCGTCTCGGCCTCGCGGTCGACATCGACTACGTCGACCCGTCGCTCGCGTACTACGCGCCGACCTGGGCACTCATGTACGCGACCGGCGCGCAGCTCTACGGCTATCCGGACGCGCCGGCACCGCGCGGCTCGCGACTGCTCCCCGAGGTCGCTGCGGGGTATCCGCGCGTCTCCAGAGACGGCCGTGTCTACACGATCCGGCTGAAAAGGACCTACTGGTTCAGCAACGGGATCCGGGTCACGGCGGCCAACTTCGCCTGGGCGATCAACCGGGCGCTCCAGCGACGCATGACTTCACCGGCGCAGCCGTTCATCGAGGCCATCGTCGGCGCGAAGGACGTCATCCAGGGCCGAGCGAGGCTCGCACGCGGCGTCCGGACGCCCGACCCATACACCCTGCAGCTCCGGTTGGAACGGAGAACGCCAGACATCCTGGCGCGGCTCGCGATGCCGTTCTTCCAGGCGATTCCGCGGAACCTCCCGATCAATCTCGAGGGCCTGTCCGCGCCGGTCGCCAGCGCCGGCCCGTACTTCATCAAGGAGTGGACGAGGAATCGGCGCATCGTCCTCGAGCGAAACCGGTTCTACCGCGGCCCCCGTCCCCGCCGCGTCCGTCGGATCCAGGTCGACATCGGCCTGCCGCTGGAGGCGATCAAGCGCAACATCGACCGAGGCATCTACGACGCGGGCGATGTCCCCCTGGCTGCGCACGCCGAGCTCGGTCGCCGCTACGGCGTGCGGCACCGGTCACCTGGCCGCTATTTCGCCAACCCGATGCCGTCGCTCGTCTACCTCGCCTTCAACCACGACCGCCCACTCTTCGGAGGACACGGCTCTGAGGGCAACGTCCGGCTCAAGCAGGCGGTCAACTACGCGATCGACCGAACACGCATCGTCCGGACGTTCGGCGCGTATGGCGCAGTCGCAAACGACCAACTGCTCCCACCCACCCTGCGCGGGTTCCGGAATGCCGCGATCTATCCCTCCCATCCCGATCTGACGCGCGCGCGGGCGCGCGCGAACGGGCACACCCGTTCAGGAACCGGCGAGCTGTGGTGCTCTTTCAGGAGTCCTTGGCCTCAGATCTGCCAGATCGTCCAGGCGAATCTCCGGGAGATCGGCTTGTCCATGAACATCAGTCTCGAGCCGAGAGTGTGCGGGGTCTTTTGCTTCAACCCCCGCCGGCGCGGTGAGCAATTCGACATCTTCCTGACGGATTGGCGGAGCGACTTCCACGATCCGGGCGAGTTTGTTCAGCTCGTCGACGGTAAGGCGATCGGCCCGTTCAACAGTCCCAACGCCTCATACTTCGACGACCCGGGCTGGAATCGCAGAATCGCGCGAGCGAACGCTCTGAGCGGCGTCGAGCGCTACCGGGCGTTCGGCCGCCTCGACCGCGAAATCATGCGAGCGGCCGCTCCGGTCGCACCGATCGCGACTCGGACCGCGCGCGTCTACGTCGCATCGCGGGTCGGCTGCTACCACCACCATCCCGTCTACGGGTGGGACTACCCAGCCGTCTGCCTGCGTCGATGAAACGACTCTCGATCCTGATGGCCGCTGTCGGCGCGAGCCTTCTCGCGGCCTCGGCGCTCGGGTCCGTGTCGCAGGCGCCGCCGCCGAACACCTTCCGCTGGTCGGTCGGAGTCAACATCGACATCGATCCCGCCGTGGCTTACTCCGCTGAGAGTTGGGCAGTGAGCTATGCGACCGGCGCGAAGCTCTTCAACTATCCAGACGCACCGGCGCCGCGCGGATCGCAGCTGGTTCCGGAGGTCGCTGCGGGCTATCCCCGGATCTCGAGGGACGGCCGCACGTACACATTCCGCCTCAAGAAGTCATACCGCATGAACAGCGGGGGGAAAGTCACCGCGAAGAGCTTCGCGCGCTCGCTATTCCGGACGGCACACCCGCGCATGTCCTCGCCCGGCTACCAGCTCATGTCGGACATCGTCGGCGCTGAGGCGTTCAACAAGCGCGAGGCGGCTTCGCTGGCGGGTGTTCGCGTACTGGAGCCGTACACGCTCCAGATCCAGCTCAAGAAGCCGAGCTTCGACCTTCTCGATCGCCTGTCGACTCCGTTCTTCGTCGCGGTTCCGCCATACCTCGGAATTAACCCGCACGGCCTGGAAGCCCCGATCCCGAGCGCGGGCCCGTACTACGTGAGCGAACGAAGGTCGCGGCGCATGATCCTGGAGCGGAACCCCTTCTACCATGGTCCGCGTCCACACCGCGTAAGGCGGATCCACATCGACATCGGGTCCGCGGACCAGTCGATGAAGCGCGATATCGATCGGGGAGTGATGGACGCAGGCGACGTTTCGCCGGAGGCCCACGCCGAGCTCGGTCGCCGGTATGGCGTAAAGCGCCAGTCGCCAGGCCGGTACTTCGTGAATTCGACCACTCGCCTCCTCTACCTGGCGTTCAACCACGACCGCGAGCTCTTCGGAGGCCCGGGGCCGCGAGGAAACGTGAGGCTCAAGAAGGCCGTGAATTTTGCGATCGACCGACGACAGCTCATGCTGCAGTTCGGAACGTTCGGCGGCGTGGTGAGCGACCAGCTCCTCCCTCCCACCATGCCGGGGTTCCGCGACTGGAAGCTCTATCCAAGGCGCCCGAACCTCGGGCGGGCTCGCCGTCTCGCCACGGGCAACCTCCGAAACGCCAAGGGCTTTTTCTACTGCATCTGGCGCCGTCCGGAGCCACAGCTCTGTCAGCGTGTCCAGGCTCAGCTTCGCGCTATCGGCCTGGACATGGACGTGAGGCTCTTCCCGAACCGAGGCTTCTGGTTTCCGAGTCGCCGCGGCGAAGCGTTTGACATGACCGTCGCGGACGGCCCGACATTCGGGAGATTCGACCCGGGTGCCTGGCTCGACCATGTGGATGGCGCGACCATTCGACCGGCCGGGAACGTGAACGCATCGTATTTCAGCGACCCGACATTCAATCGGCGCATTCGGCTGGCCCGACGGCTCAAGGGCGAACGGCGCTATGCCGCCTTCGCAACGCTCGATCGAGACTTGATGCGAGATGCGGCGCCGATCGCGCCGATCGGTTACCTCAACGACAGGCACTACGTGTCCGCTCGCGTCGGCTGCTACCACCACCACCCGGTGTACGGATGGAACTTCGGAGCCATATGTCTCCGGCGTTGAAACCGGCGTAGACTCGCGCGCGAGCACGGTGGCGCGACGGCACCTGATCGGACTGCTCCTCGCGACCGAGGAGGACTGGCCGAGGGCCTTCGAAACCCTGCTCGCCCGCCTCGGACCGGTTCGCTGGCGCGGCGAGACGCACGAGTTCCCGACCGAGCGGATCGTCCACGAGCCGTTCGACCTCCGCTACAAGCCGCGGCACGCGCTCATCATCGACCGGCTCGCCTGGTGGTACGAGGTGCCGCGCGAGTGGCTGAAGAAGCTCGCGCTGATGGACGAGGTCTACCTGCTCAACAACCCGTTCACGTTCCAGGCGATGGAGAAGCACTCGGCCTACTGCGCGATGATGCGGCTCGGGATCAAGGTGCCGGACACCTGGCTGATCCCGCACAAGCTCCCGCCCGACAACCCGCGCTACGTGCCGATGGCGGAGCGCTACAGCCCCGAGTTCGACCTCGACTACGTCGCCGAGCAGGTCGGCTACCCGCTCTACATGAAGCCGTTCGACGGCGGGATGTGGGTCGGCGTGACCCGGATCGGTTCCAGTGAGGAGCTCCACCGCAGCTACGACGAGTCCGGTGAGCGTCTGATGCACCTCCAGGCCGCCGTCGAGGACTTCGAGGTCTTCACCCGCAGCCTGTCGATCGGCCCGCAGACGAAGGTCATGGAGTACGACCCGTCCGCGGACGGCCACTACCGCTACCAGGTCGGCGACGAGTTCCTGCCGGCCGAGCAGCTCCGCGAGGTCGAGACGATCGGACAGCTCGTCAACGCCTTCTTCCGCTGGGAGTTCAACTCGTGCGAGGTGATCGTCAAGGACGGCGAGGCGTACCCGATCGACTACGCGAATGCCTCACCGGACATGGCGCTCGTCAGCCTCCACTACTACTTCCCGTGGGCGATCCAGGCGCTCGCCGCCTGGTGCCTGTTCTGCGCGGCGACGGAACGAAGGGTCGGCGTCTACCAGCCGACCCGCACCTACTTCGAGGTCGGGGACTCGGACCTGCCGTACGCCGACAAGCTCGAGCGGTACCGCGCGCTCGCGGACGACTACTTCCAGACCGAGCTCTTCGAGGAGTTCCGAGCCGAGGCGCTACCGCACCTCGAGGAGGCTACGGTCGAGTACGTCGAGAGCTCGGAGTTCGATCGGCTGATCGTCGAGGTGATCCGAACCGAGGAGCCCGAGGAGAAGCAGGAACGGCTGATCGAACGGTCACGTGAGGCTGCGGCAGCCTGGGCTGCAGATCGACGCTCAGCCCCGGCGCATAGATGATCGTCAGCACCACCGCACGCAGCTTAAAGGGCGGATCCGTCCTAAATCTAGGGCGGATCCGCGCTAGTTAATCGCGGCTTAACAGCGCGCGGTTTGCCTTTCGTAGACGTTCGAGCGGCTCGCGGTACTCCTCGAGTGGGACCCCGAGTTCGTCCTCGATCGCCTTCTCCGCAGCGGCGATGATCGGCTCCATCTCCTCGAGGAACGCCTCCCCTTTCGACGTGATCTGGAGGAAGTGCGAGCGTCGGTCTTCGGGGTTCGGCACGCGCCGGACGTAGCCGGAGACGATGAGGCTCTGCAGGCGCCCGCGGAGCGTCGTCTTGGGGATGCCCGTCTCGGCCTCGAGCCCGCTCGGCGTGATCGGCCCGTGGATCCCGATCAGCGTCAGCATCCCGACCTGGGTGAACGGGTAGCCGGCGCGGATCAGCTCGCGGACGAAGATCTGGCTGGCGAGGGCGTTGGCCACCGCGAGCTCGAGCAGCACCGGCCTCCGCGGCTCTTTCGCCATGTCAGGCGGAGTCTAGGAGGGTCAGCTGCGCACGAGCACGAGGTTGAACGTCGCGCTCGTGCGGGCGCCGCGCGGGTAGTGCTGCGTCACGAGCGTCCGGAAGCCGCGCGCGGTCACTCGGACGTGGATGTGCGGCGGACGGCTCTCGTAGGCGACGGGTCGGTTGCTCTGGAAGCGGTAGCTGCCGTCCGCGCGGGCGAACATCGTCGCGCGGTGCGCGTCGTCGTACCGGCCGCGCGGGTTGACGAGCCAGAGCTCGATGCGGGCGCGGCGGATCGGCCGGCAGCCGGTTGTCAGGACGCGTCCGCGGAGGACGTAACCCGTCCCGACCTTCGAGCGGACCGGCGCTCCAGGCTCGTAGTAGGGGCCGAGCGAGTCGGCGCGGGTCGGCACGCAGCGAGGCGCCGCGTCCGATCCGGTCGAGCCGACGCCGAGCGCGAGGAGCGCGAGGGCGGCAAGCGCGACGAGGCGGCCCATGCCGGGAGGCTAGCTACGAGAAAAGCGTCAGTTCGGGTTCGCGGAGCCCACGCAGGACGTCCAGGTCCACCTCGACGCAGCGGATCCCACGCGCGGTGGCGAGTGCGATTGCCTGCGGCTTCAGCTTCTGCGCGGCGAGGATCCCGCGGCAGGCCGCCTTGGCCGGGTCGACGCGGATGCACTCGAGATAGCGCGAGAGCTGCTCGACCGCCTCGATCGTCCCGATGCGCTTGATCTCCACGGCGACCCAACCGTCGTCGTCGTCGTCGCGGCACATGAGGTCGACCGGCCCGACGTCGGTCGACCATTCCCGCCGGTCGAGGCGCAGCGGCTCGCCCAGCCAGCTCGGATTCGCGGCGAGCGCCTCCTGCAGGTCGCGCTCGACGCCGTCCTTCTCGAGCGCGGCCGCCTCCCCCATGTCGTGCGACACATCGCTCAGGACCTCGAGCAGCCGGATCTCGAGCCGGTCCTCGGTCCTCCCCGCCCGCTTGCGGACGACGAGTCGGCCGTCCTCCTCCTCGACGACGGTCGGCGGCGTCATCCAATTGAGGGGCTTGTAGCCGCCCGCGTCGGCGTGGACGAGCACCGAGCCGTCCTCCTTCAGCATCAGGAGCCGCGTCGACTCCGGCAGGAAGGCACTGAGGCGGCCGGAGTAGGACACCTCGCAGCGGGCGACGATCAAGCGCATCGGGCGACCGTACCGTCCTCTCCGGACGGGTCCCGGGTGGACCTCCGGTACGCTTCTAGTCCATGGGCGACTTCGGTCTCTTCCTCGTCTTCATGGTCCCGCCGCTCGTTCTCGGGCTCGTGATCCAGTGGTGGCTGAAGCGAACCTTCGCGCGGTACTCCGAAGTCCAGATTGCGAGCGGGCTGGCGGGCGCGCAGGTCGCGCAGCAGATCCTCAACCAGAACGGCCTCAGCGAGGTGCCGGTCGAGATGTCGCCCGGCGGGCCGCTCTCGGACCACTACGACCCGCGCAAGAAGGCGCTGTTCCTCTCCGAGCCGGTCTACCGGCCGCCCAGCGTCGCGGCGGCGGCGGTCGCAGCCCACGAGACCGGTCATGCCCTCCAGGACGCGAAGGGCTACACGCCGCTGAAGATCCGGTCGGCGATCTACCCGGCCGTCGCCTTCGCCTCGACCGCGTGGATCTGGCTCCTGATCATCGGGGCCGTGCTGAACGCGCTGAACCTCGTCGCGCTCGCGCTTCTCCTCTACGCGGTCGCCGTCGCATTCCACATCGTGACGCTGCCGGTCGAGTTCAACGCCTCACGGCGAGCGTCCGCGCAGCTTCGGGAGCTCGGCATCGTGGGCGTCAGCGAGCAGGAAGGCGTCAACAAGGTGCTCAGAGCCGCGGCGCTCACCTATGTCGCCGGCGCGCTCGCAGCGCTGTCGCTGCTCCTCTACTACGCGCTGATCTTCTTCGGCAACCGCGACTAGCTCGGCCGTCGCGAGTCGGGGAACTCCGCCGCCGTCTGCCGGCGCAGCACCTCCACGCCGAGGGCGAGGACGACGGCCGTAGCGAGGATCAGCTGCCAGCGCTGCGTCTGCACGGTCGGCCCCCACCAGACGAGGAGACCGAGGAGCAGCGCCGCGCCGCCGAAGGCGATCTCCGCGCGGGCGATGTGCGGAGCGAGCCACTGCCGCGTCTCCGTGGCGCGGCCCGACGGCCCGGAGATCCAGACGGCGACGAGCAGGAGCGCTCCGAGGCCCACGAGGGTTATTCCGCCGTCCCGCAGCTGCGCTGTCAGGATGTCCCAGGCGTTCCCGGCGGCGACTTCGATCGACTCCGTCGTCGCGAGCTCGTCGACGACGTACGAGCCGGCGACCCGCACCGTCACGAGGACGAGGAGCCCGGTGATGATCGACGAAATCCCGATCATCCGGAGGATGTCGCGGCGCCGCCCTTCGGCAAGCCAGACCGCGACCGCCCAGAGGATTACCGGGACGATCCAGAGCCACAGGCCGAGTACCTTGAAGAGCTGCGTCAGGTCCTGGGCTGTCTCGAGCTGATCCGATTCGAGGATCGTGATCCGCCCGGCGTCCGGGTCGTCGGCGAAACGCTGGCCGACGTTGCCGAGGATCGCGACCCGGTCGCCCAGCTGGATCACGAGCGGCCGCAGGTCGAGGACCACGGCGCCGCCCGCGGTCTGGATCCTCTCTGTGTCCCCTTCCAGGACGTTGATCAGGTTCTCGTGCGCCCGCCTGACCGAGGCGACCCAGAGCTCCTGAACCCGCGGACGCTCGAGCAGCTCCCGCGCCAGGCGGTCTGCTGCGAGCTGCACCCCGCTCGCGATCGGTCCTGCGAGGCCCTGCTGCTCCGGCGGCAGCCGCTGCTCAAACGCGGCCGCCACGTCGACGTTGGCGAAGAGCTCGTCGACGAGCGTGTCGGCGACCTCGTCCCGGATCTGCTGGTCGGCGATGAGGTCTCCGGCGAGCTGTTCGACTGAGTCGGAGTCGAGCGCCTGGAAGCGGACGTAACCCGCGATCAGGCTCAGGACCACGAGGATCGCGCCGAGCACGACAAGCCCGCGGACGAGGAGCATTCGACGCACGGATGGTTTGCTATCGCTGTCCGGGCGCCTCTGTCATCGTCCCATTTGGACTATTGGTCGTTCGGTACATCGGGCACGGAACGGTATTCGTCGAGCTCGACGGCGTTCGCCTCCTCACGGACCCGCTTCTTCGCCATCGCGTCGCCCATCTGCGGCGCGCAGTTGCCCTTCATCCGCCGCCGTCCGTCGACGCGGTCCTCCTCTCGCACGGGCACTACGACCACCTGGACCGGCCGTCGCTGCGGATGCTGAGGGCGCCGCTCGTGGTCGCGCCGACGGGGCTCGGCCCACGGCTGAGCGGCCTGGCGTTCAAGGCCGTCGACGAGGGCGACGAGCTGCAGATCGGCCCGGTCACTGTGCGCGCTACGCACGCGGAGCACGACGGGGGTCGTCCGCCCTTCGGCGAAGGCCCGGCCCTGGGCTTCGCGATCCTCGGGAGCTCCCGAGTCTTCTTCGCCGGCGACACCGACCTCTTCGACGCGATGGACGGCCTCGTGCCGAACCTGGATCTCGCACTGGTGCCGATCTGGGGCTGGGGCGCGACGCTCGGGCGCGGCAAGCACCTCGACCCCGAGCGCGCGGCCGAGGCGGTCCGCCGCCTGGCGCCGAAGGTCGCCGTGCCCATCCACTGGGGTACGTACCGACCGGCGCACCGGCGAGCGAACGCCTGGTTCCTGACGAAGCCCGTCGATGAGTTCGCGGAAGCGGCGGCGCGGGTCGCTCCCGACGTCGAGGTCCGCGTCCTCCGGCCGGGCCAGGCGTTCGAGCTCTAGTGAGCCAAGCCGGCCTTCAGGCCGACGATAACCAGCCCGAATGCGACGTTGACCGCCACCGACGCGATCGTCGCGAGCGGGCTGAGCCGCTCCACCGTCGCGTAGCGCACCCCCTCGACCGCCAGGGTGAGTAGGCCGCACCCGAGCGCCAGCCAGACCGCGGTCGTCTCCTTGAAGAGACCGAGGGCGCCCAGGACGAGCGCAGCGATCGGGAGGACGCCCGAGAGCAGCATGGCGATCTCCCGCCGCGCCACGCTCAGGAACTCGGCGCGGTCGAGCCGCCGGCCACGCGAGATCGTTTCCGCGAGCGAGTGGGCGTACACGTGGGCGATCCAGAGGACGACGACCGATCCGGCGACGATCCCGGCCAGCTCCGCGGCCTGCGGCTCGCCGCCCTTGGAACCCGCGGTGATGGCAGCCATGACGATGATCGTCCCGTAGACGACACCTGCGATCTCGGGCGCCGACCCGGCGCGAATGCGGCTCATCGCTGCTCCAGGCGCTCGAGGCGCTCTTCGATGCGGGCAAGGACGGCCGCCTGCTCGCTCTCGAGCTGCTCGATCCGTTGCTGCTCCGACTGCCGCTGCTTCGAGATCAGGACGGACACGATCACGCTCGTGAGGGTCGGGATGAGCGCGAGCCCGGTCAGCATCAGCCCGGACGCGACAACCCGGCCGGCAGGCGACTCCGGAACCACGTCGCCGTAGCCCACCGTGGAAACCGTCGTCACCGCCCACCAGTACGCGAGCCCGAGGCTCGTGAAGGTGTCCGGCTCCACCAGCCGCTCGAGCAACCCGGCGATCGCCACGAGCACGAGCGCCACAGCGAGGATCGTGCCGACCGCTCGCTTGAGCGAGAGGCGCTCGTACCAACGCTCGAACCGCGGATGTTCACTGACCGCCATGGAGGAAAATTCGCGCCCCGCGGCCCCGAACCCTGCTCCTACTCCAGTGAGCTGATCAGGACGGCCGTGGCGAAACCGAGGGTCGTCAGGAGCCCGGCCGCCCGCCCGCCCTTCTCGAAGGCCTCGGGCATCATCGTGTCGGCGAGCATCGTGAGGATCGCGCCTGCGGCGAACGCGAGGACGAATGCGACGGCGTCCCCCGAGGCGCCCTCGAAGATGCGATTTCCCAGCGCGGCCGCGATCCCCGCGACGAGCGTGACTCCGATCCAGAGCCAGTAAATCCGGCCCGTCTTCCAGCGGGCCTTCCTCAGGCCGGAGGTCGCGGCGGCAGACTCGGGCAGGTTCGAGAGGAACACCGCGACGACGAACGCGAGGCTGATCCCCTCTCCGGACACGAGGTCCATCCCGACGACGAAGGACTCGGGAATGCCGTCAAGCACGATCCCGAGCACGATCGCGAGTGCGACGCCGCGAGCCTGGCCGCCGCCCATGCTCTTTCGGTCCTCCCCACCCATCCGGTCGATCAGCAGGTCGCCGAAGTAGAAGGTGAAGGATCCGCCGAAGAGGCCGACGGCAAGCCACGACCTGTGCTCGACCACCTCCTGCGCGTCGAGAAAGAGTTCGAACGCGACGGCGCTGATCAGCACGCCAGCGCCGAAGGCCATAACGAGTCCGAGCGCTTGCTCGCGCAGGTCGAACCGCAGCGCCAGGAAGGCGCCGGCAATGAGCGACGAGCTTGCGAAAGCCCCCCAGAGGAAGGCTTCGATCAGTAGCGATCCGCCACGGTCAACCAGGCGACGAACGCGGCGGGAATTGCGCCGCAAGCGACAAGGATCCCGATCAGCACGAAGTCCAGCGCCACGAGAAGCACGCCGGCGATGAAACCGGCGACCAGGACTCCCAGCCCGATCAAGAGCGGGGCGCCACGGCTCGTGGTGTCCATGTTTCTCCCTTCGTCAGAGGTTCAGCAGTCGTCTACGCCCTCTCCTGGATCACCCCCGGCCGGGTCAACGACCAGATCACCCAAACGGCCAGCGCGATCATCAGCAGCGACCAGAACGGGTAGTACGGGATGAAGAAGAAGTTCGCGATCGCGCTCAAGACGGCGAGAACCACCGCGGTGACGGCGGCCCACGCTCGCCCGGCGAAGAGGTAGAAGCCGGAGAGCAGGATCAGGATCCCGAGCAGCAGGTGTATCCAGCCCCAGGCCGTCGTGTCGATGTCGAACGTGTAGTTCTGAGTGACGAGGTAGAACCCGTCGTCGATGATCGCCACGAGACCGGCGATAATCTGGAAGCTGCCGATCAGCACCATCATCACCCCCGCAAAGGTGAGTCCACCGACCGCCCAGCCTGACACCGACGGCGCGTCGGTGCGTGCGTCGTACTGAGACATCTCGCTCCTTTCCTCGTGACGCAAGCGGAACCGGCATCACGGTACGAAAGCGTTCGGACAGCCTCATCGTCCCGACGGGATGAAGCGCGGACGGGGCGGCGCATGGCCATGATCCCCACGTGGAGCAGGTCCCGGTAGCCGAGCCGCGCGCGCGGCGCTCCTGGCGCCGTTACGCCCTCTCCGCTATCGGCGTGGCGTTCGCAATCGCGACGTTCGCCTACTTCCTGCCGCAGATCGCGGATTACCGCGACGTCTGGGCAGTCGTGCAGGACCTCTCCTGGGAGTGGGCGATCGCGCTCGCGGGCGCCACGGCGCTGAACCTCGTCACGTTCGCGCCACCGTGGCTCGTCGTCCTCCCTCGGCTCACGTTCATCCAGGCCCTGGCGCTCACGCAGGTGTCGACGGCGCTCTCGATCGTCGTTCCCGGGGGTGCGGCCGTGGGGATCGCTGGTGCGTACGGGATCCTCCGGCGCTGGGGGCACGCGGCCCGTGACATCGCCCGCGCCGTGACGCTCGTGAGCCTCTGGAACCAGTTCGCGAACCTGTCGTACCCGGTGATCGCCGTCTTTCTCCTGGCGATGTCCGGCGGAGATTCGCCTGTGTTGGCGACGGCCGCGTTCGTGGGCGCCGGCGTCCTCGGCGTGGCGATCGCGGCGCTTGCCGCGGTCCTCGCGAGCGAGCGGACCGCGACCGGTATCGGGGATCTGACGGCCCAAGTTGTCAGCTGGGTGCTCGGCAAGCTGGGCCGGCCGCCCGTCGAGTGGGGCGGCGAGAGCTTCGAACGCTTCCGCGCCGACGCGGCGACACTGCTGCGGCGGCGTTGGCACGTCCTGACGCTGGCCACGTACGCCGGGACGCTGACGGTGTTCCTCCTCTTCCTCGTCTGCCTCCGGGCGTTCGACGTTCCGGGATCGGAGGTATCCGTGATCGAAGCGTTCGCCGCCTGGGCGCTCGCGCGCATTCTCGGCACGATCCCGATCACCCCGGGCGGCATCGGGGTCGTCGAGCTGGGCCTGACCGGAGCGCTGGTCGGATTCGGCGGCAACAATGCCGGCGTCGTGGCCGCCGTGCTCGCTTACCGGTTCCTGACGATGGCGCCCACCATCGTCGCCGGACTGGCTGCAATCCCGCTTCTGAAGAGGCGAATCACCCGGATCGCATGATGAAGGCTCGGGGGCGCCGCGCAACGCTCCGGGCCACCGACGTTAGGAGGCTTGCGTGACCATCTTTGCCGCGGACTACCCCTTCCTCGAAGTGTTCTGGACGCTGATCGTCTTCTTCCTCTGGGTGGCGTGGTTCTGGCTGCTCATCTCAGTCGCTACAGACGTCTTTCGACGGCACGACATCGGGGGCGGCAAGAAGACCGTCTGGCTGTTGTTCATGCTCTTCGTCCCGTTCCTCGGGGTGTTGGTCTACCTCATCGCGAACAACGACGGGATGACGCAGCGGAACATCGATCGGGCGCGGTCCGACAGGGCGCAGTTCGACGACTACGTGCGCTCAGTGTCGAGCGAGGGCGGCGCGGCCGCGGAGATCGACAAGGCGAAGCAGCTGCTCGACTCCGGCGCAATCGACCAGAGCGAGTTCGAGGCGATCAAGGCAAAGGCGCTCGCGAGCTGAGCGCGGGCCCGAGAGGAGGAAAGCAATGACCGAGCTTGGACCGGTCGACTACATGATCGTTGCCTTTCCTGGGAACAAGTTCAAAGGCGAGGTGGCACCGGCACTCGCGAAGCTCGTCGAGAACGGCACGATCCGGATCATCGATCTCGCATTCGTGGCGAAGGACGCGGACGGCGACACGGCAGCCTTCGAGCTCACCGACATCGATCCGGAGGTCAAGAAGGGGTTCGAGAACCTCGGCGTCGAGGTGAACGGTCTCTTCAACGACGAGGATCTCCAGGCCGCGGCGGAGGAGCTCGACCCGAACTCCTCGGCCGCCCTGCTCGTATGGGAGAACGTGTGGGCGCGTGAGGTCGCGGACGCCCTTCGCAACGCCGGCGGCGTGCTGTTGGACTTCGAGCGGCTCCCGCATGAGGTCGTTCAGGCCGCGCGCGATGCCGCGCTCGCCAACGCATAGAGAGGAGATTGAGGGATGGCATTGGGACGCAGAGGCCCGGGTTTGGTCGGAATGGCGGCGCGGACCGCCGTCGTCGCTGGGACGGCAACCGCTGTCTCCGGCCGAGTCCAGCGACGGCAGCAGCGGAAGTACGCGGAGGAAGACCAGCAGTACGTCCAGCAGGTGTACGACCCGCAGGACGCGGGCGGCGCACCGGCCGAGCAGGACTACACGGCGGAGCTGGAGCAACTCGCGCAGCTGAAAGCGCAGGGGATCATCTCCGAGGACGAGTTCCAGGCGAAGAAGAAGCAGATCCTGGGGATCTAGACCGAGACGCGGATCGGGAAGGTCGCGATCCAGGCGGCTGCGCCGACGAACACGGCGCAGCCGCAGAGTGTCAGGCGGGTCGCAAGTCGGGCTCGCGCGCTGGCTCTGTAGCACGGACGCCGTCCGAGAGCAGTTGCCGCCAGCCTGCCAGGATCTCGTGCACGGTCTCCGCACCGATGATCGGACCGTCCGGAATCGGCAGCTCGACCGGGAAGAGGATGAACGGCTGCGTCTGCGGGCCGCCGAGGCCTCCGTGGAACGAGATCAGCTCCTCGAAGGCGCAGCCCTCCTCCAGGTCCGGGTCGTAGAAGCTGCCGACCATCAGGTCGGCGACGTGCGGGAAGGAGTCCGTGCGCAGCAGGTGCTCACCCGCAGTCGGCGAGAAGGGAGCGAGCGGGTCCTCGCCCGCGACCCGGCCGTCGGCGAGGAAGCGGACACCCTCACCGCCGATCGCCAGCGCGCCGTGCTCCTCCGACCGGCCGAGGATCCAGCCGACGTTCGGATGAGAGCGCAGCGCGGGGATCAGCCGCGGATGGCGCTCGTCGATCTCCTCGAGCGTCAGCCGCCGGCGCTCGTCCATCAGGTAGATGAGGCCGAGATTGCCGGATCCGAGGACCACAACATGCTCGCCGGAGACGTCGTTCTTCGACTTCTTCTTCGGCTTCCCGGTCGCCTCGCCAATCGCGTGCCCGACCATCGCGTGCTGCTCGTCGCCGCCGGCGATCTCCTCGACCCGTCCGTCCTCGAGCGATTCCTGGACGAGGTCGTCGAGCCCGTAGCCGTTCCGCTGCTTGAAGGTCGCACCCTGCGTCTGGCCGTGGTCGGAGAGCACGACGAGCTCGTACGGCCGCGGGGCGTACCTGCGGGCGTGGTCGATGCGACCGAACTGCTGGTCGAGCTTCCGCAGCGCCTCCAGCGTGTCGGCCCGCTCGAGCCCCGAGTGGTGCGCGACCTCGTCGTAGCTGGAGAACGTCGCATAGACGGCGGGTCGGCCGCGCATCATGTCCGTGAGAACGCCGTAGACGATCAGGTCGCGCACGACGACGCACATCGCGGCGCGCATGAACGGATACAGGCCGCCGCGGTGGCCGCGCGGCCGCACGTCGCGCCGGTGCGCCCGTAGGGCCGCGACCCACTCGAGGACCACCTCCCAGAAGAAGAGGACGAGCGACCGCGAGACGTTGAACCCGTTCGCGAAGAACGCGCGGTAGCCGGGATTCGCCTTCTTCTCGGCCTCGATCCGGCTGACGGTCAGGATCACCTCCTCCGCCTCGCCCGAGAGCAGGTTGCCGCGGCTCGAGCCGCCGTTCACGAGCAGCCCATTGCCAGTCGCGCGGTCGTGCTCGATGCGGGCGCAGTCGTCGGGCGCCGAGCACGTCATGAGGCGGCCGGTCTCCTTCTCGACCCACCGGAATGCAGGGATGTCGTCGTTCGAGCCGAGCAGGATCCCCGCCTGGCTCGCCCCCGTCTGCGATGAGAGGTCCGGCTCCCACTCGACCGCCCGGTGCGTTTCCTCGGCGATCCAGCGCGCCATGTTCGGCGCGTTGCCGTCCCGCATCGCACGCCGCAGCACGGGCAGCGCGAGGCCGTCGATCTCCAGGAACACGATCCCCGGCACGTCGGTCCGCTCTACGGCGCCCTGCTTCCCGGCGATCCGCTGCACGACACGGAGGGAGTACGTATCGTCGTCGTTCGTCCCGAAGAGCACCGTCAGCATGACGCTCGCGGCCGCGACGACCAGCGCGCCCAGGAGGGCCCACCAGAAGCTGTCGACCCTGAACGTCCCCTCGAGAAAGTCGGAGGCGAGCTTCAACACGAAGGCGTTCAGCGCCAGTACGAGCAGAAAGCCCACGGCGAGCATGAACGGGAGCCGAAGCGCGGCGATGATCGGGGGCAGAAGAGCGTTCAGCAGGGCCACGACCGCAGCCACGACCAGCGCGCCCCACGCCCCATCGATATAGAGACCCGGCAGGATCGCCGCCGCCACGCCCAGCGCGGCCGCCGTGAAAACCCACGAGAGGAGGAGCCGCAGAGGCCGGAACTTCGGCTTCTCCGGCTGCCAGGTGACCGCCCGGCCGTACTCGGACACTACGCGGAGTCCTTCGCCGCCTTCCTCGCGGCGCGTTGCTCCTTCTGCTCGGCGGCCTTGACCTTCGCGTCCTCGTACGACTGCCTGACGAGCAGCTTCCCGCCGGTCCACCCGAAGGCCCAGACGATGAACACCAGCGCGAAGCCGATGTTCCAGGCGGTGATGGCGAGCTGCTGGCCGAGCGAGTAGGCCGTAGCCTCCGCCGGCGTGGCGACGTCCCTCAGCGCTGCGCTGTTGACGGCTTGGTTCACGCCGATGCCCCCGGGAGTTGCCGAGACGGTGTTCGCCAGCGAGTTCCCGCCGATGACCGACATCACAGTGTGGAAAGTGACCGGGATGCCGTAGCCGGCCATGAAGATCGCGGTCACGCCGAGCTTCGCGCACCACGCGCCGAACGAGGGCAGCAGGACCTTGAGGACGTAGTCACGGGGCCGAGCGAGAATCGCGCCGCCCTCCTTCGCCTTCTCCCAGAGGCCGTGGAACTTGCGCCAGAAGACGCGGATAAGGAGCGCAAGGATCAGAATCCCGCCGGCGAGGACGAGCACGGTGAACCCGGGATAGTCGTGCGGGATGTTCAGCTGCAGCTCGAAGCTGCCCTCCACGGACAGGAAGAGATAGAGGTAGACAAAGGTGCCGGCGGCCGTGAAGAAGAGCTTCTGCACCACCATGCCGCCGAGCACACCCGGGAAGTTGGCGCCGGGAATCATCGCCACGAACATCAGCAGCATCACGAGCGTGCCGAGGTTCGCCGGCAGGAACCCGTTCAGCGCGATCCCGGTCGCATAGGCGGCCAGCACCTGAAGGTAGGAGAGCGGCGCGCGCGGATAGGCCGCGCGAAGGATGAAGTACCAGCCGACCGCCGTCAGCGTCGTCTGAACCGTCTGTACGGCCCAGCCGGCGAGCAGGTAGCCGAGCCCGATCTCGGTGAGCGCGTCCCACACGCTGTCCAGCCAGTCGATGACGTCGACCCCGAGCAGGTGAATCACGACCACGACCGCGACGAGGCCGACGAGCCAGCCCGCCACCTTGCCGAGGCGCCGCTTGCGCGAAGGGTCGCCGAACGGGAGGAGGCGTGAACGCCTCGAGGGTGGCGCTGCGGTGACTTCGACCGTGCTGATCAGTGAAGGATCGCACGGGCGGACGCACGCTCATCATCCGAACGGTGTGATTCATGCGATCGGGGTGATGAGCGCTCCGGCACCACTCGCTTGCATGGGGACGGAACCAGGAGGTACGCGATGGATGCCACGACACAGTTCTTCACGCAGCTCGAGGCGCTGGGCCACGAGTCTCGGCTGGACAAGGTCAAGGGCAGGTTGCGCCTCGAGCTCGTCAATGGCAGGCGCACCGACCGCTGGCTGATCAGCATCGACAAGGGCGACATCGCCGTCTCACACGGAAACGGCGAGGCGGACTGCGTCGTCCGCACGACCAAAGAGGTCTTCGAGGGGCTCACGACCGGGAAGACGAACGCCGTTGCGGCCGTCCTGCGCGGGACCGTAGGTGTGGAAGGCGACCGAGGGCTGCTCGTGCACTTCCAACGGCTGTTCCCGGCGGCCATGGCGGCGTCATGAGCGGCGAGCTCTTCCGGATACTCGACGGCAACACGTTCGTCGTCAGCGATGCGAGAGGCGACATCGAGGCGTCGCTGACGGACCCGACCGGCCTCTTCTCGTTCGACAGCCGCTTTCTCTCGAAATGGATCCTCACCGTCGACGGCCAGCGGTTGAACCCGCTCTCGGTCGACGACCTCCAGTACTTCGAGTCGCGCTTCTTCCTCGTTCCGGGCACCGGCACCGTCTACGTCGACGCCAAGCTTTCGGTGATCCGCCGCCGGGCGGTCGGCGACGGCTTCCACGAAGAGCTCACGATCCTCAACCACGACACGTCGCCGGTCGACCTCACGGTGCGCATCGACGCCGCCAGCGACTTCGCCGACCTCTTCGAGGTCAAGGACGCGCTGAAGAAGAAGGGCACGTACTCCTCGGGCGTCGACGACGGGAAGCTGGTGCTCCGCTACGAGCGGGAGACGTTCGGGCGTGAGACGACGATCTCCGCCTCTGCGCCCGCGAAGATCGACGAGAAGGGGCTGACGTTCGACGTCCACATTGGGCCACAAAGCGAGTGGACGACCGACCTCGACGTCGTCACTGCCGCAGGCGCGGGCGGGGTCTACGTCCGCCCGAAGTACGACCGCGGCGAGCGGCGAGCGCAGCCGAACATGGAGCGGAGCCTCGAGCGCTGGCTCGGCGACGCCCCGCGGCTCGAGAGCGATTCCGACTCTCTGAAGGTCACGTATCAGCGCAGCCTGGTCGACCTGGCCGCACTGCGTTTCTCGCCGCCGGTCGTCGGCGGCAAGAGCCTCCCTGCGGCCGGACTTCCCTGGTTCATGACGATGTTCGGCCGAGACAGCATCTTCACCAGCCTCCAGGCGCTGCCGTTCACGCCCGAGCTCGCGGAGACGACGCTGCGCGCGCTCGGCGCCTGGCAGGGCAGCCGAGTGGACGACTTCCGCGACGAGGACCCCGGCCGGATCCTCCACGAGATGCGATACGGCGAGCTGACAGCGTTTGAGGAGCGACCCCACTCGCCGTACTACGGCTGCGCCGACGCCACGCCGCTCTTCGTCGTCCTCCTCGACGAGTACGAGCGCTGGACCGGCGATCGGAAGCTCGTCCGCGAGCTGGAGGGAGAGGCCCGCGCGGCGCTGCGCTGGATCGACGAGTACGCCGACCTACAGGGCAACGGCTACATCTGGTACCAGCGCCGCAACGAGGAGACCGGCCTGGAGAACCAATGCTGGAAGGATTCCTGGGACTCGATCTCGTACCACGACGGCCGGCTGCCCGGGTTCCCGCGGGCGACCTGCGAGCTCCAGGGCTACGCCTACGACGCGAAGGTTCGGGGCGCACGGCTCGCACGCCTGATCTGGAAAGACCCGGAGTTCGCCGACGAGCTCGAGCTGCAGGCCGCCGACCTGAAGCGCCGCTTCAACCGGGACTTCTGGGTCAGCGACGGCGAGTACTTCGCCCTCGCACTCGATACCGAGGGCAAGCAGGTCGACTCGCTGACCTCGAACAACGGCCACCTGTTGTGGAGCGGGATCGTCGAGAAGTCGAAGGCGAAGACGGTCGCAAAACACCTGCTCGGGCCGCGCCTGTTCTCTGGATGGGGCATCCGCACGCTCGCCGAGGGTGAGGGCCGCTACAACCCGATCGGCTACCACGTCGGCACCGTCTGGCCCTTCGACAACTCGTTCATCGCCTGGGGCCTCCGAAACTACGGCTTCAAGGACGAGGCAGCGCAGATCGCCGCCGGCATTCTCGATGCCGCCGAGTTCTTCGACGGCCGTCTGCCGGAGGCGTTCGGCGGCTACGGGCGAGACGTCACGAAGTACCCGGTGCAGTACCCGACCGCCTGCAGCCCGCAGGCCTGGTCGACGGGAACCCCCCTCCTACTGCTGCGAACGATGCTCGGCCTCGAGCCCGTCGAAGAGCACCTGCTCGTCGACCCGGCGCTTCCGGACAGCATCGGCCTCCTGGCGCTGCTGGACATCCCAGGACGCTGGGGTCGCGTGGACGCGTTCGCACGGGGGCGTGGGATGCTCGAGGGACGCCTCGCGGCCGCTCGCGCCTGAGCGGGGGCGATGCGCGAAGGCGGGCTGTCGACCACCGACGTCGGCGACGAGATCGCCTCGCTCGCCGTGCTGCGTGATCCCGAACGGCGGGACAAGCTGCTCTCGATCTCGGAGGCGGTCCTGCTCTCGCTCGTAGCCCTCCTCGCGGGCTGGTCGGGCTATGCGGCAGCGACCTGGAGCACCGAGCAGCGTGTGGATCTGGCCGCGGCCCTAAGCGGACGGACGAACGCAGGTCGTGCCAACCTCGAGTCGTTGTCGCTCCGGAACTTCGACTCGTCGACATTCAATGCCTGGTTCGCTGCGTACACCGCCGGCAATGAGCAGGCGATGGCGATCGCGGCCCGCCGCTTCAGGCCGGAATTTCGGGCCGCGTTCGACGCGTGGCGTGCCACGAGACCTGAGACCAACCCGAACGCGCCGCGGGGGCCGACCTACATGCCCCAGTACCGGCTACCGGGGATCCAACAAACGATCGAGCTCGACGAGCAGGCCGACGAGGCCTTGGCCGCCGGCGTGGAGGCGGGGAAACACGCCGACGACTACGTCCGGACGACGCTCTTGCTCGCGGTCGTGCTCTTTCTCGTCGGGATCAGCGCGCACTTTCCCCTCCGGGCCGCGCGCTACGGCCTGGTCTCGGTCGGCGCCTTCCTGTTGATCATCGCGGTCGTGCAGCTCATCCGGCTCCCAGGGCCGGCGTAGGTCAGTCCTCCCCGAGCTTCGGGGCCGCCAGCTCGACGACCTCGTCGACGAGCTCGAGGCCCTCGGGGCGGTGAGTGATCAGCAGGACGGTTCGCGTACCGGCGGCCGCGAAGACGTCGGCCATCAGCTCCTGAGCCGTCGCCGGATCCAGATGTGCCGTCGGCTCGTCGAGGAGCAGAACCGGCGCGTCCGACAGGAGCGCCCGGGCGAGCGTCAGGCGCCGGCGCTGGCCTCCCGAGATCTCCATCCCCTCCTCCCCGACGAGCGTCTCGAGCCCCTCGGGGAGCGAGGCCGCCCAGTCGGCCAGCCGCGCGCGGCGTAGCGCCTCCCACAGCTGCTCGTCGCTCGCACCTGGCCGTCCGATCGTGAGGTTGGCGCGGATCGTCGTGTTGAACACGTGCGCGTCCTGCCCGGCAAGCGCGAACATCGCCCGGACGTCCTCCTGTCGGTAGTCGCGCGCATCGCGGCCGGCGATCGAGACGCGGCCGTCGCTCGGGTCGAGGAAGCGCAGAAGGAGGTTCACGACCGTCGTCTTGCCGGCGCCGCTCGGGCCGACCAGGGCGATCCGGGCTCCCGGCTGGAGGCGCAGGTCGAACTCCCGGAAGACCGAGTCGGGCCGCGACCGGTAACGGGCGGTGATTCGCTGGAGGGCGATCGAAGACCCGGCGGGGGGAGCCGGGGCCGGCTCGGCGGGATCGTGGACGGCCGGCCCGCGGTCGGTCAGCTCCAACACGCGGCGACCGGCGGCGAGCGACCCGGCGAGCTCCCGGGCCGCGACAGACAGCGGCGTGACGGCGTCGAACGAGGCGAGTGCGAGCAGCGCCAGCGTCGCGACGAGCACCCGGTCGATGTCGGCGGCGACGGACACGGCCAGCACGCCGGCCACTGTGAGCCCGAGGACGAGAATCGACAGCGCATCGGCGAGGCCCGCCGCCAGGGCGTCGCGGCGGCCGGCCCGGGCGAGGTCGCGGTCGAACGCCCGCAGGCGCTCGACTGCATCCTGCTCGCGCCCGAACGCCACGAGCTCGGGTGCGCCGCGAAGCACCTCGACGAGGTCTGCGGTCAGCCGCCCCTCGGCGGCGGCCCGCCGGCCGGCGGCCGCTCGGCTCACTCCGGCGCCCACGAGCGGCACGAGCACCCCGCCGGCGACGAGGCCCAGCGCGAGGATCGCGGCGGCCACCGGCAGGACCGCCGCGGCCAGCCCCACGCTCACCCCACCGACGAGGAGCGCCACGACCACGGGCCCGAGCCCGCGGACATACAGGCTCTGAAGCGCGTCCACGTCCCCCACCATGCGCGCGAGGAGATCCCCAGAGCGGTACTCCTCGAGCTGTGCGGGCGCCAGCGGCTCGATGCGCTCGGCGAACCGGGAGCGGATCCGGCCGAGCGCGCGCAGTGCCGCATCGTGGGAGACGAGCCGCTCGAGGTAGCGGGCGAGCGGCCTGGCGATCCCGAAGAAGCGGACGGCGACGATGGTCACTGTCAGCGAGAGGATCGGCGGCTGCTCCGCCGCACGCGAGATCAGGTAGCCGGCCGACGTCATCAGCGCCACGCCGAAGCCCACGGCGAATGCACCGAAGAGGATCGACGCAGCGACGGCCCAGCCCGGCGGGCGTGCGACAGCAGCGAGGCGGCCGAGCGTCTGCATCACGCTGCCTCCACGGCGAGCGCGACGGTCCCGCCCGCTTCCAGCCGCACGATCCGATCCGCCCGCGCTGCGAGCGCGGCGTCGTGGACCGCGAGCAGAACGGTACGGCCGGTTCCGAGACGGGCGACGGCTTCGGCGACGACCCCGGCGCTCGCTCGGTCGAGGTTCGCCGTCGGCTCGTCGAGGATCACGAACGGCGCGTCGCGGAGGAAGGCGCGGGCGATCGCGATCCGCTGCAGCTGGCCGGCCGACAGCGGCGTCCCTCCCTCGCCGACGACCGTCGCATAGCCGGCGGGCAGCGAGCGGATGAACACGTCGGCGCCGGCCAGCACCGCTGCCTCACGCACCCGCCGGTCATGCGCATCGGGGTCCCCGAGCCTGATGTTGTCGGCAACGGTTCCTCGGAAGAGCGTCGGCCGCTGCGGCACCCAGGCGAGCTGCGAGCGCCAGCGACGGGCGTCGCAACGAGCGAGGTCGGCGGAGCCGACGGCGATGCGACCGGCGGAGGGCTCCACGAACGCGAGCAGCAGCGCCGCGATCGTGCTCTTCCCCGCGCCGCTCGGCCCGACGAGCGCGACCGTCTCGCCCGGCGGGAGCTCGAGGTCGACCCCGTCCAGGACGAGCCCCTCCCTCGACGGGTAGGAGAAGGAGACGCTCTCGAGCCGAACGGCCGCCTCTCCCGGGCTCGGAGGCACGGCCGTGCCGGCTCTCGCCGCGGGGGCGACATCGACCAGATCGAGGAGCCGCCCGGCGGCCGCCCGCCCGTCCGCGCTCGCGTGGTACTGCGCGGCGAGATTCCGCAGCGGGAGGTACAGCTCCGGGGCGAGGACGAGCACAGTCATTCCCGCCTCGAGGCCGAGATCGCCGTGGACGAGCCGGACGCCGATCGTCACGGCAACGAGCGCGATCCCGAGGGTCGCGGCAAGCTCGAGCACGGCGCCCGAGAGGAACGCCACGCGGAGGGTTCCCATCGTCGTCCGCCGATACCGGTCGGAGACGTCCGCGATGCGATCGGCCTGCGCCGTCCCGCGGTTGAACGCCCGCAGCGTCGGCAGCCCCCGCACGACGTCGAGGAAGTGCGTCGCGAGGACCGCGAGCGCCTGTCGGCGTTCCTCGGTTCGATGCTCGGTGTAGCGGCCGATCAGCCACATGAACACGGGCACGAGCGGCAGGGTGAGCAACATCACTCCGGCCGAGAGCGGATCGATGAACGCCACCAGCGCGAGCACCGCCAGGGGCACGACGACGGCGAGCACCAGCTGCGGGAGGTAGCGGGCGAAGGTCGTCTCGAGCGCCGCGGCCCCGCCGACCGCGGTCGTCGCGACTTCCGCGCTCGCTGCGCCGTCGAGCGCGGCGGGCTGGCCGCGTAGGCGGCGCTCCACGAGCTCCATGCGAAGGCCCGAGAGCACGTCGCTCGCGGCACGACGGCCGACGACCTCGAAGCTCCACGCCGCACCGGCCCGCGCGACGACGACCACGAACAGGACGATCAGCGGCACCGCAACCGCGTCGAGCGCGGCGCCGTCGAATCCACGGGCCGCGACCCGCGCGATGAGCACGGCCTGCGCCAGGACCAGGAAGGCAGCGAGAACGCCGATGACGGCGTCCGCGACGAGCATCCGGCGCACCGCCGCCGCGCGGCGGACGAGGCGCGGGTCGAGCGGCGCCACGGTCTAGGTGCCGCTCTGCCGCGCGACGAGGTCGACCGGGGAGGCGACCTCCTCCCCGCCGAGGCGTACACGGAAGACGTAGTACGTCCAGCCCTCGTAAAGGAGAACGACCGGAGCGAGGATCAGCGCTGCGACCGTCATGACCGCCAGCGCGTAGTGCGACGACGAGGCGCCCTCGATCGTCAGGCTGTTCTCGAAGCCCGGCGTCGAGACGAGCACGCGGGGATAGAGGCTCGTGAAGAGCGTCGCGACCGTCAGGATGATCCCGAACGCCGTCATCGCGAAAGCCCAGGCGGTCCGTCGGCCGGCCACGAAGACCACCGCCAGGACGAGGGCCGCGATGCCAAGAGCGGCCGGGAGGATCGGCGGGAAGACGTCCTTGTCGTTCCGGTCGACCGCAACCGCCACCGTGGCGAGGAGGAACGAGGCGCCCGCAGCCGCCGCGGCGACGCAGAGCAACCGCGCTGCCCTGACCGCCCGCTCGTGCAGCTCCCCCTGCGTTCGGAGCGTAAGGAAGGTCGCACCGTGGAAGGCGAAGAGCAGGACGGTGACGAGCCCGGCGAAGACGGAGTAGAGGCTGAAGAGGTCTCCGAACGAGCCGGCGAAGTCCCCGTCCGAGTTGAGCGGCACGCCGCTCAGCAGCGTCGCGAGCGCGACGCCCCACAGGAACGGCGCGCCGTAGCTCGCGACGACATTGGCGCCGAACCACGCCGCCTGCCAGCCCGGCGTCTCGCTCTTTTCGCGCCACTCGAACGAGACGACTCGCACGATCAGGAGGACGACGATGAGGAGCAGTGCGACGTAGAAGCCGGAGAACATCGTCGCGTACCAGGCGGGAAACGCCGCGAACGTCGCGCCGGCGGCGACGATGAGCCAGACCTCGTTGCCGTCCCAGACCGGGCCGATCGTCTCCAGGAGCGTGCCGCGCTCCCGCTGGTTCCGCCCGACGAACGGGAGGAGCATGCCCACGCCGAAGTCGAACCCCTCGAGGACGAAGTAGCCGGCCCAGAGGAAGGCGATCAGGAGGAACCAGAAGAGCTGGAGGTCCATCAGAAGCCGAGCACGGGTTCGGGGAGGTCTTCGGTCTCGGCGCGGGGCTCCGGTTCGAACCGCGCGTAGCGGCGCATCAGCCAGACGTCGAGGACGATCAATGCGGCGTAGAGCACGGCGATCGTGGCCAGGCTGCCGATGATCATCGTCTCGCTCACGCTCGGCGAGTTGGCCTCCGAGGTCCTGAGCAGACCCTGGACGATCCACGGCTGCCGCCCGACCTCGGTCAGGACCCAGCCGGCGAGCGCGGCAACGAACGGCAGCGGGATGGTGGCGACGGCGGTCCAGAGGAACCACCGAGTCCGTTCGAGCCGCCCGCGCCAGTAGAGGAATGCTCCGAGCGCCGCCACGAGGAAGACCAGCGTGCCGAGATAGGCCATCGTCCGCATCGCCCAGTAGACGGTCCTCACGGGTGGGATGTAGTCGCCGGCCCCGTACCGCTGGGCGTACTGCTGCTGCACGGCGTCGATCCCCTCGACCTCGCCCGAGAACGAGTCCGTGGCGAGGAACGAAAGCAGCCGCGGGATCTGGATCGAGAAGGCGGGGGTCTGGTCGTTCTCCGTGAATCCGCCGATCTGGAAGAGCGAGAACGCGCACGGCTGGCAGGTGGTCCACTGCGCCTCGGTGGCTGCGATCTTCATCGGCTGGTACTCCGTCGTGTAGATCCCGAAGTGGCTGCCGACCCAGAGGTTGAGCGCGGAGACCGGCACGAGGACGATCAGCGAGACCTTCGCGGCGCGCCTGAAGATCGCGGGGTCCTGCCCGCGGACGAGGTTCCAGCAGGCAACGCCGAAGACCACGACCGCCCCGATCGTCAAGCCGGCGAGGATCGTGTGGGCGAGCGCCCAGATCGCGAACCTGTTCGAGAGCAGCTCCCAGACGCTCGTGAGCTCAGCGCGCCCGTCGTTCAGCTGGTAGCCGACGGGCCGCTGCATCCACGAGTTGGCGACGAGAATGAAATACGCGGAGAGCCACGTGCCTGCAACGGCGATCCAGAGGGTTGCCAGATGGATGCGAGGCGAGAGCCGGTTCCAGCCGAAGATCCACAGGCCGAGGAACGTCGACTCGAGGAAGAAGGCAGCGAGCCCTTCGATCGCGAGCGGCGCACCGAACACGTCGCCGACGAACTCCGAGTACACCGACCAGTTCATCCCGAACTGGAACTCCTGGACGAGGCCGGTCGCGACGCCGATTGCGAAGTTGATCAGGAAGAGGGTGCCGAAGAACTTCGTCAGCCGGAGCCAGGCCTCGTTGCCCGTCCGGTGCCAGACCGTCTGGAAGACGGCGACGATCGGCCCGAGCCCGAGCGTGAGCGGGACGAACAGGAAGTGGTACAGCGTGGTCGTCGCGAACTGGATCCGCGCGAGATCGACGGCCGACGCGGCGACGGTCACGCCTCGATCCTTCGCCTGCCGCACCGCGATCTCATCGCCCGAACCGGGTGATTGAGCTTCCTACTACTCGACGCTCGCCTGTGCGTCGACAGGCTCCACCCGCTCCTCGGCCGGAACTCGGCCCGAGACCGCCGTCGCGAGCAGCGGGAAGACCAGGACGGACATCATCCCGGCCCCGATCAGCGAGGCACCCACGTCGTCGTCGATCGCGCCGCGGTCCGTTCCGATCCCGACGATCGCGACGATCAGCGGAAGACCAGTGGCGCCGAAGAGGGCGAGTCCGACCGTCCGGCGGGGCCCCAGCTCGCGGAGCCACAACAGCGACGACACGCCACGAACGACTAGGAGCAGCGCCAGGAAGAGGGCCGCGAGCGCGAGCCCGGTCGCCGTCAGCAGGCTGTCGAGGTCGAAGGTCATGCCGGTGACCACGAAGTAGAGCGGGATCAGGAAGCCGAAGCCGATGCCCTCCAGTCGCATCCGCACGACCTCCCCCTCGGGCGAGTCGAGCGCGAGACCGACGACCAGCCCGGCCGCGAAGGCTCCCAGCACGAAGTCGAAGCCGACGTCGTGGGCGAGGAGCACGAGCGCAGCCAGCACGAACAGGGAGAGCCGGACCGCCGCCTGTCCCGTCGTGTGCACCGTCTCCTGGAGGACGCGCAGCACCCGCGGCGGGCGAGCGCGCAGGGCCGTCGCGGCGGCGAGCGCGACGAGGGCGCTGAAGCCGATCAGCAGGAGCACCTCGGCGACCGCGCCGTAGACGCCTGTGAGGAAGACCGAGATGACGACGATCGGCCAGAACTCTCCCGCCACGCCGGTGCCGAGCACCGCCGTCCCGAGCGGCGTCGGCAGCAGGCCGGCATCGGACAGGATCGGCACGAGCGCGCCGAGCGCCGTGGTCGCCAGCGCCACGCCGAGGAGCCACCACTCGGCGTCGACGCCAGCTGCATGCAGGACCGCGCCGACGGCAAGGCCGATAGCGAGCGACGCCGTCCAGCCGACCGAGCCGCGGACGATCGCCCGACGAGGGACGCGCTTCTCGACGACCTCGAGCCCGGCGAAGAAGAACAGCAGCACGAGCCCGAAGTTGGCCAGGTACTCGATGTAGGGATCCACTTCGGCGATGTCGAGTACCTCGGCGCCGATGACGATTCCCAGGACGATCTCGACGACGACCGTCGGCAGCACGACTCGCCGATGCAGGCGCGACAGGAGCGCAGCCGCGCTCGCCGCGCCTAGGACGAGGACGAGCGAGTCGACGTCCGGCTGCGGCACGGCCGCGAGCTCAGGCGTCTACGGTGATCCGCGCGGCTCGGTCGTGCGTGAGGCCCGCCCAGGTCCAGTCGACAACGGCCTTGGCCCGGTCCTCGCCCGTCGACAAGAGCGCCAGGTGCACACTGCCCCAGGCGAGGAACGCGATCTCCCCCGTGAGCGTGCGGCCGCGCGGGAGCTGCACGACGGCTGCTCCGCGCCCGATCGTGGCCATCGTGCCCTTGTCGTGGTACCGGAATGGCTTCGTCTCCTTGCCGTCGATCCGCCGCGCGATGTTCTTGCCCGCCACCTCGCCCGACTGCAGCGCGACCGAGCCGAGCTGAGGCAGGACCTCATGGGACTTGGAGTCGGTGATCCAGGCTATGTCACCCACGGCGTACACCTCCGAATGGCCCGCGAGTGCCAGGTCGGGCCCGACGCCGATCCGGTTCCCCTTCTCGAGCTCGAGGCCGAAGGACTGGACGATCGGGTTCGCCTGCAGGCCGGCTCCCCAGACGAGCGTGTGGGCCTCGATCACCTTGCCGGACTTGAGCCTGACCCGGGTCGGCTCGACCGCCTCGACGAGCTCGCCGAGCAGCACGTCCACTCCCCGCTCCTCGAGCGCCTCCTTCGCGTAGTCCCGGAGGTCCTCGTCGAACATGCCGAAGAGGTTCGGCGCCGCCTCGACCAGCGTGATGCGAGCGTGCTCGCTGTGGAGGTCGGGGTAGTCCTCCGAGAAGTTCGACCGGTAGAGCTCGGAAAGGGCGCCGGCGCTCTCGACGCCGGTCGGCCCGCCGCCGACCACGACGATGTGGAGAGCGCCGTCGTCGGCCAGGTCCGCATCCTTGTCCGCCGCTTCCCACTTCTTCAGCACGTGATCCTTGAGCCGGACCGCGTCGGAAAGCGTGTACATCGGGAACCCGTGCTCCGCTGCGCCGTCCGTGCCGAAGTAGGTGACCTCGGCGCCGAGGGCGAGCACGAGGTAGTCGTAGGCGACCGGCTTCATCCCGGCGAACTGGGCCTCGCGCTTCTCGAGGTCGATTCCCGTCACCTCGTCGATGTGCACGCGCACGTTTTTCTGCTCGTGGAAGAGGTCGCGCAACGGATGCCCGACGGCGGAAGGCTCGAGCAGGTCGGTCGCGACCTGGTACAGCAGCGGCTGGAAGGTGTGGTAGTCGTGCTTGTCCACGAGCACGACCTCCGTGTCGGCCTTCTTCAGCGCGCGCGCTGCACCGATCCCGGCGAAACCGCCTCCGAGGATCAGGACGCGTTTCGACACCTGCTCGAACCTAGGGACGCGACGGCGACCCGGCATCACCCCGGCGGGATGAAGTCCCGCGTCATCCGGTTCGCATGACGACGCCCGGCAGGCTGCGAGCGAGGATCTCCCCGGACGGAAGGAGCGGTCCGGCTGATCAATCTCGAGATTTTCGCGGAGTCCGGGGCGTTGGCCACGGTCGCCGAGCGCCTCGACGGCCTGGACGACGTCAGTCGCGTCAGGCTGGTCGACGCGACGCGATCCGGACACGCGGTTCTTGCAGCGACCGTTCGGCCGCGGGCCGTCGACAGCACGCTCGAGGAGCTGCGGCGGCTCGGCGTGGCCGATGCGAACATCACGTTGACCCGCCTCGAAGCCGTCGGCTCGCTGGTCACGGGACGGACGACGAGCCTCGTCTGGGCCGACGTGCTCGGCACCGCGTGGCTGAACGCGCGACCGATCGCGCGCTACCTGGCGTTCATGTTCGCCGCGGGCGTGATCGGCGCCTACGGCGTGATCGACGACAACGCGATCCTCATCGTCGGTGCGATGGCGGTCAGCCCCGACCTGCTGCCGATCACCGCAATCGGTGTCGGCATCGTCGCCCGCCAGCTCGGGCTCGCCGGACGCGCGCTGCTCACGCTCGTCATCGGACTCGGCGTCGCGGCACTCGCAGCCTGTGTCGCCGCGTTTTGCCAGGATCGATTCCACGTTCTCCCGTCCGACTTCGACATCGACGCGACCGGGGTCCTGGGAGGCCTGACGACCGTCAGCAACGAGACGATCGCGGTTGCGCTGATCGCCGGGGTGGCAGGCATGCTGGCACTCGAGACCCGGGCCAGTGCCGGCGTCGGGGTGGCGATCTCGGTCACCACGATCCCCGCGGCCGCCTACCTCGGTGTGGCGACCGGCCTGGGCGAGGCGGACGAGGCGTGGGGTGCACTCGGCGTCCTTGCGGCGAACGTCTCGATGATGGTGATCGGCGCAGTCGCGACGCTCACGCTCCAGACGCTGTACACCCGTCGCGCACGACTCTCCGAGGCCGAATGACGCGGAACGCAAACGTGTCTGCGGCGGAGTTCAGTGCGCTCTTCCAGGAGGTCTCGAACTGGGGCCGCTGGGGCGATGACGACGAGCTGGGAACGCTGAACGAGCTCGGCGCAGATGAGGTCGTCGGTGCCGCCGGCCTCGTTCGCACCGGGGAGCGAGTCACGTTGAGCCTCGCGATGGACACCGAGAAGAGGATCGACAACCCGAATCCAGCGGTCCACCGGATGATGCAGCTCCATGACACCGACGTCGGATCCGGTCTGCGCTTCGCGACCGACTACGTCGGCGCCGATTACCACCATGACGCGCACACCCATATCGACGCCCTTTGCCACGTCGCCTTCGAAGGCTCCCTCTACAACGGCCGAACGGCCGGCGAGTACACCCGTGACGGCGCGGCGGCGTACACGATCGAAGTGGTGAAGGACGGTCTGGTCGGCCGAGGCGTCCTGCTCGACATTCCGCGGCTGCGCGGCGTCCCGTGGCTCGAGCCAGGTGACCACGTTTTCGCCGACGATCTCCAGGCAGCCGAGCGCGCTCAGGAAGTGACGTTCGGGAAGGGGGACATCCTCCTCGTGCGGACCGGTCACGCACGACGCCTGCATGAGCTCGGCCCCTGGGACACGGCGCAGAGGAAGGCCGGCCTCCATCCGACCACCATGCTCCTGCTCGCCGAGAGGCGCATCGCAGCGCTCGGGTCGGACGGCAACAGCGACACCGCGCCGAGCACGACGGAGGGAGTCGGATTCCCAGTCCACGCACTCGCGCTCAACGCGATGGGTCTGCCCTTGCTCGACTATCTCCAGTTCGAGGACTTGGCCCCGGCGTGCGAACGGTCAGGGCGGTGGCACTTCCTCTTCGTCGGCATCCCGCTGCGAATCGTCGGCGGAACGGGATCGCCGCTCAACCCGATCGCCATCTTCTAAGACTCCGGGGTGATCCCCCAGGCGCTCGTGGACGAGGCGCCCGGTTCCAGTCGGGCCAGGCCCTCTCCGGTGCGGAAGGCGTTCGGAGGACAGGTCATGGGCTCCACGGCGATGCTGCGCCTGGCGGCGTTCGGCAGCGGGTCGCCGGTGAAGAGCATGAGGTGCGAGTAGGTCTCGTCCGCCCACAGCGTCAGCCCTTCACCGCCGTCGGGGTGCCGCAGCTCGACCCGGGCGAGACCGCCTCCGTCCCGGTCGAGGTCGGTGAGGCAGTGGTCGAGCACCGTCGCTCCGATCGGCCTCGGGCGCGGAAGTCGTCGAACTGCCTGCCTGACGGCTCGGTAAGGCTAACCGGGCTCCGGGTGTGGGACCCCCTCCGGCGCCTCCTGCCGAGGCTCCGAGTGCCGCTCGCTGTCCTCGGCGTGGTAGCGGGCGAGCAGCGCCTCTTCCTCCTGCTTCGCCGGGAAGAGGAAGAAGACGAGCGCCGCGCCGGCGAGGACGGCGACAACCCCAGCGGTGTACGCCCAGTGGTCGCCCTGGAGGAACGAGGTCTCCGCCGCGGACGTGATCTGGCTCGCGTACTGCGGGTACTGCTCGGCGACCGCCTCCGCGCCGGCGAACGACTTCGTGAGCTGGTTCTCGACGTTTTCGTCGATCGACCGCGGCGCCGCATCGACCGCCGCCGCTGCGGCGGTCGCATAGCCGGCGGTCAGCAGCGCGCCGAAGATCGACTGCATGATCGCGCCGCCGAGATCGCGCTGCAGGTCGGCCGTTCCCGAGGCCATCCCTGCACGGGTCACGGGCACCGAGCCGGTGAGCGAGTGCGAGGCGGGCGTCCCGGCGAAGCCGACGCCGATGCCGACAAAAGCGTAGGCCAGCGCGATCTGCCAGTACTGCGTGTCCTCCCTCCAGAGCAGGAGCATTGCCAGGAACGCGAACAGGAGGAACACGTAGCCGGTAAGCAACGTGAAGCGGGAGCCTCGCGCCTCGACCAGCTTGGCGGACCGCGGCGCCACCAAAACCATGAACACGACGCCGGGAAGGAACGCCGCACCGGCCTCCAGCGTCGAATAGTCGAGGACGTTCTGCAGGTACTGCTGGCTCACAAACAGAGCGGCCATGAGCGAGCCGAAGACGATGATCCCCGCGCAGGCGGCTACCCAGAAGATCCGACGCGCGGCGACGTGAAGGTCGTAGAGGGGATTCGGAGCGCTGCGCTGCCGCAGGTAGAACGCGGCGAGCGCGGCGAGCGCGATCGCCCCGAGACCGAGCGTGAGCGCTCCCTTGTTGGGCACCGGCGCAAAGTTGATCGACAGGATCAGCGCCCCGACGAGCACCACCGAGAGGATGCCGCCGAGGTTATCCACGGGCTCGGTCGTCTCATTGACGTGGTTCGGCACGAAGACGAGGGCCATCGGAAACGCCACGAGGACGAGCGGGAGCGTGATCAGGAAGACCGAGCGCCAGGAGAAGCTCTCGAGCAACGCCCCGGCCACGAGCGGCCCGAGCGAGGCGATGCCGCCTCCGATCGCCGACCAGAGCGCGATCGCCTTCGTCCGCCCCGGGCCCGACCAAAGCGCGGTGATGAGGGCGAGCGTCGTCGGATAGGCCATTCCCGCCGAGAGTCCGCCGACCACACGGGCGAGAAAGAGCACCACGTCCGACGGCGCGTACGCGGCGAGTAGGCAGGCTGGAACCGACAGCGCCATGCCCAGGAGGAGCATGAGCTTGCGCCCGTAGCGGTCGCCGAGCGCTCCGAGGTACAGCACCGATGCGGCGAGACCGAGCGAGTAGCCGACGGCGATGAGGTCCAGCGTCGTCTGAGAGGAGTCGAATGCCCTGCCGATCGAGGGCAGCGCGACGTTCGCGACCGAGAGGTTGAGGTTGGCGACCCCCGCGACGAGGATCAGTGAAACCAGGACGAGCCCCGCGCGGTCGGGGCTCGTCCTCGTTTCGTTCACGCCGCCTCGACGCCGGCGGCGGCGGAGGCGCGCGCAGCCGTGCCCATGCGCTCGAGCAGGTGGTCCCCCACGCGCAGCGAGTTCGCCATCGCCGTGAGTGCCGGGTTCACCGCCCCGATGCTCGGGAAGATGCTCGTGTCGACGGCGTAGAGGTTGTCGAGCTCGTGCGCCTTGCAGTCTCGGTCGAGGACCGAGTCGGCCGGGTCGGCCCCGAACCGGCAGGTCCCGGCCTGGTGCGCGACGCCGGCGACCGGGATGTCGTTCTTCATGTAGGCGAAGCGGTGGATCAGGTGGCCGGGGTTCATGTCGAGCTTCGGCAGCAGCGACTTCAGCTCCGCGTAGAGCCGCTTCTTCGCGGTCTCGTTGGTCTCGGAGTACGTGAGCTTGATGTTGCCGTCGCCGTCCAGCGTGACCCGGTTCTCGGCCTTCGGGAGGTCCTCGGTCGAGAGCCAGAAGTCGATCGCGTGGCGCGCGACCCGGTCGAGCGTCCACTCGGGCGCGAGCTTCGTCTCCAGCGGCTTCTCGCCGCGGAACATCTGCGCCTGGGACTTGCCGACCATCTGGATGTTCCCCATCGGGAACTCGAAGCCGTCGGTGCCGAAGTAGAAGTCGTTGAGCCCGAGCGTCTTCTGGAAGACGGTCGGGTTCTCCTCGCGCGAGAGTGCAAGCACGGCGATGCTGTCGTGGAACATGTAGTTGCGCCCGACCTGGTCCGACCCGTTGGCGAGGCCGTTCGGATGCTTGTCGTTTGCGGAGGAGAGCAGGAGCTTGGCGGTGTTCGCCGCCCCGCACGCGAGCACGACGATGTCGGACGCGTAGCGCTCGGTCTCGCCGTGCCGCTCGACGACGACCTCGGTGACGGAGGTCCCGTCGTCGCTCGTCTCGAGCTTCGTCGCCTTCGCGTTCGTCAGCAACGTGACGTTCGGGTGCTCGAGCGCCGGACGTACGCCGAGGACCTCGGCGTCGGACTTCGCGTGCACGAGGCACGGAAAGCCGTCGCACGTGGAACAGCGGACGCAGGCGCTGTAGGGCATGTTCGCCTCCACGAGCCGGATGCCGCACGGCGCGTGGAACGGGTGGTACCCCGCAGCCTCGAGGTCGTCGGAGAGCTGCTGGATCCGCCGCTCGTGCGACACCGCCGGGTAGGGATACGGCGCGCTCGCGGGCGGCTCGGTCGGATCCTCGCCGCGCGCGCCGTGGACCTCGTAGAGGGTCTCGGCCTGCGTGTAGTACGGCTCGAGTTCCTCGTACTCGATCGGCCACGCGGGAGAGGTGCCGTCGTGGTGCTGGAGCACTCCGAAGTCCTCCTTGCGGAGGCGGTAGAGCGCGGCCCCGTAGAGCTTCGTGGCTCCGCCGACGAAATAGTGGATCTGCGGCTGGAACGGCTTGCCGTCGCCGTCGTACCAGGTGTCCTTCGAGACGTAGCGGTTGTCGACGAACACGTCCGCCGCGTCCCAGTTCTGTGGCTCGCGCGGGAGCCAGTCCCCGCGCTCGAGCAGGAGGATCCGCTTCCCGGATGGCGCGAGGTGGCGCGCGAGCGTTCCGCCGCCCGCGCCGGTGCCGATGATGATCACGTCGTAGTCGTCCATCGTCAGTACTCCTCGAGCAGCTCGGGGAAGATGATCCGCGCCGCAGCCTCCATCAGCGCCAGGTGCGAAAAGGCCTGCGGGAAGTTGCCTAGGTGGCGTCCGGTCTCGGCGTCGAACTCCTCGGCGTAGAGGCCCAGCGGCGAGGCGATCCGCAGCAGGCGCTCCATCAGGTCACGGCCCCGCTGCAGTTCTCCGATGATCGCGAGAGCGGAGACGAGCCAGAAGGAGCAGATCAGGAACGTGCCCTCCTTGCCGGCGAGGCCGTCGTCGGTCTCGTCGGTGCGGTAGCGGAGGACGAAGCCGTCCTCGGTCAACTCGGTGGCGATCGCGTTGACGGTCGCGCGAAGGCGCTCGTCGTCGGCGGGCAGGAAGCCGAAGAGCGCCGCGAGCAGCGCCGAGGCGTCGAGCGCGTCGGTCGCGTAGTGCTGCCGGAGGACTCCGCGGGCGTCCACGCCGTGCTCGAGGATGTCCGCGCGGATCTCCTCGGCCGTCGTACGCCACTTCGCCTGCAATTCCGGATCGCCGCGGATCTCGGCGAGTTGCGCCGCGCGGTCGAGCGCGACCCAGCCCATCAGCTTCGAGGACACGTAGTGCTGCGGCGCGCCCCGCGCCTCCCAGATGCCCTGGTCCGGCTCGCGCCAGACCCGAGTCGCACACTCCGCCTGGGATTCGACGATCGGCCAGAGCCGCCGGGGAAGGCGCTGGCTGTGCCGGGTGTGGAGCAGGATCGAGTCCAGTGCTGCGCCGTAGACGTCGTTCTGGCGCTGGTCGAACGCGCCGTTTCCAACCCGCACCGGCCTGGCGCCTGCGTAGCCGGACAGGTCGTCACGCGTCGTCTCGGTCAGGTCGCGCCGGCCGTCGATGCCGTACATGATCTGGAGCGACCCGTCCTCGGTCGCCTCCACGTCGGCGACGAACTGTATGAACTCGTCGGCCTCCCAGTCCAGGTTCAGGTAGTGGAGCGCCTGAAGCGTGAACGTCGTGTCGCGGATCCAGGTGTACCGGTAGTCCCAGTTCCGCTCGCCTCCGGGAGTCTCCGGCAGCGACGTGGTCAGCGCCGCGATCGTCGCGCCGGTCGGCATGTACGTGAGCCCCTTGATCGTGAGCGCCGACCGTTGCAACGGATCGCGCCAGCGATGATCCGGGATTCGCGCCCGCCCGAGCCAGGCCCGCCAGAAGCGAATGGTCGCATCGAGCCGTTTCTGGGCGGCCTCGACGTCCTCCGGAACGGCCAGTCCCTCCGCCCAGGACAGGGCGCAGAAGGCACGGTCGCCGGGCTCGAGCACGTGCCGCGCGCGCACCCGGTTCTCCTCGATCCCCAGCGAAAGGTCCGTGTGCAGTCGGATCGTCTGGCCGGCTCCCGTAGCGTCGGCGGCGTGACGGCCGTCGTCGACCATGGCCCACTCGGCCGGGACGCTCCCGTAGTCGAACGCCGGCTCGCAGACCAGCTCGACCTCGACTCGCCCTTCGAGGCACTCGACGGTCCGTACGAGCATGTGGTCGGCGTCGTCGTCCGCGGGCGGACGGGTGTGCGGCGTGATCGTGTCCTCGTGGTCCCAGGGACCCATCGTGAGCGCGTCGCGGACGACGATCCACCCGTTCGGCGTCTTCCAGGTCGTCTCGAGGACGTTCGTGCCGGGCACGTACACCCGGGCGGTGGGATGGTTGATGCCGAACGGCGCCAGGCGGAAGAACCCGGCCTGGCGGTCGAGCAGGCTCCCAAACACGCTCGGCGCGTCGAAGCGCGGGACGCACAGCCAGTCGATCGCCCCGTCCGGCGCGACGAGCGCACCGGTGTGGCAGTCGGACAGGAACGCGTACTCCGCGATCGGCGGGAACGGCGACGGCGCCGCCGCGCTCTGGACGGTGCGACCGGTCTTCTCTGCGGTGGTCATTGGTCCAGCCACGGCCCATGCCAGCGACCGTGTCCCGCGACGAGCGCGTCCGCCGCGGCCGGGCCCCATGTGCCGGGTGCATAGCTCTGGACCTGCGGGGCCGCCTCGAGCAGCGGCTGCATGATCCGCCAGGTCTCTTCGACCCCGTCCTGGCGGGTGAAGCGCGTGCTGTTGCCGACCATCGCCGCGTGGAGGAGGACCTCGTACGGGGTTGGGCCTTCTCCGCCCTCCTCGGCGAAGTGCATTTCGAGCGAGATCGCGGCGGTTCCTGGCGTGTCGGCGCGATGCGCGTCGACGATCAGCTTGATTCCGGTCGTCGGATCGAGCCTGACGACGAGCTGGTTCGGTTCGGAAGGTCCGTGCCGAAGCCCGAAGTTCAGCTTGGGCGCCTCCTTGAAGACGAGCCGGAGCTCGGTTTGGGTAGCTGGAAGACGTTTCCCGGTGCGGATGAAGAACGGCACTCCGGCCCAGCGCCAGTTCTCGATGTCGAGCCGGAGCGCGGCGTAGGTCTCGGTGGTCGAGTCCGGAGCGACGCCGTCGATGTCCAGATATCCGTCGTACTGCCCGCGAACGTAGTGCTTCGGGTCGGCGTCCGCCACCGTATGGAAGAGCCCGACCATCGCGTCCTTGATCGCGTCCGGTTCGCCCCGGGACGGCACCTCCATGGCCGAGGCGGCGACGACCTGCATCAGGTGGTTGACAACGACGTCACGCAGTGCGCCGACGGGGTCGTAGAAGTGACCTCGGTCCTCGACGCCGAAGCTCTCGGCCATCGTGATCTGCACCGACTCGAGGTAGTTCCGGCTCCAGAGCGGCTCGAGCATCGAATTCGCGAACCGGAGGTGGAGGATCTCCTCGAGGCCCATCTTTCCGAGGTAGTGGTCGATGCGGTAGAGCTGGGACTCGTCGATGTACTGGTGGAGCTCATCGGCGAGCTCCGTCGCCGATTTCCCGTCGTGGCCGAACGGCTTCTCGACCACGACGCGCGCATGCTCGGTCAGGCCGGCCTCGGCCAAGCCCTTCACGACCGTGCCGAACAGGAACGGCGGGATCTCGAGGTAGAAGACGGGCGTCGACGCGCCCTGGATCGCATCCGCGACGCGTTCGTAGGTCGCGTCGTCTGAGAAGTCGCCACTCACGTACGTGAGTCGCGATGCGAAGCGGTCGAAGACCTTCTCGTCGATCTCCTCACCGGTTCCCTCGATCGACGTCCGCGCGCGATCGCGAAGCTGATCGGCGGTCCAGTCGTCGACCGCGACGCCGACGATCGGGCAGTCGATCAACCCTTGGGCGTCGAGCCGGTAGAGCGATCGGAAGGTCATCACCTTCGCCAGATCGCCCGTGATTCCGAAGACGACGAGGACATCGGCCGGTTGTGGGGTCGCCTCGAGCGCCGCGCGCTTCGTCTCCGGACCAGCGACCGTCTGTGTTCCCGTCACTGCTCCCACCTCCCTGTTCGGCCTCTCGAAGCTAGTGAGGGCGCGGGAGGATCTCGTCATCCGGAACGGATGATTGGGCCCCGTTCAGGAGCCCGAGCCGGCCTGGTCGAGCTGCTCTCGCAACGAGTCGCACTCGTCGGAGTCCTCGAACGCCTCCCGCAGCTCCTCGCTCGCATCGAGCCCCTGGAGCTGCTGATACGTCGCCTGTGCCGCGGTGAGCGTCTGCGACAGCGCTGTCGACACCGTTGCGGCGATCGCGACGACGTTCGTCTCGGAGGCGACTGCCGTCTGCACCGTCTCGATCTGCCGCTCGACTTCGTTTCCGAAGTCCTGGAGCTCGTCCCTCGCCTCGCTGCCCGCCTCCGTGTCCGGCGCGCCCAGGTTCCGGAGATCCTCGGTGAGGTTCGTCGTCGCGCTGGCCACGTCTTGCACCGCCGTCTCGATCTCCGACTTGGTGGTCGAGAGCCCGCTCTCCCTGATCGACCCGATTGCGCCCTGGACGTCCTCGACCCAGGTGTTCAGGCTCGAGCACACGTCGTTGGCGTACGCCTCGGACGAGCTTTCGTCGTCACCGCCGCCGCAGCCGGCGAGCACGAGCAGTGCGACGACGGCGAGCAACGCGGCTCCCGTGGCACTCGATGCGCCCGCGGACTGGTCCTCGTCCGGCGCGACCTTCAGCCGGAGGTCGTCGACCGCCAGGACGCGGACTCGGGCGCCCGGCTTCAGCGGGGTGGCCGAATGGGCCTCCCAGAGCTCCCCGCGCACCCTGATCTGCCCCCTCGGCGCGAGCGTCGTCGCGACCTCTCCGGTCGCACCGATGAGGTCTTCCACGCCGGTCCGAACCTTGGTGCGCCGGACGCGCCGGTCCCAGAACAGCACCTCGATCGCGAAGAGCACCACGCTCACCAGGGCGGCGATGAGGTTCCACGGGTCGGGCAGGAAGATCAGCAGCGGGACGGCAAGGAGCAGGAACATGCGGCCCTTCGATCGTGTGCCAGCGGAAGCCGCGGTGCATCACCCGGACCGGATGATGAGGCGCTAGGTGTCCGGCGCACGCGGCTGGCTCGCCGGGATGCGTCCCACGAAGAACAGCGCCACCATCATCAGCAGGGCCAGAATCGCGAGCGCAGCGCTCAGGCCGGTGATCCGCGCTTCGCGGTACGCGTCGAGCGCCGCCTCAGACGTGCTCGGGTCGGCGCCGGCCTCGTCGAGCGCAGCCTGGAGGTCGGCGTCCGAGACGAACGGCACGCCGTCGGCGAGCTCGACCTGAGCAGCCTGCTTCGCCTGGTCGGGGATCGCCGGGCTCTCCTGGATGTTCGCGATGAACGCGGAGGTGACCGCGGCGATCATGATCGAGCCTGCGACCGCGGTTCCGAGCGAGGCGCCGAGATTCGTCATCGTGTTCTGGACCCCCCCGACCTCCGGAGCTTGGTCGTCGGGGACGGCGGAGACCGTCACGGCCCCGAGCTGTGAGGCCAGCGCGCCGATCCCGAGCCCGATGAGCAGCATCGGGACGAAGACGATCTCGGGCCCTGCGTCCTCGTCGAGCGCAGCAAGGAGGACGACGGTCCCGGCGAGGATTGCGAGGAGGCCGCTACGCACGACGAGCCGCGGCGAGATGTTCGGCAAGAAGCGCGGGATCCCGAGCGCCGCGGCGAGCAGCGTCAGAGAAAGCGGAAGCAGCCGAGCGCCGGTTTCGAGCGCCGAGAGGCCGAGACAGACGGACAGGTAGAGCGGCACGACGAAGAACAGGCCGGCCTGGGCGAGGAACTGGAAGAAGAACATGGTCAGGCCGCCCGTCAGCTGCCTGTTTCGCAGCAGGCCGGGTCGGACGAGCGGCTCCTCACCTCGCGAGTCGCGTCGCGCCTCCCAGGCGGCGAAGAGCCAGAGCACGAAGACGCCGCCGAGCACGAGCCAGACGGTCGGCGAGAGCCCGACCCACGACGGGCCACCCTCCTTCGGCTGGATCCAGCCCCACTCGCTCGTGCGAAGGACCCCGAAGACGATCATGCCGAGCGCGAGTGCCGACAGCGCGGCGCCGACGACATCGAGCTTGGGGCGTGTCTCGGCCGGGGCGTCCGCGATGCGGCGCGTGAAGAGCAGGATGACGAGCACGATCACGACCTCGCCGGCGAAGACCCAGCGCCACGAGAAGTAGGTGGTGCAGAAGCCGCCGATCAGCGGGCCGACCGCGACTGCGACTGCGCCGGCCGCGGCGACGACTCCGTAGGCGGCGGGGCGGCGGTCGGTCGGGAAGTTCCCCGCGACGAGCGCGACGATCGCGGGCAGGATCAGGGCTGCACCGACGCCCTCGAGGAACGACCAGCCGAACACCAAGACGGGCAGGCTCGTCGCGATCGAGGTCGTGAACGAGCCGCAGCCGTAGATCACGCAGCCGATCGCGAAGGCGCGCTTCCGTCCGATGATCGCGCCGATCTTGGCGCCGGTGATCATCAGCGACGCCATGACGAGCGTATAGGCGGTGATCGCGCCCTGGATCCCGGTCACCGTCGTCCCGACGTCCTTTGCCACGGTCGCGATCGAGACGTTCATCACCGAGCTGTCCAGCGTCATGAGGAACTGGCCGGCGGCCAGCGTCAGGAGGACGAGCGTCGCGCCGGTGGCGCGGGCAGACGGGGCGGTTTCGGCGGCAGCCGTCAGGGCGTGGAGGCCGCTTCCCGTGGCCGAGGGCTCGAGGGGAGAAACAGCGCGGCGACTAGACCGATGACAGCCACGATCGCGAGGGTGACCATCGCGATCGCGTAATGGCCCCTCGCCAGATCGGCGACGAGGATGGTTCCCGCGATCGCGGTCCCGAAGGTGGAGCCCAGGTTCGAGACGCTGCGCGAGAGCCCCGAGATCTCGTCCTGCTGGTCCTCGGGCCAGCTGGACTGCACGACGTTGGTGGACGGCGTGAGCATCACGCCGATCCCCAGCCCGATCAGGAGCAGCCCCGGCACGAAGGCGAGGATGCTCGACCACACGTAGATCAGCCCGAGCAAGAGCCCGACCCCCGCGGCGGTGAGAGCGAAACCGGAGATGATCAGCGTCTTCTGGGTGCGCCTCCTGGCGAGTCGCTCGGCTGCGAGGGACGAGGCGAGAACGCCGAGCGTCGCCGCCGTGAAGATGCCGCCGGTCTCGATCGGGTTGTAGCCCCGAACGGTCTGGAGGTAGACCGAGACGGTGAACGACGTCCCCATCAGGACGAGCCACTGGGCGTTCTGGGTGGCGAGCGCGAGATTCGAGACGCGGTTCCTGAAGAGATCGAGGGAGAGCAGCGGCTCCTTCCCTGCCCGCTCTCGAGACCGGATGTAGAGGAAGAACGCCAACAGGAAGGCCAGCCCGAGGGCCACGAAGATCGCCGTGAGCGTCAGGTTGCTGTCCGCCTGCAGGATCCCCAACACGACGAAGAACATTCCGACCGCCGAGAGGACCGCGCCCCAGAAGTCGAACGGACGCGTCGGGTCGGCCGGCAGTGGATCCACCATCCGGCGGCTGAGCAGCACGATCACGAGGACGACGAGGGCTTGGAAGATGAAGGCCGCGCGCCAACTGATCACCGTGGCGATGAACCCGCCGATTAGCGGTCCGGCGGCTGCCCCGATGCCTCCGAGTCCACTGATGACGCCGAAGGCCCGGGCGCGGGACGTCATGTCGTCGAAGGTGATCGTCGCGAGGATGTAGACCGGCGGGATCAGGAGTGCGGTGCCGACGCCCTCGAGAACCGAGTTGCCGAGGATAAGAATCCCGAGGCCTGGGGCGATCGCGCTCAGCAGGGCCCCGATCCCGTAGAGCGTGAGACCGCCGAGGAAGCACCGCTTGCGGCCCCAGCGCTCGGTCAGCTTGCTCATCGGGATCATGAGGATCGCCATGATCAGCAAGAACAGCGTGATCGCGATCTGCACGCCCTGGACGTCCGTGTCCAGGTCCTCGCTGATGTCCTCGATCATCACGTTCATGTTCGAGCCGGCGAAGCTGCAGATGAACTGGGCAAGGGCGAGCGGCAGAAGGAAGCGCCGCCTGGCGGCGCCTACCGGGTTGGAGACGGGGACAGCCGCCGACGTCACAGCAGCGGTGAGATCGCGGCGAACGCGGTCGCCTTCGCCCGAGACTTGAGGCCGTCGACCGGGACGCCCGGCGCGGAGACCGTCTCCGCGTCTGCGGCGAACCGCTCCTCGAACTGCGCGGCGACCTCCCGCGACCGCACGAGCAGGTCGATCTCGAAGAAGCGCTTCAGGCTCCAGGCCTCGAGGTTGCAGGTGCCCGCGAGGACCTCCTCGCCGTCACGAACGAACGCCTTCGCGTGGAGCATCGTCGGATACTCCAGGATCCGCACCCCGGCGTCGAGGAGCCTCGCGTGGTGGAAGCGCTGCGCGGCGGCACATGCCCAGTTGTTCGCGTCGGCCGGGACGAACAGCCGGACGCTGACCCCGCGTCGCGCCGCCTTCTCGATCCGCCTGATCATCCCGCGGTCTGTGACGTACGGGTTGACGATGTCGAGCGTTTCGGCCGACGTGTCGAGAATCCTTGCGATCGCGTCCGTGATCGGGCGGTAGCGACCGGGAGCGTTGTGGAGGACGACGGCCGGAATCTCGCCGTCGTCGAGCACTGGAAAGAGCGTGTCCAGCTCCGCGACCGAGATCGAGCCTCCGAGCCACCGGAAGCTCGCGAGGAACACGAGCTGAAGCTGCGCGACGACCGCCCCCTCCGCGCGCAGGAAGAGGTCGTGGAAGCTGCCGTCCTGGAAGTGGTCCTCGATTCCGGCGCCGCCGACCCACCCGATCCGGCCGTCGACGATGACGACCTTGCGGTGGTCGATGTGGCCGAGCTGCCCGAAGTTCCACCGAACCGCCCCTTCACTGCCCAGAGGTCCTGAAGCCGACCGCGGCTTCGTCGCCCGGACGACGCAGACCTGGATCCCCGCTGCGGTCAGACGCTCGTAGAACTCGCGCGACTTGCCCTCAGGATCAGTGCCCTTCCGGTCGACCACGAGCCGGACCGGCACCCCCTCCCCTGCCTTGGCGACGAGCACGTCGGCGAAGGCCGCGCCGACGACGCCGGGACGAAAGCCGAACTGGTTGATGTGGATCGACGAGGTTGCGGACTCGAGGTCCTCGAGCATCGGCGGGTAGAAGTTGCGCCCCTCGACGTGCACCTCGACGGAGCTCGCCGAGCTCTCGTCGAACGCCAGCGCCAAGTCCTCGAGCGCGACCGGGGTCGTCGCAAGCCGCTCGGCGTGCTCTCCGATCCGGTCGTTTGCGACCGGGCTTCCCGCGTCTTCCACCTACCGACTAGCCGCCGTTTTCGACGAGCTCGAGGGCGGCACCGACGTCGTAGCCGATCGCCAAGCCCAGCTTCGGCGCCGCGGTGACGACGCGTGCCACGCCGACCGTCGGCAGGACCGTGATCAGCGTCCCGACGATCTCCTCGCGGGTAGCTCCCGCCCTCAGCGCCTTGTTGACGGAGTCCATGTACGCGGGCGTGGACGCGTCGAGCGCGATCAGCGCTCCGATCCGGATCAGCGCGTGAGCCCGCTCGTCGATGCCCGAGAGGGTGGGGCTGGCGCGGTCGGTCTGGAGCAGCGCCTCGATGTACTGCTCGTCGCGTACGGCCAGTTTCCGCAGCGTGCGCTGATAGTCCTCCATCGCCCTGCCTCCATCTCACGCCGCCGAAGGGCGGCGCGCATCATCCGAGAGGGGTGAAAGACGCGGGCGACGCGGCGGGCGCGTCGACGAGCCCAAGCTCGAGCGCGCGCTCGATCGCCTCGCTTCGGCTGGAGGCCCCGAGCTTCCGATAGACGGAGATCGCCTGACTCTTCACCGTGTTGCGCGAGACGAACAACCGCTCCGCGATCTCGCGGAAGGAGAGGTGCGTCGTGAGCAGTGGCAGAAGACGAAGCTCGGCGGCCGTCAGCGTCGATGCCCAGCCGTCGTCGAAGGTCGCCACGTTCGCGAGCTCCGCCTGCAGCTGACGCGCCTGCCCGCGCAACGCGCCCAGGTCGGGCCGCTTCGTAATCACGTCGGATGCCTCGAAGAAGAGGGTCCGGGCGCCCTCGACGTCGCCGAGCGCGAGATGCGAGCGGGCGAGCTCGAGCCTCACCTGCAGGGAGAGCCATGGCACGGCGTGCGTGAGCTGAGGCCGGAGGCGCATGGCGCGGACGAGCAGATCGCGGGCGGTCGCCGCCCGGCCCTTCTTCAGGCTGAGCCGGGCCTTCGCCGCCAGATAGATCGCGGACGCGATGTACTCCTCCATCGGCTGGTCCTCCAGCAGCGCGGCGGCCTCCGCGAGCGCCGCCTCCGCGTGCTCGAGATCGTCGCGCTCGAGTGCGAAGAGCGCCAGCTCGCAGTGCGCGATCACGCCGGTGAAGATCGCCCCCATGCCGCCGGCTTCCTCGGCCGCCTCGGCGAACACCTCTGCGGCGCGCTCGGAGTCGCCTTCCATGAGGAGCGAGAACGCCAGGTGACCCCGCGCGACCGGCCGCCAGAAGCTGCCCGGAGCAAGCTCCTCGAGCGCGAGCAGGGCCTCGGCCCGCATCTCCTCGGGGCCGTGGCGGCACAGCAGCGCACGGACCATCGCCACCCATGGCCTCAGCGACGAGCTGCCGTCCATCATCGGGCCGTCGTGATCGGAGTGCTCGAGGGCGTAGCCGTACCGCTGAGCGACCTCCGGCCGGCCGCGCAGCGCGTTGAGGTACGCGCCGAACGCGGCGATCGCCGGGTACCGCCGGAGGACCTCGGTGTCCTCGAACTGCCGGTACCAGCGCTCGATGGTCATGACGCGACCGCTCCGGTAGAAGGGCAGCGCGTTGAGGGCGACGAGTCGAGCCGCCTCCTCCGTGTCACCCGCGGCCGTGGCGTGCTCGATCGCCGCCTCGGGCATGTCGTGCTCCTCGAACCACGCGGCGGCCCGCGCGTGCAGCACCGCCGGCAGCTCGGGCTCCAGGCGCTCGAGCTCCGACCGGAGCATCTCCTGGACGAGGTGGTGATACCGGTACCACCCGCTGTGGTGATCGAGCGGGACGAGGAAGAAGTTGCCCTTCTCGAGGGCGCGCAGGCGGCGGGCGGAGTCGTGCCGCTCGAGGACGGCGTCGCAGAGGTCCCCCGACATTCGGTCGAGGATCGCCGTGCGGGTCAGGAACTCGATCTCCGAGCGCTTCAGCCGCGCGAGGTGCTCGGACCGCAGGTAGTCGACGACGAACCGGTCGCCGCCGTGGAACGACGCGAGCTTCCCGCCGTCCTGCTGTGCGAAGAGCGCGGCGAGATAGAGGCCGGCGACCCAGCCTTCCGTCCGCTCGTTCAGCGTGCGAACTTCGGCCGCCGATGCGTCCACGCCGGCCGAGGCGATCACCGCCTTGGCGTCGTCGTCACTCAGCGCGAGGTCCGATTCATGCAGCTCCAGCAGTCGGCCCGAGGCGCGCAGCCGGGCAAGCGGGAGCCGCTCTTCGGCTCTGCCCGAAAGCACGAGCTGCGAGCCGTGCGGCAGGTGCTTCGAGAGCGGCACGAGCGCCTCGAGGCAGTCCGGATCCGTGAGCACGTGGACGTCGTCCAGGACGAGGACCAGCGGCCGGTCGATCGCCGCCAGCGCCGCGCCCAGGCGGGGCAGGGCGGTCGTCCAGATCGAGTCCGAGCCCGACGCCACCGCACGAAAAACTGCCGCGGGAACGGCCCCGACGCCGTCCGCCGCAGTCGCGACACAGGTGAGGAAGACGACCGGGTCGTTGTCGCGGTCGTCGAGGGTGATCCAGGCGAAAGGCCGCTCGTCCAGGGCGGCCCACTGCGCCAGCAGCGTCGTCTTCCCATACCCCGGAGGCGCCTTGACGCTGACGACACGGGCCCCGTCGGACGATTGGAGCCGGCCGACGAGGGCGTCGCGGTCGACCACGCCCGGCCGAACGGTCGGCACCGCCAGCTTCGCGGGGAGGATGTCGAAGGCGGCCGTCCTTCCGGAGGCACGCTCACGCCGTTGCCCTCGCTTGGTCGCGACCCCAGCTCGATTGCGTGTTGCGCCCAAACCGGTCCTCCCGCCGTGCGGTGACGGAAGCCGACTCCGTTCTTCCGTGCTGTGAGCAGCCGCTCACAAACCGTAGCTCTTAGGGCGCATCCGAACCAAACGCGTTAACCGCACGAAAACCATCGGATTGCGAGGTTTTCTAGAGCCGGCGGAGGGTGGCGCGCGTACCGATGACGATCCGCGGCCTCTTTGCCGGGTCGAGCCAGCGAAGCGTCGAGACGAGCTGGGCAACCGGGAGGCTGATGCAGCCGTTCGTCGAGTTCCCGGTCTTCGCGTGCAGGAAGATCCCCGAACCGCGGCCCGGGACGACGGGCCGCATGTTGAACTCGACCACCGCGAAGTGGCGGTACGCCGTGCGCTCCTGCCAGAGGCCGGGCGTCGTCGTCCGGAACGGCGGTCGGGTCCCGCAGCGGACGTGCTGGAACGTGTTGTAGGTCGGCGAGCGTGGATCCTCGTTCCACCAGTCGCCGCACTGGAGTCGCCGGTAGCGGTAGCGGACTCCGGGATTCGCGCCGTTGCCGTACATCGTGCGGCCGAGGGTGTAGACGCCGGTCGGCGTCGTGCCGTCGCCCTCTCGGCGCTGGTCTGCGATCCCGTTCCAGCCGACGCGCGCCGTCCATGGGCCGGCGGCCGGGCGCCAGCAGCCGTCGGCTCCCCGCTGCCAGAGCCGGAACGAGGCGCTCGTCGTCTTGTACCGCGGCGCTTCGACGGTGATCAGCTGGCGGGCTCCGCCGACCGTCTTCAGGCCGCCTGCGACGTTCGCCGGGCACTGTGCCGACCGGCCCGCGGTCGGGACGGCGGCGCTAAGGGCGGCGGCCGCCGCAAGGGCGAGGACGAGCGTTCGCACCCGGCTGAGACTACCCTCGGGCCGTGGCGAAGCTCTCCGTCGTCGCCCTCCTGCTCCTGTGCGTGCCGGTCGCCGGCGCCGCCGCGCCGCCGCCGTTCAGTTCGGGCATCTCGCGGGTCAGTGCAGAGGACCTGCGCTACTCGTGGCGGCCGGGCTGCCCGGTCGGCCCCGCGCAGCTGCGCGCGGTCAAGCTCCGGCACTGGGACTTCTCCGGGCGTTCGCGGATCGGGGTGCTCGTCGTGAACGCCGCGCAGGCCCAGCGCGTCGTCGCAGTCTTCCGCCGCCTCTATTCGGCGCGCTTCCCGATCCGCCGGATGCTCGGCGTCGAGGTCTACCGGGGCAGCGACGACCGCTCCATGCGCGCGGACAACACGTCCGGCTTCAACTGCCGCTTCGTCGGCGGGACGAACCGGTGGTCCGAGCATGCGTACGGCAATGCGATCGACGTCAACCCGGTCGAGAACCCGTACATCCACGGCGGGCTCGTCGAGCCGCCGGCGGGCCGCGCGTTCCTCGACCGGTCGATCCGACGAGCCGGAATGGCGACTCGGACGAGCGTCCTCGTGCGGGCATTCGACTCGGTCGGCTGGCACTGGGGCGGCCGCTGGAGCTCGTCGAAGGACTACCAGCACTTCTCGACAACCGGGCGTTAAGCCATGGACGATCGTGACGTCGTTCCCGCACTGGGGGTCTTCGCCCTCGTCTGCGCGCTCGGGTTCGACGACGGCGGCTACGCGGCGACAGCCTGGGGCTGGAGCGCCGTGCTGCTGTTCGCGCTGCTCGCCGTGCTCCTGTGGCGGGGCGCGCCGCGGCCGGAGCTGCCCTCCGTGCTGTTCGTCGGCGGCCTTGCGGCGTTCGTCGCCTGGACGGCCGTATCGGTCTTCTGGACGAGCCATGTCTCGGCCACGGTGCTCGAGGTCGAGCGGACGGCCGTGTACGTCGCCGCCGCTGCGGTTTTCGTCGTGGTCGGCTCCTCGATCGCGCTCCTGGTGGGAACGCTCGGCGCGGCCGTCGCGCTCTGCGGCTACGGCCTGACGCGCTGGCTCCTGGGCGATCCGGAGGTGCCGCTCTCCGCCGACCCCCGGGCGGGCGAGCGTCTCTCGGAGCCGATCGGCTACGCGAACGGTGTCGCGCTGCTGGCGGCGATGGGGATCCTCCTCGCCGTCGGCCTGGCTGCGCGCGCCTCCCGGCTGGCGTTCGCCGCCGCGGCCGGTGCGACCGTGCCACTCTTCGCCGCGACGCTTTCGTACACGCTCGGGCGGGGCGCCTGGGTCGCGCTCGGACTGGGCCTCGTCGTCGCCCTTGCGCTGGATCCGCGGCGGCTCCAGCTCGCCGGCGTCGCCGCCGTGCTGGCGCTTCCCGGCGGCGCCGCGGTCGTGGTCTCACGGGCGATGGACCCTGATGGCGCCGCAGCCGCCGCGATCGCACTGCTTTGCGTCGCCGCCGCCGGGCTGGCCTTCGCCGTTCGACGGGCGCGGATCGACGTTCCGGGCCGCGCGCAGACTGCGTTCGCGGTGACGCTGCTCGTGGTCCCGGTCGCCGCCGCCGCGGCGGTGCTTGTCCGGCTCGGCGGCCCCGACGGCGCATACGACGCGTTCACCGCGGCGCCGGCGCCGGTTCACGGGAGCGAGCGGCTCTTGAGCGCCTCGGGCAGCAACCGGGCGGACTACTGGCGCGTCGCCTGGGAGACGTATGAGCACGAGCCGCTCCTCGGCGACGGCGCAGGCAGCTTCGGGCGGAACTGGCTGGCCGAGCGGCCCGTGGCGGTGCCGGCCCGCGACGCGCACAGCCTCTACCTCGAGACGCTCGCGGAGGTCGGCCCCGTCGGGCTCGCGCTGCTGCTCGTCGCTCTCGGTGCGCCGTTCGCCGGCCGTCGCGATCCGATCGCCGTCGCGCCGTACGTCGCGTTCCTCGCGCACGCGGCGCAGGACTGGGTCTGGGAGCTGCCGGCCGTCACGGTCGCCGGGCTGGCGTGCGGCGCTGCGATGGTCACCGAGTCGGCGGCGCGTCGTCGGATCCATCCGCTGGCCGCCGCCGTACCGGCGGTTCTCTGCCTCGTCGCCGCGTCGGCGTTCGCAGGCAACCGCGCGCTCGCTGCGGCCACGGCGGCGGCGGACCGCACCGAGTACGCCGACTCCGAGAGCAACGCGAAGGTCGCACGGACGCTCCAGCCCTGGTCGGGCGACCCTTGGCGCGTGCTCGGCGAGGCCCAGCTCGCGACGGGCGCAGTCGGCGAGGCACGCCGGTCCTTCGAGCGTGGACTCGAGCGCGATTCCGGCGACTGGGAGCTCTGGCTCGACCTCGGCCTCGCGACCGAAGGCGCCGATCAACGCCGCGCGTGGCGTCGTGCGCAATCCCTCAATCCGTTGAGCCCGGAGCTTCAGGAATTGGGGTTCGTCCGCCGAAGAGACCGGTAGAGTGGCCCAGCCCCCGGCCGCTGCTGCGGTTTGCCGCCAACGACCAGGAGGTTCCGAGGACATGAGAGCAGTTCCGAGACGGCGGGCAACGCTCGGCGTCGTCGCAGGTGCCGTAGCCGCCGTCGCCGTCGCCGGGATGGGATCGGTCGGCGCGGCAATTTCGCCTGCCGGCGTCCCTGCGTCCGCCTCTCAGTACGAGAAGAAGGTGACGATCTGTCACCGGACCAAGTCGAAGAAGAACCCGTTCCGCACCATCCGCGTCTCGCGGAATGCCGTGAAGGCGCACCTGCGTCACGGAGACGCCCTCGGCCCGTGCGGCAGCGCGACCTTCACGATGTGCCACAAGGCCAAGAACGGCAAGAAGAAGACCGTCAAGGTCAAGGGCGCCCGGAAGGTCCAGCGTGCGATGAAGCGCGGGGACAAGCTCGGCAAGTGCAAGGTGAGCAAGCAGAAGGGCAAGAGCAAGACGAACAAGGGCAAGAAGAAGCCCAAGGGCTAGAACCGAGGGAGCCCCGCCGCGGCGGGGCTCTTTCGTTCAGAGGTCGCGGACCGCGATCGTCACGCGGCTCATCGCGCAGAGGCGGCCCGCGTCGTCGGTCATCTCCACATCCCAGATCCACGTCGTCCGGCCGCGGTGGCGCCGCCGGGCGACGGCGTGGATCGTCCCTTCGGTGATCGGCCTGAGAAAGCTCGAGTTGTTGGACTGCCCGAGGCCGATCTTGCCGTCGCCGTTGACGCCGACGTTCGTGCCCACCGACGCGAGCGCCTCCGCGATCGAGGCATGGACGCCGCCGTGAACGAGCCCCACCGGCTGCAGCACGTGCTCCCGTACGGGGACGCGGGCGGTGACGACCTCGTCCGTCGCCTCGTCGATCTCGAGGCCGTAGTGCGAGTCGAAGGGAGACGCCTCCCGGAAGTCCATGGAGCCGGAATCTACGGGCTCAGCCGGTAGACGCGAACCGACCAGCGATCGAACCTGTCCGTGATCGACCCGGTCGGAAGGCCGTCGATCGTCACATCGCCTGCGTCTGCCAAGCTCGTGGCGATGACCCAGAGCCGGCCGTCCCGACCGCGCCGCGAGATCGCCCGCACCGAGCGGTTCGACGTCGGAAGCTCCCGGGTCGAGCCGGGGTTCACGAGCGCGGCGTGCAGCGGGCTCGCAGCCCCGATCTCGCGTACGAGCGGCTCGAGCACGCGCTCCCAGTACGTCCAGTTCCAGCCGCCGGCGGCGTCGAGCTGGCCCCAGCACTTGGGGTTCTGGCCGCCGTAGAACGCGAGCGCACGGGCGCCGTTGACGATTGCGTCGAAGATCATGAAGCGCATCTGCTCTCGCGTCGGGAGCTGGACGTTGCCCGCGGCGTCGTAGCTCCAGCGCCAGCAGATCTGGAGCGTCGTCCAGACCGCCCGCCTCGGCGTCGCGAGGCTCAGGATCCCCGTCCACGCGCCGGGCTCGCCGAGCTCGGGATCGGAGTCGCCGATCGCGATCGGATAGCTGTTCACGCCGTGGAGGTCGGTCACCGCGGCGTACGGGAGGAGCGACCAGACGCCGGCCCTCGGCGCCTGCACGGTGACCCAGAGCCGGCCGCGGTCGGCCGGCGCGTGCCCCGCGCACCACGAAGAGCGGCGGCCGGTCGCGAGGCAGTAGGAGAACCGAAGCGACCGCACCGGCATTCGGTACTTCCACGGCTCGTCGGCGCCCTTCCACATCGCGACCGCCGAGCCGGAGGGATCCGCCTCGAGCGACCCGACGACGTGGCGGAGGAGGTTCTCACGCCAGCCGCCCGGGCGCATCTGCGCGAACGAGCTGAGGTTCACCCAGGTGTGCAGGCCGTGCGTTGCCGCGGCTCGGTTCTCCGCGATCGTGCGAGCGAGCTCGGCCTCGGACCACTCCCGGGCCGGACCCACCTTCAACACGTTCACCCCGGCCGCGGCGACCTCGGCGAGACCGTCAGCCGGCGGTCCCTTCGCGAGCACGATGGGGAACGTCCTCCGCCCGTCGAGCACCACCGTCCCGTGCCGGTCGAGCGACGTCGTCGCCGCCGCGGCCGGCTGGCAGGCGACGAGCGCCGTCAGCACGATCAACAAGCGCCTCATCACTCACGGAATCTAGCCCCGCCGGCTCGCGATGAACCGCAACGGCGAGGACGACGAGCGCGACGCCGACGATCTCGACCGAACTCGGGACCTGGCCCAGCACCAGGACGCCGATCACTGTCGCCGTCGCCGGCAGAAGCGAGACGAGCAGCGCGTACGTCGCGCGCGAGAGACGCGCCATCGCGAGCTGATCGAAGACGTACGGGATCACCGACGACGAGACGCCGACGCCGATCCCCGCGGCGAGCAGCAGCGGAGCGACGAGCGCCGGCGCAGCCTCCCAGAGCCCGACGGGCATGACGAAGACCCAGGCGAGCACCATCGCCGCCGCAAGGCCGTCGATCCCCCCGGCAGTCCGCGAGACACGGTGTGCGAGAACGATGTAGGCGGCAAACAGGCCGGCGTTGAGGAACGCGAAGAGCACGCCCACCGGTTCGCCGTCGAGCCGGACGTCGGTCAGCAGGTAGACGCCGGCGACGGCAGCCGCGAGCGCCACTCCGTTCCGGCCCGTCCGCGCGCCGAGCGCGGCGAGCACGATCACCGGCAGGAACTCGATGGCGGCCACCGTCCCGAGGGGTAGACGGTCGATCGCGAGGTAGAAGCACGGGTTCATCGCGGCGAGCACGAGGCCCATCGCGATCACCGTCGGGTTGCGAAGGAGCCTCCACGGACGGCGCCACACGGCGAACACGAGCGCCGCGGTCGCGATCCGCAACCAGGCGACGCCGAGCGGCTCGACCCGTGCGAAGAGCAGCACGGCGAACGCCGGGCCCAGGTAGTGGAAGACGGCGCTGACGACGAAGAAGCTCTCCGGCGGCGCGCTCGCGGCGAAGCGACGGGCGAGTTCGCGCATCGCGGATAGTTTCCCTGCCGTTCGGCCGGGATCGCCTAAGATTCGAAGGCGTTGGACGCCGTCGACCGGTCACTCCTACGGGAGTTGCAGGAGAACTCCCGCCTTTCGCTGGCGGAGCTCGGCCGGCGCATCAACCTCTCCTCTCCCGCGGTGGCAGAGCGACTGCAACGACTCGAGCGCTCCGGCGTCATCACCCGCTACCGGGCCGACGTCGACCCGAGCGCCCTCGGCTATCCCATCGCGGCGTTCGTCCGGATCCGGCCCACGACGCGGCAGCTCCACAAGATCCCCGAGCTGGCGCGCGAGGTGCCCGAGGTGGTCGAGTGCCACCGGGTAACCGGCGAGGACTGCTTCGTCCTCAAGCTCCACCTCCGCGCGATGGACGACCTCGAGCCGATCCTCGACCGCTTCATCGTCCTCGGCCAGACGACGACGTCGATCATCCACTCTTCGCCGATCTCCGGCCGGCAGCTCCCGACCGACTAGGCGACGAGATCGTGGTACTCGGGGTGCCGCTCGAGGTACCGCCGGATGAACGGGCAGATCGGGACGATCTGCAGGCCGCGGGCTCGGACGTCGTCCAGCGTCGCCGCCGCCAGCCGGCTGGCGATGCCCTGGCCTTCGAACTCGAGCTCGACCTCGGTGTGGACGAGGGCGAGCTTCCCGTCGCGCTCCTGGTAGTAGACGTAACCGGCGACCTCGCCGTCGACGACGGCCTCGTACCGGCGCATCGACGGGTTGTCGCTGACGGTCATCCGGTGAACCCGCAGCGGCGGTGGCTTCCGTCGCAGAACGGCTTGTTCTCCGAGTTGCCGCACCGGCAGAACGCGGCGCGCGTGACGTTCTCCTCGGTTCCGTCCGGTTTCACGACGCGGATGGGGCCACGCACGAGCAGCGGGCCGTTCGGGTCGGGCGAGATCTCGACCTCGGTCGGCGCCGGCCGTCCCGGCCCACGCAGCCGGCGGATCCGTAGGGCGCCGGAAGGGCACCGCTCGACGGCGTCCTCGATCTCGTCCGCGGAAGCCAGCGTCGGGTCGATCCACGGGCGACGCTCCTTGTCGAAGACGAGCGGCAGCGCCCGGACGCAGTTCTGCGAGTGGTAACAAAGCCGCGGGCGCCACTCGACGACGATCTCGTCGGTCGCGTACTCGCGGACGGCCATGCCTCGACGCTAGCTGACGGTCAGTGGGCGCCGCTTTCCTCGGCGAGCGCCTGCCGAGCCCGCTCCCGGGAGCCGGCGAACCGCACCGCCTCCAGCCCGATCAGCACCCAGAGGCCGAGCGTGAGCACCACCAGGGACGCGAGGGCCGGGATCTCGACCGCCACCGGGATCAGCGCCAGCAGCGCGGCGGCGCAGACGAGCCGGTGGTTGTTCACCGTGTGGACGTTGCGGTACCGGTGCGCGACGTGCGCGAGCAGGTAGACCGCGGTTCCGCCGAGCATCGCAAAGGCGGTCACCGCGTCCAGCTCCTCGCCGACGCCGCCGAGCGTCGTCTTCAGCCCGAGGGCGAGCAGCACGATGCCGGCGACCATCGGGAAGTGGATGTACGAGTAGACGTCGCGCGCGCGCTCGTTCCGCTCTCGGCCGCGGGGCAATCGGGCGAGGTCCCGCTCGGAGAGCATCGCGACGACGTCGAAGTAGAGCCACCAGAGCGCCGCCGCCACGGCGATCCCGAGCGCAGCGGCGGCGACGACGCCTGCATCCACGACGATTCCCGCCCCGACTCCGATCGCGACGATCGACTCGCCGAGGGCGATGATGATGATCAGGCCGTGGCGCTCGGCGAAGTGGCTCGGGTGCTCGAGGCTCCAGCCCTCGGCTCCGAAGAAGAAGGGCTCCGCCATGTCGAGGAGAAGCGCTAGGGCCCAGACGGCGCCCTGCACCCAGCCGTCGAGCCCCGAAGCCGCGATCAGCAGTCCGACCCCAATCGCGGAGCCCCCAGCCAGCCCGAGCACGGACCGGCGCAGCGCCGGGTCGTCCTCGCTCGCGATGATGTAGAGCGCCAGCTGTCCACCTCGGACGATGCCGTACGCGAGCGCGAACAGCAGCGCGTCGTCTCCGAACGCGCCCGGCACGCAGAGGGCGACGACGAGAAGCGCCGCCATCACGACGAACATGACGAGGCGCACGCCGCCCTCCTCCGGGTCCACGACGCTCGTGAGCCAGGCGTAGGCCACCCAGGCCCACCACAGCACACCGAGCACGAGCAGCCCCCTCGCGAGCCCCGCCCAGGTGGGGTCCTTGGCCATGAGCGCCGTGCACTGCGTCAGCGCGAGAACGAAGACGAGATCGAAGAAGAGCTCGAGCGGCGTGACCCGCTCGGTCTGACGAAAGACCGCGGAGATCCTGGGTGCGCGGGGCGAGCCGGTGCTCACCCCGTCAATTCTCGCCTAGGAGGTGGCCGCAACGTTCACGTATCCACACAGTTCCTTAGTCGTTTTCGTGGTTTCCACTGGTAGGACTGGGGTAGGCCCCAGGGTGATGCGCAAACGCGTTGACCATGGGGATCGAAAGGAGGGTCCGGGTGTCCGTTTCAGCGGTACCTAAGACGGACCCGCGGGCGGCACGCGGGGACGGCGATCTGATTGCGAACATCGACAGCACGCTCGACGTGCTGCACGGCAAGTGGAAGGTCCATCTGATCTTCCTGATGGCACGGGGGATCCGCCGGCACAGCCGCCTGCTGGAGTGCCTCCCCGGCGTATCGAAGAAGGTGATGACCGACTCGCTCCGCGCGCTCGAGCGCAACGGCATCGTGGAGCGCAAGATCTTCGCCGAGGTGCCTCTGCGGGTCGAGTACTCGCTGACGCCCCTCGGATGGTCGATCACCGAGCCGCTGATCGCGCTGTCCGATTGGGGAGCGGAGCACGCGGACGCGGTGACCGAGGCCCGGGCGCGGTACGAGACGGCGCACTCACCCGACCAGCTCGTCGCCTAGCGGCCCGGACGCGCCCCCCGATGTCCGCGCCTGTCGAAATCCAGGTGGCCGACCCGACCCGTGGAAGCGACCTGTGCGAGTCGCTCCACCGCCAGGGCTTCCCCGCAGAGCTGGTGCATGACGGCGACGGCTGGCGGATCGAGGTGACCTCGCCCCGCGAGGACCGCTCGCGCCTCGTGGAGGATCTCCAGGAGGCGATCGAGCGCTGGCTCCCCGATCCGGAGCTGCGCTCGCAGATCGGGCCGCTGAGCTGACGACGACGAAAGCGGGGCCGGAGGGAACCGCGCTTACCCGGCCGGGGCGTTCCACACGCGGATGACGGGCGTCTCCCGCTCGAAGCCGAGGATCCCGAGCGTGGCCGGATCGAGCGCGAGCAGACGGCCCGCCTCAGCCTGGAGCCCGAGCCAGCGGGCGGCCAGGACTCGGAGCAGGTGCCCGTGGGCGAAGACGAGCACGGCGCCGTCCGTCTCGCGGAGCTCGTCGAGCAGCCGGTCGACACGGGCCTCTACCTGCTCCGCCGTCTCGCCGCCGGGCACGCCGTCGCGCCAGAGCGTCCAGCCGGGACGCTCCTCCCGGATCTCCGGCGTCGTCCGGCCCTCGTAGTCGCCGTAGTCCCATTCGGCCAGCTCGTCGCGCTTCTCCGCGGCCTCGTACCCGGCGAGCCGCGCCGTCTCGAAGGCGCGAGACCGCGGGCTGGTCAGCACGCGAGCGAACTGCCGGCCGCTGAGAGCCGACCCGAGCGCCTCGGCCTGCCTCCGCCCGACGTCCGTCAGCGGGACGTCAGTCTGGCCGGTGTGCTTCCCGTCGCGGCTCCACTCCGTCTCGCCGTGCCGGACCAGGACGATCTCCGTCGCCATCGTCCCTCACTCTGTCCGATCGGGCGTGCTTCAGGCGCGCGGGACGCCGCCCGGCCCTCTCTCTGCTGAGATTGTGGTGAATGGAGTTCGGCGCGCACGAGAGCCTCGTCCTGCTCGCGCTGCTCGCGTCGGGGGCAGCCCTGCTCGCCCTGGCGCAGGTCGTCCGAATCCCGTACCCGATCCTGCTTGTCCTCGGCGGGCTTGCCCTCGGTTTCCTCCCCGGCATGCCCGAGATCGAGCTGCCGCCGGACCTGGTGCTCGTCGCCTTCCTGCCGCCGCTCCTCTACGGCGCCGCGTTCTTCACGCCGCTCCGCGAGTTCCGCACGAATGTGGTCGAGATCTCCCTGCACGCGGTCGGCCTCGTCCTGATGACCATGGTCGGCGTCGCCGTCGCGGCCCACGCGGTGATCCCCGGCCTCACCTGGCCGGCTGCGTTCGTGCTCGGGGCGATCGTCTCGCCGACCGACCCGACGGCCGCAACGGCGATCGCGCAGCGACTCGGGCTCCCGCGGAGGCTGGTCTCGGTCATCGAAGGCGAGAGCCTCGTGAACGACGGGACGGCGCTCGTCGCCTACCGCGTGGCGGTCGTCGCCGTCGTCTCGGGCAGCTTCTCGCTCGCCGGCGCGTCGGGCCGGTTCGTGCTCAACGTCGCCGGTGGGATCCTCGTCGGACTGGCCGTGGGCTTCGTTATCCGCGAGGTGCGCCGAAGGCTGGACAACCCGCCGGTCGAGATCACGATCTCGATCCTGAGCGGCTACTTCGCCTACCTCCCGGCGCACGCGCTCCACGTCTCCGGCGTACTCGCCGCCGTGACGGTCGGGATCTACATGGGCTGGCACACGCCGGAGCTGACGACGTTCCAGACGCGGCTACAGGGGCAGGCCGTCTGGGAGATCGTCTTCCTCGTCCTCAACGCGCTGCTCTTCGCGCTGGTAGGGCTCCAGCTTCCCGCGATCGTCGACTCGCTCGCGGACCGTCCCACGGGCGACCTTCTGACGTATGCCGCGCTCGTCACCGGGATCGTGGTCGCCGTCCGGTTCGCCTGGGTACTCGTGGCGGCGCAGACGCCCATCAACGTCATGCGCATGGAGGGCAGCCCTCCCTGGAAGGGCGCGGTCGTCGTCGCCTGGGCCGGAATGCGAGGCGCGGTCTCGCTCGCCGCTGCCCTTGCCCTGCCGCTGACCACCGACGCCGGCGCGCCGTTTCCCGATCGCGACCTCATCGTCTTCCTGACGTTCTGCGTGATCCTCGGGACGCTCGTCGTCCAGGGACTCACCCTGCCGGCCCTCATCCGCTGGCTCGACCTCGAGGACGACGGGCTGGCCGAGAAGGAGGAGACGAAGGCACGGATTCGCGCGGCCGAGGCGGCGCTCGACCGGCTGGAGGAGCTCGTCGACGAGGACTGGGTCAACGAGGACACCGCCGAGCGGCTACGCGGGCTCTACGGGTTCCGCCGCGACCGCTTCCGCTCGCGATTCGACGCAGAGAGCGACGGCGCGATCGAGACCCAGTCCGTCAACTACCAGCGGCTCCGCCGCGAGCTCCTGGAAGCAGAGCGTCAGGCCGTCCGCCAGCTCCGCCGCGACGGCTACATCGACGACGACGTCCTGCGCCGGGTCACGCGCGACCTCGATCTCGACGACGCGCGCCTCGATATCTGAGCGGTCAGGGAGCCAGGGCCGGCTGAGCCTCTGGCGCCTCCGCCGCTTGGCGACGGAGCTCGAGCCAGGCGATGCCGAGTCCGAAGAGGAGGATTCCGGGCGGGCCGGGCGGGAAGGGATGGCCCACCGCGAAGATCACGGCGCCGACGGCCATCAGCAGCGTGGGCCCGGCACCGCCGATCTGCTTCACGGCGAACGCCGCAGCAAGCGCCATCAAGAGCCACGCGAGGGCGGCCACGACGTACACGCCCGCGCTGACGGCCTCGGTGAACGCGTCGGAGTCGTCGAAGACCCGCTGGACGACGGCCCCGTCCGTCGGGCTCATGCGGTTCGCCTCGCGCACGACGACACCGATCGCGACGCCGGCGATCGCGTCGAAGATCGAATAGGCGATCGCATACGGGATGATCGCCACGCGGGCGATGCGCGCGGCGGTTCCGGGCAGGTCCTTGACGAGGAACCAGATGCCCCAGGCGAGCGTCAGGATGAAGAGCGGCTGTACGAGGTGAATCCCGAGATAGAGCGCCGTCGCGTCGCCGACCTCGATGTCGTCGGGATGAATCAGCCCGATGACGATGTACCCGACGACGCTCACCGCGAGGAGACCGCGGCGAAGCACCTTCTCCCGGTGGACGTCGTGCGGGATGGTCGAGCTGGTCACCGCAATCCAAACTGGCACGGCGCCGTGGACGCGAACAGACGGGAAACTTGCCGATGGAGGGGCGGGTTTCTGGTGTCCGGGCGGAGGCCTAGTGCGAGCGCAGCACAACTCTCGCCGGAGCGCCGTCGGAGCCGTAGAGGCGCAGCGGGAGGCAGATCAGCTCGTACTCTCCCGGCTCGACCTCGCGCAGGTCGAGGCCCTCGAGCGGGACGACGCCTGCCGACAGCAAGACCCGGTGCGCCTCGTGATCGCCGATCGAGAGGAAGTCGATGCCGATCGCCGCGATCCCGCGCTCCACGACCCAGCGGGCGCCGCTGCCGTCGAGGCGGACGAACTCGGGCGTGAACGTGTCGCTCTCCCAGAGCCGGCTGTTCGGGGTCTTCAGGAGAACGCGCTCCGCCCCCTCCGGAATGCCGAGCCCGGCGAGCGCGGCGGCGTCGACGGCGCCGTCGAGCGCGAGCCCGTCGACGACGACTGCCGGCCCGATCAGCTTCGCGAGGTCGATCGCCTCGGTCCCCGGCGCATCGTCCAGGAAGTGCAGCGGCGCGTCCACGTGCGTTCCGGTGTGGACGCCGAGCGACAGCCGGCTGATGTTGGCGGTTGCGCCCTCGGCCATCGACTCCCAGCGCTCGAGCTCGAGGTCGGGGTCGCCCTCGTAGATGATCATTCCCGGCCGGACCGGCACAGAGACGTCGAAGATCCTCACGCGGGCATCATCTCACCGCCCTTTTTGCCGAGCAGGGTCACGGGATCCGCCCGAACCAGAGGGCGGAAAGGGCGGCTCCGAGGAGGAGGAACACGGCGCCGGCGCCGGCGAAGGCGGCGGTCAGCTCTCGCTCCTCGTCCTCGTAGGACACCTGCGAGCCGATCTCCTCGTAGACGGCCTCGAGGTCGGCCTCGGTCGGCGCCTCGAAGAACTTCCCGCCCGTCTCCTCGGCGATCTGACGGAGCGTGTCGGGGTCGGGCGGGACGCGGTACGTCTGCGTGACGCCGAAGTCGTTCGTGATCTCGACGGTGCCGTCCGGCGTGCCGAACGCGATCGTGTAGATCGGGACGCCGGCTTCCTTCGCCTGGTCGACGACCTCCAGCGGCTCGCGGCCGACCGAGTTCGCGCCGTCGGAGAGCAGGAGGACGGCGAACAGCGGCTTCCCACCGGACAGCTCCTCCGCCTCCTCGGGGTCGGGCGCCAGCGCGACGGACTCGACGATCGCGTCGCCGAGCGCAGTCCCGACGTCGCCGTCGAGCGAGTCGAGCCCGTCCCGGACTGCATCGCGGTCGTCGGTCGGCTCCTGGAGCACCGACACGATGCTGGAGAACGAGACCAGGCCGACCCGGAAGCGGTCCGGGACCTTGTCGAGGAAGGTCTTCGACGCGGACTTCGCAGCCTCGAGCCGCGTCGGCGCCACGTCCGTCGCGGTCATCGAGGCGGAGGTATCCATCGTCAGGAGCACGGAGGCGTCGTCCCGCGGGACCGCCACGACCGCCTGCGGCCTCGCCATCGCGACGATGAGCGCCGCGAGAGCGGCGAGCGCGAGCACGGCCGGAATGTGGCGCCGCCGGCCGGGCGAGGCGTCGACGACGTTCGCCAGGAGGTCGAGGTTCGTGAACCGGGCGGCGTACTTGATCCGCCGCCGCTGAACCAGCCAGTACGCGACGAGCGCGAGGGGGACGAGCAGCAGCCCCCAGAGGATGAACGGGGTGGCGAAGCTCATCGCCGCCTCCTCTCTCGTGAGACGAAGCCGGCGAGCGGACGGAGCCAGTCGCCGGCGGTGGACAGGACGAGATGCGGGACACCGAGCGACGCGAGCTCCCGCGTGAGGCCGGCGCGCTCCTCGGCGGCCGCCTGGGCGAAGCGCTCACGGAGGCGGCGTTTCGCGGTGTCGACGTGCAGCTTGCGGCCGGTCTCGGGATCGACGAGCCAGATGTGGCCGACGTTCGGCAGCTCCTGCTCGCGCGGGTCGCGGATCTCCACCGCCGCGACCGCGTGGCGTGCGGCGAGCCGAAGCATCGGCGCCCGCCAGTCGCGCGGCCCCCGGAAGTCGGAGACGACCACGGCGAGCGACCGCTGACGCGCAACGCGCGCGACCTGCGTGAGCGCGGTGCCGATGGACGTCGCTCCGACGCGCTCGGTCTCCGGCTCTCGCCGGACGGCCAGCAGCACGCCGAGTAGGCCGACCCGCCCCTGCCTAGGGCGCAGCGTCAGCGACTCGGCGGCGCCGAAGGTCGTGACGCCGACGCGGTTCCCGCGGCGCGAGGCGAGGTGGCCCAGGGCGATCGCCACGCCCTCCGCCACGTCCCATTTGCGCCGGTCCGCGGTCCCGAACCGCATGGACGGCGACACGTCGAGGAGGACCCACGAGGTGAGCGCCCGCTCGGCGACGTCGACGCGGACCTGGACCTCGCCCGACCGGGCGGTCGCGTTCCAGTCGATCCGGCGGACGTCGTCGCCCGGCTCCCACTGGCGGATCTGCGCCAGCTCGGTCCCGATGCCGAGGGCCGCCGTCCGGTGCTCGCCGGCCAGCAGGCCGTCGATGCGGCGTCCGACGTCGAGGTCGAGCGCCCGGAGCAGCGCCTCCGGCATGGGCCCGGGGCCCGGGCGATCCGGCGTGCGCTCTCGGCTGAGGGCCGCGACGCTCACGCGGCCCGCTCGCCGAGGTTGATCTCCGGCACCGGCATGACCTCGAGGACCGAGTCGACGATCGAGCCCGGCGCGACCTCTGCGGCGAGCGCCTCGTAGCTGAGGACGATCCGGTGATGGAGCGCATCGACGGCGAGCTCGCGAACGTCCTGCGGGAGGACGTAGTCGCGGCCGCGGATCAGCGCGAGGGCACGGGCGGAGGTCATGAGGGAGATCGGTCCGCGCGGGCTGGCGCCGAACGCCACGTACGGCTTCAGCTCCGCGAGCCCGACCGACTCCGGGTCCCTCGTCGCCGTGGCGATCTGCACCGCGTAGCGGGAGAGCGCCGGGTCGACGTAGACCTCCCGGGCCGCCGCGCGCAGCGCCGCGAGCTCGTCCAGGTCGAGGATCTGACGCACCTCGGCGAGGCCGGCGAGCGAGCGCTCGACGACGGTCAGCTCCTCCTCGGGCCGCGGGTAGCCGACGACGACCTTGAGCATGAAGCGATCGACCTGCGCCTCGGGCAGCGGGTAGGTGCCCTCCGACTCGATCGGGTTCTGAGTTGCCATGACGAGGAACGGGCTCGGCGCGGCGAAGGACTCCTTGCCGATCGTGACCTGCCGCTCCTGCATGACCTCGAGCAGCGCGGACTGGACCTTCGCCGGCGCTCGGTTGATCTCGTCGGCCAGCAGGAAGTTGCAGAAGACCGGCCCGAGCTCGACGTCGAACTTGCCGTCCTTCGGGCGGTAGACCCTCGTGCCGACGAGATCGCTCGGCATCAGGTCGGGGGTGAACTGGACGCGGTTGAAGGTGCCGCCGAGGACCTGTGCGGTCGTCTTGATGGTCAGCGTCTTCGCGAGGCCGGGGACGCCCTCGATCAGCAGATGGCCGTCCGCCAAGAGGCAGACGAGCACCCGCTCGAGCATCGTGTCCTGACCGGCGATGACGCGCTTGATCTCGAAGAGCGCGCGCTCCAGCGGGTCCTGGCCCTCCGGGCTCGCGACTGACAGGGGCTCGGCCATTCGTGGGTCTCCTCTCTGGTGCGGGCTGAGCCCGCCAGCAAACCCACGCCGCCTAAGGAGAGCCTGAACGGAACCTGAGAATTCCCTGAGAAAAACTGTCATCCGGCGCCTGGCGATCAGCGCACTGTTCTGAAGTCGTAAAACCTCCGTAAGGAGCGGTTTCCGGCGACTCGATCGCGGCTACTTTCGACCTCGATGTCCACGCGCATCGCCATTGCTTTCGCTGCGCTGCTCGCGTCTGCGGGCGTCGCGGCGTACACGACCTCCGCCGCCGACTCGGCGCCGAGCACGCCCAAGTATCACTCGTTGCGAGGCGGCATGCTGATCGGTTTCTACGACGATGCGCAGGTCTACGGACGCACCGACTGGGCGTTCCGTCAGCTCCGCGGCCTCCGCGCCGGGATCGTCCGCATGACGATCGAGTGGTCGACGGTGGCGAAGCGCCGCCCGCAGAAGCCGGCCGACCCTGCCGACCCGGCGTACAACTGGACCGCGGTCGACCGCGTGATCACACAGGCCGCGCAGCACAAGGTTCGCGTCCTCGCCACGATCTACGGAACGCCGCGCTGGGCCGGCCGCGCCAAGAACCGCGTGCCGCGGCGCATGGTCGACCTGCGCCTGTTCGCCCACGCCGCCGCCCGGCGCTACAGCGGCACGTACCGCGTGAAGGCCTCCGAAAACGAGCCGGAGCGCGCGCTTCCGGCCGTTCGCCACTGGCTCGCCTGGAACGAGCCGAACAACCCGGTCTTCCTGAAGCCGCAGTGGAAGCGCTATCGCGGCGGCTGGCGCCCGCAGAGCGCGTTCGACTATCGGAAGATCTGCTCCGCGATCTGGGTCGGCGTCCACTCGACGCGCATCCGTCGCGAGAAGGTGGCGTGCGGCGTCACCGGCCCGCGGGGGAACGACGCTCCGCGCAGCTCGCGCCCGTCCACCTCGCCGCTCGTCTTCATGACGTGGCTGCGTCGCGCTGGGCTCAAGCGCTTCGACGCATATGCCCACCACCCGTACTACACGAGCCGCCAGGAGCGCCCGTCCACCGTTCCGCGCTCGAAGAAGGCTGTCACGCTCGGCAACATCGGCGTTCTGATCCGCCACGTCAACCGCCTCTGGGGCCGGAAGATGCGGCTGTGGATCACCGAGTACGGCTACCAGACGAGCCCGCCCGACCGGTTCTTCGGCGTCCGGTACAGCACCCAGGCGAAGTACGTCCACCAAGCGGTCAGGATCGCGCGGAGGACTCGGCGGATCGACATGCTCGTGTGGTTCCTGATCCGCGACGAGCACCGGCTGTCAGGCTGGCAGTCGGGCGTCTTCACCGCCCGCGGCGCGCGCAAGCCGGCGTACCGTGCGTTCCAGACGCTGCGCTAGACGACGATGAAGTGAGTCGCGGCGCCCCGGCCGGGTCGGCCGGGGCGCCGCGGACGCTCAGCGGACGGTGAACGTCTGCTTGAGCGTGGCCGTGGAGCTGTTCCCGGCGTAGACGTCGATCTGTCCGGGCTCGACGACGAACTTCCCGAGGTTGTCGAAGAAGCCGAAGTCGCTCCGGTCGAGCGTAAATGTCACGGTTCGCGTCTCCCCCGGGGTCAGCGTCACGCGTTCGAACCCACGCAGGCGCCGGACCGGCTGCGAGATCGACGCGACCGGGTCGTGGATGTAGAGCTGCACGACCTCGTCGCCCGTGCGGGTGCCCGTGTTCCGCACCGTCACCTTCGCTTTCAGGCTTCCGTACTTCGAGACGCTCGAGCGGCTCAGCTGCAGGTTCGAGACCTCAAAGGTCGTGTAGCTGAGCCCGTAGCCGAACTCGAAGAGCGGCGAGCAGCTCGGAATGTCGCGGTGCCGAGAGTTCCACTTCACGTCGGGGTTGCACGGCCGCCCCGTCCGCTCGTGGTTGTAGTAGATCGGTACCTGGCCGAGCCGGCGCGGGAACGACACCGGCAGCTTCCCGCCGGGGTTCACCTTGCCGAACACGACGTCGGCGACCGCGTTTCCTGCCTGCACGCCCGGGAACCACGCCTCGAGCAGCGCCGGCATGTCGCCGACGATGTCCTCGAGCGCGAGCGGACGGCCGGTGAACAGCACGACCGCGTACGGCTTCCCGGTCGCCTTGATCGCCCGGATCAGGGCCTCCTGCTCGCCCGGCAGGTCGAGCGTGCTGCGCGCAGCCGCCTCACCGCTCATCTCGCGGGTCTCGCCGAGCGCGAGCACGACCTGGTCGGCCGCGCCGGCCACTGCAACCGCTTCTGCGAACCCGGCGGTGGTGCCGCAGCCCTCCGGGTCGGTGTGCGGCGGCTCGGTGTTCGAGAGCTTGCAGCCTTCGGCATAGGTCGAGCCGGGGCTCACCTGGTTGATCCCGTCGAACACCGTCACGACGTCCGAGTCGCGGCCGGCGCCCCACCACGGCCCCAGCATGTCGTGCTGGTTCCGCGCCAGCGGGCCGATCACCGCGGTCTTCTTGGCCGGATCGAGGGGCAGGATCCCGCCCTCGTTCTTCAGCAGCACCATCGAGCGGGCGCCGGCCTTCCGCGCCGCGGCCAGCGCGTCCGGCAGGAGCATCTGCGCCTCGGCTTGCTCCGGCGTGTAGGGCGCGAACGGATTCTCGAACAGGCCCGCGCGGAACTTGATCCGCAGGATCCGGCGGACCGCATCGTCGATGCGCCTCATCGAGATCCGCCGCTCGCGGAGGAGCTGGGCTCCGTGGTCACGGATCAGCGTGCTCGTCATCTCCGAGTCGACGCCCGAGTTCAGGGCGAGCGCCGCAGCTGCCGGGCCGTCCTCGGCGACGCCGTGGCCGCATTCGCCGGCGTCCGGGTTCCGGGGCGGGCAGGCGCGGAGCTCCGCGACTGCCGTCCAGTCGCCCTCGACGAAGCCGTCGAAGCGCCACCGGCCCTTCAGGACGTCGTTCATCAGGTAGTCGTTGCCGCAGCCCGGGACGCCGTTGATCGCGTTGAACGAGCACATCGCGGTGTCGGCGCCGGCGTCGATCGCCGCCTTGAAGGGCGGCAGGTAGAGATTCCACAACCGCTGTAGGGACATGTCCGTCGTGTTGTAGTCCCGCCCCGCCTCGGGCTGGCCGTAGGCGGCGAAGTGCTTGGGGCTGGCGACGAGCTTGTCCGGAGCGCTGTAGTCGTTGCCCTGGATCGCCTTCACCCGGGCGGCCGCGAGCACCGCGTTCAGGTACGGGTCCTCACCGGCCGCCTCGGCGATCCGCCCCCACCTGGGCTCGTGCGAGACGTCGACCATGGGCGCATACGTCTGCTTGAGCCCGACGGCGGCCGACTCGCGCGCCCCGTAGAGGTGGTCGTCGAACGCGACCTTCGGGTCGAAGCTCGCACCGGCCCCGAGCGGGATCGGGAAGACGGTGCGGAAGCCGTGGATGGTGTCGAACGCGAAGAGCATCGGGATCTTCAGCCGCGACTCTTCGACGGCGATGCGCTGGAGCTCTCGGATCCGTGCCGGATCGGTGACGCTCAGCACCGAGCCGAGGCCCTTGCGGACCTCCGCCTCGGTGACGAGGAAGTCGGGCAGCAGCTGGATCTGCTCCAGCTTTTCCTCGAGGGTCATCTGCGAGAGCAGGTGGTTCACCTTCGATTCGATCCTGCGGTCGGCAGGCTGTCGGGTAGGAGCGAGCGCTTGCTCGTCGCTCGACTGCGTCGCGGCCACGACGCCACCGGCGGCCGCGACTCCCACCGCGAGGATCGACACAGCAGCCGCAGCTCTGAGCCTGAGCCTCTTCATAGGACTCCTCCTATGCGGATGGGTACGGCGAGCCTCTACCCGCGAGCACCGACATCAAACTCGCCGCGGGGCCCCGTGCGGCCCGAGGCGCCCGCGGCGAGTACGGCACGCCTTGTGTCGGTCGCGTGCAGGACCGCCTGCATGAGGAGCCGGAGTCAAGAGGGGACTCCGGTCACGGTGCACTACGGATGCTCGCGATCGGCGCATCGCCGCGCCTGACCCAGATGCGTCAATCGTCCAGGACGCCCTCGGCGCGGGCCGCCGCAACGGCCTCGACGCGCGAGTGGACGTCCAGCGCGTGGAGGATGCCGCGAACGTGGTTGCGAACCGTCTCGACGCTGAGATGGAGCTCGCTCGCGATCTGGCGCGTCGAGGCACCGTGGGCGAGCATGCGGAGCACCTCCATCTGTCGCGGCGTGAGCTTCGGGTGCGGGCGGATCGTCTTCGGACGAGCGGGCGGACGGGCGAGGAGCCCGAACACGCCGACGATCTGATGCTCCTCCTGCAGCGGCACGGAGCTGACCTCCACGGAGAGCACCTGACCGTCCGGGCCGATCAGGTGGACCTCGGTGTCGGTCACCTTGTCCTTGCCGACGATCTTCCTCGCGAACGCCTCCTTCGCACGCGACCGGTCCTCCGGGCTCACGACGTCGGTGAAGCGACGGCCGCGAACGTCTCCGACCAGCCGTTCGGCAGCCGGATTCAGCCAGGCGATCGAGCCGGAGCTGTCGATGATGTACGAAGGGACGCTCACGTCCGTCAGTGCGCGCTCGACGTCGCCGCCCAGGCTCTGGAGCAGCCGGGTCATCCCGGATCGAGTCTGGGCAGCCCGCCTGGCGGAGTCAAGCCGCTTGGGTGGGAATGGAGGTCCAAGGGCACTAAGCTCGCCGCATGAGCTCGTCGATCGAGCTGGGTCGGATACTCGGGATCCGCATCGGCATCAACTGGAGCTGGCTGGTCGTCTTCGCGCTGCTCCTCTGGACGCTCGCATCGGGGATCTTCCCGGAGACGAATCCCGGGCTCTCCGACGGCACTTACATCGCCCTGGCGATCGTCGCGGCGGTGATCTTCTTCGTCTCGCTCCTGCTCCACGAGCTGGGCCACGCGGTCCAGGCGCGGCGCGAGGGCATGGAGATCGAGGGGATCACGCTCTGGCTCTTCGGCGGTGTCGCGAAGTTCAAAGGCGACTTCCCGAGCGCCGGCGCCGAGTTCCGAATCGCGATCGCCGGCCCGCTCGTGTCGCTCGCGCTCGGACTGCTGTTCAGCGGCATCGCGGTCGCGGTCACCGGCCTGGAGGTCGTCGATGCCGTGGCCGCCTGGCTCGGCTACATCAACCTCACGCTGCTCGTCTTCAACCTCCTCCCCGCGCTGCCGCTCGACGGCGGCCGCGTGCTTCGCGCCGCCCTCTGGCAGGCCCGCGGCGACTTCCGCTGGGCGACCCGCGCGGCGGCGACGGTAGGCCGCGGCTTCGGCTACCTCTTCATCGGCATCGGCATCGCCATGTTCATCCTCGTCGGCTCCTTCGGCGGCGCGTGGCTCGCGTTCATCGGCTGGTTCCTCCTCCAGGCGGCGACCGCCGAGGACCGGTACGTCGTCGTGCGCGAGGCGCTCGGCGGCATCCGCGTGCGCGACCTGATGATTCGCGCCCCGGTCACCGTCCAGGCGGAGACGACGATCGGCCGGTTCATGGACGAGGTCGCGTGGAGCCGCCGCTTCACGACGTACCCGGTGCTGGACGGCGAACGGGTGGTGGGCCTCCTCTCGTTCCGGTGTGTGGCCGAGACGTCACGGTCGGAGTGGGACACCCGGACCGTTCGGGACTGCATGGTCCCGCTCGAGGCCGTGCCCGTCCTCCGCGAGGACGAGGAGGCGATCGAGGCGCTCGCCGAGCTCAGCGAGGAGAACGTGCACCGGGGCGTCGTGCTCGACGGTGACCGCCTGGCCGGCCTCGTCTCGATCACCGACCTGGCGCGCGCTCTGGAGGTCGGGATGCCGCGCCGGCGGGCCGCTTAGGCGGGTTGCTCGAGCGCCTCGAAGCCCCGAAGGTCGAGGCAGTGGATCCCGCGGCGGTCGACGACGACCATCAGGACCTCGCCGCAGGTCCGGCAGCGGGCCACGGTGCCGGGCGCCTCGAGGTAGACGACGAGTGTCGCGACCTCCGCGGTCGCCCCGCAGTTCGCGCAGACGCCGGTCGCCATCGTCATCTCGACACCGAAGACCTCCTGCAGGAGGCCGCCGATCGCGTTGCCGTCGAGCGCCTCCATCAGCGTCCGGTCGCCCCGAACCGCTCGGTCTTCACGCGGGCCGGCGGGTAGCCCAGCTCCACGAGCCCGCCCGCGACCGCCTCTACGAAGCTCGTCGGCCCGCACACGAACGCCAGCGGCTCGTCCCCCGGCGGCCAGGCCACCTCATCCAGCAGCGTGGCGTCGACGCGGCGGCCGTAGCCCGTCCAGCCGGGCGGCTGCGCCCGAGTGAGCGTGTAGACGACGTCCACGCCGTCGAGCCGTTCGTCGAGCTCCGCCCGGTAGATGATGTCGTCGATCGTTCGTGCCGAGTAGAGGAGCCGAACGGGCACGTCGCTTTCGCTCCGGTGCCGGTGCCGGACGATCGACCGGAGCGGCACGACACCCGAACCGCCGGCGACAAGCAGCAGCGGCCCGCCGTGGTCGACCTCCCAGACGAAGTAGCCGCCGATCGGCCCGCGCAGCTCGATCCCGTCGCCGGCGCGGAGCACCTCGGTGAGATACGGGGAGACCTCGCCGTCGTCCAGCCGCTCCACCGTGATGGCGACCGCCTCGCCGGGGGCCGAGGCGATCGAGTATTCGCGCTCCGCCTGGTAGCCGTCCTCGGCCGTCAGCCGGATGTCGAGGTGCTGGCCCGCCCGGTGCCCGGCCCAGTCCGGAACGTCGAGCACGATCGTCCGGACGTTCGGAGTCTCGTCGACGACCTCGTCGACGGTGGCGACCTGCCAACTCAGTCGCCGGAGTACCGCTGCTCCCGCCACGGGTCCCCGTAGTTGTGGTAGCCGTAGGTCTCCCAGAAGCCCGGCTCGTCGTCCTCGCGCAGCGCCAGGCCTCGGACCCACTTCGCGCTCTTCCAGAAGTAGAGGTGCGGCACCAGCAGCCGCGCCGGCCCGCCGTGCTCCGGGTCGAGCGGCTCGCCGTCGTAGCCGTGCGCGACCCACGCCTTGCCCTCGGTGACGTCTTCCAGAGGGAGGTTCGTCGTGTAGCCGCCGTCGCAGAAGGCGAGGACGTACGGCGGCGGGTCGGCGATCCGCTCGAGCAGCGTGTCGACCGAGACGCCCTCCCAGGTCGTGTCGAGCTTCGACCAGCGCGTCACGCAGTGGATGTCGACCGTGACCTCTTCGCTCGGCAGAGCCTGGAACTCCTCCCACGTCCACGCGAGGCGCTCGTCGCCGCTCACGACCGAGAACGTCCACTCCGCGAGGGGCGTGTGCGGCGTCGGGCCGGCGGAGAGCACGGGGAAGTCCTCGGTGACGTACTGCCCCGGCGGCACTCGGTCGGGATCCGCGTCCCGGCCGCGGCGGCGGCCCTCGAACCCACGCGAGACGAAGCTCACGGCACTAGTTTCCGCCTTTCGCGGAATTGTGCAACCGAAACGACGAGGGGCCGCCCGAAGGCGGCCCTCTCATCGCTAGGTCGGCGTCGTTACGGCAGCTTCAGCGACCAGGCGCCGAAGCCGTGCGTCGCGACGTACATGACGCGGCTGTCCTGATCGATCGTCAGATGCGGGATCGTCGTGGTCGGGATCCCAGGCGCTGCCGGGGTCCAACCGGTGTCTGCGTTCACCCGCTTGATCACGCCGAAGTCGGTGCCGGCGTAGAGAACGCCCTTCCGCTCGTCCACCTCGATGGTGCCGACCGGCAGGTCGCCGATTGCGTGCGGGCCCGAGCCGTCGAGGTTCGTGAGCGACAGCACGCCGGTGGACGGGTTGTACCTGGCCTCGAAGACATGGCCAGGCGTGTCCGGCGTCACGTGGTTGTACCCGCTGTACGTGATGTACGCGTGGAACGGGTCGGACGGGTCGACGTAGATGTCCGACGGGTACCGCGCCGGATCGATCGACGACGTCGTATCGATCCGCTTCCACACGATCGCAGCCGGATCGGCCGCGCCGGCGTTCGTCGTGATGAACAACCGCCCACCGCTCGTCCCGGCCCAGACCACGTTCCGGTCCGAGGGGGCCGGCGCGTTCATCGAGATGTGGCCGCCGGAGCGGTCCTCACCCCAGATGTACGGGCCCGGGCACGGAACCGTCCAGACCTGGTTCGGGTTCGGGTTCGCCGGGTTCGGGCAGAGCGCGGCCGGGCCGTAGGTGAGCCGGCCGGGATGGCCGGGATCGCCCATCGCCTTCCAGTCGTCGCAGACGTCGACGCTCGGCACGTAGGCGCCGCTCTCGTCGATGTCGCCGTCGCCCGTCCAGAGGTTGCAGTGCTCCTTGACCTTCGCGTAGGGGAAGGCCGGGTTCACACCGCCGTTCAGCGAGCGGAACACGTGCTCACGCCCCGTGAACATCAGCTTGCTGATGTTCGGGTGGAACACCGTCGGAGCGATGAACGCGGCTGCCTCCCGCGGGTAGCGGAAGGGCGCCGCGCCGAGCGTCACGAGCGTGTCGGCGATGAAGAAACCGGCTTGCTGGTTCCGCGGCTCGTCCAGCGCGCCGAGGAACCCGCCCTGCCACGACAGCATCGAGTAGTTCGCATCCGCGGCGTCGAAGCCGTTGTACGCACCGTCGGCAACGAACGTCTCGATCCACGTCTTCGTGCCGGGAGCCCTCATCCACGACCCGTTGTCCTGCGTCCCGCCGGCGAGCTCGCCGGCGCGGTTCGGGTTGAAGGCCACCTGGTAGAAGTGGAGCGTGTTGAGTCCCTTGTTGATGGACTCGATGCGCTCCGGGATCCTCTTCGTGACCGCCTGGCAGAGCGCCACGCGCGCCGCTGTCGTCGCCGGATTCGACGACGGGATGACGACGCCCGCGGGGAAGACGGCACAGTCGGCCGAGTCGTCGACGAAGTTGCCGTTCGACCGGACGACGCCGCCGTCACCCGTTTCGACAAACCGCTTCCAGTCCGCGGGGTGCGTGACGATCGAGTGCTGGTCGGGATGGATCCCGTGCGGCTGGAGGTCGTCCGTCGCGTCGTACGTCATGTCCGTGAACGACACGCCGGCATCCGTCGAGAGCAGCACGGCCCGCCCGTTCGAAGCACCGAGCGCGGCCTCGTTGTACTCGTTGTCGCCGAGCAGGTACACGGTGTTGGGGTCGTGCGCCGTGCCGTCGGCCTTCCGCGGCACGTAGACGTAGCTGTCGTAGTTGCACTGCGGGTCGCAGAACCCCTGGCTCGTGCTGTTCGTCAGCTCGGTGAACGTCGGCGTTGCCGCGTTCGCGTTGTCGCTCCGGAAGAACTTCGCGGTCTGTCCGGCACCGCTTCCGACGCCCACGTACATCCGCGTGGCGCCGCCCGGCAGAGCGACGACGTCGAACTCGGCCCGCTCGACGTCTGCGCCCGTGGCCGGGCTGGTCGACGGTCCGCGCGGGGCGAAGATCTGCACCCACGTGCCCGGATCGCCGTTCTGCGTCGACCGCCAGATGCCCTTCGCCATGAACGACGCGTAGACCGTGTTCGGGTTGGACGGATCGAAGTGAACTCGGCGAGCCCCACGCGGCGAGCACGCGGTCATGCCGAGGAAGACCTCGGTCGGCGTGTTCGTCGTGCAGTTGGTCGGGTTGCCCTGGTTGACCAGCTGGAACGTCTGACCGCCGTCCGTCGAGCGGTAGAGCCCGAAGTGCGGCGCGCCGGGAATGTTCGCGCCACGGTCGACGCCGGTGCAGCAGGTGCTGCTGATTCCGCGCGAGCCCTGGGCCCCGGACCCGATGAAGATCGTCTTCGAGTCACCGGGCTTTACCTGGATCGAGCCGATGCCGCGGCCGCTGAAGTACTCGCGGCCGATCGGGCCCTTCCAGCCCTTGCCGGCGTTCGTCGACTTGTAGAGGCCGACGCCGGCGATGCAGCCGCTACGGCAGGTGTTCGGCTCACCGGTTCCGGCGTACAGCGTGTTGCTCTCCGAGTCATTCGGATCGAGCTCGAGCGCGGCGGTGTTGTTGTGCTCGAACTCCTCGGACAGGTAGTCCCACTTCGGCTGCGAAGCGAAGACGTTGTCGGTCCGCCAGATACCGCCACCCGCGTTCGCGATCCAGTAGCGGCAGCTCGACGGGCCGCAGTTCGGGTCGATCACGCTGTGTGACGTTCGCCCCGCCGCGACGTATTCGTTTGGCACGTAGACGTAGCGGTTGCGGAACGGGTTCAGCGGATAGACCGCGTTGTCCGGCCCGAGGTTCGACCAGTTGCCCGAGCCGTTGAGGTTCGCGCTGCCGCCGCGCGACTTCAGCTCGCGCCAGTCGGCGCGGCTGCCATTGATCGCGGCGAGCGGAATGTCGGTGCGCGGCGTGGCGTGCATCTGCCACTCCATTGCGCCGTCGCTGCTCTCGCCGGCCTCGTACTGCGGCTCGGCGGGAGCGAACCTCTGTGCTGCGGCGAGCTTCTTCGCCAGCGCGGGCGACAGCTCCAGTGCCTCCTGCCCTGCCGGAGCGGCCGTCGGCGACGACGACCCATCCAGCAGAAGGGCGGCACCGAGCGCCGATGCTCCAACGGCAGCGAACGCCGCGAGGCCAAGGACGACCCGACGCCGCCGTGCGCGGCGTGGATTCTTGTTCGGACCCATGCTCCTCCTCTCCCCGGTTATCCGCTCCCCAGGCGCCATCCAGACGCCGGATAGCCGTGAGCCCAGGCGGCGGACGACACCCGGGTTGTCGGCGAGGCTCTGATCCAGTCGGCTCACGATCTCGGCATTGAGGCTCCGACCCGACTCTTCAGCCGCGTCCTTGAGCCGCTCCCGAAGATGCGTGGGCATCCGGAGCAGAAAGCGATAGACCTCCCCCGCCATACTGGCGCGGGGATATTGCATCCTCAACGCGCTGATATCAAGTGAAATTTCGTGCGCAGCGGCACGAAGTCCCCGGTCTCAGCGGCCGAGGAGCTCCCGGTCGAAGAAGGCCATCACCCGCCGCTCGTACTCCTCGGGCCGGGTCGTGATCCCGCCGACGTGCTGCGCACCGGGCACCTCCCAGATCTCCTTCGGCTCGCCGGCCGCGGCGTAGAAGGCCTGGTTCGGCCTCCGCTCGGTGCCGCCCTGGCCGTGCTCGCCGTAGATGAAGAAGACCGCTCTCGGCGAGATCCGGGCGGAGAGGCCTTTCAGGTCCTCGGGCGGCAGGTTGTTCGTGAAGACCGCGGTCGCGGCGGTGATGACGGACTGCATCACGAGGTTCGGGAAGGTGTCGACGCCGACCCCGAGGTTCGCGACGTCGTCCCGGACCGACCTACTGCTCCCGCCCTCGCTGACGACCGCCTTGAAGGCATCCGACTCCGCCGCTGCGCCGATCAGCATCTCCCCTCCGACCGACCGTCCGATCCCGCCGATGCGGTTCGGATCGACGTCGTTGCGACTCCGGAGGAACGCCGCTGCTGCGTAGAGGTCCCGCTCGCCCTGCCAGCCGAAGACGTTCCAGTCGCCCTCGCTCTCGCCTTCCCCACGCCGGTCGAACAGCAGGACGCCGTAGCCGTGCCGCGCGAGCATCCGCGCCTGGAGCCGTGTCCCGGACCGGCCCGGGAACGAGATCACGGCGGCGCCGTTCTTCGACGGGACGTACCAGCCCTTGAGGAGGAAACCGTCGCTGGTCGTGAACTCCACCTCTTCGTACGGCGCGCCCAGGTTCGCTGCCGGCACGCTCGCCGGCGCGACATGCGTCGCGAAGTACGCGATGGCGATCGGGAACACGACGAACGGGACGGCCAGGACCGCGCCGAACGCGAGCAGCGCTCGCCGGGCGTAGCGCCAGGCGAGCCGATCGTCCCGGCGGCGGCTCCGCCACAGCGTCACGGCACCGACGCCCAGCAGGACGAAGCCGGCGACCATCGAGAGCAGGCCGGTGTAGTCGTCACCCGAGAGCCCGCCGTCCTGCAGGTCACGTGCGCCCTCGATCCCGCCGAGGATGCCGAAGAAGCCGAAGAGGAGCGCGAGTGCCCCGCGGACGCCTGCCCGGGCCCGCCCGTAGTAGACGCCGGCCGCGACGATGATCGCGAGGGGAACGAGCCCGCTGACGAGGTGGTCGAGCGGCGAGGTTCCCCGGTTCGGCTGGAGGAAGTTGTCGTCGACGACGTGCAGGCCGACGACACCGAGGGCGATCCGCGCGAGGCCGACCTCGGACCGGACGGCCGCCGACGCGCGGGCCGCCGCCGTCCGGGTCGTTTCCGTCGCTGGATGCGTCAGGCTGCTCATTGCGCCTCCCTCCCGATCGTGCGGTCGAAGAAGCCGACGACGCGCCGCTCGTACTCGGCCGGGGCCGCGTCTATGGCGCCGGTGTGCCCGCCCGGCGCGAGCCAATACTCCTTCGGGCCCTTGGCCGCCTCGTAGTACTTCTCGGTTAGCGTCTCGCCGCCCTGGCCCGGATCCGCGTGAATGAACAGCGTGGGCTCTGTGATCTCGCCGCTCACGTCCGCGAGATCGGGTGGCGGCAGGTCGCTCGTGAAGACGGCGGTCCCGAGAGTGACCAGGCCGAAGAGCTCGGTCGAGGCGAGCTTCTCGATGCCGTCCGTGTGAACGGCCTCGCGCACGGAGCGAATCCCGGCGCCCTCCGAGACGACCGCCTTGAGGTCGTCGGTCTCGGCAGCCGCCTGGAGCATCGTCTCACCGCCGACCGAGAGGCCGACACCGCCGATTCGATCCGGGTCGACATCGGGCCGGCTCGTGAGGTAGGCGATCGCCGCCTCCACGTCGCGCGTTCCTCTCCAGCCCAGGAGGTTCGGGTCGCCGTCGCTCTCCCCTTCGCCGCGCCGGTCGAACAGCAGGACGCCGTAGCCGTGCTTCGCGAGCATCCTCGCCGGCTTCTGCGGGCCTTTGCGGCCGGGGAACGAGATCACCATCGCACCGTTCTTCGGCGCCACGAACCAGCCCTCAAGGCGAAGTCCGTCGCTCGTCGTGAAGCTGACCTCTTCGAAGGCGGCGCCGAGTTGTGGCGCCGGCACGTATGCGCGGGCCGAGTGGGTGACGACGTACGACTCGGCGAGCGGATAGACGACGAACGGAAGGCTGACGATGAACGCGATCGCCAGCGCGACCCGTCGGGCGTACCGTCGGAGGACGCTGCCGCCCTTCCGCGACGCCCAGAGCGTTGCGACTCCGACACCCACGAGCAGCACGCCGGCGGGGATGAGGAGCAGGCCGGTGTAGTCGTCGCCGGAGGGGCCGTTCTCGCGCGTGTAGTAGCCCGCCTCGCCTGCTCCCATCACGATCATGAAGAGCCCGACGTAGACCGCGAGCGTCGCTCTGATGCCAGGCCGAAGCCGTGGGTAGGCCCAAGCGAACAACACGAAGAGCCCGACCTGGACGAGCCCGCCCCAGAGGTGGTCGACCGCCGACGTTCCGGGATTCGGCTGGAGGAAGTTGTCGTCGACTACATGGAGCGCCCCGAGCCCGAGCGCAATCCGCGCGAGCCCCGTTTCGGTGAGGAGGACTGCCGAGGCAGTCCTCCTCGTCTCGGTTGCGGGATGCGTCAGGCTGCTCATCGCCCGACCTCAGGATCCGACCGTCGGGACGGCCGGGGCCTCGACCGGCTCGAGCTTCTCGCCGTGCTCGAAGTGAGGCAGCCACTCGAGCCACTTCGGCAGGTACCAGTTCCAGTCGCCGAGCAGCTTCATCGACGCCGGCAGCAGGACGCCGCGCACGATCGTCGCGTCGATGAGGATCGCCGAGGCGAGCCCGACGCCGAACTGCTTGAAGATCATCGCCTGGAGGGCGCCGAAGATCGCGAAGACGCCCACCATCACGATGGCCGCGCTCGTGACCACGCCGGCGGTCGACTTGATCCCGTAGGCAACTGCCTGGTCGGTGCTCAACCCGTTGTCGTAGCCCTCGCGGACCCGGCTGAGGATGAACACGTGGTAGTCCATCGAGAGGCCGAAGAGGATCACGAACAGCAGCACGGGCAGGAACGGGTCGATGCCGCCCGTGAACTCGAAGCCGAGCACCTGCTTGCCCCAGCCGTGCTGGAAGACGAGGACGAGGATCCCGTACGCCGCGCCCACGGAGAGCAGGTTCAGGATCACGGCCTTCGCCGGGATGACGATCGACCGGAACGAGACCAGCATCAGGAGGAAGGCGAAGAGGAGCACGAAGCCGAACACGAGCGGTGCGTTCGACTTCAGCTGCTCGGCGAAGTCCTCCGACTGGGCCGTCTGCCCCGTAACGCCGTACTCGGCGTTTTCGAGCGTGCCGATGGTCGGCGGGATGATCTCCTCCCGAAGCGCGGTGAGCGCCTGGTTCGAGACCGAATCGGTGCCGTTGCCCTCGATCGGGATCGAGATGTTCGCCACTGTCTTGGCCGGGTTGACGTCGACGTCGATCGGCTCGTTCATGACGCCGCTGTCGATCGCGCGCCACTTGAGCTGACCAATCGCCTCCTGCACCTCGGGCGCCTCGACGTTCGGCGCCTTGACGACGACGCTGGCCCCGATCTCGGTCCCCGGGAACGCCTCCTTGAGGCGGTTGTAGGTCCCGAGGATGCTCTGGGGATACGTGTCGAGCGTCGGCTGAGCCGGTGTCAGCTGGTACGCAGGGATGGCGACCGCGATCAGCAGGCCGGCCGAGAGGACGACCGAAAGCACGGGACGCCGCAGAACGCGGTCGATGATTGCGCCCCAGACCCTGGCCTCGCCGCCGTCGCGGCGGAGCCGATTGACGAAGGGCACCTTTCCCCGCTCGACCTTGTCCCCGAGCTTGGAGAGCACGGCCGGTAGCACCGTCAGCGAGCCGAGCATCGCCACGGCGACGACGGTCATGGTCGCCACGGCGAACGAGGCGAACGTCGCGTCGCCGGTGAGGAACATCCCCGACATGGCGACGAGCACCGTCAGGCCCGAGATGAGCACGGACCTGCCCGACGTTGCAGCGGCCGCCTCGAGCGAGGCCCCCTCGGCGCGGCCGGCGGCACGCTCCTCGCGCTCGCGCTTCAAATAGAACATCGAGTAGTCGACGCCGACCGCGAGCCCGATCAGCAGGATGATCGCGCCGACCGAGTCCGACATCGGCAGGAACTGGCTCCAGACGGCTACGAGACCGAGCGTCGCCAGGACGGCGGTCAGGCCGAGCATGAGCGGAATCCCCGCCGCGACGAGCGCGCCGAAGGCGACGAGGAGGATGATCAGCGTGAGCGGGACGGACAGGAGACCGGCACGCTCGAGGTCGTTCTTGAACGACTCCGTCAGGTCCTTGCCCGTGCTCTCGCCGACGGAGCCGATGAAGTACTCCGGGTGGGCCTTCTGGAGCTCGTCGACCCGGGCGACGACGGGATCGATCTTGTCGGCGGCGTCCTCGGACTTGCCGACGATCTCCATGGGGACGAGCACGGAGTGCTTGTCGTCCGAGATCTGGCCGGAGCCCTCGGCGGAGAACGGCGATTCGACCTTGGCGATGGCGTCGAGGCCGCCGACCTTCGTGATGACGTCCCGGACGACGGCCTGGAATTGTGGGCTGGAGGCCGTCAACGAGTCGTTCTGGATCAGGACACTCTCGCCCGACGGCTGCTTGAAGTCCTCGTAGAGAATCGTGTCCGCCCGCCCCGACTCGCCGGGGCCCGAGGTCTCGAAGACGATCGTCTTCTGCGTGAAGACGAAGTTGCCGAGCGCGAACGCCACGATCACGAAGGCGAGCCAGCCGAGGATCGCCTTCTTCCGGTGGCGGGCGCTCCAGTGGCCCATTCGGGCCGCGAGGTTGTGACTCCTCGGAGTACTCATGGGGGTCCCTCCTTGGGAGGAGCCGACCGCCTCCGAGGACTCAGGCTCGGGGGTGGGGTCGGGCTGGATGATCCGCGACTTCACGCGACCGACCCTGGCAGCCACCGGACCGCCTGAGAAGACGGGAGACTTGCCGGTTAGGGGGCGGGTTTCTGGTGTGTCTAGGAGCGCAGGTAGAGCAGCACGGCGAGAACCCGGCGCGACTCGCTGCCGGTGGACGGCAGCCCGAGCTTGCTGAAGATGCTCGAGACGTACTTCTCCACGGCCCGGACCGTGATCACGAGCCTTTCGGCGATGCCCTGGTTGGAGCTCCCGGACGCCATGAGCTCGAGCACCTCCCGCTCGCGCGGCGTGAGCTTCGCGATCGGGTCGTCCGGTCGCTCCCGGGCCAGCAACGTGGACACGATCGTCGGGTCGAGGGCCGACCCGCCCTCGGCGACTCGCCGGACTGCCGCGACGAACTCCTCGACGTCGCTGATCCGGTCCTTGAGGAGGTAGCCCACGCCTTCGGCGGAGTCGGCGAGGAGCTTCATCGCCAACCCGACCTCGACGTACTGCGAGAGGACGAGCACCCCGATCTCGGGATGCCCCGCTCGGATCTCGAGCGCCGCGCGCAGCCCCTCGTCGTTGTGCGTGGGCGGCAGCCGGATGTCCAGGATCACCACGTCGGGCGGGAAGCTCCGGACCTTGCGCAGGACGTCGTCGGCGTTCTCGCACTGCGCGACGACCTCGAAGCCAGCGTCGTCGAGAACGCGGGCCACTCCCTCGCGGAGGAGGACGCTGTCCTCCGCGATCGCTACGCGCACGGAATCTCCGCCCGCACGCGGGTTCCGCCGCCGCGCGGCGTCCAGACGCGAAGCCGGCCGTCGAGGGACTCCACCCGGTCCGCCAGGCCGCGGAGGCCGGTACCCCGCTCGCTGTCTGCGCCCCCGACCCCGTCGTCGACGATCTCGAGGACGAGGTCCTCGTCGTCCTTCCGGACCTCGACATGAGCCGAGCTCGCCTGTGCGTGCTTGGCGACGTTCGCGAGGCTTTCCGAAACCACGTAGTACGCCGCAACCTCGAGGGCTTCCGGGAGGCGACCCTCGAGCTCGACGGACAGGTCGACCGGCACGGTCGCCCTCGCAGCGAGCTGCTCCAGCGCGACCCCGAGGCCGTGACCGCTGACGACCGCCGGATGCAGGCCGCTGGAGATCTCGCGCAGCTCGGTCAGCGATTCGGCGATCTGGCGGCGAGCCTGGTCGATGCCGGCCCGGAGATCCGGATCCTCTCCCAGCCGAGCGCCCAGCATGCTGAGATCCAACGAGAGTGCGATCAGCCGTTGCTGCGCGCCGTCGTGGAGGTTGCGCTCGAGCAGCTGCCGTTCGTTCTGCGCCGCCTCGACGATCCTGGCCCGCGACCCGCGAAGCTCCTCGAGCCGCGCGCGCAGCTCCGCATGCAGCCGCGCGTTCTCGAGCGCGATTCCCGCTGCCGCCCGGACCGAGTCGAGCAGCTCGGGCTCCTCCTCGAGTGCCGGATCGTGGACCAGGATGGCAACGTGTTCGCCGCCCCGATCGATGAGGGTCGTGCCCCTGCCCTCGAGGTGCTGGAGGTCCATCGGTCGCCCGTCGAGGTCGACATACGCGTCGTAGTCGGGGAGCCAGTACGCGAGCTCCAGCGACGGGTCTCGCAGGGCGCGGGCGAGCGCGTCTCGTAGGTCACCGGGAGCCGGTTCGGTCGGGAGCTCGACGACAAGGTCGCCCACTGCGGCCCGGCCGAGACGGGCGTCGAGGAGCGCGATCAGGAACGCGATCGGCGAGAGGCCGATCACGAACAGCGTGGCGCGCTGGATCGCCAGGAACGTGTCGCCGTCCAGCGCACCGATCGAGCCGGAAAAGAGGAGCACGGCGATCATCAGCAGCCCGAGCGCGAAGCTGTCGATCAGCAGTGCGACCGAGCGGCGGAGAGGTCGGCCGGCACGTCGCCGTCTTCCGATCAACACACCCAAGCCGATCAGGCAGCAGGCGGCGAGCGACCAGAGCTGAATCCGCCCGATCACCTGGACGACATCCGGTTGGAGCGAAACCTCGAGCAGGTTGTGGGGGCCTAAGTCGATGAATGCCATCTTCAGCGGCTGCAGGCCGACTGCGGACGCGTAAGCGATCGCGACCAGCCAGACCTCTAACCTCGATCGCAGGCGTCCGTCGGGAAACGAGAGGTACACGTGGAGGAAGAGCGCGGCCGGTAGAAGGTCGAACAGCGCCCCGACCGTGAACGCCAGGTCGTGCTCGGCGAACTGCAGCGCGGACAAGCCGCTGCCGAAGCCTCCGGCAATCATCAGCGGGCCGAGACGGCTCTCTGGACGGCGCCACCAGGCGACGAGGCCGGCGCCGATGTACGGCAACGAGATCCATGCGAGCAGCGCGATTTGGATCCCGCTGACGTCGTGATTCGTCAACCCGAACGCGGTGAAGCACGCGGCGACGGCGAGGCCGGCGAGAGCGATCGCCGTGAGAACGCGCGGGCTCGGCGCCGCCCGCTCGGGGCGCGGCTCCACGTCGAGTGGTACTGGCACCGGGACCGCCGTGGCTCCTCCGTTCTCCGCGGAGATCACCCCGACCATAACTCGGGTCCTCCCGTGGTTCCAAGCCCCCCGTTGGCCCTTCGAACCGCGGGCGATGTGCCTTTTGGCCGATGCCTTGATAACCAAGACGCAGGCCTCCGGACAGGGAGGCGGCGAGCGCAGGCGGACCTGGCCGCGGGCGATGCGCTCGTTGCCGCGAGTGACTTCAAAGGTGCATATCGCGAATACGGCAAGGCCTATCGAGCTGCTGCTACGCGGTAGACCCGCGAAGCCTCGACAGGGGGAGGAGTGTGGCCCGGCGGCCTGACTAGCGCGGGCCGTACTCGTAGGCGCCGACGTCCGGCCGTCGGACACGGCGGCGCCCGTCGATGTCGCGCGGGGGCGCCAGCAAGCGATTCGCGGCGTCTATGAGGAGACGCGAGCGGGCGGTGGGCCGTCCGCTCGGGTCGAGGTAGGCGCGTCCCTTCTGGTCCGACTGCGAGCACCGGTGACCGCGGAGGATCACGTTGGAGATCGAGCCTCGCGCACCGAAGCAGACACGGCCGTACGTCCGGAGCAGCGCGATGACGTTGTTCGCGATCAGCGGCCGCTCGCGCCTCGAGTACCCGCCGTACCGGTAGGCGCGACTGATGCGCAGGGAGCCCTCGTAGCCGTCGATGCGCTTGAAGCCGGTCAGGATCGTGTTGTTGACGATCTCGACGAAGCGCGGCAGGCGGTCCGAGCCCTTCGCGCCGACGATGACGGCCATCCGAGAGCGATACCCCGGAACCCGCGGGTCGCGCCCGACGAAGAGGTTGTTCGCGATCGAGACGTGGTCGACCGGGCCCGTGAGGTACAGCTGCGCGCCGCCGTACTTGTAGACGCCGAAGTAGTTGCCTTCGATCCGCAGGTGCCGTCCCGCGAACAGCGCGATCAGGTCCTGGTGCCCGCAGCGGTAGCGGCCGAGAAGGCTGAAGCGGCAGGGCAGAGCCCGTTCGAAACGGTTCCGGCGGATCGTCAGGTTGGAGCCGAACCGCCCGTGGATGAAGTCGCAACCGTGGCAGTCGTGAAACCGATTGCCCTCGACCGTGAGGTGCTGTGTCCGCCGGAAGAGCTGGAGGCAGAACGGAAACTCCCGGGACCGGTCACCGCAGTGCGTGAACCGACTCCCCCGGACCCTCACGTATCGCGACCGGTGCACCTGGACCGATGCGGAGTACGGCGTCCCCTTGGCGGTGACGACGAGACCGCGGAGGTCGATGTGCTTCGAGTCGGTGATCTCCACGACCGCATCCTGGGTTCGCGGCGTGATCCCGATCCGCACGAGCGAGACGTTCTTCGTCCGATCGAGGACCACCCGCTCGATCCGCACGCCCGGCCGCCCGACGATCCGCAGCGGCCGTCCCGAACGGGGCGGGACGACCAGCTGCCGGTAGAAGTGGGGTCGCAGCCGGATCGTGCCGCCGGAGTTCCTGAGCTTGCCCACAGCCGCCCGAAGCTGCTTGTCGTTCCGGACCGAGAGCGTCTTGCCGGCGGCCGGCTCGCCGGACGGAGCCACCGCGAGCACGGCGAGAACGAGCACGGCGCATCCCCACGAGGCGATGACTCGCATGGGCGGGATCATTCCCGTCAGCAGCTGAGAGTAGTGCCGCGAAGTCGCGGCTCGCGGAAGCAGCCGACGCCCTCGCCCGTCTCGGCGAGGGCCACGCGAAGGCGAAGATCGTCCTGACGATCAGCTGAAGGTCAGATAGCCTCGCTCGGGTGGGCGCGGCACCGGGAGCCGGCGACAAGGATGAGCGTCCATCGCTCCAGATGCTGATGCGGCGATCGTGGGATCGGCCGACTCAGCGCGATTGGACGGAGGTCATGAGTGCACTTCCTCTCTTCGCGGGTGTGTCGAAGCGCCACGTTCGTGCGATCGCGAAGCTGGCGTGGCACCTCGACCACGCCCCAGGGGAAGTCATCGTCCAGGCAGGCGATCAGGGAAACGCGATGTACCTGCTGCTCGAGGGCCGTGCGCGCGTCGTCGGAAAGTCACGCATCCTGCGGCCGGGCGACTTCTTCGGAGAGATGGCGCTGCTCGACGGCGGCCCCCGCTCGGCGACGATCATCGCGACCAGTCCGGTGCGGGTCATGATGGTGCAGCGGCGAGCCTTCCTCAAGGTGCTGAAGCAGAATCCACAGATCGGTCTCGCGATCATGGAGACCCTCGCCCAGCGCTTGCGTCGACTCGAGCGGTCCGTTTCCGCCTGACGTCGCGAGCGCGACACGCGATCTCCGGAATGGAGCTAGCCGGACTCGAACCGGCGACCTCCTGGGTGCGATCCAGGCGCTCTCCCAGCTGAGCTATAGCCCCGCGCGGCCCCAGTGTAGCCGCGGTGGCACGATGCCTCCGTGCGCGGGGTCCTCGCAGCCGTCGCTCTGCTCGCCGTCGTCGGCGCCGCCGGCGCCTGGACCTTCGGACGCTCAGAAGACGACTCTTCGGTCGCGTCGGCCAACCGCTTCGACGAGCGAGCCGCCTGGACGTTCCTCAAGCGCCAGGTGGCGCTCGGGCCGCGGCCGGCCGGATCCGCGAAGTCGCGCCGGCTCGCCGAGCTGCTGCGGCGGTCGATCCCGCGCGGCCGGTTCCAGGCGGTTCCCGGCGGGCTCCGGAACGTGGTCGGGACCATCCCCGGGCGCAACCCTCGGCGGAAGGTCGTCCTCGGCGCGCATTACGACACGAAGGACCTCCCCGGCTTCGTGGGCGCGAACGACGGCGCTTCCGGGACCGCCGTCGTCCGCCAGCTGGCCCGGACGATCAAGCCTCGGCAACTCCGCCCCACCCTGATCATCGTGTTCTTCGACGGCGAGGAGACGCCGCGTGGCGTTCCCGACTCGCAGTTCGAGCGGTACGGGCTCCGCGGGAGCAAGGTGGCCGCCCGCGCGTTTCGCTCCGCCGAGGCGGCGATCGTCCTCGACTTCGTCGGCGACAAGGAGCTCGTGATCCCGCGCGACCAGTACTCGAGCAAGCGGCTGTGGTCCCGACTCCGCACGGCCGCGCAGCGCACGGGCTTCGGCCGGACCTTCCCGGCGCGCGAGCAGGGGGCTGTCCTCGACGACCACGTCCCGTTCGTCCGCGCCGGCGTGCCCGCGATCGACCTGATCGACTTCGACTTCGCGTGCTGGCACAAGACGTGCGACGACCTCACGGCCGTCTCGCAGCGAAGCGTGAACGCCGTCGGCGAGACGATGATGGCCTTCCTCGCCGGTCTCTGACCGCGGGGCTACGATCGACCCGTGCTCGAGATCGCCGACGATCTTCGCCGCTGGCTCGCACGAGGCGAGCGGGTGGCGCTCGCCACCGTCATCGCGACGCGGCGCTCCGCGCCGAGGCCGATCGGGGCCAAGCTCGGCGTCTCCGAAGGCGGCGAGCTCGCGGGCTCGGTCTCCGGCGGCTGCGTCGAGAACGAGGTCTACGGTCTCGCTCAGGAGGCGCTGAGCGGCGGTCCTCCGGCGCTCGCCCGGTACGGCATCTCGGATGAGCTCGGGCTCTCGGTCGGCCTGCCGTGCGGCGGCGAGATCGACGTCTTCGTCGACGAGTACGACCGCGAGCTGATCGAGCGGCTCCTGGCGGCGAACGAGCGCGAGGAGCCGGCGGTGCTCTACGAGGTGATCGAGGGCGAGGGTGTCGGGAGCAAGCTGCTCGCCCTCGAGGGCGGCGAGGTGGTCGGCAACAGTTTCGCGGACCCGCCCGCCTCGGTGGACGAGCTGCTCCGGCGCGGTCGCAGCGTGCTGGTCGAGGAGGACGGGCGCACCGTCTTCTGCGACGTCTTCGGCCGGCGGCCGCGGCTGGTCGTCTTCGGCGCGGTCGACACCGCGGAGCATCTCTGCAGCGCGGCCGGCGCACTCGGTTGGAAGACCGTCGTGGTGGACGCGCGCGCGAAGCTGGCGACGCGCGAACGGATCCCGAGCGCGGACGAGCTCGTCGTCGGCTGGCCCGAGGAGACACTGGCCGAGATCACGCCGGACCACGCGACGGCGATCGTCGTCCTGACGCACGAGGACCGGTTCGACATCCCGGCGCTGAAGGCCGCGCTGGCGAGCGACGCCTACTACGTCGGCGCGCTGGGGTCGCGCCGCAACCAGGAGCGGCGCCGCGAGCGGCTGCTCGACGAGGGCGTGGCCGAAGCGGACATCGACCGGATCGCCGGGCCGTCCGGCCTCGACCTGGGCGCGATCACCCCGGCCGAGACGGCGGTGTCGATCCTGGCCGAGATCCTCGCCGTGCGGGCAGGACGCGAAGGCGGCCGTCTGAAGACGGCCAAGGGCCGCATCCACGCGGACGTCTGACGCTCAGTAGATCTGCATCGGCAGGCCCGCCATGGGCTCGCCGCCGCTCTCGGTGACGAGCCAGGTGTCCTGCATGTAGAGGCACTCGCGCCCGTCCTCGGAGATCGCGTGCGGATGCATCGAGAAGACCATGTTGGCCTCGAGCTCCGTCTCGACGCCCTCGCCGATCTTCGGGAACTCGATCATCGTCATGCCGATCGAGTGGCCGGTGACGTGGCCGAGGTGGTAGCCGCGGTCGAGGAAGCCCTTCGACACCGCCCGGTGGACGTCGTGCGCCGACGCGCCGGGACGAAGCGCGGTCTTCGCCGCCTCGAAGTACTTCGCGTAGGCGTCGAACATCCGCTGCACCTCGGCGCTCGGTGACCCAAGGGCCCGGGAGACCTCGACCCAGTGGCCGCCGGGGCCGGCGATCTCGAGCGAGGGGATGCAGAAGTCCTCGAGGATGACGTCGTCGCGTGCGATCGCGAACTCGGGCCCGACGAGGACCATGTTCATGGTCAGCCGGCCGCAGCCCTCCTCGACGAAGAGCTTCTCCGCCGGCGCCAGGACCTCCGCGGCCGACCTGCCCGGCTCGTACGCCTCACGGAAAGCATGGAAGCCCTCGGTGTTGATGCGCACGCTTTCGCGGACCGAGACGAGCTCCTCGTCGCTCTTCACCGCACGTGCGTGGTCGAACTCGAGGTCCCACGGCACGAGGTCGAGCCTCTGCATCGCCGCGTAGTCGCGGACCGTCATCACGTAGTCGAGCCCGTAGACCCCGACACGCTTGCCGCGCAGGCGGTCCGCGATCCACTCGCCAGGCCGGTCGACGAAGACCTGATCTTGGATCTGGCTCGTTCCGTGGACGCCGACGTAGCGGGCCTCGGAGGGGAAGACGATGGACGGATCCCCCTCGAGCGGCAGCACCACGTACGCGTAGCGGTGGACGATCTGGAAGCCGGACAGGTAGGTCACCTGCCCCTCGAAGCCCGTGTACTCCGTGCCGCAGACGACGAGCGCGTCGAGGCCGTCCCGCGCCATCGCGTCGCGCATGTGCCCGTAGCGGCGCTCTAGCTCGCCCATGCGCGCTCCGTTCCCTTGATCAGCGCCGTGACCGCCTCGTTCAGCGGCGTCGGGACGCCGTGCTCCCGCCCGAAGCGGACGACGCCGCCGTTGAGGAAGTCGATCTCCGTCTCCCGCCTGGCCTCGACGTCTTGGAGCATGCTCGCCTTGTGGTCGTAGGCCACGTCGGGCCTGGCCGCGTAGTCGATCAAGGTCTCGGGATCCTCGTCGAGCGCGATCCCCTGCGCGTCGGCAACCGCCTTGCCCTCGTCCACGAGCGAGCTGACGAGGGCGCGCAGCGCTGGGTCCTCGCAGACCCGACCGTGCGTGAGCCCGGTCAGCGCGCCGATCGGGTTCGTCGCCGCGTTGAAGATGAGCTTCCGCCACTGCGGGCCGCGCGCGTCCGCGACGGCCTCCGTCGGCATGCCGGCGCGCGTGCAGGCGTCGGCGAGCGTCTCGACGGCGTCCATCGGCGCAGGGCTCGGCTCGAACGGGCCGATTGTGGTGTCCCCCTTGACATCCCACTGGACATGTCCGGGTTCGACGATCTTTCCCGCCGGGAACGTTGTCCCTCGGATCACACGCCCGACGTGCTCGGCGATCGCCTCCTCGTTGCCGACCCCGTTCTGGACCGAGCAGACGCTCCCGTCGGCGAACGCATGGGCGACGGACGCCACCGCCTCCCCCGTGTCCATGCTCTTGGTCGCGACGACGCCGAAGTCGCACCCCGGCACCTCACCGGGGTCGCTCGTCGCGCTCAGCCGGCCGACGACCTCGCCGGCGCCGCTCAGGCGCAGCCCGTTCTCGTTGATCGCCCGGACGTGCTCGTCCCAGACGTCGAACGCCCACACCTCGACGTCGTCGAGCTGCGCGAGGTTCGCCGCGAAGAGCGCCCCGACGGCGCCGCAGCCGACGACGCAGACCCTCATCGGGCGATCCGAAACTCCCGGCCGCCGGTCAGCCCGGTGGGACGCAGGATCAGCACGAGCGCCATGATCGCGCCCAGGAAGATCAGGCGCGTGCCCTGCGGGAGGTCGAGCGACAAGCCGACGTCGACCCCCTGCTCGGCTTCGATGAGGAACGAGTCCAGGGCGCTGACGACGAGCGCGCCCACCACCGCGCCCCAGAGGCTCGTGAGGCCGCCGATCACGAGCATCGCGAGCGTCAAAAACGTCAGCTCGAGGTAGACCTGCTCTGTCGTAATCGAGCCGAGCAGGTGGACCAGCAGCCCGCCGGCGAACCCGGCGAGCGCGCCGGAGACCGTGAACGCCCAGAGCCGCTCGCGGTGGACGTTCACCCCGACGCCGCGCGCGGCCGCGGGATCTTCGCGGGAGGCGCGCAGCCGTCGTCCCAGGCGGCTTCGCTGGTAGAGGAAGGCTGCGGCGACCACGGCGAGGGCGCCGAGCGTCGCCTGGAGCGCGTCCGTCGTCTCGGGCACGAGCGACAGCGTCGTCGCGCCCGGCCCGATCTTCGTCCACTCGCGGAGGATGTTGTGCGTCACCTCGAGTACCGCGAACGTCGCGATCCCGGCGGCGAGCCCCGAGAGCCGCATCAGCGGGAGCCCGACCACCAGCGCGAAAACGCCGCCTACCGCGGTGGCCAGCCCCAGAGAGGCGAGGTTGCCGACGGTGTGGTCGCGGAGCACCGGGAAGAGCGTCGGCAGCACGCCCGTCTTCGACTCCAGCGGGATGGTCATGATCCCCGCGGCGAACGCGCCGACGGCGACGAAGCTCATCTGGCCGAAGGAGAGGACGCCGGAATTCCCGATGAAGACGTAGATCGCGACGACCATCGCGACCGAGACGAGCGCGTTCAGGAAGTAGATCTCGTTCGAGCTGGAGACGAGCGTCGAGCCGATCCCGACCCCGACGACGAGGACCGCCGGAGCCAGCAGCTGGAGCGCTGGATCGAGGTAGCGCCTCATACGCGCTCCACCGGCCCTCGGCCCCACGCGAACAGCCCGGCCGGCCGAACCAGGAGAACGATGATCACCAGCGTGAACACCACGGACGGTAGGAACACCGTGTCCTCGGTCGGGAGCGCGCCGTTGATGACGCCGGTCGCGAACCCGATCGCAAAGCCGCCGAGGGTCGCCGTCCAGAGTCGGTCGATTCCGCCGACGACGACGCCGACGAGCACGACGATCGTCTCGCGCAGCGCGAAGTCAGGGCCCACGAAGGGGAACTGCACGGTGAGGATCACCGAGACGATCGCCGCGAGGATCCCGGAGAGCAGGACGGCGAAGCCGATCACCCGGTTCGCCCGCACACCGAGCAGCCGGGCGGTGTCGAAGTCCGTCGCCGCCGCCCGCATCTGCAGCCCGATCGTCGTCCGCATCAACAGCAGTGCCAGGAGCGCGAGCGTGACGGCGGCGACGATGACCGCGACGATCGTGATCTTGCGGATGTCGACGCCGTGGACGGTCGTCGGCTGGTTCAACGGCGCGATCGACGTGGCGATCTCGCCGATCGTGTCGTCGCGGAGGTCCACGAGCAGCGCGATCGCCTGGAGCATGAACGCGATCGCGAAGGTGGCCACGAGCATGACCGGCGGCGAGGCGCCGCGCAGCGGCCGGAAGAGGGCGCGGTCCATGAGCAGCGAGAGCGCGACGACGACCACGACGCAGGCGACGATGCTCCACGCCACGCGCCAGTGCGCCGTGAAGGCGAGCGTGTACGCGCCGGCCATCACCAGCTGGCCGTATGCGAAGTTCACGAGGCGCAGCACGCCGAAGACGAGGCCGATGCCGACCGCCATCAGCGCGTAGACGGCGCCGAGACCGACCGCGTCGGCGAGCGTCTGGGCGTCGACGACGGCGAAGACGCCCACGCTCATCCGCCGAAGTAGGCCGACACCATCTTCTCCGTGTCGTCCGCGTCGTCGGGACCGAGGGTCAAGCGCAGCTCCCCGTTCGCGAGCACGTGCGTCCGGTCGGCGAGCGCAACCGTCCGCTGCGCGCGCTGCTCGACCAGCAGCACCGCGAAGCCGCCCTCGCGAATGTCGCTGAGCGCCGCGAAGACGCTGTCCACGAGGGACGGCGCCAGCCCGAGCGACGGCTCGTCCAGCAGCAGGACGTCCGGTTGGGCGACGAGCGCGCGGGCGATCGCGAGTTGCTGCTGCTGCCCGCCCGAGAGGAGGCCGGCCTGGCGTCTTCGGAAATCGCGAAGGATCGGGAACAGCTCGTAGGCGCCGGCGAGGGCGCTCTTCCGGCGGCTTCCGCGCCGTCCCGCCAGCCCGAGGCGGAGGTTCTCCTCGACCGTGAAGTCGGCGTAGATCCGGCGTCCCTCAGGCACGAGGGCGACGCCGCGCTGGGCGATCGACTCCGGCGCCTTGCCGAGGACCGAGGCGCCGGCGACGGTGACCGACCCGGCCGCGGCGCGGACGAGCCCCATGATCGCGTGGAGCGTCGTGGACTTGCCGGCGCCGTTCGGGCCGATCAGGCCGACGATCTCGCCCGCGCCGACGTCGAGCGAGAGGTTCCGCACGGCGGGCACGGCGCCGTAACGGACCTCGAGGTCCCGAACGGAGAGCGCGGACGCCTCAGCCATCCTCGGCCACCGCTGACTCGCCGAGATACGCCGCCGCCACGTCGAGGTTGCCGCGGATCTCCGCGGGCGTGCCCTCGGCCAGCGTCCGGCCCTGGTCGAGGACGACGATCCGGTCGCAGACGTTCATCACGAGCGCCATGTTGTGGTCGATGAGGAGGACGCCGGCCTCGTGGTCGTCGCGCACGGACCGCACGACCGAGGCGAACTCCGGCACCTCGGCCTCCGGAAGGCCCGCCGCCGGCTCGTCCATCAGCACGAAGCGCGGCTCCGTCGCGAGCGCCCGCGCCACCCCGAGCCGGCGTTCGTCCCCGTGCGCGAGCACGCCCGCGGGCCGCGCCTGGAGCGGGGCGAGCCCGAGCAGCTCGAGCAGCTCGTCGGCGCGCCGCCGCGCAATCCGGGGCCCCGTGCCGACGCCGATCGCCGCCACCTCGACGTTCTCCCGCACCGTGAGCTCCCGGAACGAGCGGCTGTGCTGGAACGTCCTGGCAAGCCCGGCTTTCGCCCGCCGGTGGGCGCTCCAGCGGGTGATGCGCCGGCCGGCGAGCTCGACCGTCCCGTTCGTCGGCCTGTCGAATCCGCTCAGGACGTTGACGAGGGTCGACTTCCCGGCACCGTTCGGGCCGATCAGCCCGACGACCTCGTGGCGGTGCACCTCGAGCGTGACGTCCTGCAGCGCCCGGACGCCCTCGAACGAGCGGTAGACGGAGGAGGCCCGGAGGGTGTCCCCGGGCCTCCTCTCCGCCTTCGGGGCGGTTGATTCGTCGGCCAACCGCGCTAGAGCTTCGGAACGACCTTCGCCGTCACCATCCCGACGCGCCGGCCGCGGTTGTTCTGCACCTGGATCACGCGGTATGCGCGTCCGAACACCGTGTGCAGCTGCGGCGAGAAGCTCACCCGGCCGGAGATGGTCGGGACCTTCCTGAACCGCTCCATCTGCGCCGCGAGCCTGGCGCCGTTCGTCGAGCCGCCGGCCCGCCTGATCGCAACGATCACGCCGTCGATCGCAGCGGGGCCCGTGACGAACCCACCGGTCCCTGCCTTGACCTGGACGGCCAGCCGCCGGACCGCGCGATTCGGATCGTCGCCGAAGACCGACGCGAAGGTCACGGCGTAGTAGTTCGTGATCCGCGGGTTCTGCGTCACCCAGTACGTGCCGTCTCCGGCCCACGAGTTGAGCACCGGCGTGTTGTTGCCGAGCGCCCTGAAGCCGGACGCGAACGCCGGGAGCTCGCCGAACGCCGTGGAGGTCACGTAGACCGCCGCACGCCGCTGGTTGAGCCGGTTCACCGCCGTCTGGACGTTGTTTGCGCCCGTCGCGTAGCTCTCACGGGCGACGATGCGGCCGCCGAGCTGGGTGTAGCGCTTCTCGAACGCCGTGACGACGTTCTTGAAGTAGACGAGCAGCGTGTTCGTCCCGAGGCCGGCCGTGCGCCAGCCTCGCCGGATCGCGTACTCCGCCATTGCAGAGCCCTCGTCCTGCGCGACGTTGCCGAAGCTGAAGGCGAGCTTGCCCTTCGCCCGGCCGAAGCGCTTCGGGCCCATCTGGTCGGTGCCGATGCACGGCGCGATCGCCAGCTTGCCGCGGTTGATCGCCTCCTGCACGACAGGCGTCGCGAAGTCGACGTCGCAGGTCACGAACATGATGTGCGCGCCCTGCCCGAGCAGGTTCCGCGCGCAGGACTTTGCCCGCGCCGGATTGTTGTTGTTCGTGTCACACGTGATGATCCGGAGCGGCCGACCGCCGACGCCGCCCCTTGCGTTGATCTGTCTCACGTGGATCCGTGCGGCGGCCAGCGCGGGGCCGTCGAAGGGCGCCATGTTGCCCTTGCTGTCGTAGGCCCAGCCGATGATGATCGCCGGCCGCGTCGCCGCAGAGCCGTTCGTCGCTGCTCCTGCCAGCGACGCGACGGCGACGGCGGTGCCAAGGAGGAGCGCCGCAGCGACCCCCCACCTCGTCTTGCGCATTCTCACTCCTCCCGCGTCAGGTTAAGACCGATTTCGAGAGATCGGGGCAGATATTGAACCTACGCAGAACCCGGGTCAAACGGATGCCCACGAGGCCTCTCGACCCTTCACCAGGCGGTACATCGCCTTCTGGAGCGGAACCGCGACGCCGAGCCTGTCGGCCTCCCGGACGAGCGCTCCCGTGATCTGATCGACCTCGGTCGGGCGGTGTGCCTCGACGTCCTCGAGCATCGACGGGTAGTGCCGGCTGCCCCGCTGCGTGGCGAGCACGTTCATCTCCCAGGGGTCCTCGTGCAGGTCGACGCCGGCCGCCGCGGCGACGCGCTTGCCCTCGTCCATGAGGTCGTACACGAGGTGGCCGAGCTGCTCCAGCCGCTCTCTCTCCGCGAAGTGCGGGTCGTGCGGGAGCCCGGTCAGCGCGGCGACCGCGTTCACCGTCGAGTTGAAGATCAGCTTCGACCACTGGGCCGGCCGGAGGTCCTCGAACGCCTTCGCCTTCAACTCCGAGCTGACCAGGAGCGCAGCGATCTCCTCCACCGTCGTGAAAGGCGTGTCGCCGTAGGGGCCGAGCCAGGTCTCGGTGTCGAGGATGTACTCGACGTGCGTGTCCTCGTGTCGAGTGCCGCTCATGAAGGTGACCGCGGAGACGAGGCGCCAGGCTCCGTGGCGCTGCACGATCTCCTCCGCGCCGAGACCGTTCTGGACGGTCATGACCGTCGCTTGGGGCCAGTGACCGGCGAGCCGCGAGGCGGCGGCGTCGAGCTCCGTGGTCTTCGTCGCGACGATGACGAGATCGGCGTCGGGGAGGTCGGCGGCGTCCGTCGCCGCCTGGAGCTCCGCGGAGAAGTCGTGACGGCCCGATACGCGGAGGCCGCGCTCGTTCAGCGCGCGGGCGTGCTCCTCCCGGCGACACAGCACCGAGACGTCGGCGACCCGGGCCAGGTGCGCGGCGTACAGGCTGCCGATGACGCCGGCGCCGACTACGCAGACACGCGAGATAGCGCCTCCACTCCGCGCCGGGCGAGCTGCCGCGGGTCCTCCTTCCAGAGCGAGTCCGGGAGCTCGGGGTCGGAGAAGATCTCGAGGTCGTAGAGGCCGTCCCAGCGCAGGGCGTCGAGGATCGGGCCGTAGTCGATCGTGCCGTCGCCGGGGAGGACGCGGTCGTTGGTGTTCCTCGTCGGCTCGCGCCAGTCGGCCATGTGGACGCCGAGGATGCGGTCGCGGTGCCGCTCGATCTGCTCGACCGGCCGGTTCCAGAGGTGCCACGTGTCGTACATCAGGCCGACGTCCGGGCGCCCCGCCTCGGTGATCAACTCGGCTGCCTCGTCGAGCGAGCTGACGATCGTCCAGAACTCGGCGAACTGCTGCTGGATCGGCTCGACCGCGACCTTGACCCCGACGGCGGCCGCGGCGTCCGCGATCACCTTGATTCCCTCCACCACGGTCCTCCGATCCTCGCCCGGCCCGGTGAGGAACAGCACGGCGTCCGGCTCGAACGGCGCGAGGCGGCGAATCCCTGAGCAGACCGCCTCGATCCGCTCCGCCGGGTACTCCGGCCCCTCCATCAGCGGCAGCGGCAGGATCGAGGGCACCTCGGTGATGGCCACCGCCGCCTCGAGGCCGCTCGCGCGGAAGCGCTCGAGGGAGTCGTCCGCGAGCTTCATCTCCCAGATCCCGACCCCGTCGGCGCCGGCGGCCTTGTACGCGTCGAGGTCGTCGGCGAACGACTGGCCGACGGTCGTGATCTGCGAGATCGAGTAGCGGGGCATCAGCGGCGGACGAGCCCGCGGGCGCGCTCGGCGAGGGACGGCTTCAGGAGCTGCTGTGCCACGAGGGCGCCGGAGCCGCCGCCGAGCCCCGGGCCGGGGTGCGTGCTGGCCCCGACGTGCCAGACGCCCTCGACGGGTGTCTTGTGGCCCGGCTGCGAGCCCAGCGGGCGCCAGAGGAAATTCTGGTCGAGCGTGAGGGAGCCGCCGTAGGGGTCGCCGTGGTGGAGGTTGATGTTCGCCGCCTGCAGGTCGGCCGGCGAGAGCGCGGTGCGGGCGAGGATCGACGACTCGAGGTTGGGGATGTGGCGGGCGAGGCGCGCCTGGATCCGGTCGGCGTAGCGCTCGCGCAGGGCGTCCGTCCACTCGCCCGAGCCGACGTCGAGGTCGCCGGCCGCGTCGCCCTTGATGCGCCACGGCAGCTCCTGGAGCTGGATCCAGAGGAGCCCCTTTCCGTCCGGGGCCCGCGACTCGTCCATCGTCAGCGGCTGCCCGACGACGACCGTGGCCTCGGCCGGCAGGAGCCCGCGATCGGCCTCGTTGACCGCGCGCGAGACGCCGTCGAGCCCCGGCGTCAGGTGGACGACCGCCGTCCCGCCGAGCCGCTCGTCACCTTGCCAGCGCGGCGGCTCGGAAAGGGCGAAGTGGATCTGCATCTCCGACCGGCCGTACCGGAAGCCCTTCGCCTTCTCCCCGTGGCCCTCGAGCAAACGGCCGTAGAGCTGGGTCGGCGTGACGTTGCAGACGACGTCGTCGGCGCTCAGGGTGTCACCGTCGGCCGTCCGGACACCGCCCTCGAAGACACGCTCCACGTCGACCCCCGTCTCGCACGTGCCCCCCTGCTCGCGGATGAAGGCGACGAGCGCGTCGGCGAGCCGCTGGCCGCCGCCGCGCGGGATCGGCATGCCGCCCTCCTGGACGGCGACTGCGATCACCTGCGCCATGTAGCCGGAGGCTGCGGCGTCGGGGCCGAGGCCGGTGTGGAGGACCCACGGGGCGAGAAGCCCGTGCGCCCGCTCCGACGCGAAGGTCGTCTCCAGCCAGTCGCGGGCGGAGATCAGGAGCTTCCCGGCGAACTCGGCGGCGCCCTGCCGTCCGAGCCTGCGGACGGCCTTCACGCCCAGGCCGGCACCCTGGCGGGACCAGAGCTCGGTGCCCAGGATTCCGAACGCGAGGTCGGCGTTCGGGAAGAAGTCGCCGAGCATCGCGCGCCAGGCGTCGCCGTCGCCCTGGTGGTGCCGGTCGAGCTCGGCGGCGTTCTCGTCGGCGGTCCGGAGGAGGAAGGCACTCTCGCCGTCGGGGAAGTGGGTCGCCGTCGGGAGGTCGGTGTTCACGTACTCGAGCCCGTGTCGCGCCAGGTCGTCGGCGAGCTGCGGGTGCACCGGGCCGCCGACCCAGAGCGGATGCCAGGCGCTGAAGACGTCGTGCTTGAAGCCCGGCTCGGTGATGTCGGCCGTGCGGATCGCTCCGCCGAACCAGTCGTTTCGCTCGAGCACGCAGACGTTGCGCCCGGCCTTCGCGAGCAGCGCCGCGCAGGCGAGCCCGTTGATCCCGCTGCCGACGACGACGGCGTCGTATCGACCGTTCAGGAAACCACCGCCGTGCATTCGATCTCGATCACGCAGCCGGGAACGGCGAGGCCGGTGATCCCGACGATCGTCTGCGCCGGGTGATCGGCGCCGCCCGTCACCTCGTCGATGGCGCGCGTGATCGTCTCGTACTCGGTCGGCTGGGTCGTGTAGATCGTCCGCCGGACGATGTCGTCCCAGCCGACACCCGCGGCGCCCATCGCCGTCTCGAGGTTCCGCATCGCCGCGACCGTCTGGCCGTGCAGGTCCTCGGCGGCGAGCGAGAAGTCCATGCCGATGCCGAGCTGACCGGCGAAGTGGACGACCTTCTCCCCGCTCGCGACCGCGATGTGGCTGAAGCCAGGCGCCGGATGCAACTCGGGTGGGTTCTGCAGCTCTCTCATCCCGTTCCTCCTTCCCTGGCGAGCGCGCGGAACTCGTCGTCGGTGACGAGGCCACGCTTGTCGGTGCCGAGCTTCTTCACGGCGGCCAGCAGCTCGGCGCGCCGCTCCTCCGGGACGTCGAGCCCCAGCTCCTCCGCCTTGATGCGGATCGAGTCGAGGCCGCTCTTCTTGCCGAGCACGATGCCGCGCTCGGCGGCCACGAGCTCGGACGAGTACGGCTCGATCGCCTCCGGGTCGTGGAACTGGCTCGCGACCGCACCGCTCTCGCGGCGGAAGAGGTTCTCGCCGGTCAGCGGCTTCCACGGCTCGAGCTCGTAGCCGGAGAGCGCCTGGACCCGCTCCGCGAGCGCGCGGGTCTTCGTCAGGTCGA
>Ga0081538_10000061_pt1 | contig 101171 bp, 98 predicted proteins | sample TabmetS5T2R1_FD_71022 | JGI IMG/M metagenome (GOLD analysis project Ga0081538, IMG submission 71022) | Tabebuia heterophylla rhizosphere microbial communities from the University of Puerto Rico - S5T2R1 | ecosystem: Host-associated > Plants > Roots > Rhizosphere ... | reverse complement strand
CGGGTTGGCGGGCAGGGAGTGGTACCGCGTCGGGCGCTTCCTCGGCCCGAGCATCTCCGCCCACTACCACCGCTACTCGGACGCCTGGACCGTCGATGCGTGGGAGCGGGCCGGCATCTCCGAGGTCGGCATCCGCCTCATGAGCCTGGGGGGAGGGGTGGTGATGTGGGGGCGCCGCACCGGTGGCTGAGCGCGGGCCCGCGTTCTACGCCGCGACCGGCCGGGCCGGCGACTGGTGGACACTCCTGCACCCGCCGTACACCGCGTGGCATCTCTCGTACGTGGCCATCGGCGCCGCCCTCGCGCCGCAGCTCGACGCCGGACGGCTCGTCGCCACGCTGCTCGCCTTCCTCCTCGCCGTGGGGATCGCCGCGCACGCGCTCGACGAGCTGAACGGCCGGCCACTGCGGACGTCGATCCCGTCGTCGGTGCTCGTTGCGGCCGCCGCCGTCGCCTTGGCCGCCGCCGTCGCCATCGGGATCGTCGGCGTGACCCGGGTCGGGCTCGTGTTGGTTCCCTTCGTGGTCGTGGGTGCGTTCCTGGTGGCCGCGTACAACCTCGAGCTGCTCCACGGCCGGTTCCACACCGACGCCATGTTCGCGGCCGCGTGGGGTGCCTTCCCCGTGCTGACCGCGTACGTCGCCCAGGCCGAACGGCTCGGGGCCCCGGCCGTGCTCGCGGCCGCAGCCGCCTACGCCGTGTCGAGGGCGCAGCGCAGCCTGAGCAGCAGCGTGCGCTTCGTGCGCCGCCAGACCAACCGGGTCGACGTCACGCTCGACCTGCGGGAGGGGGGCGAGCGCAGTGCACACGAGGAGCTCCTGCTCGACCCGCCCGAGGCGGCCCTACGCACCCTGTCCTGGGGCCTCCCCGTGCTGGCCGCCGCACTCGTCGTCGCGCGGATCTAGGGAGCGGCCCACGGGCCGGGGCACGGCCCGCCCGGGCGGCGTCCTGACGCCCCTCCGTACACTGACCCGCGTGATCTGCCCCGCCTGCGGTGCCGACGTTCCCGACGGCGCGCGGTTCTGCCCCAACTGCGGGACCGACCTGCAGGCACGCGGCGACGAGCGGCGGGTGGTCACGGTGCTCTTCGCCGACCTCGTGGGCTTCACGGCGCTCTCGGAGGACCGCGATCCCGAGCAGGTCAAGCGGCTCGTCGACCGCTGCTTCGAGCGACTCGTCGTGGACATCGAGGCGTTCGGGGGCCGGGTCGACAAGATCGTCGGTGACGCCATCCTGGCCCTCTTCGGGGCCCCGATCGCCCACGAGGACGACGCCGAGCGGGCGGTACGGACGGCGCTCCAGTTCCATCGCACGCTCGATGACGCCCGGGCAGACCTCGGCGTCGACGTGCGCCTCCGCGTGGGGGTGAACACGGGCGAGGTGCTGGTGGGATCGCTGCGGGTTGGGGGCGACTACACGGCCATGGGAGACGTGGTGAACACCGCCCAACGGCTGCAGTCGGCGGCCGAACCCGGCCAGGTGCTCGTCGGGCAGGCCACGTACCTCGCCACCCGCCGAGTCGTGACCTACCGGTCGATCGGGACGATCGTGGCCAAGGGCAGGCACGCACCGGTGTCGGCCTGGGTGGCCGAGGGCGCCCGGCTGCCGCCCGGCTACCGCCCCGACCGTCACCGTGCGCCGCTGGTCGGGCGGGACGACGAGGTCGCGCTCCTGTCCCACGCGCTCGACCTGGCGGTCGGCCAGGGTCGCGCCGCGCTGCTCCTGCTCGTCGGCGACGCCGGCGTCGGCAAGTCGCGGGTCGTCGAGCAGGTCGCAGAGGTGGCGCGCGGGTGCCACGACGGCGTCGTCCTGCAGGGCCGCTGCGTCCCCTACGGCGAGGCCAACGTGTGGTGGCCGCTGGCCGAGGCGGTGCGCTCCGGCTGCAACCTCGAGCCCGGCGACGACCAGGACACGGCGGCCGAGAAGGTGCGCACCGTGGTCACCCGCTTCATGGGCAAGGGCGACGACACGGACCGCGTCGTCGAGGGGCTGCTGCACCTCCTCGGGTTCGACGTCCTTCGGGGGATCGACGCGCCGCGGGCCCGGGAGGAGGCGACCGGCGCCCTGCTCACGCTCGCCGCCGCCGTCGCCAGGCAGCGCCCGCTGGTGATCGTGCTCTCCGACCTGCACTGGGCGGACGCGGCCGTGCTGCGCGTGGTGGAGGATCTGCTGGAGCGCAATGCGCGCCAGCCCATCGTCGTGCTCGCCACCGCCCGGCCGGGCCTCGCCGAGCGCTGGTCGCCGCCGGAGGGCGGGCACCACTCGGTGATGGTCCACGTCGATCCCCTGGATCGTGACGCCGCCGCCCAGGTATTGGAGCTGCTGGCCGCCGACAAGACCGTCGCACTCGACGACACCGTGGTTGCCGCGCTCCTCGACCGGGCCGGCGGCAACCCGCTCTTCCTCGAGGAGCTGGTGTCGTGGCTGGAGGACGCCCGCTCGACCGACCTCCCTGACACGCTGCGCGGCCTGGTCGCCGCCCGACTCGATGGCCTCACGGCGCAGGAGCGCCTGGTCCTCGAGGACGCCGCCGTCCTGGGTTCCAGCGGTCAGGTCGAGTGGCTCGAGACCATGCACCGAGAGGCCCACGGGGGCGACGGCGCAGTCCGGAGCGTGATCAGGGGCCTGCAGGTCAAGGACCTTCTCGCCCTCGAGGGCGAGTCTTGGGAGTTCCGCTCCGAGGTGGTGCGCGAGGTCACGTACGGCACGATGACCAAGGAGCGGCGGGCGGCGGTCCACGCCGGCATCGCCCGGTGGCTGGAGCGGGAGGAGCGCCCGCATCACGACGCCATCGTCGATCGCATCGCCCACCACTACGCCCGGTCGGCCGCGTTGACGGCCGAGCTCGGCGGCTCGCCCGGCGTCCCCCGGGACATCGCGGCGCGGGCGGTGCGCTGGTTGCGCTCCGCCGGCGACCGCGCCACGCAGGCCGACACCCCCCGGCAGGCGGCGCTGCTCTACTCCGAGGCCATGACCGCCCTCGACAGCAGCCCGACAGACGCGGGGCCGGGCCGCGATCCTGCCGCCGGCGATGAACGCATCGCGCTGCTGCTCGCCCGGTCGGCCGCCTACGCGGAGCTGCGCGAGGTCGGCCCGGCGCGGGACGACGCCGAGGCTGCCCTGAGCCTGGCGGAGGCCGCTGGAGACGAACGGTCCGCGGTGCGGGCGACGGTCGCCGTCGCCGAGGCCGCCCTGCGCGGCGGATCGTCGGGCGAAGCGGAGGCGCTGCTGGGCCTGGCCCTGGCCCGCGCCGAATCCGCCGGGGACGACGAGGGCCGGGCGACTGCGCTGCGGGTGCGGGGGTTCGCCGCGCTGCTGTGCAACGACCCGGACACGGCGATCGCCTCTCTGGAGCCGGCCCGGGAGCTCTACGCGGCGCTGGGCGACCGGCGCGGGCTCGCGTGGGCGCTCCAGAACCTCTCGTGGGCGCACTTCATCGCCGGCCGGATCGACGACGCGGAGACGCTGCTCCACGAATCGGCGGCCCTCTTCGCAGACCTCGGCGACCGGGGCGGGCTGGCCTGGGCGCTCGGCCTGATGGCGTTCACGCGCTTCCACTCGGGGTACCCCGACGAGGCGGAGGCCATGGCCGAGCAGGTCTTCAGCGGCGGCGAGGCGGCGGGCGACCGCTGGGCCGTAGGCATGGGACAGGTGCTCACGGCCAGCATCCGGCTGTGGACGGGTCGGGCCGAGTCGGCCATCGAACGGGCCCGAGAGGCACTGGCCACCTTCGACGCCATCGACGACGACTACGGCCGGGTGCAGGCGCGGCTCCCGCTGGGCCGGGCGCTGGTGACCGCCGGGCGGGTCGCGGAGGGGTTCGACGCGCTGGAGCAGGTCCGTTCGTCGCTGCTGCCGAGCCACTCGCCGCGATTCACCGAGTTCTCGGCGTCCGGGCTCCTCAGCGCCGCGGTCCAGGTCGGCGACCGCGATCGGGCCACGGCGGCGGTGGCTGTCCTGCCCGACGAGATCTCGTCCGACGACCTCGCCACCGCAGGCGCGAGCGAGCATCTCGCGTCGCGGGCCCTGCTGGCGGTCCAGCGCGGCCGCCCGGACGAGGCGCTCGACCTGCTGCGCGAGCTAGACCGTGCGACAGGGGAGCGCAGCGCCGTGGGCTACCCGGGGGCCGTCAGAGCCCTGGCCCTCGCCGCCGCCGGACGCGCGGACGACGCGCTAGCCGCCGCCCGGATGGTAGAGGGCGACGACCGATCGACATATCTCGATCGGACTTGGGCCGGGCTCGCCGCCGGGGCGGCGGCCGCGCGCGGCGGTCGGCGCGCCGACGTCGACGCCCGGTTCACCGAGCTCTCTGCCCAGGTCGACGCGACGGACGATCGCATCGCGCAGGCGGTCGTCCGGCTCGGGTGGGCCATGGCGCTCGGGGTCGTCGGCGCCCCGGCCGCGTCGGCGCTGCTCGACGAGGCCTCGCAGCGGTTCGCGAGCCTCGGCATCGACCCCGGGGGGTGGGCGTCGGTCGTCCGCCAGGCGGTCGGCATGACGCCCGCGGAGCCTGCGCCCGCCTGAGGTCCCTGCCAGCGGGACCCGATCGCTCGGAGGAGCGCGGCGCGGTCAGGGTGCGTCGACCGGCAGGTCGATGACGACGGGCTCCCCGATGCGGACGAGGTCGAGGGCGAGCCGCAGCGGGGGCCCGGCCGGCAGCGACGCGACCTCGACGCGTACCGGATCGCCGGCGGCGTCGATCGCCAACAGCACGCTGGCGTCCGCCGCGGGGCGACCGTCGACGATCTCACCCAACACGCTGGCCGGCAGGGTGGCGCGGAGCAGGCGGTTGCCGCGTCCGTCCGTTCCCGCATCCTGGCGATCGACGGTCGAGTCGAGCCACTTCGGTAGCAGCGCAACGCCCTTGCCGGCCGCTTGAGCGCCGCTCTCCTCGGTGATGGGGACGTACGGGGCCTCGGGGAGCGCTTCACGCGACGTGGCCAGCCGTCCCCACACGACGGGCCCGTCGCTCACCGTCTCGGCGGCGCGACCGGTGTCGTCGATTGCGATCTCGTGCACGCTCTCGGCGGAGGTCAGGACCTCGCCCTCGACCGTCAGGTCGACCGCGAGCCACAGACCGGGACGGACGTGGCTGACGTCGATCGCACTCGTCGTTCCGACGTAGCCGAACGAGCCGGCGGCCGCGAGGCGATCGGCCGCCTGCGCGAATGCCTCCTGCGGTGAGAGCGCGTCGATCGCGGTCGTGGTTGTCGGCTCGACGGACGTCGTGACGCCCGCCTCGACCTCCGCGTCGGAACGATCGTCGTCGCCGACGGCGGCGAACAACCCGACGCCGGCCGCGAGGGCGACGACCACGGCCAGCCCCACGGCCACCGGCCTGGTGCGGCCCGGGCCGTCGACGCGGGGCGTGCCCGCGTCCGCGTCGGGGACCGGCGGGATGCCGGTCGGGTCGGGGACCGGCGGGGCGTCGGAGTGATCGGGGGCCGGCGGGGCGTCGGTCGGGTCGGGGACCTCGGGCGCCGCTTCCGTGGGTGGCTCCTCCGCCGGTCCGCCCGCCGCCGGGGGCACCGCCTCCGTGAGCCGCTCGGCCCGGCGCCGGGCGACGATCGCCGCCGTCAGCGCCGCGCCCAGGGTGGCGGCAGCGAGCGACGTCACGCGTCTGCTCCACCGTGACCGCGGCAACGTGCCCATGGGTCCCCAAAAAACTCCGAGTAACCGAGTCGCGGGCGTCGCCGCGCACCCCAGCACGCCCGCTCGTTCGACGGCCCGCGACACTAGCCGGGCTCCGGAAGCGGAACGCGCACGGCCACGGCCGGCAGGCGCGGCGATGGGCCGCGGTGGGTCACCGCGTGGGCCCTGCGGGTAAGAAGGGGGCCGTGACCCTCGTCGAACGTGTGCTTCCCCGTCGTCCCTTCGACTCGCTGCGCGCCTATCTGGACACGGGTGGCGGGCAGGGCATCGAGTCGGCGCGCCGCGTCGAGCCCGGAGCGGTGACGGCGGAGGTGGAGGCGTCGGGGCTCCGCGGCCGGGGAGGCGGCGGATTCCCCACGGGCACCAAGTGGCGCACGGTGGCGGCCAACCTGTCGCTGGACCTCCCGACCAGCGTCGTCGTGAACGGCGCCGAGGGTGAGCCCGGGACATTCAAGGACCGGGCCATCCTGCGCGCCAACCCCTACGCGGTGATCGAGGGCGCGCTCATTGCCGCCCATGCCGTGACCGGGAGCGAGGTGGTGGTCGCGCTCAAGGCCTCGGGCACGGTCGAGCGGGAGCGGGTCGAGGCGGCCATCGCCGAGATGCGCGACGCCGGCATGCTGGCGAACCTCGAGGTGAGCGTGGCGACCGGGCCCGACGAGTACCTCTTCGGCGAGGAGACGGCGCTGCTCGAGGTCGTGGACGGCCGGGCGCCGTTCCCCCGCATCGCCCCGCCGTACAGACGCGGCGTCGTGGAGCTGGTCGAGCACGACGACGATGTCGACAGCGGCAGCGGCCTCGCGGCGCACGTCGAGATGGCCAGCCCCGGGCACGAGACCGCGGCGCCGCCGGCGCTGATCGGCAATGTCGAGACCATGGCCAACGTGCCGGCCATCATCCAGCGGGGGGCCGACTGGTTCCGCGCCCACGGCACGGCGCAGTCGCCCGGCACGATCGTCTGCACGGTGACGGGCGACGTCGCCCGCCCGGCGGTGGGAGAGGTCGCCCTCGGGACCACGGTGCGTGCCGCCATCGACGAGGTTGGCGGGGGCCTGTCGGGCAGCAGGGTGGTCAGGGCGGTCCTCTGTGGGGTGTCCGCCGGGCCGCTGCCCCCGGAGCTGCTCGACACCCCGCTGACGTACGAGGACATGGCCCAGGCCGGGAGCGGCCTCGGCACCGCCGGGCTCATCGTGGTCTGCGAGGGCGCCGACATGACCGCCGTCGCCGCCGGCGCGGCCCGGTTCCTGGCGGTCGAGTCCTGCGGCCAGTGCGTTCCCTGCAAGCGCGACGGCCTGGTGCTCGCGGAGGCGCTGGAGCGCCTGTGCGCCGGCCAAGGAAAGGAAGCCGACCTGGGCACGATCACGTCCGCGCTCCGGACGATCGCCGACGGCGCCCGCTGCAACCTGGCGAGCCAGCAGCAGGCAGTCGTCGGCCAGATACTCCACCGCTGGCCGGACGAGCCCGCCGCCCACGCCGTCGCCGGTGCGTCCGGCGGCACGCTCGAGCCGCTGCTCGTCAGTGAGATCGTCGAGCTGGCCGACGGCGAGGTCACCCTCGACATCCGCCGTCGCACCAAGCAGCCCGACTGGACCCATGACCCCGAATGGTCGGGTTCCTACCCCGCCGATCTGCTCGCGGACCACCGCCAGCAGCGGCGGCTGGACTGACAAGCTGCCGTCAGGGTGTCTTCGAGGCGAGGACCTCCGCGGCGTTGATCTCCGGCGGCGAGGCGAGCAGGCGGTCGGCGTTGGCCAGGAGGGCCTCGGCGATCGGGCCGTCCAGATGCGCCTGACGCTCGGCCTGGCCCGGGAAGGCGTCGACGATCCAGAACGTCGTCGGGTCGGTGCGCAGGGCGAACCACACCGGCGTGCCCTCCTCGGCGTTCGCCAGCTCGACGGCGCCGGTGAGGAACTCGGCGAGCTCGTCCTGCGTCTCGGGCTTGGCCGTCAGCTTGACGACGAGTGCAACGGTTGTCATGCGACGAACCTACGCCCCCCGCAGCCGAGGGCCCGGCTCACCGCAGCTCGTCGATGAGCGCGGCGTAGCGGTCGACGATCGGCAGCGGGGCGGCGCGCCCGTCGCCGGCCGTCGGTGCGGCGCCGACGACGACGCGCCCCACCCCGAGGTCCCGGTAGCGGCGCAGGGTGTCGGGCGACGGATCGCCCCACGCCACGATCGTGATCGGCATGTCGGCACGCCCGGACGCCGCCGCGATCTCGCGGAACCGCCCCACCTTCCGGGCGACGTCGCCCAGCGCGATGTCCATCGGCATCCATGCGTCGCCCCACCTGACGGCGTGAGCGGTGCCGAGCTTGCGGCCGGTTCCGCAGAGGATCGGCGGGTGCGGTCGCTGCAGCGGCTTCGGTTGCGACCACACGGGGTCGAAGTCGTAGAACCGGCCGTGGAACTCGGACTCGTCCTCGCCCCACAGGGCGCGGAGGGCACCGATGCACTCGGCGAGGGCGCGGTAGCGCTGCGACCAGGGGATGTCCGGGCGGTGGTTGGCGAGCTCCTCCCGGTTCCAGCCCGCCCCGACACCGAGCTGGAGGCGGCCACCCGACAGTCGGTCGAGGGTGGCCACCGACTTCGCGAAGTCGAACACGTCGTGCTCGAGCGGCAGAGCCACGCCGGTGCCGATCAGCAACCGCTGGGTGGCGCAGGCCGCCGCCGTCAGGCTGACGAAGGGGTCCATCATCCGGAGGTACTGCGGCGGGAGATCGCCGCCCGCCGGATAGGGGGTCTGGCGGGCGGTCGGGATGTGGGGATGCTCGCCGACCCAGAACGACTCGAAGCCCCGTTCCTCCAGCCAGCCGGCGAGAACGCCGGGAGCCGGATCCTCCGGCGTGTTCATCGACGAGAACCCGAGCTCCACGTCTGCCTCCGGGCGTTGGATCGGCGGTGGTCAGCGCGTCGGGTCGACGAGGACCTTGCCGGCGGACTGACGATCGGCCACCTTGCGCAGCGCACCTGCCACGTCGCCCAGTGGGTACACGGCGTCGATGTGGGGCTCCACGCGGCCGGACGCGAGCAGGTCGAGCAGCTCGGCCCGGTCGCGTTCGGCGAGCTCGCGAGCGTGCAGCCCGAACGTGCGGATCTCGAAGCCCTTGACGATGACCCCCTTGAGCAGCACGAGGTTGAGCGGGATCCGTGGGATGTCGCCGGACGCGAAGCCGAGCGTGACGAAGCGTCCACCCCACCGGACCGAGCGCAGGGCCCGCTCCGACGTCGGACCGCCGACCGGGTCGATCACGACGTCGACACCGTCCGGGACGATCGCGCCGACGGCGCCCCTGACGTCGTCGTCGACGTAGTTCACGGTGTGCTCGGCGCCGCGCTCGCGGCACAGTGCCAGCTTGCGCGGCGTCGACGCTGCGGCGATCACCCGGCCGCCGAGCACCTGTGCCAGGTCCACGGCGGCGAGGCCGACGCCGCCCGCGGCTCCGAGCACCACCACCCACTCGCCGGGTTGCACCTCGGCGGTCGACCGCAGCGCGTGGTACGCCGTCGCATAGGCGACCCAGAACCCCGCAGCGGCGGGGAGACCGACCCCCGGCGGGATCGGCATGAGGCCATCGGCCGGCATTGTCACGTACTCGGCGAAGGCGCCCACCATGGTGGCGCCGAACACCATGTCACCCGGCGCCGCGCTGTCGACGCCGTGGCCGAGGGCCACGACCTCGCCGGCGACCTCGCTGCCGGGTACGAATGGCGTCGGCACGGAGAGCTGGTACCCGTCGGCGACGATGAGGACGTCCGGGAAGTTGACCGCGGCCGCGCCCACCCGCACGAGCACCTCTCCCGGGCCCGGCTCGGGACGGGCGACGGACTCGACGACCAGCGCCTCGGGCGGCCCGTGCTCGCGGCACACGGCGGCCCTCATGATCTGCCCGGTCACCGCCACCCCCGGATGCCACGCCCGATGCCGCTTCCCCCGCCGATCACGACGGCGACCCGGCCGCTGAGATCCTCCATGCTCCGCTGCATCCCTCTCGCTCGAACGCTCGACAACCCGTGGCCGACGGGGCCACGGGTTGTCGGGAGCCTAGGACAGGGCCGGGAATGGTCCTGTGCCGTGCGCAGGCCGGTGGGTCAGCGGTAGTCCGCCTGGGATCCTGCGGCCCCGATGAGCGTCGACACGACGATGCCGAGCGGCAGGGCACCCCAGTACGACACGTTGGCCCCGACGTTCCCGAGGAACAGCATGAGCAGCCACGTCGCCGGGAACGTGGCGACGAGCAGCAGGACCAAGCCCATGAGCAACGCAACGATCATCTCTGCCTCCCCTGAAGATGGTGGGCGAGGGATACCCGATCCGTGGAGCCGGGTGGTGGATCCACGCCCTCGGTCCGGGCTGGTCGTCCCGGCCGTCGCATCCGTGCCATCGTCTCGGGGTGGACTCCCGGGCGCGGGTCATCGGTCGACGGCTGGTGGTTGCGCTGGTCGTGATCGTGCAGCTGGCCCTGGTGCTGCGCGGCTACGGGTCCGCGCACAAGGAGTTCGCGTTCCAGATGTTCCCCGAGTCGAGCACCTGGCGAGCCGAGATCGTGAGGGTGACGGCCGACGGCGACCGCGTGCCCGTCACCCAACCCTGGGCGGGCTACCGGTGGGACGAGCTGGTGAGGGGGCGGGGCCTGGGCCACCCGGAGCTGCGGCACCACGCGGACGCCGGGCTCGACAATCAACTGGCGTTCCTGGACGCCGCCCTCGACTACGTCGCGGACAACACACCGCGTGACGACGAGACCCGCTATCTCGAGGCGAGGGTCACGACCTGGCACAACACCGACGGCCCCGAGGTGACGGTGCTGCGCAGCGACGACCGGTCGGACACCGCATGACCGCGGCGGCCGTACCCACGCAGCCCGCAGGCCGGGTGGGCGCCCTGGACGAACTGCTCGGGCGGCGCGTCAGCATGCGGTCACTGGCGTTGCTGCGGATCCTCGTCGGACCGGTGACGCTGCTGCACCTGCGCCCGTTCGTCGCCGATGCGCTGGCCGGCAGGACCTATCGCGATGCGTTCTACGAGCCCTACGCGTCGTGGTACCCGGAGCTGCCTCGTCCCCTCTACGGCGCCTTGCTGGCCGTGGGTGTCGTGGCGGCGGTGGCGATGGCGGTGGGGTTCTGCACCCGGGTGGCGACGGTCGCCACGTTCGCGGTCGTCGCCTACAACCTGTTCCTGTCGACCACGCACGTCCACAGCAACCGCGCCTATCTGGTGATCGTGCTGGCGGGGCTGGCCGTCGTGCCATGCGGACGCGAGCTGTCGGTCGATGCGTGGTTCCGGGAGCGGCGGGGCGAGCCGCCGCTCGATCCCCGCGCCCCGGCGTGGCCGCTGTGGCTGCTGAGGTTCGAGGCGGCGGTGGTCTACGGGGCGTCGGGCGTGAGCAAGCTCGTCGACCCCGACTGGTTCGGCGGCACCGTCATGTGGCACCGGGTCGTGCAGGTGCGTGACCGCCTCGACGCCTCGCCGCTCCCGGGATGGGCGGTCTCGCTGCTCGCCGACCGCTCGTTCCACACGGTGGGCGCCAAGCTGATCGTGATCACCGAGCTGTTCATCGCGATCGGCCTGTGGTGGCGGGCCGCCCGCTACGCGGCCGTGTGGGTGGCGGTGTGCTTCCACGTCGCCGTCGAGGTCTCGGCTTCGGTGCAGGTCTTCTCGTACCTGGCGATCGCCGCCCTCGTGATCTGGGCGGTCCCGTCGACGCGCGATCGGATCGTCACGATCGATCCGGCGAACCCGGGGCACCGGCGCCTGGCCGGGGCGATCGGACCACTCGACTGGTTGGCCCGGTTCCGCGTGGTCAACGGCCCCCCGGGCGGACCGGTCTCGCTCGCCGACCGCGACGGCGACGTCGCGACGGGTCCGGCGGCAGTCGCCCGGGTGCTCAGCCGATTGCCGCTGACGGCGTGGTTCGCGCTGCCCACGTTGGTCCTGCCCGCCACCCGCCCCGCGCGCCGGGCGCCGACCCCCGGCCAGTCCGGTTCACTCCGGGACGGCGACGACACCCCTCGTTCGGGCCTCACCGCCAGCGGCAGACGCTGACCATGGCTCGCAGGTTCGACCGGATCGGTGTGCGCCTGGCGTTCGTCGCGCTCGCCTTTGCCGGCGTCGCCGTCGCCGTCTTCGGCGTGCTGTCGCCGCCCGAGCATTGCCCGGCGGTGGACGCGGCCGACCTGCGCGCGTCGGCCACCGAGGCCGTCGACTGGTTCACGCGCAACCAGGAACCCGACGGCACCTGGCTCTACCTCTACGACGCCGAGACCGACACGGCCGCCGCCGACTACAACGTCGTCCGCCACATGGGGGCCGGCATGGGCCTCTACCAGGCGGCGTCCGCCGGGATCCCCGGCGCGCTGGAGGCCGCCGACCACGGCACCGCATGGGCCCTCGGCCGGCTGCTCCGGCGCGACGACTGGGCCGCCCCGCGCTATCGCGGCGAGGTCTCCGCGGGGGCGACGGCGCTGCTGGTCGCCGGCCTGGCCGAGCGGCGCGCCGACACGGGCGACGATCGCCACGACGAGCTCCTGGGCGAGCTGGGCCGGTTCCTGCTGGCGCAGACCGAGCCTTCGGGCGCGGTGCTCGCCTTCTACGACGCCGGCGCCGGTCGTCCCGTGCCCGGCGTGTACTCGAAGTACTACACGGGGGAGGCGTACTGGGCGCTGGCCCGCCTGCACCGCCTGTTTCCCGGTGGGCCCTGGGGCGACGCCGCCAGCCGCATCGGCGCGTACCTCGCCACCAGGCGCGACGTTGACGAGGACCTCTGGCCGCCGATCCCCGACCACTGGGCCGCCTACGGGCTGGCGGAGACCGTCGCGTTCCAGGAGCGGGGCGACGATCAGCCGCTCACCGACGCGGAGCTGGCGTACGCGCGGCGCCAGGCTGGCCTGTTCGGCTCGCAGGTGCGATGGGTGAGCCAGCGGTTCGGGCCGTGGGGCGTGGTCGTCAGGGGTCCGCACGTTCCCCGGGGCGGAGGCTACGGGGTGGTGGGGGAGGGGCTCACCGGCCTCTGGCAGGTGGCCGAGGCCGACTCCCGCCTGGCCGACCTGCGCGCCCCGCTGGCCGAACGGGCCACCTGCATCGCCGGCCTGGCGGTCCGGGAGCAGTCCGATGCCTCCGAGGCCGGTGCCGCAGCGGCGCCCCGGCGAGTGCGGGGCGCTTGGTTCCGCGACGGCGAGACGCGCATGGACGACCAGCAGCACGCCCTGTCGGCCGTGCTGCGGACCGTTCCCATCGTCGACGCCGCCGGCGCCGGTGACTCGGCGGCCGGAGGCGCGGGCTCGGTGGTCCGGTCGCAGCCGGCGCCGTCGGCGTGGCTCTGGCTCGTCGCATTGGTCGCAGTCGCCAACTCGTGCCGGGTGGCGCTCGGCGTGCCCCGGCGCGATCGGTCCCGGCGCGACGTCACGGTGGTGGCGGGGATCGGCGCGGCAGCCGGGGGACTCGCCGTCTACCTCGTCTCGCTGGCGAGCGGACCGCTCCTCGACGCCCTCGACGTCAGCGCACCGGCGTTCCGGATCGCCGCGGGTGCCGTGGGCGCCATCGCCGGCGCAGTCGCGTTCGTGCGCCCCGCGCCGTCGCCCGAGCCGGCGTTGCCGGGACGGCGCGCGGCCCTGGTGCCGGTGGCCGTGCCGCTGGTGGCCGGCCCGGCCCTCGTGTTCCTGGCGCTGAGTGCGCACGCCGACCGCGGCGCGGGCCTGGTGGCGCTCGCGCTGGCGATCGCTGTCGGCCTGGTTGCGGTCGTCGCCACCTGGGTGGGCGTGGACGGCGTCGGTGGCCGTGGCCTCCGCTGGGCGACGCGCGCGACGGCCGCGGCCGCGGTGGTCGCGGCCGCGTTGCTCGTGATCGACGGCGTGTTCGCCGTCTGAAGTGCCGCGTTCCATGGCCCGTTTCTGGATCGGGTCAGATTGGGCCGGCGGTAGAGTGAGGGACGATCCAGGCGCTAGTTCGGTGGGGGAATCGCGATGTCCCGCAAGATCGACTACCTGGTCTTCGACGCCGACAACCACATGTACGAGACGACGGAGGCCTTCACGAAGTACCTGCCGGAGGCCTACAGGGGGGTGGTCAAGTACGTGGAGGTGAACGGGCGGACCAAGATCGCGCTGAAGAACAAGATCAGCGAGTACATCCCCAACCCCACCTTCAACGTGGTCGCCCCTCCCGGCGCGCAGGAGCTGGAGTTCAAGCTCAAGAACCCGTCCTCGAAGACCGGGGCGAGCGAGGGCGACATCGAGCCGGCGCCTCCGCCCAAGCACATCCCCTCGCTCCCCGCCTTCTTCAACCCCGAGGACCGCATCGTCCTGATGGACGAGCTCAGCATCGACCGGGCCCTGATGTGGCCGACGCTGGCCAGTCTCATCGAGGAACGGCTCGCCGACGACCCCAAGGCCACCCACGCGGTCATCCACGCCCTCAACCGGTGGATGCACGAGCATTGGACCTTCGACTTCGAGGGCCGCATCTTCCCGACGCCGATCGTCACGCTCCCCATCGTCGACGAGGCCCTCCGTGAGCTCGAATGGGTGCTGGAGCGCGGCGCACGCGCCATCCTCGTCCGGCCCGCCCCGGTGCCCGACTACAACGGGCGGCGGCGCTCGTTCGCGCTCGAGGAGTTCGACCCGTTCTGGGAGCGGGTCCAGGCGTCGGGCGTGCTCGTCGGCATGCACGCCTCCGACAGCGGGTTCCAGCGCTACCTCAACGAGTGGGAGGGGCACGACAGCGAGTTCCTGCCCTTCTCGCCCAAGCGGTCCGCCTTCGCCGCGATCCTCGGTGCCGACCACCGCACCATCAGCGACGTCGTCGCCTCGATCATCGGGCACGGGCTCGCCACCCGCTTCCCCGACCTCCGATTCGTCCCGGTGGAGAACGGCAGCGCGTGGGTGCGGCCACTGGTCGGGAAGCTGGAGCGGCTCTACGAACGGTCCCCGAAGCTGTTCGACGAGGATCCCATCGTGACGTTCAAGCGCTCGATCTTCGTCCACCCGTTCCACGAAGAGGACACCGTCGGCCTCGTGAAGCTGATCGGGGCCGACAACGTGGTGTTCGGGTCCGACTACCCCCATCCCGAGGGCCTGTTCGATCCCGTCACCTTCGTGGACGAGCTCGACGGACTGCCGGAGGGGGACAAGCGCAAGGTGATGGGTGCCAACCTCGCGAAGCTGATGGGCATCGATCCCGTGGCCAAGGCCGCCTGACCCACCGGGCCGCCGGTCGTCGAGAGAGGGATCCCGGTGGATCGCGAAGAGCTGATGGCCGTGGCGCGCGACGTCGAGAACATCGCCATCGATCCGACGGACATCCTGGTGACCGACCGGGTCGCGGTCGTGACCGGGGGCGGCGGGGGTATCGGCCAGGGCGTGGCCCTCGGCCTCGCCCGTTTCGGTGCCCACGTCTCCGTGCTCGACGTGGTTCCCGAGCGCTGCAGGGCGACCCAGGCGGCGATCGAACGGCTCGGGCGCCGAGCGCTGGGGATCCCGTGCGACGTCATGGATGCCGACCAGATCCGGGCCGCGGTCGCCGCGACCCTCGAGCGGTTCGGACGCATCGACATCCTCGTGAACAACGCCGGCGGGGTCCGCAGGGGGCCGTTCGTCACCATGCCGGAACCGAGCATGCGCCGCCACGTGGAGATCAACCTGATCAGCACGTTCGTGGCCACGCAGGAGGTCGCGCGGGTCATGATCGACGCCGGAGGCGGCGGCTCGATCGTCAACGTCGCCAGCATCGAGGCGTTCCGGGCGGCGCCGATGTACGCGGTCTACGCCGCGTGCAAGGCCGGCATGGCCAGCTTCACGAGGACGATGGCGCTCGAGCTGGCGGAGCACGGCATCAGGGTCAACTGCATCGCCCCGGACCACACCGTGACTCCCGGGCTGCGCGACAACCGCACCGGCCCCGTCGACCCGAGCACATGGCCGGATCCCGCGGAGGAATGGTCGAGGGTGGTGCCGCTCGGCCGCGAGGGCCTCGTCGAGGAGTGCGCCAGCACGGTGGTGTGGCTGTGCTCGAAAATGTCCGACTACGTCACCGGCGACACGATCCACGTCGACGGAGGCACCTGGGCGTCGTCGGGGTGGCTGCGACGCGACGACGGTGGCTGGACGCTCGGCCCGTGAGGGTCCGGAACGTGGGCGTTAGGGGGGCCTCCGGCGCGTGGTGAGGGACGGACCGCTGATCGAGCCGTTCGACGTGGACGTCGCCGACGAGGAGCTCGAGGACCTGCGCCAGCGACTGGTGCGAGCGCGGTGGCCCAGCCCGGCGCCGGAGCCCGGCTGGGAGCAGGGAACCGACCTCGCCTACCTCCGCGAGCTGGTGGGCTACTGGCTCGAGGGCTTCGACTGGCGGGCGCAGGAGCGCCGTCTCAACCAGCTGGACCACTTCCTGACGGAGATCGACGGGCAGCGCATCCACTTCGTCCATGCCCGCTCTCGGCACCCGGACGCACTGCCGCTCGTGATCAGCCACGGCTGGCCGGGGTCGGTCGTCGAGTTCCTCGACGTGTTCGGGCCGCTCACCGACCCGCCCGATCCCGCCGACGCGTTCCACGTCGTGGCCCCGTCGCTGCCCGGGTACGGGTTCTCCTGCCCGGTGTCCGCGCCGGGGTGGCATCCGCGCCGCATGGCCGAGGCCTTCACGGCGCTCATGGACCGGCTTGGCTACCGCCGCTACGGCGTTCAGGGTGGCGACTGGGGATCGCTCGTGAGCCAGAACATGGCGGACCTCGCGCCCGACCGGGTGGCGGGCCTGCACCTCAACTTCGTCACCGTTCGCCGGCCGGGCGGCGAGCGTGACCAGGAGCTCGATCCCGAGGAGCGGGCCAGCGCCGAGCGCTTGGCCGCATTCCAGGCAACCGGCGCCGGCTACTCGGCCATCCAGGGCACGAAGCCGCAGACGCTTGGCTACGCACTCGACGACTCGCCGACCGGCCTCGCCGCCTGGATCGTCGAGAAGTTCCGTGCCTGGAGCGACTGCGGCGGCGACGTCCAGCGGTCGTTCACCAAGGACCAGCTGCTCACGAACATCGCGCTGTACTGGCTCACGCGCACGGCGACGTCGTCGGCGCGGCTCTACTACGAGATGCGAAGGGCCGGCCGGGCGGCCCTCCCCCGGGCGCGGATCGGCGTCCCCACCGGCGTCGCCAACTACCCCGGCGAGATCACCCGGCCACCTCGGCGGTGGGTCGAGAATCGCTACCGGGTCACGCATTGGGTCGACCAGCCACGGGGCGGCCACTTCGCGGCGATGGAGGTCCCCGACCTGTTCGTCGACGACCTCCGCTCGTTCTTCCGCACCGTTCGCTAGGCAATGCGACGCCGAGATCCCACCCACCCGCGTGATCTGACCCGGTCGAACTATCGGAGCGTTAGCATCGGCCGCCGATGCACCACCGTCCACGCCCGGCCGCCACGCCGTGAGCGACCTGCCGGACCTGCTGCAGCTGACGGAGATCGGCGAGCGGCGCTACCGGGTCACGCAGCCGTCGGAGTCGCCCGAGGGGCGCGACGTCGTCTTCAGCGGCCAGCTGCTGGCGCAGATGATCATGGCGTCCGACCACGCCGCCGCCGGAGCCAAGGACGTGCGGTCGGTGCACGCCGTGTTCGCGCGGGCCGGCACGTACACCCGCCCGATCGAGCTCCACGTGGAGTCGCTGCTCGCCGGTCGCACCTGGGCGAGCGACACCGTGACCGCCACGCAGTCGGGGAAGGTGCTCAGTCGCGGCACCGTGCTCCTGAACGTCGTCGACGAGGACCTCATGCGTCACGAGCCGGCGATGCCCTCGGTTCCGGCCCCCGCCGCCCTCGACGCCGCGCGCGGCCAGGTCTTCCCCGGTGCCGAGCTGAGGCCGGTGTCCGGCGGTGGCGAGGTCGGCGGCGTGCCCGTGGAGGTGGCGTGGCACCGCTACGAGCGTCCGCTGGCCTCGCAGGCGGCCAACCAGGCGGTGCTGGCGTGGGCGACGTGCGGCAACATCATCGGCCTCGCGATGCGCCCCCACCGCGACCGGGTGCGCATCGAGGACGCGCACGCCTCGATCTCCACCGGTGTGATCGCCCAGACGATCCACTTCGTCGAGAGGTTCGACGTGTCGCGGTGGCTCCTCGTTCGCCACGAGGCGACGAAGGCCGCCACCGGCCGGGTCTACGGGGGCGGCCGGGTGTTCGACGAGGACGGGATGCTCGTGGCCGCCTTCCACCAGGACTCGATGGCCAGGGCCGCAGCCGGCCCGCTCGACCCGAAGACGTCGATGTAGGCGTCGGCCGGGTGGCGGTGACGCGCCTCCAGATTCATGTGGCGCCCAAATATGCGGGATGAGCAGATGCCTACACTCGCAGCATGAGCGACTCCCTCGGCCGCCACCTCGCGGACGGCTGACATGGCCCGTTCCGGATCGGCGTGGGGGAGCGCGCCTTGAACATCGGCATGCTGCTGGAGCTGGCCGCCGAGGGCATGCCCGACCGCATCGCCGTCGGATCGACGGCCGACGGCATGAGCTACCGGCAGCTCCTCGACCGTGCGCGCCGGGGGTCGGCGGCGGTGCGGGCGAGCGGTGTCGAGCGTGTCGGGCTGGTCGGCACGAACTCGCCCGCGGTGCCGCTCCTGCTCTACGCCGGCGCCCTGGCGGGCGTGCCCTTCACGGCCGTCAACTACCGGCTTGCCGACGAGCGGCTGCGGTCGGTCGTCGAGCGTGTGGCGCCGGCACTGGTCGTCGCCGATGAGGACACGCAGGCCCGGATCCGGGGCGTGCGGGGCCTCGAGCTGCTCACCCGTGGCGCGCTGGACGCACGCCTAGATCAGGCCGAGCGTGCCGCCGATCCGGACATCGACACCGACGCGGTGGCCATATGGCTCTTCACCAGCGGCACCACCGGCGAGCCCAAGGCCGCCATGCTGCGCCACCGCCACCTGGTCTCCTATGTGCTCTCGACCGTCGAGTTCATGTGCGCCGGCGAGGACGAGGCGACGCTGGTCAGCGTCCCGCCCTACCACGTCGCCGGCATGGCGGCGGTGCTGTCGTCGACCTACGCGGGACGGCGGATCGTCTACCTGCCACAGTTCGACCCCGACGCTTGGGTGCGCCTCGCGACGGAGGAGGCGGTGACCCACGCGATGGTGGTCCCCACGATGCTGGGACGACTGCTCGACGCGATGGAGCGGCACGGCACCACGCTCCCGTCGCTCCGCCACCTGTCGTACGGCGGCGGGCGCATGCCGGTCACCGTCGTCGAGCGGGCGATGGATCGGTTGCCGCACGTGGGGTTCGTCAACGCCTACGGGCTCACCGAGGCCAGCAGCACGGTCGCGGTGCTGGGGCCGGACGACCATCGGACGGCGTACGGAAGCGACGATCCCGCCGTCCGTCGTCGGCTCGGCTCGGTCGGTCGGCCGCTGCCGACGCTCGAGCTCGAGATCCGTGACCCCTTGGGTCGGGCGCTCCCGCCCGGCTCGACCGGCGAGATCCACGTTCGGGGCGAGCAGATCGCCGGCGAGTACCTGGGCCGTAGCGTCCTGACCCCCGACGGCTGGTTCCCCACCAACGACTCCGGGCACCTCGACGACGCCGGGTTCCTGTTCGTCGAGGGCCGGCTCGACGACGTCATCGTCCGCGGTGGCGAGAACGTGTCTCCCGGCGAGATCGAGGACGTGCTGCTCCAGCACCCGGCGGTGGCCGAGGCGGGCGTGACCGGGATCCCCGACGAGGAGTGGGGCGAGGTGGCCGCGGCCGCCGTCGTGCTCGAGCCCGGGGCGACCGCCACGCAGGCGGAGCTGCAGGCATGGGTGCGGGAGCGATTGCGATCCTCACGGACGCCGGCCGTGGTGGACGTGCGTGCGGCGTTGCCGTACAACGAGACCGGCAAGCTGCTGCGGCGAGTGCTGAAGGGCGAGCTGGGCCGCCCCGGGACCTCGGTGACGGCGACCTGAATGGGCGGATGTTGACGGTCCGACCCGGGCGGCTTCCGACCCCGCCCTGAATCCTCGCGGCCGCATCGGCGGTATGTCATGTCAGCAATGCGCCCGGCATGCATGCGGCGATCTTCGAGGCAGGGAGGACCTGATGAGGTTCACAGCGCGTCCCATCGCACTGACCGCGATGGCGCTCGGTCTGTTCGGGCTGCTCGGCTTGGCCGCCTGCGGCGACGATGACGACGACTCGGCGACGGAGACCACGACCACCGAGACGACCGAGGTCGCGGACACGACCACCTCCACGGAGGCTCCCGCCGAGGGCGCGTCCACCGTGGCGACGGCCGACACCGACCTCGGCACGATCCTGGTCGACGGCGAGGGCATGACGCTGTACCTGTTCATGCCCGACGCCCAGGGCGCCAGCCAGTGCGTCGACTCCTGCGCATCGACCTGGCCGCCGCTGGCCGGCCCGGCGACCGCGGGCGACGGCGTCGACGAAGCCCTCATCAGCACCGCCGACCGTCCCGACGGCTCGGCACAGGTCACGTACAACGGCTGGCCGCTCTACCGCTTCGCCAGCGACGCCGCCGCCGGCGACACCAACGGCCAGGGCGTCGGCGACATCTGGTACGTCGTCGACGCCAGCGGCAACGCGATAACCGGCTGACCGGGGCGCCCTCGGGTGGGCGGGCGTCGGTAGGACCGGTCGGAGGTGGGCCGGCGCCGCCTCCGCCGGAGTCAGCCCGGGCGATCGGGCCAGGCGATGTCGACGACCAGCCCGGCGTGGTCGCTGGCGAGCACGCCGGTGAGCGGCTCGTGGAAGGCGAGCTGGGCGGCGAGGATGCGCCCGGCGCCGCCCCGGCGCATGAAGGGATCCCCGACGAACACGTAGTCGATGCGCTTGCGGTGCACGTTCAGCGCCGCGGCGATGGGGTTGGTCCGCCAGTCCTGCGTGTAGCCGGGCCCGTCGCCGGCAACCCTCCAGGCGTCCTGGTAGCAGGCAGACCGACCGTCGAGCCTGGTCAGCGAGCAGAGGAAGCGGATCTCGTCGCTGTCGGGCTCGGCGTTGAAGTCGCCGCAAAGGATGGGCGGCATCGCGTCCCGGGCCTCTCGCGGGGTGACGTCGGCGTCGAGGTCGCCCCGTGCGGCCGCGATGATCTCGTCGATGGCCAACACCTGCCGCCGGCGGTGGTGGCTGTCGCGCGGCGCGGCGGCGAGGTGGCAGGAGAACACGTCGAGCCCCGCCGTGCGAACGTGCAGCAGCTCCCACGGGACGTTGGCCACGAAGCCGTCGGCCCCGTCGACGAGCGGGAGCGCGTGGTACGCGCCGCCGTCGATCGGCCACCGGGACAGGACCGCCGACCCGAACTCGAGGGCGGGGTCGGGCCACACGTCGGGGCCGAAAGGCCGGCCGTCGAAGTGCCAGTGCCAGCCGGCGTCGGGCATCTGCTCGACGATCCAGCCCGCGGTGTTGGGCGTGCTCCCGTCCTGCCAGATCTCCTGGAAGCACACGATGTCCGGCCCGAGGTGCTGGAGCCACGCCACGACCTCGTGGCGCCGGTCGTTCCAACCGGGCTCCAGCAACGAACCGACGTTCAGCTGTGCGACCCTCAGCCTTTCGGAAGTCACGACGCCACGCTAGGCAGCCCGTGCGAGGCCAACCGGGCGCTCCGAATGATCACGCCGCGGGTTCGAGCCGCCAGCGATCGCCGTCGGGCACGATGGTCCCGCCGCCGGGCTCCTCGAACAACGGCGCGATCAGCAGCAGATGCTCACGGTGGCAACGCTCGAGCAGCGCACGCCTCGTCGCCCGGACCGCCCGAGGGTCGTTGTCGAGCTCGGCGACGTCGGGGTTGGCGATCTGTGCCGGGTGCAGGAAGAGGTGCCCGGTGACGACGGCGGCGGGGGGGTCGCCGACGTAGACGCCGAAGTGGCCCGGGTTGTGTCCCGGTAGTGGATCGAGCACGACACCCCGTGCCGCCTCGATGCGGTCGTCGTACCGATCGAGGAGGCCGGCACGCTCGACGTCGAGGAGCCTTTCGGCCCCGGTGCGGTGGCCGTCAGCCAGTGCGGCCATCTCGACGGCCGGCACGAGGTACCGCGCACGCCCGAAGGTCGGCGCGCCGGTGGCCGGATCGGCGTTGGCACCCACGCCGTCGATATGCGAGTTGATCACGATGTCGATGTCGTCCGCACTCCATCCGGCGGCCGCGAGCGCGTCGAGGCGCGGTGCGAACCTGGCGGGATCGTCAAAGGCGAGCCAGGGATCGACGATCACCGTGGACGTGCCGTTGTCGAGGACGATGGCGCTCGACCCGACGCGCAGCGCCCAGTCATCGGTGACGAACCTCGGGCGGAGCCATGGCGAGCGCTGCAGGGCGGCCCGGGCCTCGTCGTCCTGGGGCAGCACCAGGTCGAAGCCCGGGTCGGGCACCCGGGTGATCGTCCAGCCGCCGGCCTGCCAGCGTGGCACGACCCGACGTTAGTGGGGCGGCCTCGCTGCGGACCGACCAGCGCGCCGGGGTCTGGGTGGGCGGGCCGACTCCCACGCCGCGTGCGTGGCCTGGACCCTCGCCCACAGAGCGTCCCACGGCTGGTCGCCGATGGGCGAGACGTCGAGGCCGAAATGGCCGCCGAGGACGTCGGTCAGCTCCGCCCGGGTCGTGAGCGTCCGCTCGGAGGCCCCGTCGCCGATCCGCTTCAGCGACAGGCCCCGCAGCACGTCGACGCCGGACGCGTCACGGCGCTGGGCGGTGAGGACACGCACGAACCCCGAGTCCGGTGACGTCGACAGCCAGGCGTGGCGGTCCGCGAAGGCGTCCATTCCGGTCGCGGTCGACCGCCACGACATGCCCGCGAAGCTCCCCGCGGGGTCGTGCGTGAGGTGCCAGTCGCCGACGGCGCCAGGTGTCTCGTCCAGCACCAGCACAAACGGGCCCTGCGGATACTCGCCGGGGATCAGGGGGATGGGCTCGTGCAGGGCGTCGCCGAGGCCGGCGTCGACGTACCAGCTCCCGTCGGGATTCGTGTCGGTCGGCAGGCCGTGGACCGTCAGGACCAGGTGGTTCGTCATGCTGTCCGCGTTCGGGCCGTCGGGCCCGTGCACGCCCCCCACATGGCGCACCACGTCGTAGCCGAGCGCGCCGAGCAGCCCGCTGAACGCGCCGTTGAGGTGGTAGCAGTAGCCGCCCCGCGACCGGGTCGCGATTCGCGTCACCGACTCGCCCACGGCGATGCCCCAGCGCTCCCCGACGTGGATCCACAGCGTCTCGTACGCCACCCGCTCGACGTGGGCACGGTGCAGCCGGAACAGGCCATCCACCGAGGGCGGCTCGGCCTCCAGGCCGAGCCTGGCCAGGTAGGCATCCCGATCGGTCTGGGTGATCACGGCCGCGTGGACTACCTGCCGGGGGTGCGGTAGCGCAAGACCATCAGACCGCGTGCCACGCTGTCGGGAGACGGTGACATGGGCGCGAGGTCATCGGTGGATGCACGACGGGGGAGGCTTGGGTGTGGATCGGACTGACGAGGACCGGCTTCGTCACCTGGCGCGCGCCTCGTCGGTCGCCCTGGACCCGACCGAGTACGCCGACGTCCCCGCCGCCGTGGTCGCCGAGCTGCGGTCGGTGTGCCTCGGTCTGCCCGAGTCCACCGAGAAGCAGGTCTGGGCCGGGACCCAGTGGCGGGTCCGCAACCGGATGTACGCCCACGTCCTGGCCGTCGACTTCGCGGACGGCCCGGTGACAGTGATGACGTTCCGATCGTCGGGACCGGAGCTCGACGCCCTCCGCAGCGCCGGCCACCCGTTCTTCCGGCCGGCGTGGGGAGCCAACCTGGTCGGCCTCGTGCTCGACCCCGACGCGAACTGGGACGAGGTCACCGAGCTGGTCATCGAGAGCTACTGCACCCTCGCCCCCAGGAAGCTGGTCGAACGCATCGACCGTCCCGCCCACTGATGGTGACATCTGCGAGTGACATCGACGCCGTGCTCGGCGAGTTGACCGGGTGGCTGGATGCCAACTGGGATCCGCAGCTGTCGTTGCGCGACTGGTGGCGGCGGCTGGGAGAGTCGGGATGGGCGCAGGCCCACTGGCCGCGGGAGTGGTACGGGCGGGGCCTGTCGCGCGCCGAGGGGCTCGCCGTGTCGGTGGCGATCCAACGGTTCGGCGCGGTCCCCGGCCCGGCCGGGTTCGCGACCGGGATGGCGGGTCCCACGCTCCTGGTCCACGGCACGGACGACCAGAAGCGCCGGCACCTGCCGGGGATGGTCACCGGCGGCGATGGGTATTGCCAGCTGTTCAGCGAACCGAATGCCGGGTCCGACCTCGCCGGGCTCCAGACCGTCGCGGTGCGGGAGGGCGACGACTGGGTCGTCAACGGCCAGAAGGTGTGGACGTCGGGCGGCCAGGTCGCCAACAGGGCAATGCTGGTCGCACGTACGAACGTGGACGTGCCCAAGCACGCCGGGATCTCCTACTTCCTGATGCGGATGGACCAGCCCGGCATCGAGGTTCGTCCCCTGCGCGAGATGACCGGCCGCAGGTTCTTCAACGAGGTGTTCATCACCGATGCCCGCGTGCCCGCCGACGATCTCGTGGGCGGTGAGGGCAAGGGCTGGAGCGTGGCCAACACGACGCTCGCATTCGAGCGCGCCCTCTCCGGGGGCTGGGGTGCGGCCACGACCGCCAGGCCGGGGCCGATCGCCGGAGATCTCGACCGCCCCGCCGCCACGTTCGTCGTCTCCCCCGGTGCGGACGCCCCGTCGGTCGCCTCGCGGCCGGGTGACTCGCATCGCCTCGCCGCACTGGCGCGCCAGGCGGGGCGCAACTCCGACCCCGCCGTGCGCCAGGGCCTGGTCCGGCTCTACACGCTCGAGCGGCTCCTCGCCCTGACCAGCCGGCGCGCCCGTGCCCTGCAGGAATCCGGTCGAGAGCTGCCGGGCCTGCCGAACCTGGCCAAGATGGCGCAGAACCATGCGATCCGCCTGGGGCGCGACCTGACGTTCGCCGTGCTGCAGGCGGCCGGGATGCTCCACGGCTACGACCCGCCGGCCGTGGCGGCCGCCGAGGCGGTGACCGGCATCGCCGACCTCGGTGGCCTGCTCGAGGGCGCGCTTTTCGCCCAGGGGCCACCGATCTACGGGGGGTCGGACCAGATCCAGCGCAACATCGTCGGCGAACGAGTGCTCGGCCTTCCCCGCGAGCCGCGCACCGACCGGGGTGTGCCGTTCCGGGACCTGCCCAAGGGCTGAACGCGCGTCCGAGCCGGGCGCCGTCGTCCCACCGGCGGAGCCGGCCGGTGTGTCGGTTCGTCCCGCGGTCCTACGAGTTCGCGACCTCGTGCTCGAGGAGCTCGGCGAACCGCGCCCGGGCCTCGGCGCGACGGGTGGGCAGGTGGGCGCTGGGCCAGAGGCCGTCGACGGGCTTGTACTCGCGCAACACCTGGCGGGCGACGGTGACCTTGTGCACCTCGGTGGGACCGTCCGCGAGCGCCAGGCTCTCCGCGCCGATCAGCATGCCCACGAACGGCATCTCGTTGGACACCCCGAGCGCGCCGTGCAGGTGCAGGGCGCGCTGGGCGATGTTCGAGAGCACCTTGGGCATCGTCGCCTTCACCGCCGCGATGTCCTTCCGGACGCGCCGGTAGTCCTGGTACCGGTCGATCAGCCACGCCGTGCGCAGAACGAGCAGGCGGAACTGCTCGAGCTCGATCCAGCTGTCGGCGATCTGCTCCTGCACGATCTCCAGCGACGCCAGCGGGCCGTGCCGGGACTGCCGGGACAGGGCCCGCTCGCACATCATGTCGAAGGCCCGCCGGCACTGGCCCACCGTCCGCATGCCGTGGTGGATGCGTCCGCCGCCCAGGCGGGTCTGGGCGATGGCGAAGGCGCCCCCCTCCTCGCCGAGCAGGTGGTCCTGCGGCACCCGCACGTTCTCGTAGCGGATGTAGGCGTGCGAGCCCTCGCCCTCGGGCTCGGTGCCGAGCCCGACGTTGCGGACGATGTTCACCCCGCGCGTCTCGGTCGGCACGATGAACATGGACATGCCCTGGTAGGCGCTGACCTCGGTGTTGGTGACCGCCATCACGATGAGGAAGCTCGCGTAGCGGGCGTTCGACGAGAACCACTTCTCGCCGTTGATGACCCACTCGCCGCCGTCGAGCACGGCGCGGGTCTTGAACAGCGTCGGGTCGGCGCCGGCATGGGGCTCGGTCATCGAGTAGGCGGACGAGATCTCGCCATTGAGGAGCGGTTCGAGGTAGCGCGCCTTCTGATCGTTCGTGCCGAAGTGGGCGAGGATCTCGGCGTTGCCGGTGTCGGGCGCCTGGCACCCGAAGACCGTCGGTGCCCACCGCGACTGGCCCAGGATCTCGTTCAGCAGCGCGAGCTTCAGCTGGCCGTAGCCCTGGCCGCCCAGCTCGGGGCCGAGGTGTGCGGCCCACAGGCCGCGCCGGCGCACCTGCTCCTGCAGCGGTCGGACGATGTCGAGCGCCCTGGTGTCGCTCTTGTCGTACGGGTTGCCGAGCACGAGGTCGAGGGGTTCGATCTCGTCGCGCACGAAGGTTTCGACCCAGTCCAGCTTTTCCTGGAACTCGGGCTCAGTCTCGAAGTCCCATGCCATGGGCCGTTCCTCCTAGTGGCGTTCTCAGTAACAAGAACGTCGTTCCACAACGACGTTAGGGCCGCCCACGTGGCGCCGCAAGCGTCCGCTCACTGGCCCACCTGCAGGCCACCGTCGACCCGCACAATCGCGCCGCTCGTGAAACTCGACGCCGGGCTGGCGAGGAACAGCGCGGCCGTGACGATCTCCTCGGGGTTGCCGGGCCGGCCCAGGGCGTTGTCCGCCTTCTCCCGTTGCTCTGGCGGCCACGCCCTGGAGATGTCGGTGAGGAACGGCCCGGGCGACAGCGTGTTCACCCGGACCTTCGGCCCGTACTCGGCCGCCAGCGACCGGGTCATGGCGTTCAGGGCCGCCTTGGCGCTGCCGTAGGGGATGACGCCCGGCAACGGCATGAGCGCACCGGTCGACGACACGTTGATGATGACGCCGCCGTCGCCGTCGTACATGCGCTTGGCAACCCGGCTGGCCAACCGGAACGGGCCCTTGAAGTTGAGCCCGACGACGCTGTCGAACAGCTCCTCGGTGACCTCGTGGCTGGGCATCGGCGGGCTCATGCCGGCGTTGTTCACCAGGATGTCGACCCGCCCGAACTCGGCATAGGCGGCCTCGATCAACCTGTCGACCGCATCCCACTTCGCGGCGTGCACCGCGTACGGAAGAGCCCGACGGCCCAGCTCCCGGGCCTCGGCCGCCACCTTCTCGCAGTTCTCGAGCTTGCGGCTGGCGACGATGACGTCGGCGCCGCGCTCCGCGAACCCCAAGACCATCTGGCGACCGAGGCCGCGGCTGCCACCCGTCACCAGGGCAACCTTGCCGGTCAGGTCGAAGTACGGATCCGGTGTCATGGGCATGTCTCCAGGCGCGCTGCCCTGCACTGTGACACATCGTGCCCTGATGGTCCCTGGCTTGAGGAGTAGGGTTCTCCTTTGGCGGAACTAGGTTCCCGACCGGCCAGGCCGGCTGAAGGGCGAGGTGATGGCGAGGCAGTCGAAGGCGCAGGCAGTCGTGGACGATCGGGACGCCCCGGAGCCGTCGCCGGTTGCGGCACGGACCGCGCGCCGCGCCCTGGCCGCCCGCGAGAGCGCATACATCGACGAGGTTCAGCGCCTGCTCGATGCCGGCCTCGACCTGATGGTCCAGCTCGGCGACGAGCGGGCGCCACGCGTGGCCGAGATCGTCGAGCGCGCCGGGCTGTCCAACCAGGCGTTCTACCGGCACTTCGCGAGCAAGGACGAACTGATCGCGGCGGTCGTGGAGGCGGGGGCCCACCGCCTCGAGAGCTACCTGCGCCACCAGCTCGACAAGGTGGACGATCCGGAGCTCAAGGTGCGGGCCTGGATCGCCGGCGTGGCGGCTCAGGCGCAGCGCCGGACCGTGGCCCGTCAGACGAGGGCGGCCATGCACAACCTCGCGCAGCTGCCGGTCGAGGTGCGCCAGGCGGTGAGCTTGCCGGCGACGGACCGCCTGCTCGTCGACGCCCTCCGCGACGCGGGCAGTCCCGATCCCGAGCGTGATGCCGCCGCCATCTCGGTGCTGGCCTTCGGCCGCCTCGAACAATTCCTCTGGGGGCCGCCGCCCAGCGACGAGGACGTGGAGCAGCTCGTCGAGTTCTGCCTGGCCGCCATCCGACGCTGAGCCGGGGGGCGCTCAGCCCCGCGGATCACCCGGGACGGCGCGGCTCGTGAAGCCGTAGACCGCCCCGAAGCAATCCGCCGGCTCGAGCGTGAACCCGTCACCGGAGCGGTCGGCGACGCGCACGCCCACGTCTTCGATGTGGCGTTCGGCCGCCTCGAGGTCGGTGACCTTGAAGGTGCAGCGATGGGGGAGCTCACCGTTCACGACGAGGTCCGCCGCCAGCCGCGAGTCGTCCACGGTCGGCATCGCCAGCTCGACGATCGAGTCGCTGCCGACGAGGACGAAGGCGCTCTCGGCCGCGGACGACGCCTGGGTGTGGACGACGCGGCCGCCGATCGGGCCCTCGAACAGTGCCCGCGCCTTCGCGAGGTCGCTCACGGCGGCGGTGAAGAACGCCACGCGCTCGATGGTCAGGGGGTGGTCGTCGCGCCAGAACTCGGGCGACCAGTCGGGTCCGAACCGGGGGTCCCGCTCGCGCCAGAAGTCGTCGAGGGCGACGAACTCGAGCTGACCGGAGGTGTCCTTGGGGTGGGTGAAGATCGTCGGTCCAGGGTCGACGTCACCGTCCGGGCGCAGGCCGCCGCCGGACCTGGCGATCCGCACCCCGTGGGCGCGCAGTTCGTCGAAGAGCGGACGCACGTCGGCCGTGTCGACGTACCACGCGAGGGAGTGGAAGTGCTGGCCGAACCGGGCGCGAAACCGGCCGAGCGGCATCACCTGGTCCTCCGGTGCCGAGCCCGGCTCGATCACCTCGATCATCAAGTCGCCGATCATCGCCAGTGAGGCCCAGCGCCGCTCGACGTCGGACCAGTTCCTCTCGATGAACCGCTGGGGCTTGAACACGTCGTCGTACCAGGCATCCGCCTCCCCCTGGTCGTCGACGACGTGGATCAAGTGGAAGAACTCGCGGATCGGCATGGCGGGATCGTAAGAGGACCGGGGAGCTCGTGGCCAGGCGCGTTATTGGTCATCGCCCAACAATTGCGCGCCTTGGGGCTTTGGCTTCGGCGCTCAGGCCCGACGTGCGGCGGCCGTCGTCCGGCGCCGGCGGGGCGGGGCCACGACCAGGTTGCGCGCCCCGGCCAGCAGCAGTGCGGTGCGCTGTCGGAGGACCGCTCCGAGGTCGACGCGTTCGTCCACGGTCCAGTCGCGGATCCCGTCCATGACCAGGGCGGTGAGCATCGCCGCCAGATCCCGGGGGGAGATGTCGTCCGGCAGCTCGCCGGAGTCCTGGGCGTGGGTGAAAACGACGGAGAACGCCCGCTGGAACCCGAAGTGCTCCTGGTCGTACATGACCTCGGACTCGGGGGCCCGGTGGAACTCCTGGATCATGCGGCCCACCGCGGCGCGAGGGCCCTTCTCGATGCGCCGAGCGAGCTTCGTCATCAGCTGGTCGAGCACCGCGTCGAGCGAGCGGCCGTTGGCGAGGGCCCGGAGTGCGTCCTCGTACAGCGCCCTCGCGGTCAACCAACCCATCTCGAGCAGGACCTGTTCCTTGCGGGCGAAGTGGAAGTAGAAGGTCCCCTTGGCGACGCCCGCCCGGGCGGCGATCTCCTCGGCGGTCGTGCTGTCGATCCCGGTCTCGAAGCCCCGCTCGCTCCACAGGTCGAGCGCCGCCTTGACCAGCTTCCGCCGGGTCTCGCGGGAGCGTTCCTGCGCCAACGACGATCGCTTCGGCCCCTCGTAGTGCGTGCCCAGCCGGACGACCGCAGCGGATGTGGTCCGCTTGGTGGGGGTTCGTGCCACGGAACCACTCCTTCGTCGGCGCCGCGCCGGTGCCCTCGCCCGGCCGTGCGACTATACCGATCCCGGTCCGCGGTCAGAAGTGGGCTCAGGCACGATCGGCCAGGTTTGGGCGCCATCCAAACGGCGCTGGGGTCAGAGGCCGCCGAGCTGGATCCAGGCGGGATCGTGATCGCTGCCCACGCCGGCCGAGCTCGCACTCCACGCCCGCCGCCGCTCGATCTCGGCGTGCGTCACGTGGCCGGCCAGGGCAGGACTGAGCCAGATCTGGTCGAAGAGCTCGAACGCATCGGGGGCATTGGCGACCGAGTGGCGATGCGTCCAGCGCACGGTCGCCGGCGAGTTCTCCGGCGTAGCGGGCGGCGGTGGACGGCTCTCGACCGCGTCGACGAGGGCGTCGACCAAGCCCAGGCCGGACACCATCGGGGCCAGCGTGTCGGCCCCGGGGGCGTCGTTGAGGTCCCCGACGACGACACAGCGCGCGTCGGGCCGGGTGCGGCCGGAGACGACGCGGGCGATCGTCTCGGCCTGCCGGGTGCGCAGCCGGTCGTTCGCCAAGGCCGTGGCCGCAGGGTCGGGGTCGTCGAAGGGCACGAACTTGGACTTGAGGTGGGTGACGAACAGCGTCAGCAACTTCCGGCGCCGGGTGCGGTTGAACACCTGGAGCTCGAGCAGGTCACGCCCGAACACCGGCATCGTCGGTTCGTCGGGATGGACCTCCAAGCGGTGCGACGTGACGTTGGCGATCGGCAGCCGGGACAGCACGGCAACGTCGATGAAGCGGGGGTCGTTGCCCTCGATGAGGACCTCGGTCCCGTACGGCCGGGCGAGATGGTCGCGGTTGAAGCGCCGCAACGCGTCGAGGTTCTCGACCTCTTGCAGCGCCAAGACGTCGGCGTCCACCGCGGCGATCCGGGCCGCCAGCGCCTGCTGGGCAGCGGCGGGCTTGCCCTGGATCAGCTCGCCCCGCACGCCCCGCTGGATCCGGATGACCGGCGTCGACGAGGTGGGGGCGTCGAGCTGGGGCGGGGGGTCCCCGGGTCCGGTGCCCTGGCCCACGAAGACCCATTGGTACGTCGTGTGGACGTTGCGATCCTCGGCAGGCATCGTGCCCAGGTCGGCCTCGAAGTTGAACCGATCGAACAGGTTGTTCAGGTTGAACGTCCCGAGGCGGACATCCATGCCGGGCTCGACTGCATCAGCGGCGGCGGAAGGCGCCGGACAGGTCGGCGGTGTCGAACGCCGGATCGACGGGGCGCTTCGTCGCCCAGCGGTAGAGCGCGGTCTTGTAGACGGCCGAGAGGGCGGACACCACCGCCACGACCGCGATCACCCAAACCGCGGCGAGGGCCACGCCGACGACCTGGACGACGATGACACCGGACGCGATCGCTCCCGCCCCGAGTGCGATGCCGGGCAGCGCAGCGATGAAGCCCAGCAGGCCCATCCCGAAGCTGAAGGTGATCTGCTCCCCCCAGGTGGTCCGCAAGAGCTGCGACGACCGCTTGAAGCTATCGATCGGCCCCTTGTCCTCGAACACGATCACCGGCAGCGCCAGGAAGGACATGACGCTGAACGCGAGGTTGCCGAGCGAGCCCACGATGCGGCCGGCGAAGCCCAGCCGGTCCTGGATCAGGTCGAGGACCAGCGCCACCACCGTGGCCAGGAACGCCCACCCGAACAACCGGCCCGCCCGGGCCCGGGCGGAATCGAACCCGGTGGCCAGGGTGGGGTCGCCACCGTCCATCCGCTGTCCGGCGCCAGCGACCACCGCGGCCTGGCCCAGGGCCGCAACCCAGCTGGCGGCGATCGCCGCCACCGCCAGGATCAGCCACAGCGCGAAGTCGCTCGCATCGGACTCGTCGGTGCCGCCGAGCAGCAGCACCCCCGGCCCGGCGATGATCCCGAACGCCACCAGGGCGCCGACCCCGGCGATGATCGGGATCGCGATCAGCTCACGATCGTGCGACAGCACCCGCCACGAGGCCTGGGCGAGTCTCCACGCGTTCGAGATACGGCCCACCACGCGTCAGCTTAGGCGGCCGGCAGACGGACGACCGGGGAAGTGCGGCGACGACCAGCGCGCCGCGTCCTGCAGGCGGGCGCCGGATCGCCCCCCGTGCCCTCGGCGGCCTACCGTTGTCGCTTGTGCCGGACAAGCGCCAGACCTCCAAGCAGCGCCGGGCGGCCCGGAACCGGGCATCCCGTGACGCGCTCACCGCCCGTCGGACCAACGCCGTGACCAGCGCGACGTCCCCGTCGACCTCACGCGCCTCGAGCGCGGGTCCTGCGGGCGCGGGGTCGGGGACCGCCGCGACCGCGGCCGCCGGCAGGACCGGCTTCGGCGGCCTGCTGGGCGCCGGGGGCAGGCGGCGCCCCGGCGACCTGGCCGTGCTGGTTGCGCTGGTCCTCGCCATCGGGGCGGCGGTGGTGGTCCTGTTCCAGCGGGTCGACGTCGACGATCGGGGTGAACCGTTGCCGGCGGCGTTCAAGGGTGTCGCCGTCCTCGCCATAGAGGCCAGCGGTCGTGGGGTCCCCGATTCCAGCGCGTCGCTGATCGACGCCTACGGCGCCGGGATCCTGCTCCCCGTGGCATTGCCGGTGGCGGTGGCCGCGTTCGCGTTCTGGGCGAACCGGCGCCCCAACCGCAGCCGGGCGCTCACCTACACGATGGTCGCCATGGCGGTTGCCATCCTGTTCAGTGCTGGGATCGGAACGTTCTTCCTACCGTCGCTGATCGCCCTCGGCTTCGCCACCTACCAGGTCCGCAAGGCCGACATGCCGGCGCGGGTGGCCGAGAAGGCGGCACCAACGAGGGCGCGGGGCCGCGTCATCGACGCCGAGTCCGAGGAGCTCGAGGACGAGTCGACCGGCGGCGACCGCGACCGCAACGCCGACGAGCTTGCCGGCGGGACCGCCAGCCGAGGCGACGAGGTGGGCGACGATGGGGGGGACGAGACGGGCGACGAGGCCGATCCCCTGGCCGAGCTGGAGGCGGAGATGGACGCCGAGGAGCGCTCCCGCCGGGGTGGGGATCCGCCGCCCCGCGGGTCCACGCCCGAGGAGTGAGCGCCGCGGCGTCGGGTCCCGGCGCCGTCGTCCGGGTGCGGGCGGTGGTCGCGGGGCGGGTGCAGGGCGTGTGGTTCCGCGAGGGCTGCCGGCGCGAGGCCGAGCGTTTGGGCGTCACCGGGTGGGTGCGCAACCTGGGGGACGGCCGCGTCGAGATCGAGGCCCAGGGCAGCCGGGCGGCGGTCGACGCCCTGGTGGCGTGGGCCCACGAGGGTCCGCGACTGGCGATCGTCGAGTCCGTGACCGTCGACGTGCTGCCGGTCGAGGCATCGGACTCGCCGGCATCGCGGCGCTTCGCCGTCCGCTGACGGCGGCCGGCGGAGATGACGGCTAGGGCGCCGCCGCCGTACCGCTGAGCGCAGCGGTGGCCAGGACGGTGGCGGACTCCAGCTGCTCGGCCGCCCGTGCCCCGTCCGCACCGGCGGCGAGGCCGCTGGGCTCGGCCAAGGCGTAGATGCGGAAGTCGTAGTTGTGCGTGCCCGACGGCGGGCAGGGGCCCGACCATCCCTGGCGGCCGAAGTCGTTGAGCACCTCGACCGCCTGCGAGGGGGGGCTGCCGCGCTCCATGCCGCCGAGATCGGGTGGCAGGCCGGCGATGACCCAGTGGACGAAGCCGTCGGCGTCGGGATCACGGACCACCACCGCCAGCTCCGCGGTGCCGGCCGGGACCCCGGCCCACGCCAGCGGTGGCGACACGTCCTCGCCCACGCACGTGAACTCGGTGGGGATCGCCGCCCCGTTCTCGAAGGCGGGGCTGGTCAGCCGCAGCGTCGTCGCCGTCGTCGGTGACGCGGCGCCGCCGGCAGCCTCCTGCCCCGTCCCGCCGCCGGTGCCGGCGGCGACTTCGGTCGTGGACGAGGCCGCGGTCGTGGACGTCGTGCTGGCAGAGGTCGTGGTCTGGTCGGAGCTCGGCGCGCGCAGCTCTTGGCCCTCGTCGCCACACCCGGCGAGCAGGATGGCCACGACGCCGGTCGCCAATACCCACCGCATCGGTCGAGTGTTGCAGACTGTCGGCGCTCCGTTGGGTAGCCCCCTCGATTGCCTCGTGACACCACAGCACCGATGCGATGGCTCTTGCCGCCTAGGGCGCAGTTGCGCGCACTCCTGGGGCCGGACGCGGCCGGCGCCCGGCAGAGCCTCGTCGCGCTCGGGCTGAACTCGAGCACCAGCTTCGTGGCCGGGGCGTTCCTGGGGTCGATCACCGGAACCCTCGAGCGCTACCCGGGCCTGCTGGTGCTGGTCCCGGCGGCCATCGGGCTGCGCGGCAACATCTTCGGCTCGTTCGGCAACCGGCTGTCGACGTCGATCCATGCCGGCACGTTCAGGTGGTCACTGCGACGCGAAACCGTCCTGGGTCAGAACGTCGTGGCATCGATGCTGCTCACAATGGCGATCTCCCTGGCGCTGGCGGTGGCGGCGAAGGCGATCGCCGTCGGGTTCGGGATCACCGACTCGATCGACCTGTTGTCGATGTCGACCGTATCCATCGCCGGCGGGGTGCTGGGATCACTGGTGGTGCTCGGCGCCGCGCTCGCCCTGACCGGGGGCGCGGTGCGCTACGGCTGGGATCTCGACAACGTGGCGGCCCCGCTCGTCTCGACCCTGGGCGATGTCCTCACACTGCCGGCCCTGTTCCTGGGCACGCTGTTGCTGGGAATCACGCTGGTCACCCCCACGGTGGGTGCCGTGCTGGTCGTGGTGTCGCTGGTCCTGCTGATCGTCGGCTGGGAGTCGTCGAGCGAGGGCTTGCGCCGCATCGTCCGGGAGTCCGTGCCCATCCTGGTGCTCGCCGGGTGCATCAGCGCGCTGGCCGGCGTGTCCCTCGAGAAGTCGTTCGCCCGCTTCGAGGCCTTGCCGGCGCTGCTGGTGCTGGTCCCGGCGCACTTGTCGAGCTCGGGTGCGCTCGGCGGGATCCTGTCGGGCCGCCTGTCGTCGAAGCTGTTCCTGGGCCTGGTCCAGCCCCGGACCGGCCCCAACCGCGAGGCCCGGCGCGACATCTCCCTCGTCGCCCTCCTCGCCGTGCCCGTGTTCGTCTTCAACGGGTTCGGCGCGCACTGGGTCGCCCGCGCGCTGGGCGAGGCCAGCCCGGGACTGGGCCAGATGGTCGCCGCCTCGCTCATCGGCGGCGCACTGGCCGTGCTGTTCGTCGTGGCCGTGGCCTACTACGGCACCGTGGCCGCCTACCGCACCGGGGTCGACCCCGACACCTACGGCATCCCGCTGGTCAGCTCGTCGGTCGACTTCGTGGGCGCCTTCACCCTGATCATCGCCATCGCCCTGCTGGGGCTCGCCTGATCCGCCTATCGTCAGAGGTCGATACCCGCAATGGACGACAGACCCCGAAATCTCCGGGCCATGCTCGCCGAGGTCAAGGACCTCTCGGAGCTCATGGTCGATCTCGCCTACGCCGCTCTCTACTTCGGCGATCCCGACATGGCGGAAGAGGTGGGCGCCCTCGAGGAGCGCATGGACGCGCTGGTGCACGACATGCGCTCGGTGTGCGTCATGGCCGCCCGCAACCCCCGCGAGGCCGACGCGATGGCATCGGTGTTGCAGGTGATCTCCGCCATCGAGCGCATCGCCAACGCCGCCGTCGACATCGCCCGGATCGTCACCCACCGACTCGGCATCCCCCGCGAGCTCGTTGCCGACCTCTCCAACGCCGAGGAGGTGTCGCACCGAGTGCGGGTGCGCGACGGGTCCCACCTGGCCCGCCGCCCGCTGGCCGACCTCGAGCTCCCGGTCCAGACGGGCATGCGCATCGTCGCCATCCGGCGTGACCGGGAGTGGATCACCGACGTCGAGGGCGAGGAGATCATGCTCCCCGGCGACGTGCTGTTCCTCCGGGGGTCACCCGCGGGCATCACCCGCCTCAGGGAGCTCGCCGCCGCACCGCTGTGGGAGCCGCCGACGCCGCCGGAGGACGGCACGCTCACCGACCTCGACCGGGCCATCGACGTGCTGGTGGAGATGAAGAACGTTTCCGAAGCGGCCGTGGGCTTGGCGTACTCGGCGCTCGTGCTCCGCGACCTGGGGCTGGCCGCCGAGGTGCGCCACCTGGAGGACCGCCTCGACGAGATGAAGGACCGCCTGGAGCTGTGGGTGCTGCGCGCCAGCTCGGGCGACATCGACCCGTCCCCGCTGCGCGGCCTGCTCCACCTGTCCCAGGCCGCCGAGGACCTCGGCGACTCGGCGCAGCAGATGGTCTGGCTGATCGAGAAGCACGAGGAGGTGCATCCGATCATCAAGATCGCGCTGGGGGAGAGCGACGAGGTGGTGGTGCGGGTCCCCGTGGGACCCGGCTCGCCCGCCGACGGCGCGACCCTGCACGACCTCCAGCTCGACGTGGATCCCGGGTTCCACGTGCTCGCGGTGCGCCGGGGCGGCCGCTACATCTACTCGCCCCGCGGCCACGTCGAGCTGCACGCCGGTGACGAGCTGATCGCCAGCGGGCCCGACGAGGGCCACCCCCTGCTCGCCGCCCGCCTGGGCTGGCGCCTCGAGGAGGACGAGGACACGGGTCAGGAGCGGCTCGAGCCGCTGGCGGGGGTCGGCTAATTCACGAACTTGCCGCAGTTAGGGCGGTCATGACCGCCCTAACTGCGACAAGTTCGACGTGTTGGGCGGGGTCAGGCGGGCGGCGGCGAGATCGGTGGCTCCGCCGACGGCGGGCGGGGGGCGCGGACCCCGGGTTCGATCCCGGCGTCGGGAACCGGCGGGGGCTGCGCCCCATCGTCGCCCGCGCCGTTGCTGCTGTTGCCTCCCAGCAGGTCGGCCACGGCGGTGAGCGACCCGGCGATGCCGGCCAGCTCCGTGGGCACGACGATCTTGGTGGCCCGGCCGTCGGCCATGGCTCGGAGCGCCTCGAGATACTTGATGGTGAGCAACGGGGTGTCGGGCGCGCCCTCGTGGATGGCGCCGTAGACCGACAGGATGGCGCCGGCCTCGCCCTCGGCGACGGTCTCCTGGCGGAACTTCTCCGCCTCCGCCACCCGCTGGATGGCCTCGGCCTCGCCCTCGGCCCGCAGGATGCGCTGCTGCTTGTCACCCTCGGCCCGCAGCACCACGGCCTGCCGGTCGCCCTCGGCACGCGTGATGGCGGCCTGGCGCTCGCCCTCGGCGGACGTCACCACGGCCCGCCGGGTGCGCTCGGCCTTCATCTGCTCGTGCATCGCGTGCATGACGTCGGCCGGCGGCTCGATCCGTTGGATCTCGACGCGGGCCACCCGGACGCCCCACTTGTCGGTGGCGTCGTCGAGGATCTCTCGCAGCTCGGTGTTGATCTTCTCGCGCGATGTCAGCGCTTCGTCGAGCTGCATGTCGCCGATCAGGTTGCGCAGGTTGGTCTGCGCCAGCTTGGTCACCGCCAGCATGAAGTTGGCGACGTTGTAGACCAGGCGCTGGGGTTCGGTCGGCTCGTAGTAGATGACGGCGTCGACCGAGACCACCACGTTGTCCTCGGTGATGACCTCCTGGGGCGGCACGTCGACGACCTGCTCCCGCATGTCCACCGGCCGCAGGTTCTGGTAGATGGGCGCGATGAGGTGGAACCCCGGGTCGACGGTCTCCTTGTACTTGCCGAGCTGCTCGACCAGGCCCTTCTGGTAGGGCCTGACGATGCGGACTCCCGCCGCCACGTAGACGATGACGATGACCGCGACGACGATGAGCAGGACGGTTCCGGCGGTCACGGCGACACCTCCTTTGTTCCGATCCTCATTGCTCGAGCTCGTCAGGGGCCGAGGTCGAGAACTGGTCGACGGCGGCCACGATCACCCGGGTCCCCTGCACGTCGGCGACGCGGACTGGGGTGCCCGTGGGAATCGCGGATCCATCGGTCGATTGTGCCCGCCACTCCTCCCGGTCGACCCGCACGAGCCCGACGTCCCCGCCAGGGGGGATGTCGCGGAGCACGACCGCCGCCTGACCCAGGAGGCGCCGGGAGCCGATGCCGGTGTCGTCCACCGACCGGTTGAGGCGGTGCGCCAGCGGGCGCAGGGCCACCAGAACCGCCAGCGACACGCCGACGAAGACCAGCCACTCGATGATGACGTCGACCCCGAGAAACGCCAGGATGGTGGCGACGAGGGCACCGATGGCGAAGGGCAGCATGAAGAACGACCCGGGGCTCGTCAGCTCCCCGATGGCGAACACGGCGGTGGCGACGATCCAGACCCAGCGCCAGTCCTCGGGGCTGTCCATTGGCTGCCTCTTGCGTTCGGCGTAGCCGGTGCGGGGAACTGATGTGCCCTACACCTGGGAATCTATCCGCCCCTGCACCCGAGGTGTGCCGCGGCGCGCGCTCGGTTTGGGCGCGGTTCGGCGACGGTAGCGTGACCGGCCATGAGCGAGCGTTCCGACTCCGAGCTCTGCCTGCTCACGGTTCATGCCCATCCCGACGACGAGGCGTCGAAAGGGGCCGGCACCGTTGCCCGCTATCACGCCGAGGGCGTGCGCACGGTGCTGGTGACCTGTACCGGTGGCGAGGCCGGCGACATCCTCAACCCGGCGATGGACCGGCCCGAGGTGGCGGCCGATCTGCCGGCCGTCCGGCGCCGCGAGCTGGCCCGGGCAGCCGAGATCATCGGCTACGACGAGGTGGTCATGCTCGGCTACCGCGACTCGGGCATGCCCGACACCGAGCCGAACGCGCATCCCGACGCCTTCGCCAACGCCCCGCTCGACGAGGCCGTCGGGCGGTTGGTCGCCATCATCCGCCGTGAGCGGCCGCAGGTGATCGTCACCTATCCCGACGACCAGAGCGGCTACCCGCATCCCGACCACCTGCGGGTCCACGACATCTCCGTGCCGGCGTTCGAGCGCGCCGGCGACCCCGACGCCCATCCCGACGCCGGCGAGCCGTGGCAGCCGCTGAAGCTCTACTACTCCGTGTGGGCGCGCCGGCGCATCGAGGCCATGCATCGGCGCTTCATCGAGCTCGGCCTCGAATCGCCGTTCCCGCCGGAGTGGTTCGAGCGCGAGTCGCAGGACGATCGCATCACCACCACGATCGACCTCGCTGGCTTCAACGAGGTGCGATTCGACGCGCTGCTGGCGCACGAGACGCAGGTCGACCCGACGTCTCCGTTCTGGTTCGGCCTGCCGCGGGACGAGCAGTCGGCGATCCACCCGTTCGACGACTACATCCTCGCCCGCAGCCTGGTCGACACGGACAGGCCCGAGTCCGACCTGTTTGCCGGCATCCGCAGCCGGGTGGGCAGGCGGGCGTAAGCGAGCCTCGGAGCGACCGCGTCGACCGTGGGAGGAGTCGCCTTCCTGGGGGCCGAATGGCTGGCGCTGGCGCGCGAGCTGTTCGGCAACCTCGCGCCCCGTCCGGGGGCAACGGCGCGGGTCCAGCGCGTGGTCACCGGCGCACCGGACGGCGACGTCGTCTTCACGCTTGCGTTCGAGGACGGGCGGCTGGTGGATGCGGCCCTCGCCGACGGCGACCAACCGGATCCCGACGCCGAGCTCACCATCACCACGACGTACGCCGACACGCAGGGGTTGGCGTCCGGTGACATCGACCTCAGCGTCGCGGTCATGCAGGGACGGGCCAAGGTGGCCGGCTCGACGAGAGCGCTCCTGGCGCTCCTCCCGGTCACGCGCAGCCGGGAGTTCCGGGCCGCCCGCGCCGCCCTGCACGAGCGCACCGTCGCCCCCGTGATGCCGGCCTCCGGCTAACCGATCCGCTGGAGGTCGCGCAGCTCGCGGTAGCCGATGAGGCTGGCGCCGGCCCGTTCGAGCATGGTGCGCAGGCTGCGGTCGGTGACCACGAGGTCGTGGTCGTCGACCCGCGCCGCCCAATCGGTGGTCAGCGCCCGCAGCTCGGGAGAGTCCACGGCCGGATGGACGTAGACCTCGGTCACGCCCGGCTGGAGGTCGTGGACGGCGCGCTCGATGTCTCGGCGGCTGCCGACCCCGCCGTGGACGTAGACGAAGTGGTCCGGGAACACCGCGCCCTCCTCCTCGGCGAGCTTCCGGAACGGGAAGCCGATCGTGCGCTCGGTGGAGGCCCCGGACAGGCGGATGGGCAGGCCAAACTCGAGGGCCAGGTCGAGGTAGATGTCGAAGAACTCGGCCTTGAGCTGGAGGGTGCCCATGTGGCTGTCCAGGTGGCTCACGTCGAACCCCCAGAGGATCGCCCGTTCGACCTGCGCCCGCAGCTCCCGCCGGGCCTCGTCGAGGTCGGCGTGATCCCAGACGTCGCGCAGCGTGCGGGGGAAGCCACCGTCACCGTCGAGCAACGAGGGGGCGTGGGTGATGGGCCCCCAGCGGTAGAGGTCGTGCTCGGCGTTGAGCGTGAGGTGCACGCCCACGTCCTCGCCCCGGTAGCGCGCCGCCGCCTCCCGCGCCCAAGGGCACGGCACCATCAACGACGCACTGGTGGCGACGCCGTCGCGCAGCGCCTCGTAGACGCCCACGTTGGCCGCGTGGCACGAACCCAGGTCGTCACAGTTGATGAGCAGCACCCGGTCGTCGGGGCCGTAGCCGAGCCGTTCGGCGAGCGTGGCCATCGGACCGAGGCTATCGCCGGTCCCGCCCGGGCCTCAGTCGACCGGCACTTCGGCGCTGCCACATGCCGTCCAGAGGCCTGCGCCGGTCGCGCGGGCCTCGCGGGCGGCCCGCTCGAAGTCGGCGCGGTGCGCGACGTTGGGCGGGTACGCGAGGGGCTCGGCGAAGCCGCCGGCCACCTGGGCGAGGTTCAGGAACAGGCCGTCGCGGGCGCGGTAGACGTAGGCGAGGAGGCGGTCGTACTGGTCGCGCGCCTCGACGTCGCGCTCCAGCCGGAGCGCCGTGCCGGGTGGCGCCAGGTCGGCGAGGTGGCGCGACGCCTCGGCGCCGAAGCACTCGTCGGGGCGGTCGGGGGCGACGGTCTCGGGCGTGTCGATCCCGATGAGCCGCACGTGCTCGTCGCCCCCGGCGCCGCCGGCGAGGTCGATCGCCAGCGTGTCGCCGTCGATCACCTCCACGACCGTCGCCTCGCCGCCGGTGCCCTGGGTGCCGGAGCGGCGCGGGAACGGCGGAAGCGTCACGGTCGCAGCCACGACGACGGCGCCGGCGGCCGCCATCAGCAGCGCCGGTAGGGCACGACGAGGAATGGCACGCGTGGACAACTGGGGCTCCCGCGGTGGAGGGCGTCGGTTGGTGGCGGCCGACGGCCGCGATCCGGGGAGGTCCCGTGTGGAGAGCCGGGGCGGGGGAACTGGGGGGTCGAGCCGGAATGGAGACCGGGCTAGGAGCGCTCGATGATCGTGCCCGTGCCCAGGCCTCCGCCACAGCACATGGTGATGAGCGCCGTGGCTCCGTCGGTGCGCTCGAGCTCGTGGACCGCCTTCGTCATGAGGAACGCCCCGGTGGCACCCAGCGGGTGCCCGAGCGCGATGGCGCCCCCGTTGGGGTTGGTGCGGCCGAGGTCGGCACCCAGCTCGCGCTGCCACGCCAGCACCACCGAGGCGAAGGCCTCGTTGATCTCGACCACGTCGATGTCGGCGAGCGCCATGCCGGTGCGGGCCAGCAGCCGCTGGGTGGCGTCGATCGGACCGGTGAGCATGAGGATCGGATCCACCCCCACCAGGCACGTGTCGACGACCCTCGCCCGGGCCCGCAACCCCAGCTCGGTGGCCTTGTCGGCGGTCATCATGAGAAGCGCGGCGGCACCGTCGCTGATCTGGGACGAGCTTCCCGCCGTGTGGACCCCGTCGGGTCGAGCCACCGGCTTGAGCGCGGCCAGGGCCTCGAGGCTGGTGTCGCGCAGGCCCTCGTCGCGAGCGACGTGGTGGGTGGTGCCCGTCGGCTTGCCCTCGTCGTCGACATCGGGAGCGTCGACCTCGACCACCTGGGTGTCGAATCGGCCCTCGGCCCAGGCCTGGGCGGCTCGTTGCTGGGAGAGCAGGCCGAACTCGTCGGTGTCGGCGCGCGTGATGCCCCACTTGTCGGCGATGCGTTCGGCGCCCTCGAACTGTGACGTGAACTCGTAGCGCGGGAAGTAGGTCTTGGGGATCGGCACGCCCAGGCCGAGCTTCTTGGACGAGTTGGACCCGATCGGCACCCGGGACATCAGCTCGACCCCGCACGCCACGGCGACGTCGGCGACACCCGATGCCACCAGGCTGGTGGCGACGTTGGTCGCCTGCTGGGAGGACCCACACTGGCTGTCGACGGTGCAGGCGGCGGTGCCGAGCGGCAGGCCGGCGCTCAGCCACGAGGTACGCGTGACGTTGAACGACTGCTCGCCGACCTGGCTCACGCATCCACCCACCACCTGCTCGACCTCGGCCGGGTCGATGCCGGAGCGAGCAACCAGCTCGGTCAGGGCGGTGCCGAGGAGGTCGGCCGGGTGCACGGTGGACAGTCCGCCGTTGCGGCGCCCGACGGGCGTGCGCACGGCGTCGACGATCACGACATCAGCCATGGGCGTCACGCTAGTGGCCCCCACCGCCACCCCGAAGGCTCGCCCAGCCGCTCGCTAGCGACGACTGCGGCTGATCGCCTCGAGGATCAATCCCACGACGATCCAGCCGAGGATGGTCATGGGCGCCGCACGGTACTGCGCCGCCGCTCAGGCCGCGGGGCGATCTCGGGCGCCCGGCGGTGCGCCGCCTCGGGCGGCGGGAGGCGGCCCGGCCGGAGCAGGGCCCCGCCAGCGCCCCTGCGTGAGGGCGGCCCGGGCATCGACTATGCCCTTGCGGCCGATCCTCCGGGTCTCGTCGTCGAGGCGCCAGGCGTGCGGCCGTTCGGGGTGGGAGCTGCTGATCAGGCTGAGCTGCTTCGTCATGGCGCCAGTATCTCGAGGGGGTGTGACAATTTGGGGTCCGCCGGAGGGCACAGGCCATGGAGGCGCCATTGACCACGTCGAACCTCACCATTCGCCCGCTCACGGGCTCCGACCTCGACCGCTTCCTGGGGCTCGAGGCGGCTTCCTACGGTCCCCCCGGTCGGGACTTCCTCGCAACTGCCGCCGAGAACCACTACCGACCGCAGTGGACATGGGTGGCGGAGCGGGGTGGTGATGTCGTCGCCCGTGCAGCATGGTGGGGTGCGCCCGACGACGAGCACCCCATCGCGCTCGACTGGTTCGATCTCGCCGGCACACCCGATCGGGTCGAAGTCGGTGGGGAGCTGCTGCGGCTCGCCAGCGAACACATCCGAACGGACGACGGCGGCTTCCCGGAGTACCACCTGTTCCTGCCGGCCGACTGGCACGACCGTCCGGACGTCCGCCAAGCCGTCGACGAGCGGACCGACGCCGCCGGCCGGGCCGGTCTCCACCCGTTCGTCGAGCGGCTGCGGATCGAATGGGTGGCTGCGAGTGGCGTCCCGACCTTGGACGACCGGCTGACGTTCGCTCCGGCGCACGATGAGCCCGAATTGGTCGACGTCCTCGAGCGCGTCAACGTCGGAACGCTCGACGCCTACGCCCGCCGTGACGTCGAGCGCCACGGGGCGGCGGCCGCGGCCCGCATGCAGCTCGAGGACATGGGTTGGATGCCGGCACCCCGGGAGTGGTGGCGACTCGGCTACACGGCCGACAACGCACTCGTGGGCGTGGTCATGCCCACGCGCAACTATGAGTCGTTCGTCATCGGCTATGTCGGTGTCGTCCCGGAGCAGCGTGGCCACGGCTACGCCGGTGGGCTGCTGGCCGAGGGCACGAGGTTCCTGGTCGGGCAGGCCGCCGACCGGATCGTCGCAGACACCGACACCGGCAACCGCCCGATGGCCGCTGCGTTCGAGCGGGCGGGCTACCGGGTGACGGCCCGCCGGATCGTGATGGCCTGAGCCCAGGCTTCCCCGGGCCAGGAGCTCAGATCGGGGCGCCCGGGGCGACCAGCGGCCAGGGCCGCTCGCGCTCGACCACGCGCGCCAGGTCCAGCAGCAGCGCATCGTCGTGGTGGCGGCCGATCAGTTGCATCCCGACCGGCAGGCCGTCCACCGTCCCCGCCGGCACGGAGATGGCCGGGTTGCCGACGACGTTGGCCGGAATCGTCAGCAGTCCGTTGTTCTCCGGGCCTACATGCACGTCGCCCACCCGGGTGCTGATGCCGATCTCGGCGGGGAAGGCGACGTCGGGATTGGTCGCGCAGACGACGACGTCGACCTCCTCGAAAACGTCGGCCATCCGTTCGTTCGCCTCGGTGCGCTGCGCCTCCACCTTGCCGGCGATCTCCAGGTTGAACATCTGATCGGCCACGTCGAGCCCGAAGGCCATCTCCAGCGTCAGGTCGTCCTTGCAGGCCGGCCAGAGACCGGCGAGGGACCGGCGCAGCTGTGACAGGTTGGCCATCGCCCACTCGAAGCCGAGCCCCGGCAGGCGCACGGGGACGTCCACGATCCGCAGGCCGGCCTCGCGAGCCAGCGCCTCGCCGGCCTCCCGTACCGCGGTGTCGACCTCGGGGCGGACCACCGCGTTGCCCAGGTCGGGCACGATCGCGACCCGCAGCCCGGCGAGAGCGTGCGCTCCCAGGTCGCGCTCCCAGCCGTCGACGCGGGGCAGGCTGTAGGGGTCGCGGGCGTCGTAGCCCGAGCAGACGTCGAACCAGCGGGCCACGTCGCGGACCGAGCGGGCCACGCACCCGACCACGACCGTGAGGGGTGCGATCTCGGTGAGGGGACCGCGGGGGATGCGGCCGGCGGTGCCCTTCATTCCCACCAGCCCGCAGAAGCCGGCGGGGATGCGAATCGAGCCGCCACCATCGCTGCCGGTGGCGATGGGCAGGAGCCCGCCGGCCACGGCGGCGGCTGATCCCCCCGACGAGCCCCCGGCCGTACGACCCGTCCGCCACGGATTGTGGGTGACCCCGTGGAGCTTGGTCACGCTCACGTTGAGGCCGCCGAACTCGCTGGCTGTCGTCTGGCCGACCTTGACGACCCCGGCGCCCTCGAGGCGGCGCACCATGGTCGTGGTGTGGTCGGCCACGCGGTCGGCGAACACCAGGCTGCCTTCGGCCCGGGGCCAGCCCTCGACCGGTTCCAGCTCCTTCACGCCGATGGGCACGCCGCCGAGGGGCAGCGACACGTCGGCTTCGGCGGCGGCCGCCCGCGCACCCTCCGCGTCGACGTGGGACAGCGCGTGCAGCGTGCTGCGCTCGATGGCGGCGAGGACCAGCTCGACCTCCTCTTCGGGGCTGCGCTCGCCGGACCGAAAGGCGTCGACCAGGGAGCAGGCGTCTCCCTGCCAGGGGGCGTCTGTCATGGCCTGGCAGTCTGGCACCTAGAGTCGCCCCGATGGACGCCCGCAAGTGGCTCGGACTCGAACCGACGCACAACCCCATGCGCTGGGTCCTGCCGGTCACCCCCGGCATCTCGACCGGGGCCCCGTTCCTGTTCGGCGGGTGCGCGCTCGGGGCCGCCATCGCGGCCATGGAGCACACGGGCCAGCGCCCGGTGATCTGGGCGACCGCGCAGTACCTGTCCTACGCCCGGCCGCCGTCGATCCTCGACATCGACGTGACCCTGGCGGCGACGGGCAGGCACGTCACGCAGGCCCGCGTCGTGGGCCACGTGGCCGACACGGAGATCCTCACGGTCAACGCCGCGCTGGGCATGCGCGGCGACCAGGCGGAGGCCGTGTGGGTGACCAGGCCCGACGTGCCCCGCCCCGACGACTGCCCGGTCCGTCGGGGACACGACGCCACCGGCGAGTCGATCCACGACCGCATCGACGTGCGGTTGGCCCGCGCCCGCTCGTGGGAGGACATCGAGGGCCATCCGGCGCCGGACGGGCGGTCGTCGGTGTGGGCCCGCATGCCCGACCTGTTGGACCTGTCGTCGGGTGCCAGCCTGGCGATCCTCGGCGACTACGTGCCCTTCGGCATCAGCCAGGCCCTCGGGCTGGCCGGGGGCCGGAACAGCAGCCTCGACAACACGCTGCGGGTGTACGGGCTGGTGCCGACGGAGTGGGTGCTGCTCGACATCCGCATCGATGCCGTCGCCCACGGCTTCGGGCACGGCGTCGTCCACATCTGGGCCGAGGACGGCACGCTGCTGGCGACGGCCAGCCAGTCGACCATCGTGCGGGCCGGCGGCGAACGACGCGTGTGACAGCATCCGGTCATGCAGCGCTACGGCATGACCATCCCCTTCGACGGCGTCCCGTTGCACGAGCAACGCGACTGGATCGTGGAGCTGGCCGACCTCGGCTACACGGATGTCTGGTCGTCGGAGGCCAACGGAGCCGACGCCTTCACGCCCCTGGCGCTCGCCTCGGCGTGGGCGCCGAGCCTGCGCCTGGGCACCGCCATCGTGCCGGCGTTCACGCGGGGGCCGGGCTGCCTGGCGCAGAGCGTGGGCTCGCTGGCCCAGGCGGCGCCGGGGCGGGTCGCCCTGGGGGTGGGCACGTCGTCCGACGTCATCGTCGAGGGCTGGAACGGCATCCCGTTCCAGCGGCCCTACGAGCGCACTCGGGACGTGGTGCGCTTCCTGCGACGGGCCCTGACGGGCGAGAAGGTGACGGCCGAGTACGACACGTTCTCGGTGCGGGGCTTCAGGCTGGGCGTCGTGCCGCCGGGGCCGGTGCCGATCCTGGTGGCCGCCCTGCGGGAGGGCATGCTGCGGCTGGCGGGCCGCGAGGGGGACGGTGCCATCGTCAACTGGTTGTCGGCCGACGACGTGGCCACGGTGGCCCCGATCGTGCGCCGCGCCGCCGAGGGTAGGGCGAGCACGCCGGACGCCGCGCCCGCCCCGGAGATCGCGGCGCGCATCTTCGTGGCCGCCAGTGACGACGCCGATACCGTGCGGGGCATGGGGCGCTTCGCCATCGCCGCCTACCTCAACGTGCCGGTGTACGCCGCGTTCCACGAGTGGCTGGGGCGGGGGGACCGGCTCGGGGACATGTGGCGGCTGTGGAAGGAGGGCGACCGCAAGGGCGCGCTGACGGCCATCCCCGACGAGGTCGTGGACGAGCTGATCGTGTGGGGCACGCCCGAGCAGTGCCGCGAGCACATCCAGCGCTATGTCGATAACGGCGTGTCGACTCCCGCGCTGGCCCTGCTGCCCTTCGGCTACGACCAGCGGCAGGCGATCCGCGACCTCGCCCCTCGCTGACCCGGGACGCGCCTCCGGGGAATCCCCGATGCCCTGTCGTGTGTTGGGGTCATACCGTGGCGACCATGCATGCGCTTCGGCGGAGCTCCGCATGCCCTGAGCGGCGATGATCGACCTCAACGCCCTCGCTGACCTGGGCCTCCTCGCCTACCTGCTGATCTTCGGGTTCGCCGCGCTCGACGTCGTCTTCCCGGTGCTGCCCAGCGAGGCGACGGTGATCCTCGCCGGCGTGCTGGCGTGGCAGGGGCGGCTCAGCATCATCGCCGTCGGCCTCGCGGCGGCCGCCGGCGCAATCGTCGGCGACCACCTCTCCTACGGGCTCGGGCGCTGGACCAGCAGTCGCGGCTTCCGGCGATCGGGCGGCAAGGCCGCCCGCCTCCAGGCCTGGGCGGCGCAGCAGCTCCACGTCCGGGGACCGACCATCCTCCTGGTGGCCCGGTTCGTGCCCGGAGGGCGCACGGCCAGCACGTTCATGAGCGGCCGGCTGCGGTTCCCGCTGGCACGCTTCAGCGGCATCACCTGCCTCGCCGGGCCCCTGTGGGCCGCGTTCGCCGCCTCCCTCGGCTACCTCGGCGGCACCACGTTCCACGACCACACGCTCCTGGCCACCGGGCTGGGGGTCGCCGTGGGGGTGGCGCTCGCGGCCCTGGCCGAGCTCGCCCTTCGCCGTTTCGGCATCTTCGGGAAGCCGGCGTCCGAGGTCGTCGCCCCCGACGAGGATCTGGCGGCCTGAGCCGCGCCGTCAGGCCCCGGCCATGGAGCGGGCCAGGGCATGCTCCACGAGCGTGACCATCACCGGCACGACCGAGCGGCCCTCTCGGGCGTCGCAGGCCACCAAGGGGACGTCCGCGGACAGGGCCAACGCGTCCCGGACCGACTCCAGCGGGTGGCGCGGGGCGTCGTCGAACAGGTTGACGGCGACGACGAACGGCACCCGCCGATCCTCGAAGAAGTCGATGGCGGCGAACCCATCGGCGATGCGGCGGGTATCGATCAGGACGATGGCGCCGGCCGCGCCCCGGGCGATGTCGTCCCACATGAACCAGAACCGATCCTGGCCGGGCGTGCCGAACACGTAGAGGACCATGCCCTCGTCGATCGTCCGGCGGCCGAAGTCGAGCGCCACGGTGGTGGTGGACTTGCCCCGCACGGCCGACAGGTCGTCGATGCCCACCGACAGGTCGGTCATGGCCGCCTCGGTGCTCAACGCGGCGATCTCCGAGGCCGCCCCCACGAAGGTGGTCTTGCCGGCGCCGAAGCCGCCGGCGATCACGATCTTCACCGGGATCGGTGCGTCGGCGGCGGTGCCTCGATACGCGCTCACACCTGCGCCTTGAGGCCGTGGAGGAGCCGCTGCAGGATCTCCCGGTGCGGCCGACCATTGTCGGTGACATCGGGCCGGTGCATGGCGACGTAACCGCCGGAGTGCAGGTCGGAGACCAGCACTGCCGCCACCCCCAGCGGAACGCCGAGGTGAGCGGCGATCTCGGCCACCGACACGGGGCCGCCGCACAGGTCCACGATCCGGCCCTGCTCGAAGCGCAGCTGTGGCCGCGCCGCCCGACCATCGCTGGTGGCGACGACCATCGTCTCCCAGGGGAGGTCGCGGCCGTCCGGCTGGGTGCGGCCCTGGGTCAGGGCGTAGAACGGCACCAGCCGGGGATCGTCGGGAAAACCGTTCATCGCGGAGGCAGGACCTGGCCGTCGGCCCGCAGCGCCGGCGTCATCACTTGACCGATGCGGGTGACCAGCAGGCTCATCTCGTAGCCGATGAGGCCGATGTCGCACTCCGTGCCACACATCAAGGCCAGGGAAGAACCGTCGCCGATCGTGGTCACGAACAGGTAGCCACGGGTCAGCTCCACGATCACCTGCTGGACCGCGCCGGCCTCCAAGCACCGCGCCGCGCCGGCCGTGAGGCTGGCGAGCCCCGACGTGACCGCCGCCAGCTGGTCGGCCGTGTCGCGCGCGATCCGGTGCGAGTGGGCGAGGACCAGGCCGTCGGTGGTCACGACGAGCGCGCTGCTCACGCCGGGTATCCGGTCGACGAAGCTGTTGATGAGCCAGTCGAGCTCCCCACCGTTGTGGGAGTTGCTCACGAACCGTCTTCTCCGGGGTGGGTCTCGATGTCGACCGGCGGCGAGGCCGCGGCAGCGGCCCGCCCGGCCCGCTGGTTGGCCTGGAAGCGCGACAGCATGGAACCGGCCTGCCCGCCGGGTCGCCAGTCGGCGGGTGTCGTGCCCCCGGCGGCGGTCGGGGCCTCGCCGTCGCCGGTGGGCGTCTTGCGGAGGGAGGGCGCCAGGCTGGCGCCGGGCACCCGCCGAACCAGGCCGTCCGCGGTCATCGGCGACGGGGTCGCGGTGAGCCGTGAAGGGTCGGGCGCCTCGTGCGGCGAGGCGGGCGGCGGTGCGGGTGCCGGTGCCTCCTGCGGCGGTGCCGGCGGCGGTGCGGGTGCCTCGTAGGGCGGTGCCGGTCCGTCGTACGGCGGTGCCGGTGCGATGTACGACGGGTTTTGTGCCTCGTAGGGCGGTGCGGGTGCGTCGTAGGGCGGTGCCGGTCCGTCGTACGCGGGTGCCGGCGGTGCGGGTGCCTCGTAGGGCTGTGGCGGTGCGTCGTACGGCGGTGCCGGTGCCATGTACGACGGGTTGGGTGCGTCGTAGGGCGGTGCCGGTGCGTCGTAGGCGGGTGCCGGCGGCGCAGGCACCTCGTAGGGCGGTGCCGGTGCGTCGTAGGGCGGTGCCGGTGCCATGTACGACGGGTTCGGTGCGTCGTACGGCGGGTTCGGTGTCGCGAACGGCGGGGCGAACGGCGGCGCGAATGGCGGCGCGACGGCCGGCTCCGCGACCGCGACCGCCGTCCGGGGCGCGAGTGAGGCGCGCGCCAGGTGGTGCTGCTGGACGACCCAAGGGCCGCCGTCGTGTGCCCTGGCTCCGCTGAGAGCGGACGCGGCAAAGGTCGGCGACGCCACCTCGGACGCGGGCAACCGGCGTTCGCTGACGACGTCGGGCGGGAGTGTGACCAGGGCGGTGACCCCACCGCCCGGCGTGTGCGCCAGGCTCACGCGAAGCCCGAGCCGAATCGCCAGACGACCGACGACGTGGAAGCCCAAGGTCGAGCGGCGGGGATCGAGGTCGGGCGGGTTGGCGAGCAGCTCGTTGGCCGCCTGTATGTGCTCGTCGGACAGGCCGATGCCGGTGTCCTCGATGCTGAGCAGGAACGTGCGCCCCTCGCCCGGCACCAGGTGGGTCCGCACGCGAACCCCCGAGGTCGGCGGCGAGAACATGGTGGCGTTCTCGATCAGCTCGGCCAGCAGGTGGGACAGGTCCGCCACCACGCGACCCGACACCTCGAGGTAGTCGCTCACGAGCACCTCGACCCGCGGATAGTCCTCGACCTCCGCAGCGGCGGCGCGGACGACCTCGGACAGTGGGACCGGCCGTCCCCACAGGCGCGGCGGCTCGTCGCCCGACAGCACCAGCAGCGATTCGGCGTTGCGACGGATGCGGGTGGCGAGGTGGTCGAGCTGGAACAGGTCGGACAGCGCCTCGGGCTTGTTCTCGTGCTGCTCGAGCTCGGAGATGAGCGCCAGTTGCCGATCGAGCAGCGACTGGTTGCGCCGGGCCAGGTTGACGAACAGGTCGGAGATCGACTGACGCTGTGCGGCCTGGGCCTGAACCGCCGAGAGCTCCGACTCCGCCAGGTCGGACGCCAGCCTGGCGCTGCGATGCTGTTCGATCTCGGTGTTCTTCCAGAAGATCGTCACGCCGACGCAGGCGGCCAGGACCGAGACGCCGTGAATGCCCGCCCAGAGCCACGGCTTGTTCTGGGCCGCGAAGTGGTTGTAGACGCTGTTGGGGTCGACCACCCCGCCCACGCCGTGGGAGATCACCGTGAAGGCGGTGTTCGCCAGCAGCGGCACCCAGTCCTGGTAGAGGACGATGAAGCCGATGAGGATGAAGAAGTGGAAGTGGGCCTCGATCGAGCCCTCGGACAGGTGGACCAGCAGGTACGAGCACCATACGAGCCCGAAGGTGGCGAAGAAGGCCGCCACCCGCCGGTTGCGCGCCAGCCGGGCGAACACGAGGGCGGCGGTTGGCGGTGTGACCTCCAGCACCATGTGCCTGATGTCGTAGCCCTGCCAGAGCCCGAACGCGAACAGCGCGGGAACGTGCAGCCCCAGCACCCAGCACAGCAGCAGGTGGCGCCGGCGGAACGTCTCGTCGTCCAGCGTGTTGCCGCGGGGGAGGTAGTCGAGCATCGTGCGAAATGCCCGGCGTAACGGTCCCCGCCGGCGGCCGTTCTGGGTCGGCGACGACTTGAGATGCATGGGCGTGCCCCCGGCGTCGCGGCCGTCTTCGCGAGCGTCGGGGTGGTTGGTCCGTGAGGCACGAGAACCGTTGGTGTGACCGCTGGCTCGTGCGGGACCAGCCGGATCGCCCCAGACCCGATCCTTCATAGGGTCCCCATTGTTAACACAACACGTGGGCGGAACCTCCACCCGTAGGCACGTTCCGCGGTCCCGGCGGGTTTCACAGTGGGCGTTGCGCACACCCGTTCCCATGCGGGGGCGGCCTCGCTGCCGACCGTCGTAGTGTCGGGCCATGGGCGCACTCGACGTGACGGACAAGCTCTGGAACGGCGAGATCTCGGTGGAGCAGGTGCACCCGGTGGCGGTAAACAGCGACCTGGAGGAGATCGCGCCCGAGCTCGCCTTCATCACGGCGTTCGGCAACGTGACCGGCGTGGTCGCCGACGGCTCCTTGGTGTTGGTCGACACCGGGAGCCAGTTCCTGGCCCGAACGAACTTCGACAAGATGCGGGCGTGGACCGACCTGCCGCTGGCGGCCGCGCTGTACACGCACGGGCACATCGACCATGTCTTCGGCCTCGGGCCCTACGAGGAGGAGGCGGTGGCCTCCGGCCGCGCGCGGCCGCGGGTTGTGGCCCACGAGCTGGTGGCCGCCCGATTCGACCGCTATCGCCTGACCGCCGGCTACAACGCGGTGATCAACGCCCGGCAGTTCAGGGCCCCGGGCCTGCGGTGGCCCATGGAGTACCGCTACCCCGACGAGACCTACGTCCAGCGCCATGACGTGGAGGTGGGGGGCGAGCGCTTCGAGTTGCACCACGGCCGGGGCGAGACCGACGACCACACGTGGATCTGGATGCCCGACCGGCGCGCGGTGTGCACCGGCGACCTGTTCATCTGGGCGTCGCCAAACTGCGGAAACCCCCAGAAGGTGCAGCGCTACCCGCGGGACTGGGCGGTCGCGTTGCGGGAGATGGTGGCGCTCGAACCGGAGCTGCTCCTGCCCGGCCACGGCTGGCCCATCGCCGGTGCGGACCGGGTGCGACGCGCACTCACGGAGACGGCAGACCTGCTGGACAGCCTGGTGGATCAGGTGCTTCAGCTGATGAACGCCGGTGCCCGCCTCGACGACATCGTGCACACGGTGCGAGCACCGGCCGACCTCCTCGACCGGCCCTACCTGCGGCCGGTCTACGACGAGCCGGAGTTCGTGGTGCGGACCGTGTGGCGCCTCTACGGCGGCTGGTACGACGGCAACCCGGCCCACCTCAAGCCCGCCCCCGAGGGCGAGCTCGCCCGGGAACTGGCATCGCTCGCGGGTGGGGCGGCGCGGCTGGCCGACCGCGCCGCCGAGCTGGCGGCGGCGGGGGACCTCCGCTTGGCCGGGCATCTGGCCGAGCTGGCAGCGCAGGCGGCGCCCGACGACGCGGGCGTCCACCGGGTGCGGGCCGAGGTCTTCAGCGTCCGATCTGCGCAGGAGCTGTCGACGATGGCGAAGGGCGTGTTCTCCTGGGCCGCCGACGAGTCCCAGGCCCGGCTCGCCGAGATGGGCGACTGATCCGGATCAGCCGGCCGCGGCGGCCGCCGCGCGCAGGTGCCCCTCCAACTGGCTGAGCGAGGTGCGGGCGTTGAGCCCACTGGTCGACGGCATGACGTACACCGGTGCACCGCCGAGGTTCCGTGACTGTCGACCCGGCTGCGCCCGCCGGTCCACGGCCGCACGCCAGCCGGCCAACCCGACGAAGCAGACGCCGCCGGGTCGGAGCCAGCGCACCAGCCGCTCGACCCGCACCAGCCCGCTCCGGTACTCCGCCGGCGTCAGCTCGTCGGCGGCGACCGTGGCCCGCTTGACGAGGTCGGTCATGCCGACGCCGTGGCACCGGAGGGCGTGGTCGGGATCGCGGTCGGCTGTCACCAGCCCGGCCGCCAGCGCCGCGGGCCAGAACCGGTTGCCGGGTCGGGCAAAGGGCACGCCGGCGTCGGCGGCGTAGAGGCTCGGGTTGAGCCCGCAGATCAGCAGGCGCATGGCGGGGCCAACCGTGTCGGGCAGGCTCCGGGCGCGCCGTGCCCGGGCCACCATCCGGCCCGGCACTGCCGCCACGCCCTGCCGGTCGGGCTCGAAGCCGGCGCCGACGAGCAGGTCGCGCAGTCGGTCGTCATCCATGGCGGACGCATCGTGCTTGTCGTCGGTGCAGACTTCGAGGTGCAATACGCCCCCGACCGGTAGGGCCCGGTGCAGCTCCGCGAGTGCCAGGGGCAGCCGCCCGGGCGCGACGTCCCGGAGGCACCGTTCGGCGGCCTCGTCGACGGTGGCACGGTCCACTGGCTCAGTGGCCCACGACAGCCTCAGTGACGGCCTCGGGGCCTGCCGGCGTCGGGCTTGGTGTAGTCGCACACGCCGTCGGGGAAGATCTGCTCGAGGCGGGCCTTCTCGGTGGCCGTCGGCCGCCAGGCGCCGTACAGGCCCTTGTCGATCGCCCGGTCGATCGACTGCAGCTTGCACTTCCACACGCCGCCCTCGTACGGCCCACCGGCCTGCCGGCGGGACGACGAGTAGACCGGGAAGCGCTGGGTGCAGGCGCCGGCGGCGCGATCGTCGAGGATGCCGTCCCAGACCTGGTCGCCCGAGGCGATGAGGTTGCCGCTGGTGTCGAAGCAGGAGTCGACCGCCTGCGCCGGCTTGTTGCCGGCCACGCCGCGCTCGGGGTGGGCGTCGATGTTCGCCATCCACTCGTCGATCACCTCGAACGCCATCGGCGTCTGGTCGAACGCCCGGGTGGGCCGGGCGTCGGTGAACCAGATGACCTGGTTGGACGCGTCGCCGTCGGCGTTGAGCATGCGCTGGCGGGTGGCGAAGGACTGGTGCGAGTGGTGCATGTCCAGCTCGTCCTCGAGGTAGTGCCGCCAGTCGATGATGGGGATGTCGATGTCGCCCTGGAACTCCATGCCCGACGTGTAAGCGGCCCGCATCGCGTCGGCGTTGCCCTCGCGCCGGGGTGCCGGGGTGGCGCCGCCGTCGGGGCTGAGGTTCATGTTGCGGGAGCTCCACGGGTCGAAGTTCTCGGGGCTGAACTCGCCCTGGAACGGGAAGCCCTCGGGCACCATGTCCGCGGTGTCCTTCCAGCTACCGACCCGCGCGTTGAGATCGAGGAAGTCGGCGGGCGTGATCACGCCCCCGACGAGCGCCCGCAGGCCGTACTGCACGCCCACGTTGTCCCACGGCACCCGGGCGAAGCCGTCGTCGCCCTGCCCGTAGATGTTCACCGTGTCGCCCCAGTGGGTCCACTCGACACCGGCGGTCCCCTGGGCGAGCTTGTCGATGTCGTTGACGTTGGTGAACGTGGGGTTGAGCACCAGCGGCGTGAGCCCGAACCAGCTCGCCCGGCACTCCGTGAGCGCGGGCGCCGGCGAGGCAGGGTCGCGGTCCATGACCTGGAAGCCGAGGAGCCCGTACAACCCGTAGAGGCCGTTCCACTGGGCGATCTCGCCCGGGGAGAGGTTCTTCGGGAAATTGGTGGCGTTGAGGCCCATGATCGCCTGGCGCACCTCGGGGTCCTTCCAGCGCGGGTTGGCGCGCCCGCTGACGTCGAAGTAGTGCTCCAGCAGCTCGCAGTCGCCGACGTGGATCGTCTGGGTGACCATGTCGGAGTACGAGTACTGGGGGATGGCGGCGTCGATCAGCCCCGGGTGGTTCTGGGCGTAGACGTACTGCTGGATGGCGCCGCCCGAGCCGCCGACGGCCACCGTGTAGTCCGGCACGCCGTGCGTCTCGACCGTGTGCTCCTTCAGCATAAGGGCGGTCTCGCCTCCGACCTGCAGGTTGTAGTGCGTGCTGGTACGGGTGCCGCTCGACCACATCACGCCGTACCCCCTGCCGAGGAGGTCGGTGGGCAGCATCGACCCCGTGCTGGTGGTGCCCTGGAAGTGGCCGATGCCGACGCCTCCGTCGAAGCTGAACACCAACCGGCGGTTCCACAGCGAGTCGTCGGGTGCGGCGGGATCGGCCTCCGCGGCCGGCGCCAGCATCGCGACGCTGTAGATGAAGCGGTTGATCGTGCCCCGTTCCCAGCGGACGATGAACGGCGCCGTCTGGCCGTCGAGCGTCGTGACCGTGGCGATGTCAGCGGGAAGCGGCCCTGCGGGATCGTCGAGCCAGCGGAACTGTCCACCGGTCGTGCCGTAGACGTAGTCGATGCGGGTGTTGGCGGCACAGTCCTTGCTCCAGCCGACGATCTGCGCATCGGCCGTGGGGTAACCCCTGCCGTCCTGCGGGTAGCCACCCTGGGCGTCCTCGGCGGCGACGGGAATGCCGATCCGATCCTGGTTGTCGACCAGCGGCTGGCCCAGCAGGGGCCGCCCGTCGAAGCGGGCGCGGGCGGTGGTGCAGACGAAGGGCTGCTGCTGCGGGCCAGAGAAGATCGGCCCGCCGATGGGATGGTTGGTGAGCGTGATGCGGGCGCGGGGGACGCCGTGCTCGCGGCCCTCGGCGCTGACCGTGAGCGTGTTGTCGCCGTTCGCGAGCCCCTCGACCAAGCCCACGAGCGTGCCGTCGTCGCCGGCGCTGAACGCGTCGGTGACATCGCTCCCACCGAGCTCGACGATCACTTCGCCCGTCCCCACCTTGCGTGGCACCGCGATCTGGATCAGGGCGTCGCCGCCGGACACCTGATCGGCGCGCCCTGACAGCACCGTGATCTCGAACCGGTTCGGGTTGTGAGGCCCGGCGGCCGTCGCCGAGCCGGTCGTCGCGCCAGCCGGCACCATGGTGCCGGCGGCGACGGCGATGACCAAGGCTGCGAGCGCGGCCGCGCTTGCCTTGAATCCCCGCATCTGCTCTCCCCCTGCTGACCGATGCGTCCGAAGGCGACGGTATCAGCCCCGGTGCGGCGGAGCCTGGGTGCCGACCCGCCGAGTCCCCGATGCCAGGGCCGCGCTGAGCCGGCGCATCCCGGCGAGCCAGCGGTCGCGGTCCGCGGCCCGGCGCTGCTCGAACGTGGCCACCGCGGGGTGGGGGAGGATCAGGAAGCGCTCGTCCCGGATGCCGTCGACCACGCTGTCCGCTACGCGCTCGGGGGACAGGATTCCCGCAACGGCGGCAGCCTGCGCCTCGGGGCGCGATGCGCCGGAGCCCTCGGAACCCCCGGCGTCTGCCGTGGGGCCTGCGCCGCCCCGCAGCATCGCGGTGTCGACCGCCATCGGGCACACGCAGGAGACCCTGATGCCCAAGTCGCCGTAAGTGATGGCCAGCCACTCGGCCAAGGCCACCGCCGCGTGCTTGGTGACGGAGTAGGGGGCGTCACCGGGCTGGCTCAACAGCCCGGCCGCAGATGCGGTCGACAGCAGATAGCCGCCGCCCCGTTCGAGCATGAGGGGGATCATCGCCCGGGCCGCGTACAGGTGGGCGAGGACGTTGACCGACCACACCGACTCCCACACGGTGTCCGGAGCCTCGATGCCGCCGAAGCCGAGCATGCCCGCGTTCGAGGCGAACAGGTCGATCGGCCCGATCTCTGCCTCGGTTCGCTCCACGACCGCCTCGATGTCGGCCTCGACCGTGACGTCGGCGGTGAGGGCCGTTCCCGGGGTCCCGACCATCTCTGCCGTTGCCAGCGCGCCGTCGGCGTCCTTGTCGACGACGACCACCGCGCGGGCGCCCTCGGCGGCGAAGCGCCGGCAGAGTGCCCGACCGATCCCGTTCGCCCCGCCGGTCACGACGCAGATCCGGTCACGCAGCTCCATCCCGCTCAACCCTTCCCGATGGCCGCGCGAATGGTGGCATCGGCCGAGGCCCGCCGATCGTGCCCCCACGGGAGGGGCATGAGGATCGGGACCTCGACCCCGGCGTCGACATAGGACTGCATGGTCGCGTGCGCGACGTCAGCATCGCCCATGACGTCGATGGCGTCGACCATGCGATCGCTCACTGTCGCCACGGCGCCGTCGCGGTCACCGGCGGCGAACCGCTCGCGGATCTCGGCCACCTCGTCGGCGAACCCGGCCCGCTCGAAGTTGCGGGCGTAGCTGTCCACGACGGCGTACGAGTACAGGTCGCGGCGCGCGAGCTCGATCCCCTCGTCCCGCTCGCACACGCCGGCGTGCACATAGGCGTAGATGGCGCACGTGCCGCCCACTCCCGCGGCCGCTCGGGCCGTTCCGCCCTGGCGCACCTGCTCGACCGACCAGGGAACGTGCGACGCCGGCAGGTAGTTGAGCAGCACCCCGTCGGCCACCTCACCGGCCAGGCGCAACATCCCGGGGTTCAGTGCGCCGATCACGATCTTGGGAACCCGACCCCCGGAACGCACGCCGAGCCGGAAGCCCCTGACCTGGTAGAAGTCGCCGGCGAAGTCGACCTTCTCGCCGGACAGGCAGGCGCGGAGGAGGGTGACGTACTCACGCACCCGGGCCACGGGCCGGTCACCGTAGGGGACGCCGTGCCAACGCTCCGTGACCACGGGCGACGAGATGCCGATGCCGAGCACGACCTCCCGCTCCGGCCGTAGGGCCTGCAGCGTGGCTCCGGCCATGGCCACGACCATCGGCGTGCGCAGCTGGAGGGCCAGCACCCCGGTCCCGAGATCGAGCTCCGGCGCGGCCGTTCCCACGGCGCCCAGCAGAGAGAATGCCTCCGGGCCGGTGGTCTCGGCGGTCCAGAAGCTCCTGTAGCCCAGCTCGGCGGCAGTCTCGGCGATGGACACGGCCTGGTCGGGGCCCAAGCTCATGAGCGATGCGAAGGTGAGGCCTGCCTCGTCCATTCCCATGGCCGGCCCAACCTAGTGGACCCTCGGGAAAGTCAGCCGCGGGCGTCCACTGGCAGGCGCCGCGCGCCGCCGGTGTGGGCACCTACCATCGACCCCCTATGGACCTGACGGAGGCCGAGGGGCGCGTGCTCGGGTGCCTCATCGAGCGGGAGGCGGTAGCCCCCGAGGCGTACCCGGTCACGCTCAACGACCTGCGCCTTGCCTGCAACCGGACCAGCGGGCGGGATCCGGTCGTCGCCTATGACGACCGTACGGTGGAAGACACCCTGCTGGCGCTCAAGTCCAAGGGCCTGGCGCGGTTCGTGCTGGCGCGCGCCCCGGGGGAGCGGACCACCCGTTATCGCCACCGGGCCGACGAGCGCTGGCGCCTTGGACGCAACGACCTGGCGGTGCTGGCGACGCTTCTGCTGCACGGGCCCCAGACCGTGACGGAGGTGCGGGAGAGGGCCCGGCGGCTGGCGCCGTCCGCCGACCCGGCCGACGTGGACGCCGTGCTCGACATGCTGGCCGCCCGCACCCCCACGCCGTTCGCCGCCCGCCAGGAAGGCGACGGGGCGGGCGGTGAGACCCGCTGGGTCGAGGTCCTGACCGCGCCGTTCCCGCGGCTGCCCACAGGCATACCTGCGGCCGGCGGCGCCCCCCGCGAGGCCGTGCCGCCGTCGTACGCCGACCTTGCCAACCGCGTGGCCGAGCTCGAGAAGCGCCTGGCCGAGGCCCTGGAGCGGCAAGAGCCGTCCACCCCGCCGGGCGCCGGTGAACCCCACTCGCCCGGCATCGGTCCCACCTACCGTGCGAGCGACTGGCGCGACGATCCGACGCTGCCGCCACCGCCGCCTCCACCTGACGTTGGCGGCAACCACCTGGCGACCCTGCCCCAGCTCACCGTCGCCGAAGACACCTCCGCCCTGGAGGAACGGGTGCGCGACATCGAGCGCCGGCTGTCCCGCATCGAGGCCGAGCTGGCAGCCCTGCGCTAGTGGATCGTCGTCTGCGGGCACATCTGAACCCGCTCCCATGTGACCGATTCAGCGCAGCCTGTCGTCGCCGACCGGCGAGCGACCGGTATGGTGGAGGCCAATGACGGAGACCCACACGCTCGATGAGACGATCAGCGAGGCCTTGGCCGTCATAGACAAGGGCCTGGGCGATCTCCTCCACCGCGAGCTGGTGTCCTCGAACGAGGTGGCCGACCTGCTGCTCGACGTGCGGACGCTCCTCGCCAATCCTGGCTCGGGCAGCGACGACCGGGACGACTTCGACGTCCCCGTGCCCGGCTGAGCTCCCCCTCTGCGTCCCGCCACCTGATGGCGGCTTCCGGACGACAGATCCTCAGCGCTTCAACGAGGTGTGCTTGAACTCGTTGAGGTCGGGGAACTCGGTCAACAAGGAAACGACGCGTTCGATGGTCCTCGTGGCCAGCTCCGCGTCCCCCCGGGGGCGCTCCATGAGCCGCACGAAGACGGCGCCTTCGCCCTGGATGAACGTCGGGACACCCCACACCTCGTGATCCTCGGCCGCGGCGGTGTGCTCGGCCCGGACACGCTGGAGGGCCTCGCCGCCGTCGATCTTCGCGAAGACCTGGTTGGCGTCCACGCCGGTGGCGGTGAGGACGCGGCGGACCTCCACGGGGTCCTCGAGGTGCTTGCCCTCGTCGTGGCGCAGTGCGAACAGCGCCCGGTGGGCATCGAGGAAGCGGTCGGCGAACTCGTCCCGCACCACCACGGCAGCCTGCATGGCGAGCAGCCCGGAGTCGTCCTGCGGCCGGGTCCAGATGTCGGGCTCGCCCTCGGCGACGTGCACTTGCGCCAATGAGAACGGCACGAATCGGACGGTCCACGGAGCCCCGGCGCCGAGCGCTTCGATGATGTGCTCGTGTGCGTTGCGCGCGAACGGGCACCGGTAGTCCCAAGTGACGGCGAAGTCGTTCATCGGGTGGGTCAACGGGTCGGTACCCCGAGTCATTCCGGATGGGTCGGGGGAAGAGGCCACGCGCGCCGGGCGAGGCGGGCCAGCACCACGCCGAGGATCGCGCCGGCCACGACATCCGACGGGTGATGGATCTTCACGTACACCCGGCTGCCCGCCACCACCGCGCCGATCGCGTAGTAGAGCGGCCACAGCGGGTCGCGCTGGCTCAGCACGCCGGCCGCGGTCATGGCCGCCGAGGCGTGTCCGGAGGGAAAGCTCGACGTGCGCGGGCGCCGCAGGCGCAGCGGCCGGGCCTGCTCCCAGGCGGGCCGGTGGCGTCGGAACAGGCTCTTGACCGGTCCGTTCACCAACGCCGACTCGACGCCGAGAACGGCGGCGACCCTGACGGCGTGGATGAGCCGCCGATCCGGGGCGAGTGCCCGCCCGGTGCTGACCATGTGCCAGACCAGGCTGAAGTCGCCGAGCTCCGAGGCGCCGTACATCAGGCGGTCGACGTGTGGGTGCCGTCGGAAGCGGTCGATGCGTTCGTCGATGGCGCCGTCGAAGCGACCGATGGCCTGAGCGATGTCGCTGAGGCGGCCCGGCATCGGGACGGCCGCCGCGTCAGGCGAGCTCGAGTGCCAGCTGCGGCTCCGCCTCGGCCGCCGGGTGCTCGGCCAGCGGGCGGGCGGCATCGGGATCGCCGCCGAATGCAGGGCAGTAGGCGCGGAACGAGCACCACTCGCACAGCCGGGAGGGCTGGGGACGGAAGTCCTCCCGGTGGCAGGCGCGCTCCACCGCCTGCCACACGGCTCCCAGGGTGCGCCGGGTGCCGCGGGTCGAGCGATCGCTCGGCTCGGTGATGATCGCCAGCGGGTCGCGCAGGAACAGCAGCTGCACCCGGGCCGGCCGGCGGCCCAGCAACTCCTCGCACAGCAGCGAGTAGATGTGGACACCGGAGAGGCGCTTGCGCTCGTGGTGCGTCGATGGCGCAGCACCCGTCTTGTAGTCGGTGACGACGAGGCCGCCGTCGCCGTCGAGCTCGAGGCGGTCGATGATCCCCCGCAGGGGCAGGCCGTCGACCTCGGCGGTGAGCATCAGCTCGAGGCCGATCGCCCGCACCGAGCGCGGATCCTCCAGGCGGAAGTAGTTGCGCACCAGCTCCGCGGCCTCGGCGAGGAACGCGACCTCATCGTCGCCGCTCAGCTCGAGACCGACGTACTCGGGGTCGTCGCGCAGCTCGACGCTGGCGTCGGCCAAGCAGGCCAACCCGGCGTCGACGGTGCGTTCGGCGGGTGGCAGGAGATGGAGGCGTTCGAGCGCCGCGTGGACCAGCGTGCCTCTGGTAGCCGCCGCCGACGGCGGTTCCGGCAGCCGGTCGATCACCGAGAACCGGAAGGCGAGCGCGCAGTCGGTGAACGACGACACCTTCGAAGGGCTCAGCGATCGTGGCACCGGAAACGCCATGCCGCCGACAGTAGGCGCGGGGTGTGACACCAACCGCGGACCCTCACGGCAGGTGATCGCCTCAGCCCAGGTCGAGGTCGGCCCGGATGGCAGCGGCGATGCCGGCAGGGTCCTCCATCGGTCCGAAATGCGTCAGCCGGAACCGCTCGAGCCGCCCGCGCGGCAGTGCGTCGACGATCAGCGGCGCTGCGTGTGCGGGACCACCGCCGTCCACGCTGGCCGCAACCGTGACCGGGATCCGCACCTCGGCCAGGCGGTCGAACGTGGCGCCGGCGGCGCGGAGGCCGTTCTCGAACACGAGCGCCTCCACCTCCGGCGCGCACTTGAGCTCGACGGCATGGTCGCCGTCTGCGCCGTGGCGTGGGCGCAGCCCGTGGTCCACATAGGCGCGCAAGGCTGCGGGATCGAGCGAGCCGAGCGGCGGCTTGGCGGCGAAGTTGGCATACGCCGCCTCGGCGTCGGTGAACGAGCGGCGGCGACGCCGGGCCGCGGCCGCCATCGGGTTGGCGGCGGGCACGCCCTCCGACCGCGGGAACACGACGGGCTCGTACAGCCAGAGTCCCGCGAACGTCCCGGGCCGACGCATCTCGGCCAGCAACAGCGCCGCGCCGCCCATCGAATGGCCGACGGCCTTCACGTCGGTGATCCCGAGGTCGTCCACGACGGCGTGCACGTCGTCGACCATGCGGTCCCAGGCGAAGTCCATCGACGCGGGCACCGAGCTGTCGCCGTGGCCCCGGAAGTCGAGCGCCCAGCCGTGGGCCACGTCCGCCAGGTGCGCGGCCAGCGGGGCCCAGATCATCCCGTGGAACCCCGTGGGGTGGCAGAACAGCAGCGGCCGACCCTCGCCGCCGAGGTCGATGAGCGCGAGCGTGACGCCGTCGGTCGAGGGCACCTGCCGGATGGGCGGCACGCCGCCATGCTGGCAGCGGGCGTCGCCCGGGGCCCAACCGGCGCTCCCGGCCGGTGGCGATAGGGTCGCGTGATGCCCGAGTTGGTCGACATCGAGGCGGTGCTGGCCGCGAACCGGGGCTTCTACGAGGCGTTCGAGGCTCGGGATCTTGACGCCATGTCCGACGTGTGGGTGCACGACGACGAGGTGGTGTGCACGCATCCGGGCTGGAAGACGCTGCACGGCTGGGGCGCCGTCGCCGGGTCGTGGTTCGCCCTGTTCGGCGGGCCGCAGCACCTGCAGTTCATCCTCACCGACGAGCGCGTGCACCTGGCCGGCGAGCTCGCCTGGGTGACCCTCGACGAGAACCTGATCGGGGAGCAGCTGAGCGGGACGGTGGCGGCGGTCAACATGTTCCGCCGCATCGACGGCGACTGGCGCATGGTGCTGCACCACGGCTCGCCCGTGGCCCCCAGCTCTCCCGGGTAACCTGCAGGGCGAGTGCAAGAAACTGCAGCCACTGCCGCACCCGCCGAGCCCGCGGTGCCCGCCGACGGGCGTGCCGCGCGAGCCCTGCGTACGCGCGAGGCCATCGTCGACGCCTGCATCGCGCTCGTCGAGGAGGGCGACCTTCGGCCGACCGCACCCCGCATCGCCGAGCGCGCCGGCGTCTCGGTGCGCTCGGTGTTCCAGCACTTCGACGACCTCCCGTCGTTGCACATCGCCGTCACCGAGAGCATCGCCGAGCGCATGGCCGCGCTGGTCGCCCCCATCGATGCCGCGCTGCCGCTCGACGACCGGATCGCCCGCTTCGTCGAGCAGCGCGCCAACCTGCTCGAGGCGATGACACCGTTCCGGGTGGCGGCGGGCGTCCACGGCCCGTTCGCGCCCGAGATACGCAGGGCGATGCGCGCCGGCTCGGCCTTCCTGCGTGCGGAGGTGGAGCAGGTGTTCGCACCGGAACTGGCCGGTGCCCCGGCGCACGCCCGCGCCGAGGTCACCGAGGCGCTGGCGACCGCCTCGTCGTGGGCGACCTGGGAGACGCTGCGCACGGAGTGGGACGACGACGCCGAACGCGCCCGCGCCGTGCTCGCCCGCCTGGTCCGGGCGGTCCTGGCATCCGGCGGCGCGTAACCTCCCGCCGATGCGGGACCGGCCCAGGGTCGACGTTCAGCTGGCCCAGCCCGAGCCTCCTGGCGCCCGGAGGTCGCGGCTAGGTCTGGCGGTGCTCATGGTGAGCGCCGGGATCACGCACTTCGTTGCGCCCACGGCCTACGAGCGCATCGTGCCGCGCTGGGCCGGCGACGCCCGGCGTGTCGTGTTGGCGAGCGGGGCGGCCGAGATCGCGTGCGGGGCGCTGTTGTCGACCCGGCGCACCGGGAGGCTGGGCGCCTGCCTCACGGCCGCCCTCCTGGCCGCCGTGTTCCCCGCCAACGTGCAGATGGCCCTCGACGCCGGCACTGAGCACCAGGCCGTGCCCGACATGCCGGCCGGCCGTTTCCGAGCGATCGCACTGGCCCGGCTGCCGCTTCAGCTTCCACTGATCGGGTGGGCAGTCCGAGTGGCGAGAAGCCACTGAACCCCAACGGAAGGCGGCTCTCCTGTGGTTCCGTGGGTCCGGTGGCCTTGGCCCTCCTGTTTCGACGCCGTCGAACACCACCGAAACGTAGGAACAGAGGGGGTGCAACCGCGGATGGGGCTGCTCAGCCGCCCGCGGAGCGGTCAGGAGAGCCCAAAAAGTCCTGTTCGGGGACGGTGTTCGTGCTATGATGCGAACATATGTTGGGGTCCGAGTCTGGTGGAGTGGCTGGCGGAGTAGCTGGGGGAGTAGCGGTCGGGAGTGCATCGTTATCCGCCGCGATCGATGCGCTCTTGACGCTCGATCACGACACGCTCGATGACAACGAGTTGTCAGACGCCGTGCTGGACCTGCACCGGCAGCAGGCGCGGTTGGCGGCGGCGACGGCCCGATTGACCGCGGCGATGGACACGCGGCGCGTGTGGGCCGATGACGGATCCCGGAGCTGTGGGGCATGGCTGGCACATCGGTGCCGGCTGCCGATCGGCCAGGCGCGAACCCCGGCGTGGTTGGGGCGCCGGTTGCGGAGCATGCCGGCCACAGCCGAGGCGTTTGCCGCCGGGGACATCAGCCAGCGCCACGCGTGCATGCTCGCGTCGCTGGGGGGAGGTCGCACGGCCGAGCTCTTCGCACGCGACGAGGCGGAGCTGGTCGACGACGCACGGCGCCTCTCATGGGCCGACTTCTGCCGGGCGGTCGAGTACTGGCGGCAGTGCGCCGACCCCGACGGTGCCGAGAAGGACGCCGCCCATGACGAGGCGTTGCGGCGTGTCCACCTGTCCCCGGGCCTGCGTGGCACGGGGCATCTCGACGGGCTGTTGACACCGCTCGGTCGGACCACCGTGGCGTCGGCGCTGAGCCGCATCGAGCAGGAGCTGTTCGATGCGGACTGGGCGGCCGCCCGGGCCGAGCACGGCGACGCCGCCACGGCCTGCCACCTCAGCCGCACGCCGGCGCAGCGCCGACACGATGCGCTCGTGGAGATGGGGCGCCGGGCCGTGACGGCGCCCGCCGAGGGCAAGCGGCCCCAACCGCTCGTCAGCGTCCTGGTCGGTTACGAGACGTTCAGGGGCAGGGTGTGTGAGCTGGCCGATCGCACCGTGATCACGCCCGGCACGGTCGCCTCGCTGCTGGACGAGGCGCTCATCGAACGGGTGGTGTTCGATGGTCCTTCCCGGGTCGTCGATCTGGGTCGGGCCCGCCGCTTCACCGGAGGCGTGCGCCGAGCCCTCGACGTCCTCGACCGAGGCTGCACGCATGCTGGTTGCGACATCCCGGCGGAGCGCTGCCAGGGCGACCACATCCAACCTTGGTCCCGCGGCGGCGACACCAACCCCGAGAACGGCCAACTCCGCTGCGCGTACCACAACCGCTGGCGCTGGGAACACGGCGATGGCGACCCCCCGGCGGCCACTCCGCCAGGGCCGCCACCCGACGCCGATCTCGAACGACGCAAGGCATGGCTCGAGGGACGGCGTGCCCGTCTATGTGACCGCCTCCTCGACGAGCCTGCCGCCGCCGTAGCCGGCCGCTAGTTCGACGCTGCGACGCTGGCTACACCGACTCGGCGTCGTCCTCCGCGAGGATGGCGTAGAGCTTGCGGCGGGTCTCGGCGAGCACGTCGAGCGCCCGGGCCCGCTGCTCGTCGGACCCCGAGAACCCGACCTGGCCGAGGGCGTTCATGACGCCGAACGACGCCTTGCGGAACTCCGAGACCGTCGACAGGGTGTCGTCGTCGGCGTACTGGGCCCAGGGCGGGGCCTCCGTCGCCTTCGCCGCTTGATCCCGGCCGGCGTCGGTGAGCGTGAACCGCTTGCGGCCCTCGCTCGTCTCGCTCGTGATCAGGCCCTCGTCCTCCAGCAGCTGCAGCGTCGGATAGACGGAGCCGGGGCTGGGGCGCCAGATGCCACCGGTCCGGTCGTCGAGCTCCTGGATCATCTCGTAGCCGTGCATCGGCCGCTCGCTCAGCAGTGCGAGCAGTGCCGCCCTGACGTCGCCGCGGTTGCGACGACCGCGACCCCGTCGACCCCGGCCCCGGCCTCGGGGGTCGAAGTCGAACGCAAAATGCCCGGGGAAGGGGGCCATCCACGTGCCGTAGTGGTGCCCGAACGTGCGATTCCTCATCGTCACTCCTATCGATCGTTTACCGATGGGTTGACGATATATCGCTAGCTTCCGAAAGCCACCCTGTTAGCTCAGAGACTTGAGGGCTATCCGCAGTTCGTCGTTCATGTTCGCCGGCAGCTCGTAGCCCGACTCGTCCCGGATCTCGTCGAGGCGGTCGCGGACGGTCTCCGGCGTGAGCTTCGGGTCGACGATCCCCCTGGTGACCCCCAGGAAGACCCGCGCCACGCGGCCGCCGCCCAACGTGTAGAGCTCGCCCGTCACCGGGCAGTCCTCGTGGGCCAGGAAGACCACGAGCGGTGTGACCAACTCGGGGAGCAGCTTGTCTGCGATCGGGCCGAGCAGGTCCTCGGTCATCCGGGTCTTGGCCACCGGGGCGATGGCGTTGACCTTGATGTTGTCCTTGGCTCCCTCGACCGCGAGCACCCGGGTGAGCCCGACGAGGCCCATCTTGGCGGCGCCGTAATTGCTCTGGCCGAAGTTGCCGAACACGCCCGCCCCGGAGCTCGTGTTGACGATGCGCCCGTAGTTCTGGGCCCGCATGTGCTCCCAGGCCGGCTGGGTGACGTGGAACGCGCCCCGGAGGTGGACGTCGAGCACGGGGTCGAGGTTGTCGGGGCCCATGTTCTTGAACGATGCGTCCCGCAGGATGCCGGCGTTGTTGATCACGATGTCGACGCGGCCGAAGCGGTCGAGCGCCGTCTGCACGATCGCCTGGCCGCCCTCCGGGGTGGCCACGGAGTCGTAGTTGGCAACGGCGTCGCCGCCTGCCGCCTTGATCTCGTCGACCACGGCCTGAGCGGCCGTGGTGCCGCTGCCGGTCCCGTCGACCGATCCACCCAGGTCGTTGGCGATGATCAGGGCGCCACGGCGGGCCAGCTCGAGGGCGTGGGAACGTCCCAGGCCGCCGCCGGCGCCCGTGACTATCGCTACCTTGCCATCGAATCCGAGATCAGCCATGGCGGTGGAGCGTAGAGGGGCGCCTCGCACGGCCCCGAATGCTCGGCCCGGTCGGGGTGCCGGCACCGGGCAAGAGCGCCTCAGGTCCCGACGGCCAGGTAGCGGATGCGTTCGGCGATGTGCACGGCGTGGTCGCCGAGGCGCTCGTAGAACCGCGCCACGAGCGTGGCCTGCAGGGCGTCCGGAAGCGCGATGTCCGACTTGCCGAGCTCCGCGACCAACTGGTCGTGCAGGTTGTCGATGCGATCGTCGGCGGCGTCGAGGCGCTCGGCGGCCTCGGGGTCGCGTTCCGCCCAGGCATCGGCTGCGCCCTGCCACATCTCGACGCAGGTGGTGCCCAGCTGCTCGAGCAGCCCCCGGACGGTGGGCGTGAGGCGCAGGGCCAGCCCCGTGGCGGCCCGCTGCGCGATGTGCTCGGCGAGATCGCCGCTGCGCTCCAGCTCGGGCACGACGCGCAGCACCGACACCAGGTAGCGCATGTCGCGCGCCATCGGCGCCTGCGTGAGGAGCTCACGCTCGGCCAGCTGCTCCAGGTTGGCCTCCAGCTGATCGACGAGCGCGTCGCGGCCGGCCAAACGGCGGGCCATCTCGGTGTCGCTGGCCAGCAGCGACTCGGAGGCCGCGGCTACGCCTTCGGTGACGAGGGCGAACAGGCGGATGACCCGGGCGTTGATTTCGTCGAGCTCCTGGTGGAACCGCTTCCGTAGCTCCTGCGCGGGCTCGAAGGGCTCGGACACGGGCGCACCGTACCGTCCCGCTCAGCGCCGATCACACCATGACCCTGGGCCCGCCGGCTATGGCCAAGCCACCGCTACCCGCGCGACTAGCCGGCCGCCGAGTTGTCGATCGCGTACGCCCGCAGACGCTTGTAGTCGACCTTGCCGTTGGGCGCCCGGCCGATGGTGTCGATGACGAAGACCCGCTTCGGCGCCTTGTAGACGGCCAGCTTGGACCGGACGTGGTCGATGACGGCGTCGGGCTCGACGTCGGCTCCGTCGGCGAGCTCGACCACCGCCGTGACCGCCTCGCCGAAGCGATCGTCGGGGACGCCCACGGTCACGGCATCGCGGATCCCGGGATACGTCTTGAGCGCCTCCTCGACCTCCTCGGGGAAGACCTTCTCGCCCCCGGTGTTGATCACCACCGAGCCCCGGCCGAGCAGGGTCAGGCTGCCGTCGGCCTCCACACGCGCGTAGTCACCCGGGCAGGAGTAACGCCGCCCCTCGAACTCGATGAACGTGGCGGCGGTCTTCTCGGGGTCCTTGTAGTAGCCGACGGGCTGGTGCCCGCCCACCGCCACTCGGCCGATCTCGTCGGACCCGGGCTCCACCCGCCGCCCGTCGTCGGTGATCACGATCGTGTGCTCGCCCAACACGAACTTGGCCGTGTCGCTGGCCGACGTGCCGGAGGAGATCGACTGGCCCATGCCGATGGCCTCGGACGAGGAAAAGGCGTCGACCAACAGCATGTTCGGGTGATGGCGGAGCAGACCCTGCTTGACCGGTTCGCTGAACATCACGCCCGAAGATGCGACCAGGAACAGGCTGGCGAGGTCCCACCGTCCTGGGTTCTCGTCGAGCGCCTTGAGCATGGGTTTGCCGAAGGCGTCCCCGACGATGGCGATCTGGTTGACCCGCTCGCGCTCGATCGTGTCGAACATCTCCTCGATGTCGAAGCGGCGGGACACGAGGGTCACCGTGCTCCCGCCCAGGGCCAGGCAGATGAGCTGCGTGTAGAGGCCGGTGCCGTGCATGAGCGGGCAGGCCGGGAGGCCCACCGGCCCTACGTCCCCCACCTGCTCACGCACGATCACCGGGTCGGCCTCGGCGTCCTTGTAGACGGGGTTCACCTGCGACACCAGGTTGCGGAAGAGGTCGTCCTGCCGCCACATGACGCCCTTCGGCATGCCGGTGGTGCCGCCGGTGTAGAGCATGATCAGGTGATTGCCGTCGCGTCCCCACGGCCCCGCGGCCCGCTCCGGGTGAGACGCGGCGGCGGCCTCGTAGTCGACCGCCCAGTCGGGTCGAGGGCCGCTGCCGTCGTCGACCCAGAACCACGTGTGCACCCGGGGCACGCGCTTGCGGATGCGTTCGATCGTGTCGGCGAAGGCGCCGTGGAACACGATGGCCACGCAGTCGGCGTTGTCCCACAGGTAGACGAGCTCGTCGTCCTGGTAGCGGTAGTTCGTGTTGATCGGGACCAGCCCGGCCTTGAACGCCGCGAGCATCGACTCGATGTACTCGGGGCAGTTGTACAGGTACTGGGCCACCTTGTCCTGCTCGGCAACCCCGGCGTCGAGCAGGGTCTGCGCCACCCCGTTCGCCCGACGGTCGAACTCGCGCCAGGAGATGCGCCGGTCACCCTGGATCTGGCAGGGGGCGTCCGGCAGCTGCTGGGCGATGACCTCCCAGACGTCGGCGAAGTTCCAGCCTGGCATCGGTGCGCTCCTCGGGGCATCGGCGGCTCGTCGGAGGGTAGCGGTTGGTCCCGAGCTGGCCCCACCCCCACGTAGGGTCGTCTCAGTGGACTTCGAACTGCCGGCCGACGACGATCCGCGACGCCTCGAGGTGCGGGCGTGGCTGGACGACCATCCATCACCGTCGGGCCGCGAGCTGGCCGCCGCCGGGCTGGTCGCGCCCCACTGGCCGAAGCCCTACGGGCTGGACGCCGATCCGGTCCACCAGCTGGTGATCGACGAGGAGCTGCGGCGGGCGGGTGTCGCCCGACCGGCCAACCCGGTGGGCATCGGCTGGGCCGGTCCGACGCTGCTCCACGCGGGCAGCCGGCCGCAGCAGGAGCGCTACCTCCCCCCGCTGCTGTCGGGTGACGAGATCTGGTGCCAGCTCTTCAGCGAGCCCGGTGCCGGCTCGGACCTGGCGTCGCTCACCACCCGCGCCGTGCGTGATGGAGACGAGTGGGTCGTCACCGGCCAGAAGATTTGGACGTCGCTCGCCCACGAGGCCCGATTCGGGATCCTCATCGCGAGGACCGATCCGGACGCCCCCAAGCACCGCGGCATCTCGTACTTCGTCTGCCCCATGGACGCGCCGGGCGTCACCGTTCGTCCGATCGTCGAGATGACGGGCGCGCACATGTTCAACGAGGTGTTCCTCGACGACGTGCGCCTGTCGGCGGACAGCCTGGTCGGAGACGAGGGCCAGGGCTGGGAGCTCGCCAAGGTGACGCTGGCCAACGAGCGGGTGTCCCTGTCGACCGGCGGCGGCCTGTGGGGGCGGGGGCCGGCGGCCGAGGACCTGCTCGCCGTCGTGCGCTCCCGCGGACCGGTCGCCGACCCGCTGCTGCGCGACCGGATCGTCCGCCTGCACGTCGAGGGCGAGCTGCTGCGCCTGATCCGCCTGCGGACGGTGAGCGCCCAGATTCGGGGCGAGCCTCCCGGGCCCGAGGCGTCCGTCCGCAAGGTGCTGGCCGACGAGCACGGCCAGCACCTGTTCGGGCTGGCCAAGGACCTGGCGGGTGCCGCTGGGATGCTCACCGACCACGGACCGCTCGGTGTCCCGGTCGACCTCTGGCACTACGGGTTCCTGTTCGCTCCAGCCCTGACCGTCGGGGGTGGAACCAGCGAGGTCCAGCGCAACATCATCGGCGAGCGGGCGCTGGGCCTGCCGCACGACTGATGCGGAAACCTGCCGCGGGATCGGTGGCCATGGCAACCAATTCCGCGGCAGGTTTCGGTGGGGCCGCCGCCCGCATCTGGCGTGCCGTCCACGCGGTGGCGAGGCCGGTGGCGAGGCCGCCCAGGACGAGCGCCACCCGGACGTCGGTCAGCTCGGCCACCGCGCCGATGATCGGGCTCCCGATCGGGGTCGATCCCAGGAACACCACGGTCAGCAGGGCCAGCACCCGGCCACGCATCGGCGGCGCCGCCCGCAGCTGCACGACGGTGTTGGCGCCCGAGATCATCAGCACGTTGCAGAAGCCCACCGCCAGCGTGGCGAGGACCGCCAACGGCAGCGTCGGCGCCGCAGCCAGTGCCAGGGTGGAGGCCGCCAGTCCGGCACCGGACCGCACCAGGAACCCCAGGCCCACGGAGCTCCGCCGCGCCACCACCAGTGCGCCGAACACCGATCCGAGGCTGAGCGTGGCGAACAACATGGTGAACGTCGACGCCGTGCCGTGGAAGCTGCGCTCGGCCAGCAGCGGAAGGGTCACCGGATAGTTGAACGCCACCGTCCCGACCACGGCCATGAGGATGATGGGCAGGCGCAGCTCGGGCGTGCGCCACACGTAGCGCAGGCCCTCGCGGAGCTGGCCCCTGGCCTTGGCGACGCGCGGGGACGACCGGAACCGCGCCCGGTTCATGCGCAGGAGGGCGACGATCACGGCCACGTAGGTCACGGCGTTCACGACGAAGCACGCGCCGGCGCCGGGCCCCGCGATGAGCACCCCCGCGATCGTCGGACCGACCACCCGCGACCCGGTCATCAGCGCACTGTTCAGCCCCACGGCGTTGGGGACGTCGGACTCGGGGACGAGCTCGACCACCAGCGCCCGACGCGACGGGTTGTCGAAGGCGTTGATGATCCCGAACGTGAGCGAGAGGAGGAACAACGCGCCGACGGTGATGCGGCCGCTCAAGGTGAGCACCGACAGCGTGGTCGCCAGGGCCAGGAACGCCGACTGGGTGCAGATCATCAGCCGGTGGCGGTCGACGCGGTCGGCGATCACCCCCGCCCAGGCGCCGAACATCAGGATGGGCAGGAACTCCGCCGCCGTCACCAGTCCGAGCGCGACGCCGCTCCCGGTGAGGTCGAAGACCAGCCAGGTGATCGCGACCGACTGCATCCACGTGCCGGCCTGGCTGATGAGCTGCCCGCCGAAGAAGAGGCGGAAGTTCCGGCTCGCGAACGATCGGAACGTCTCGTGGCCGGCGATGCGCAGGCGTTCCGTCAAGGACGCGTGGCCCCCACGCCGGCAAGCGCCTCGAGGGCGCCGATGGCGTCGTGGAGCCGACGCATGGCGTCGGGACCGAGCTCCTCGAGCCGGGCGGCGAGGAACGCATTGCGCCGAGCCCGGCTGTGATCGAGGCGTCGACGTCCCTCGCGGGTCGTGGACACCCGGATGATGCGGCGGTCGGACGCGTCGACCGTCCGGTCGATCAGGCCCTCCTCCTCCAGTCGGGCAACCACCTTCGTGATCGTCGGTGGCGTCACCTGCTCCGCGGCGGCGAGGTCGCCCAACGTGATCGGACCCCGGAGTTCGATCGTGCCCAGCGCCGACTGCTGTGACGGCGAGAGCCCGGTGTCTGCCTCCTGCCGCAGCCGACGGTGGAGCCGTGCCGACGCCAGCCTCAGGCGTCCGGCAAGCTCGGTGATCTCGAAGTCTGCCGTCGTTGTGCCTGCCATCAGTTCACTAGACTAATTAGTAGGGCGAACTATTCCAACACCAGGGGGATTCGGGCAATCCCCGGCCGATTTGGCAGGATCATGGGCGTATGGCGAAGGCCGCGTTGGACGGGTTCAGGCGGAACGAGAAGGTGAAGAACCTCGACGACCTGCCGGGCGTGCCGGCCGGCACCCAGGGACGCGTCTATCTGGTCGAGGGCTTCACCTGGACCCGGTATCGCGTGCTGTTCGACAACGGCGTCGACATCGGCTCGCTCGACGGTGCGGTCCTGGCCCGCCCGCGCGACTTCGCGTCGGCCCTCGAGCGGCGCGGGCAGGCGGCGCTGGCCGCGGAGGCGGCCGCCACACAGGCCGAGGAGTCCGCCGGGGAGGGCGCGGCCCCCGCCGGCGAGGACAAGACCGTGAACGGTGTGTCGGTGCCGGCGCACCTGCTCGACCGCTCCCGGCGGGCACGCGAGCGCCTGGCCGCGGCCTAGGAAGTTCCGCTTGAAGCTCAGCATGCCGCTCAGCTACGCCGGGGGGTTCAAGGGGTCGGCCGCCCAGGCCGCCGAGCTCGAGGCGGCGGGGCTCGACATGGTGTGGGTCGCGGAGGCGTATGGCTTCGACGGGGTGAGCCTGATGGGCTACCTCGCGGCCGTGACCGAGCGCCTCGAGATCGGCGCCGCCATCTTGCCCATCTACACGCGCACGCCGACCCTCCTCGCCATGACCGCCGCCGGGGTCGACGCCCTGTCGGACGGGCGCTGCGTGCTGGGGCTCGGCGCCTCCGGTCCGCAGGTCATCGAGGGCTGGCACGGCATCCCCTACACCGAGCCGGTGGGCCGCACCCGGGAGATCATCGAGATCTGCCGGAAGGTCTGGACCCGGGAGCGGGTCACGCACGAGGGCCGCTCGTACACGCTCCCCCTGCCGCCGGGTCAAGGCACCGGCCTGGGCAAGCCGCTCAAGCTGATCCCGACGCCGGTCCGGGAGCGGGTGCCCATCTACGTGGCGTCGCTCGGTCCCCGCAACGTGCGGATGACGGCCGAGGTCGCCGACGGCTGGCTGCCGATCTTCTACCTGCCGGAGAAGGTCGACGAGGTGTGGGGGGCCGATCTGGCGGCGGGCGCGGCGAAGCGCCCGCCCGAGCTGGGTCCCCTCGAGGTCGTGGCGGGTGGTCTGCTGGCCGTGGGCGACGACGCCGCCGGCATGCGCGACCTGGCCCGGCCGATGCTGGCGCTCTACGTCGGGGGCATGGGCGCCAAGGGCCGCAACTTCTACAACGACCTGGCCCGGCGGTTCGGCTACGAGGCCGAGGCGGAGAAGATCCAGGACCTGTACCTCGACGGGCGGAAGGACGAGGCGGCCGCGGCCGTCCCGCCTGGATTGCTGGAGGCCGCGACCATCTGCGGTCCCGAGGGCTACGTCCGCGACCGGATCGCCGCGTACCGGGACACGGGCGTCACGGTGCTCAACGTGACGCCGATCGCTGCGGACGTCCCGGCCCTGGTCGGCCGGCTCAAGGAGTGGATTGGCCACTGAGCGAGCGTCCCGAAGGGCGAGAGAGCGAGCGGGGCCCGAGCGGCCCGGCGTAAGGCCAGGAGCGGGAAACATGGACATGGCGTCCGGCTTCGACACCCTCGACCCCCGCACGGGCGAGGTGCTGGCCCACCTGCCCGAGCACGGGCCGACCGAGGTGCGTGACGCGGTCACGCGGGCCCGGGACGCCTTCGGCGCGTGGAGCGCCCTGGGCTTCGAGCAGCGCCTCGACCACGTCCTGGCGGTGCGGGACCTGCTGATCGACCGGATCGACCGGGTCGTCGATGTCATCTGCAGCGAGACGGGCAAGCTCGAGCCCGAGGCCCTCAGCGCCGAGGTGCTGGCCACCTGCGAGCTGATCGAGCACTACCGCAAGCACGGGGCCAAGGCCCTCCGCTCGGAGAAGGTGCCCGTGGGGTCGCTGCTGCCGCACAAGCGGGCCTGGCGCAGCTACGAGCCGATGGGTGTGGTGGGCGTGATCTCGCCGTGGAACTATCCGCTCACCCTGGCGATGACCCCGGTGGTGTCGGCACTTCTGGCCGGCAACACCGTGGTGCTCAAGCCCTCCGAGGTCACCCCCCTCGTGGGGCTGGAGATCGGCAGGCTGTTCGCCGAGGCCGGCGCCCATCCCGACCTCGTCCAGGTCGTGACGGGGGGCGGGCCCACCGGGGATGCCCTCGTCCGCGCCGGCGTGCAGAAGATCGCGTTCACCGGCTCGATCGGCACCGGCAAGCTGGTGATGGCGGCGGCGGCCGAGACCCTGACGCCGGTGCTGCTCGAGCTCGGCGGCAAGGACCCGATGATCGTGTGCGACGACGCCGACGTCGAGCGCGCCGCCTCCGGCGCGGTGTGGGGCGCCTTCATGAACGCCGGCCAGACCTGCATGGCCGTCGAGCGCGTCTACGTCGAGGACGCCGTGTACGACCGGTTCGTCGACCGCGTGGTGGAGCGGACCAGGGCGGTCCGCCAGGGTCGCGGCCGCGGGCACGACATCGGGTCGATGAGCTTCGGCCCCCAGGTCGAGACGGTCGAGCGGCACGTCGCGGACGCCGAGGCCAAGGGCGCCAAGGTCCTGACCGGCGGTCGGCGGGTCCCGGGACGGGCCGGGCTGTGGTACGAGCCGACGGTCCTGGTCGACGTCGACCACACGATGGACGTCATGCGCGACGAGACGTTCGGCCCCGTCCTGCCGATCATGCGGGTGCGCGACGACGAGGAGGCGGTGCGCCTGGCCAACGACTCGCGCTACGGCCTCAACAGCTCCGTGTGGTCGGCCGACGACGAACGGGCCGAGCAGATCGCCCGCGCCATTGAGGCCGGCAACGTGTGCATCAACGACTGCATGGTGAGCTACGCCGTGGCCGGCCTGCCGTTCGGCGGGGTGAAGGAGTCGGGCATCGGTCGCATCCACGGCGTCGAGGGGCTGCGCGCGTTCTGCAACACCAAGTCGGTGCTGGCCAGCCGGTTCGCCTTGCGCCGCGAGCTCCAGTGGTTCCCGGTCCCGGGCTGGGTCGCGGCCTCACTGCGCCGGATCGTGCGCCTGCGCTACCGCCGCGGCCTCCGCGCCAAGCTGCAGCGCTAGCGCGGACCCCTCAGGGGCGGATCTTGGCCAGGACCGCCTCTGCCTCGTCGACGATCTGGTGGACCAGGTCGCCGGCGGGCACGAGGGCGTCGATCGACCCGACGCCCTGGCCGGCCGGGAAGAACTCGCGGTCGGGGTCCACGCCCGAGGTGGCCTCGTCGCCCCCGAGGTGATTGGCGCCGTCCTGGATCGACTGCAGCACCTGGGCCGGGAACCGCTGGACCGCCCGCGCCCCGTCCTCGTACTCCTGCGTGTAGCTGTTGGCGATCACCCGGCACGTCTTGCCCGTGTAGGCCCTGGTGACCACGGTGTCGTCCTCGTGGCTCCGGAGCAGCGTGGCCTTGTAGCCGCGCACGCCGCGGGCCTCGGGCGTGGCGATGAAGCGGGTGCCGATCCACACGCCGTCGGCCCCGAGCGCCAGCGCCGCCGCCAGGCCCCGCCCGTCCACGATGCCGCCGGCCGCCACCACTGGCACCCGTTCGCCGACGGCGTCGACGACCTGGGGGACCAGCGCCATCGTGGCGACCCGCCCGGTGTGGCCGCCGGCCTCCGTGCCCTGGGCCACCACGATGTCGCAGCCCGCCTCGACCGCCGCCACCGCGTGGCGGACCTTGCCGCACATGTTGACCACGAGCAGGCCATGGCTGTGGCACTCGTCGATGACGTCACGTGGCACGCCCAGTCCGGCCACGAAGGCGCTCGCCCCGCCGCGGACGACGTCCTGGACCTTGCTCTCGAGGCCCTGCGGCAGCGCCGTGAGCAGGTCGACCCCGAAGGGCCTGGACGTCGCCTCGCGCACCGCGGCGATCTCCGCCCGCATCTCCCCGTCGCCCATCGTGGATGCACCCATGCAGCCGAAGCCGCCGGCGTTGGACACGGCGGCGACCAGGCGGTGGTAGGACACCCCACCCATGCCGGCGAGCATCACCGGATGCTCGACCTGCAGGGCGTCGGTGAGGCGAGTACGGAGCATGCCAGGGATGCTGGCCGCACCTTGACCGCCGGGTCAAGTGCGCCCCGATCGCCCCGCAACGCGCATCCGGCGCACCGAGGGGTGCGCCGGATGGTGGTGGCTGCACCGCCGCTGGGCAGCCACCGTGCAAGCTCGGGCGGGTGCTGGTGGAGGGGGAGCACCGACACCGAGCGCTGCAGCGGCACCCTAGGGGGAGAGGGTGGCGTCGCGGTGAGTCCGAGATGAACGTTCGGTGTCGCAGTCCGGAAGTTCAGATTGCCGGAGGCACCCCGGACAGTCGGTCAGTGCGGAAGGTCCTGGCCCGAGTACGGCTTCTGCTCGACCAGCACGAGCCAGTTGCCCGAGTTGTCCCGCAGGATGGCCTCGACGCCGTAGGGCCGGTCGGCGGGCTCCTGGATGAACGTCACCCCCTTGGCGGCGAGCTCCTCGTGAGTCTTCCGGCAGTCGTCGGTGGCGAGACCGACGGCACCCAGTGAGCCCTTGCCGAGCATCCGCCGGAACGTTGCGGCGTCCTCTTCGTCGAGGGGCGGCCCCGGCTTCATGAGCGTGAGCTCCAGCTCGGGATGATCGGGATGGCTGACCGTGAGCCACCGGTACCCGTCGCCCATCGTGATGTCGGTGTGCTCCTGGAAGCCGAGCTTGTCGATGTAGAAGGCCTTGGCCTCGTCCTGGTCGCTCACCCATACCGTCGCAAGTGAGACGTTCGTGATCATGGGTGCGAACCTAAGGATCGTCCGGCGCGGATGCTTCTCCCAGATTGCTCTCCTGTGCTGACTGCCCCGCCCGGCCAGCCGTCGATGCCGCGCATGAACAGGAAGCAGCCGGGTATGCGCGGTCCGCCCCGCTCCGCCCAGCGATCGCGGTATTGCGTCGGCGTCTCGCCGACCAGGTCCCGGAAGCGCGACGAGAACGATCCGAGGCTGGTGAAGCCCACCATCATGCAGACCTCGGTGACGGTGAGGTTCACCGACCGCAGGAGGTCCTGGGCCCGCTCGATCCGCCTGCGGGTGAGGTAGCGCATCGGGGTCTCGCCGTACGTCTCGGAGAAGCACCGGGCGAAGTGGTACTTCGAGACGTGCGCGGCGTCGGCGAGGGCGTCGAGGTCGAGCGGCGAGCGGAACTGCCGGTCGGCGAGATCCCGGGCGTTGCGCAGGTGCGGCAGGAGCGAGGTGGGAACCACGATGCTCAGCGATACGCGCCTGGTCCGCCGAACATGCCGCGATGCCAGCGGCGCGGCGTGGCCAAGACCGCGCGGGGATAGTCCTCGAACAGCCAGCGGGCGAAGTTGTGCCGCGTCCAGTCGGTGGCGCCGGCGAGCCGCAGCCCCGCACGCACGCCCCGGCGGTGGCGCATCGCCCGGATGAGCAGCATCGACATCCGGTGGTCGGCCACCAGCGCCCGCCGCACCGCCCGGCGATAGCGCGCCGTGATCACGGCCGGCGCCTCGCCCCTGGTCCCGCCGGCCCTCGTGCCGTCGGCGCCGGTGATGGCCTCGGCGGCGAGGATGCCGCTCAACAGCGCCTGCGCAATTCCCTCGCCGGTCAGTCGGTCGCTGGCAGCGGCGGCGTCACCCACGAACAGCGTGCGGCGGCCGGTGAGCACCGCCTCGTCGATCCTGGCGGGGATGGGCCAGGCCCGGTGCGGTGCCTCCGGCTCGGCGCCGTCGCCCAGCACCTGACGGATGTGGGGCCGGTCGAGCAGGCTGCGCCAGATGCCGGCCATGTCCTGGATGCGCTCGACCCGCTCGCCCCTGACGATGCCGAACCCGACATTGGCCCGGCCGCCGGACAGCGGGAACGACCAGGCGTAGCCGGGCAGGAGGTCGGGCTCGAACCAGACGAACAGGTCGCGTGCGGCGCGCGGACCGACGCCCGCGAAGTACTGGCGGAAGGCGTGCCACTCTCCCCGGTACCCGGGGGCGGCCAGGCCCAGGTGCTTGCGGGTGGGCGACCACATGCCGTCGGCCGCCACGGCGTAGGCGGCGTCCAGCTCGCCCACGCCGTCGACTCGGATCGCGACGTGGTCGTCGTGCTCTTGCGCCCCCGCGCACGCGTGCCCGTCGAGGACCTTGACCCCGGCGACCCGGGCGTCGTCGAGCAGCGCGGCATCGAGGTCGGCCCGGCGGGCAACCGCGGCGTACGTGCCCCGGCTGCGGGGGAGCGGGAACGTCACCTCGGGCCCCGCCGGCCCCCGCACGACCACGTCGTCCACGCGCTGCCACGACGCCACGCGACCGGGCTGGAGGCCCAGGTGCTCCAGGAGGCGCAGCGCACCGGTCGTGATCCCGTCTCCGCACACCTTGTCGCGGGGGAATCGTGCCCGATCGACCAGCGTCACGTCGCGACCGGCACGGGCCAGTGAGATCGCCGCCGCCGACCCGGCCGGACCACCTCCGATCACGACGACGTCGGCAGCGAGCACCCGCCCAACGCTACGTGCTCAGCAGGGCTGATCCGGTCCCGGGCGGTACGTAGCGGTGAACGTGTCGGTCGCCGGCGGCCGGTCGGGATAGGTGATCCGGCGGGTGGTGGTGACGACCCGGCAGTTGCCGGACGACGACTCCGAGATGCCGACCTGTTGGCCGCTGGCGTACGGGCTCGACCACATGGTCACGGTGACGCTGGTGTCCGTGTGCGAAGTGTCGATGAGGATGCCGTAGGGCGTGTCGTTGACGAACGACAGGTTCGGTGCTGGGTAGCCCATCGTGGCCTCGCGGCCGCGCGGGTACCGGGGGAAGTACTCCGAATGGGCCTGGTAGGCGGTGATGTCGAGGCCGCAGAAGTAGGCGGCGTTGAAGGTCGTGGTCGCGAACTGCGACACGCCACCCCCCACCTCGTCGACGTGCTTGCCGTCACGGATGGCGCCGGCCACCACGAACCCCTTCTCGAGGGTGCGCGGGCCGACGACCTCGTTCACGGAGAACTCGTGTCCCGGCAGCACCAGGGTGCCGTCGACGATGTCGGCGATGCGGTGGATGTTGGTGACGCGCGGCTCGCCGGGGTTGTACCAGGTGGTGAACCCCGGACCTGCCGTGGTGGGCGCTCCGTCCCGCCAGGCGTTGTTGCCGCAGACCGGCCGTGCCACACCCAGGCCCTGGGCCGCGTCGGTGGTGAGGGAGGGTTCGGTCGTCGTCGCCTCGAGCTCGGTGCCCGGCTGGCCTTCGCTCAGCGCCTGCCAAACGCGCTGGGCACTGTCGCCACCGCAGCAGGAAACGCCCTGTTCGGACGGAACGACCGTAGGCCCGTTGGCGCCGAGCACGATCCGGGCGTCCTGCGCCGGGGCGATGATGTCGGCGAAGACGGTGGGAAGCGCCTTGTTGACCGCATCCTCGTTGATGGTCAGCCCGAGCTCGCCGCCCTCGGCGGTCGGTTTGATCCAGCTGCGGAGCTGCGCGGCGGGCACGGTCTTGGTGGTGCCCGCCACCGTGAGCTGCAGCCCGTTGGCGGTCATCTGGTTCGCCCGGTCGGCTTGCTCCTGGGCCTGTGCGTCGGTGAAGGTCGGGGCCACCGGCGCCGAGCCGACTGCGACTTCGATGGTGCCGGTCCGTGACTCGGCGGCCGCCTCGGGCAGCTCGTCGATCAGGGCTTCGGTGTCGAGGCCCTGACCCGGCTGGCCGGGCACGAGGGTCCAACCCTGCTCGCCCAGCGTGATGGTGGGGTCGCGCGGCGCGGTGCGGTCGGCGCCCTGGAGCTCCACGATCTTCGCGGTCGCGGTGGGCCCGCTGACGGTGTACCGGACATCGACCTCGCGGGGCGTGACGAACGACCGGAGCCACGAGAACGGCTGCATGAACAGGTGGTCGTTACGACCGACGTCGAGCGCGGCCTCGGATGTGGCCTGCTCGTCGAGGGCCAGCCCGATGTCCCCGGCGGTCGTCTCGTACACCTTGTCGTCGCTGGTGATCCGCACCGGTCGGGCCGCGACCTCGTCGGCGATGCCGTTCATCACCTCGGGGAGCGATGCCTCGCCCAGGCCGCCTACGGAACGGCCGGCCACCTCGACGTTGCGTCGCACCTGACCCGACAGGGCGGCCGTGTCGATCGCCCAGGCGACGAGGAGGAGAACCAGTGCGAGCACCGGGACGGCGGCGAGTGCCAGCGCCCAGCGCGGGGGCCCGCCCTCGCGACCGTCGGTGGGCGCCGACATGCGGAAGTGGCGGCCGGGGGGCGCCTCGTCTTCGACGTCGGCACGCCCGTTGCCACCCGCCGCATGCCGGGGCTCGGCCGGCAGGGGACCGGCGATGCGGGGGTTCGGGCCGGTGGTCCGGCCCTCCGCCGCGGCGGCCCCGCCGAGGACCAGGGTCCGGTCGCCATTGCCGGGGCCCTGGACGGTGTCGCCGTTGCCGGAGGCCTCGTCGTCTGCTTCCCCTTCGGCTCGGTGGTCGGGCAGGTCGAAGATCGGGGCCGCCTCGGGTGTCGAGTCGCTCGGGGAGGTGTCGTCCGTGGTCGAGTCGCTGGGGGCGGTGTCGTCGTCCGTGGTCGAGTCGCTCGGGGAGGTGTCGGCGCTTGTGGGCTCGCCGGGGGAGGGGTCGTCGCCGGACGGTTCGCTCGGGATCGGGTCGTCGGCACTCGGTTCCGCACCGGACCGCTCGTCGGCGCCCGCGTCCCGGGCGGATGGCTCGTCGGCGGGCGTGTCGTCAGCGGTCGGCCCCGTCGATGGCGGCGCGTCCGTCGGCCCGCTGACGCGCGTCGGTGCTTGGAGTTCGTCTCTGGGCGCCCCAGCACCCGCCCGGCGAGGGCCGGGCGTGCCTTCGTTCCCGTCCACAGGACACCACCCTGCCACGTGGGGCCGCGTGGTTCTAACCGCCCTTGACCACAGCCCGCGCGAAAACGGGATCTGTTACGGGATCGTCATGGGTGAGGCGCGCGCGGGTCGGTGTCGTCGTCGAGCTCGCGCGGATGGTCGCAGGAGATGTGGTCCTCGAGCTCGTTGCGCGACCCGAACCGCAGCTCGCAGTAGGGGCACTGGTGCACGTCTGTCACGCCATCCAGTGTCGCGCTGCTACGTTCCCAGCGGGTTGAAGACCGGCATCAAAGCCGAAAGGGGACGTGGTCGATGGGCATCTGTGACGATCGAGTCGCGATCGTGACCGGGGCGGGCCGGGGCATCGGGCGCGAGCACGCGCTGCTCCTCGCCGCCCAGGGGGCCAGGGTGGTCGTCAACGACCTCGGTGGCTCGATGGACGGCACCGGCAGCGATACCGGCCCCGCCCACGACGTCGTCGACGAGATCACTACGCAGGGTGGCCAAGCGGTCGCCAACACCGACGACGTCAGCGACTTCGCCGGCGCCGAGAAGCTCATCGGCACGGCCATCGAGGCGTTCGGGCGCCTCGACGTCCTCGTCAACAACGCCGGCATCCTGCGTGACCGCATGCTCGTCAACATGAGCGAGGCGGAGTGGGACGCCGTCATCAGGGTTCACCTCAAGGGCACGTTCGCTCCGTCGCACTTCGCCGCCAACCACTGGCGCGAGCGCTCCAAGGCCGGCGACGTCCTCGACGCTCGCATCGTCAACACCACGTCACCATCGGGCATCTACGGCAACGTCGGCCAGACCAACTACGGCGCCGCCAAGGCAGGGATCGCGGCGTTCACGATCATCGCCGCCAAGGAGCTGGCCCGCTACGGCGTCACCGTCAATGCCGTCGCCCCGGCGGCCCTGACCCGCATGACCGCCGACCTGGGCATGGGCCAGCTCCCCGACGAGGGCAAGGAGGAGATGGCACCACACCACATCGCGCCGATCGTGTGCTGGCTCGCCAGCCCGTTGTCCGCCGGTGTCAGCGGTCGGGTGTTCGACGTGAGCGGCCGGATGATCTCCGTGTCCGAGGGCTGGCACCGGGGCCCGACGATCGAGAAGCCCGATGCCGATCCCGAGGTCCTCGGCCACGCCATCACGGACCTGGTCGCCCAGGCACGGCCCAACGCCAACATGTTCGGCTACGACGAGACCTGAGGAGGCCCGCATGCCCATCAACCACGATGCCGTCGGCGCCAGGTCCGAGCCCGTTCGCCACGCCTGGACCTCGAAGGACTGCCTGCTGTACGCGGTCGGGGTGGGCGCCGGCGCCGACGACCCGTCCCGGGAGTTGGCGTTCACCACCGAGAACAGCCAGGACGTCGACCAGCGGGCACTGCCGACGATGGCGGTGGTCCTGGGTGGCGGGGGCGGGGTCTTCGGCGCCCTCGGCAACTTCAACCCCGCCATGCTGGTCCACGGCGAGCAGGCCATCTCGCTGGCACGTGAGATCCCGGTCGACGGCGAGATCGAGTCGATCACCGAGATCGCGGGCATCCACGACAAGGGTTCGGGGGCGCTGGTGGTCCTCGAGTCGACATCGACGCTGGTGGCCGACGGCGAGCCGCTCTTCACCAGCCGCTCGGGTCTGTTCATCAGGGGTGAGGGCGGCTGGGGTGGCGACCGCGGCCCGTCGTCGACGTTCGCGGTTCCCGACCGGGAGCCCGACCACGAGGTCACGTACCCGACGCGGGTCGACCAGGCGCTGACGTACCGGCTGTCGGGCGACCGCAATCCCCTCCATTCCGACCCAAAGTTCGCCGCCATGGCCGGCTTCCCGCGGCCGATCCTCCACGGCCTGTGCACCTACGGGTTCACCGGCCGGGCCCTGCTGCACACCCTGTGCGGGGGCGACCCGGCGCGCTTCCGGTCCATGAGCGGCCGCTTCTCGAGCCCGGTGTTCCCCGGCGAGGCGCTCACCGTCCGGATCTGGCGCGAGGGCGAGGGCCAGGCCCTGTTCCAGACCGTCGGGCCCGACGGGCGGGTCGTCCTCGATGCTGGCTCCGCGGCGTTCGACGTCGCCTAGAACAGGCGGAGGGCGTCGGGCTCGATCCCTCGCAGCGCGTCGTAGTCGACCTCGACGCAGGCGATGTCGCGCTGGAACGCCAGCACGCGCGCCTGTGGCTTGATCTGCTGGGCGACGAACACGCCGCGCACGGGGCGCAGCCGCGGGTCACGCTCGAGGAACTCGACGTAGCGGGCCAGCTGTTCGACCCCGTCGATCTCGCCCCGGCGCTTGATCTCGATCGCGACCGCGTTCCCCTCGGCGTCGCGGCACAGCAGGTCGACCGGGCCGATGTCGGTCGGGTACTCGCGGCGGACGAGGTGCAGCCCGGGGGCGATGGCAGCGCAGTTCTCCGCCAACAGCTCCTGCAGGTGGGATTCGACGCCGTCCTTCCACAGCCCGGGGTCGGTACCCAGGGCGTGGCTCGTGTCGGACACGACCTCGTGGATCGTGATCGTCAGGGTCTCGCCCTTGGCGGAACGAACCGTCCAGACGGCCTGGCCGCGGTCGTCTATCGACTCGCTGACGGTGTTGGGCGCGTTCATCCAGTTGAGAGGCTTGTACGCGCCGCCATCGGCGTGGATCGCCACGCAGCCGTCGGCCTTGACCATGATCAGGCGGGGGGCCGGGGGGAGGTGGGCCTCGAGGCGGCCCGCGTAGTCGACCGAGCAGCGGGCCACGACCAGGCGCATCGGGGGGGAGGCTAGATGCCCGATGGCGGGCTATCGCCGCCCCGTCCGCCGTTGCGAGAGGTTGCGCCGGATGGTCTCGCGCCGCTGCTGCAGCTGGCGGTGGGTCAGGCCCTCGGTATCGTCGGAGATGCCGAAGCTGGCCTTGACGCCGGTCATGTCGAGCTCGATGGCGCGGGGGTCGATGCCGACGTCCGCGGCGATGCGGTCGCCGTGGTGGGTGGCGAAGTAGATCGAGATGCTGGCGATCTCGGCGAAGATGTCCAGGTCGGGCGCCAGCCGGGCGATGGCTCCGTCCAGGAACACGAGGTTCTTGACGAACAGCATCAGCTCCTTCGGGAAGCGGGCGCCGATGCCGAGCAGGGCCTTCATCACCTGCTGGATCTCGGCCACGAGCTGCTCGCCCGACATGGTCGTGGGGTCGACGGGCGGCTGGTCGAGGTGGAGCTCGCGCACGACCCGCTCCAGGTCGGTGTCAGGTGGGAGCGCACCCAGGTCGCGGAGGGCGGCCAGCTGCGCCAGCACGTCGTTGCCGGCCCCGCCCATGAGCAGCCGCAGGAACGCCTGGCGCCGACCCTCGTCGAGCCGGCCGGTGATGCCGAAGTCGAGCAGGGCCGTGCGCCCGTCGGGCTGGACGAACAGGTTCCCCCCGTGGAGGTCGCCGTGGAAGATCCCCTTGAGGATCGCCCCCTCGAGCGTGGCGATCATGCCGGTGCGGATCACCGCCTCGGTGTCGACCCCGGCGCCGCGCATGCCGACAACGTCATCGAAGCGGAAGCCATCGAGCCGCTCCATGACCAGGACCCGGCGGGTGACGAGCTCGGGGTGGGGTCGGGGGACGACGTAACCCCGCTGGCCGAGCTCGGCGAAGGTGCGGGCCAGGTCCACCATGTTCTCGGCCTCGAGACGGAAGTCGAGCTCCTCGGCGATGGTCTGGGCGAACAGCTCTACCAGCGCCGGCGGGTTGGCGAGCGCGGTGACAGGAATGCGCCCCACCAGCTTGGGGGCCAGCCAGGCCATGACCCGCAGGTCGTCGCGCACGAGCCGGGCGACGGCCGGTCGCTGGACCTTGACCACCACGCGCTCGCCGGTGCGCAGGGTGGCGGCGTGGACCTGCGCGATCGAGGCGGCGGCCAGCGGGCTGCGGTCGACCCAGCGGAAGGTGTCGTCCAGCGGGCGGCCCAGGTCCTCCTCGATGACCTGGCGCACGACGCTGAACGGCTCGGCCGGCACCTGGTCGCGGCACAGCTTGAACTCACCCACCAGCTCGGCGGGGAAGATGCCCTCGCCCGCGGAGATGATCTGGCCGAGCTTGATGTACGTGGGCCCCAGGCGCTCGGCGGCCATGCGGAGGCGGCGGGAGATACCGGCCCGGCGGACCTCCGGCGCGTCGGATCGCCGCTCGCGCATCGCCCACAGCGCCACGGCCGCGCCCAGCCGGCGGGTGACGGTGAGTACGCGGCGGCCGGGGGGCCACCGTCCTGGGCTGGTGAGCCGGGGCACCTCGGCTACGACCCGGGACCGCACGCCGGCCAGGTCCCGCCGCCATGCCAGGGCCGCGGGGTCGGCGAGCGTCCACGGTGGGGTGTCGCTGTAGCTGCCGGCGTCGAGATCCGTGGCTATCGCCATTGCTCTGAGTCTGACCGGCCGCCGGCGGAAAGACACCTGGCGGGCACTTGCGCCCATCAGGGCCGCACGTGACCGTCGGTGACTGGGACGCCCTCGGCCCGGAGCCGCCGGGCATGCTCGGCCTCGTGACCGGGCACCAGCCGGCCGGTGGAGGTCACCACCCGCCACCACGGCAGGTTGAGATCGCTGGTGGCCAGGATGCGGCCGACGGCGCGGGCCCGTCCCGGGTAGCCGGCCTCGGCGGCGACCTCGCCGTAGGTCACGACGTCGCCGGGCCCGAGCGAGCCGAGCACGGCCACCACCGCCTCCTCGAACGGCGTCAGATCCGACATGGCCCGCAACCTAGAGTTCCGCCCATGCGGACGCTGACGGCCGAGGAGCTCGCCACTCACGCCGAACGCATCGCCGAGCAGGGCTGGACCGTGGTCGAGGACGCCATCGAGCCGGACCTGGTGGACGAGCTGACGGAGGCGCTCGACCGGCTGGAGCGCGACCTGGCGGTCGCGCCGGCCGAGAACGCGTTCGAGGGGACCCGCACCGTGCGCATCTACAACCTGCTGGTGCACGGCGACGTGTTTGCGCGGGTGCCGGTCCACCCCAACGTCCTGCCACTCGTGGAACGGGTCCTCGATCCCGGCTGCCTGCTGTCGTCGTTGTCGTCGATCGCGATCGGTCCCGACGAGACGCCGCAGCCGATCCACTCCGACGATCAGCTCATCCCCATCCCCAAGCCCCACCCGCCGGTCGTGTGCAACTCGATGTGGGCGCTGACCGACTTCACCGAGGCCAACGGGGCCACCCGCCTCGTGCCCGAGACCCACCTCGGGCCGTCACCCGACTTCGGGCGCGACTACGACTCGATCCCCGCCGAGATGGCTCGGGGCAGCGTGTTGGTGTGGAACGGGAGCCTGTGGCACGGCGGCGGCGCCAACACCACGGATCGACGACGCGTGGGCCTGGCGTGCAACTACTGCGCGGGCTACATACGCCAGCAGGAGAACCAGCAGCTCGGCATCCCCGGCGATGTCGCCCGGCGGTTCGACGAGCGCCTGCAGCGCCTCTGCGGCTACGGCATCTACAGCGGCCTCATCGGGCACATCGACAAGCGCGACCCGATCGAGCTGCTGCGTGACAGAGACGCCGCCGAGATGGTCTGGGACCGGATCTGATCCTCGTCGCCCTTCCCGTCCTGTCAGGCTTCGGCTGCTGCTTCGATCACCCGCGCGGCGAGCTCGGGTCGGCAGATCAGGAGGTCGGGGAGGTACGGATCCGGCCGGTTGTAGAGCAGCGGCGTCCCGTCCAGGCGCGAGGCGTGCAGACCCGCGCTGCGGGCCACGGCCACCGGGGCCGCCGAATCCCACTCGTGCTGGCCGCCGCTGTGCGCATACACCTCCGCCTCGCCCAGGACCACCGCCATGGCCTTGGCCCCCGCCGATCCGAGCGTGACCACTTCGCCGTCTATCGCTTCCGCGATCAGCGTCGCCTCCGCCGGGGGGCGGCTGCGGCTCACCACCACCCTGACGGGGCCGGTCCGCGCCCCGGGCGGAGCGGGCGGCGTGGCCGTGGCCAGGGTCAGGCCCCGGGCGGGCAGGGCCACGGCGCCGGCGCCGGGGTCGCCGCCGACGACCAGCGCCACGTGCACGGCCCAGTCGGTCCGGGGAACCTCACCGAACTCGCGGGTCCCGTCCAGGGGATCGACGATCCACACCCGCTCGGCCGCGAGCCGGGCGGGGTCGTTGGCGCCCTCCTCGGACAGGACCGCGTCGTGCGGCCGCAGCTCCGCGAGGCGGCGCATCAGGAGCTCGTGCGCGGCTCGATCGCCCTCGGCACCCAGGCCCCTGCGGTCCACGTCCTCGGCGGCGAGCCGGGCACGCAGGTCGACCAGCATGTCGCCGGCCTCGGCGGCGAGCCGGGCGGCGGTCACGTGATCGTCGGTGGCGATGACGGGCATGCTGTCCCCCTGGGATACGAGACCCGACGAATTGCTTACCAAACAGGTCGCATTTAGCCTGACTCGGTCATGTCCTCGAACGCCCCGCCGCAGCCCTACTACCAGTTGACGCACCTGCAGGCGCTGGAGGCGGAGGCGATTCACATCATCCGTGAGGTGGCGGCCGAGTTCGAGCGGCCCGTGATGCTGTTCTCGGGCGGGAAGGACTCGGCGGTGATGCTGCACCTGGCGGTCAAGGCGTTCGCCCCGGCCCGGCTGCCGTTCCCGGTGATGCACGTGGACACCGGCCACAACTTCCCCGAGGTGATGGAGTTCCGCGATCGCCGGGTGGCCGAGCTGGGCGCTCGCCTCGTGGTGGCGAGCGTCCAAGACGCCATCGATGCCGGCAAGGTGGTCGAGGAGACCGGGCCGCGGGCCAGCCGCAACCGGATCCAGACCGTCCCGTTGCTGGAGGCCATCGAGGCTGACGGCTTCGACGCCGTGTTCGGGGGCGCCCGGCGCGACGAGGAGAAGGCTCGGGCCAAGGAGCGTGTGTTCAGCTTCCGCGACGACTTCGGGCAGTGGGACCCCAAGAACCAGCGACCCGAGCTGTGGAACCTGTACAACGGCCGGCACCGCAAGGGCGAGCACATCCGCGTGTTCCCGCTGTCCAACTGGACCGAGCTCGACATCTGGCAGTACGTCGCCGCCGAGGACGTGGAGCTGCCGTCGATCTACTTCGCGCATCCCCGGCGGGTGCTCCAGCGCGACGGCATGTGGCTGGCGGAGTCGCCGTGGGTCACGCTGCTCGACGGCGAGGAGGTCGAGGAGCGCACGGTGCGCTTCCGTACCGTCGGCGACGCCACCTGCACCGGCGCCATCGAGTCGGCGGCAGCCACGGTGGCGGCGATCATCGAGGAGACGGCGGTCACGCGCATCACCGAGCGGGGCGCCACCCGGGCCGACGATCGCATCAGCGAGGCCGGCATGGAGGACCGCAAGCGCGAGGGCTACTTCTAGTGGTGGGGGCCGACTGACGTGGAGCTGTTGCGGTTCGCCACTGCCGGCTCCGTCGACGACGGGAAGTCGACGCTCATCGGCCGGCTGCTCTATGACTCGAAGGCCATCTTCGAGGACCAGCTGGAGGCGGTGGAGCGCACCAGCCTCGCCCGCGGCGACGCATACACGGACCTGGCCCTGCTGACCGACGGCCTGCGGGCGGAGCGGGAGCAGGGCATCACCATCGACGTCGCCTACCGCTACTTCGCCACGCCCAAGCGGAAGTTCATCATCGCCGACACCCCCGGGCACATCCAGTACACGCGCAACATGGTCACCGGCGCGTCGACGGCGGAACTGGCGCTCGTGCTGGTGGACGCCCGCAAGGGCGTGCTCGAGCAGTCGCGCCGGCACGCCTTCCTGGCGACGCTGCTGGGGATCCCGCACCTGGTGGTGTGCGTCAACAAGATGGACCTGGTCGGGTGGTCGCAGGAGCGCTTCGAGGAGATCAAGGCCGAGTTCCGCAGCTTCGCCATGCGGCTCGACGTGCACGACCTGTCGTTCATCCCCATCTCTGCGCTGCACGGCGACAACGTCGTGGAGCGCTCGCCCAACATGGATTGGTACGAGGGGACGTCGTTGCTGCACCACCTCGAAGAGACCCACATCGCCAGCGACCGCAACCTGATCGACGCCCGCTTTCCGGTGCAGTACGTGGTGCGCCCGCAGGACCAGGTCAACCACGAGCTGCACGACTATCGGGGCTACGCGGGCACGGTGGCCGGCGGGGTGCTCAAGCCCGGCGACGAGGTGGTGGTGCTGCCCTCCGGCCTCACCACCACGATCGGCGCCATCGACAGCGCCGACGGCCCGGTGGCGGAGGCGTTCGCGCCCATGGCCGTCACGATCCGCCTCGTCGACGACGTCGACGTCTCCCGCGGCGACATGATCTGCCGGGTCCGCAACCGCCCCCATGTGGGCCAGGACCTCGAGGCCATGGTCTGCTGGCTGACCCCCGAGGCCGACCTGCGCGCCGGCGCGAAGCTCGCCATCAAGCACACCACCCGCTGGGGCCGGGCGCTCGTCAAGGACCTGCAGTACCGCCTCGACGTCAACACGCTGCACCGCGACGAGCAGGCGGGAGCGCTGGCGCTCAACGAGATCGGGCGGGTGAGCCTGCGCACCACGGTGCCGCTGTTCTTCGACGAGTACCGCCGCAACCGGGCCACCGGCAGCTTCATCCTCGTCGAAGAGGCGGCGAACAACACGGTGGCCGCCGGCATCATCATCGGTCCCACCGGGGTCGCGTGACGCCGGCCGTCGTCTGGCACGCCGGATCGGTGGCTCGGGCCGACCGACCGTCGGCCGGCACGACGGTGTGGTTCACAGGCCTGTCGGCCTCGGGCAAGTCGACCGTGGCGGCCGAGGTCGAGCGGTCGTTGGTGGCGGCCGGCCGACCCGCCTACCTGCTCGACGGCGACAACCTGCGGCACGGCCTCAACGCCGACCTCGGATTCACCGCCGCCGACCGTACCGAGAACATCCGGCGGGTGGGCGAGGTGGCCCGGCTGTTCGCCGACGCCGGGGTGGTGGCGCTCGTGCCGGTCATCAGCCCCTACCGGGCCGACCGCGACCGGGTTCGGGCGATCCACGAGGCGGTCGGGCTGCGCTTCGTCGAGGTGTTCGTCGACACCCCGCTCGAGCTGTGCGAGTCCCGCGATCCCAAGGGCCTGTACGCCAAGGCCCGCGCCGGCGACATCGTCGGCTTCACCGGCATCGACGATCCTTACGAGGCCCCCGAGCGCCCCGACCTACGGCTCACGCCGGCCGATGGCGATCCGGCCGCCCAGGCGGCGCTGGTGCTGGAGCTGGTGGGCGAAGCTACCTGACCAACGGCTTGTACTTGATGCGGTGGGGTTGATCGGCCTCGGCGCCCAGTTGCTTGCGGCGCCACCCCTCGTACTCGCTGAAGTTGCCCTCGAACCAGCGCACCTGGCTGTCGCCCTCGAAGGCCAGGATGTGCGTGGCGATGCGGTCGAGGAACCAGCGGTCGTGGCTGATGACCACCGCACATCCGGGGAACGTCTCGAGCGCGTCCTCCAGCGCTCGGAGGGTGTCGACGTCGAGGTCGTTGGTAGGCTCGTCGAGCAGGAGCACGTTGCCGCCCCGGCGCAGCATCTTGGCCAGATGGACGCGGTTGCGCTCGCCCCCGGACAGCACGCCTACCGGCTTCTGCTGGTCGGAGCCGCGGAAGTTGAAGGAGGCCACGTACGCCCGGCCGTTGACCTCGCGGTTGCCGACCTTCAGGAGGTCCTGGCCCCCGGTGATCTCCTCGTACACCGTGTTCCCGGCGCCGAGCGCGTCCCGGGACTGGTCCACGTCCGCCAGCTCGACCGACGACCCGATGGTGATCGTGCCGCGGTCCGGGCTCTCGGCGCCGGTGATCATGCGGAACAACGTGGTCTTGCCGGCGCCGTTGGGCCCGATGATCCCGACGATGCCGGCCCGGGGGAGCGAGAACGACAGGCCGTCGATGAGCAGCCGGTCGCCGTAGCCCTTGGACAGGCCGTCGACGTCGATGACCTGGTCGCCGAGGTGGGGGCCGGGCGGGATGTGGATCTGCAGCCTGTCGAGCGCCCGGTCGACGCGTTCGGCCTCGGCCTGCAGCCTCTCGTAGGCGGCGAGCCGGGCCTTGCCCTTGGCCTGGCGGGCCTTGGGCGCCATGCGAACCCATTCGAGCTCCCGCTCCAGGGTCCGCTTGCGGGCGCTGTCGGCCTTCTCCTCCTGATCGAGTCGTGCCCGCTTCTGCTCCAGCCAGCCCGTGTAGTTGCCCTCGAACGGGTAGCCGCGGCCACGGTCCAGCTCCAGGATCCAGCCCGCTACGTTGTCGAGGAAGTAGCGGTCGTGGGTGATCGCGACCACGGTGCCGTGGTAGTCCCGGAGGAACCGCTCCAGCCACGCCACCGACTCGGCGTCGAGATGGTTGGTGGGCTCGTCGAGCAGGAGCAGGTCGGGGCGTGACAGCAACAGCCTGCAGAGCGCCACGCGGCGTCGCTCGCCCCCGGACAGGGTGGTGACGTCGGCGTCGTGTGGAGGCGCGCGCAGGGCGTCCATCGCGACGTCGACGGTGCGCTGGAGGTCCCAGGCTCCGGCGGCGTCGATCCTGGCCTCGAGGTCGGCCTGCCGGGCGCCGAGCTTTTCGTAGTCGGCGTCGGGGTCCGCCCACCCCGCCATCACCTCGTCGTACTCGGCGAGCAGCGCCGCCACCCGGGCGACCCCGTCCATGACGTTGCCCTGCACATCCTTGGCGGCGTCCAGCTGCGGCTCCTGCTCGAGCATGCCCACCGAGAACCCGGGCGTGAGCCGGGCCTCGCCCGTGTAGCCGTCGTCGACGCCGGCCATGATCCGCAGCAGCGACGATTTGCCGGCTCCGTTGGGCCCCAGCACGCCGATCTTGGCTCCCGGGTAGAAGGCCAGGGTGATGTCCTTCAGCACCTCCTTGTCAGGGGGGTGGAAGCGGCTCACCCGGCGCATCGTGAAGATGAACTGCGCACTCATCGTGCGCGCCGACGGTACCGGCTCGGCCGAACGGGCCCGAATCGAGCTCAGGCGGCCCGGATCGACTGGATCTGGTCCAGGTGCACCACGACGTCGTCGTCGTCGACCACGAACCAGGCGCTGTCCTTCACGCACGACAGCAGGCGGCCCCGCCACAGGGTGGCGGGCGTGCGAACGATCACGTCGATGCCCAGCAGGGGACGGAGCGCTTGGGGGGTGAGGGAAGGGTGGTCGACGGCGATGCTTGGGCGCATGCTGACCTCCTGCACGGGGAGATGTGCGCGGGTTTACACGTGTCCGTTCGTCGCAGGGTGGATACCCGGATGACCGGAGTCGAGATTGCAGGGGCGCCGGTACCATCGGTGACCGTGGGTGACGTACCGCAACCGACCAACTCGACCACCACACTCGGGCCCAATGCCTGGCTGGTCGACGAGATGTACGAGCAGTACCTCGACGACCCAGCCTCGGTGAGCGAGAGTTGGCGCGACTTCTTCGCTGACTACAAGCGTGACGCGGAGCAGCAGGCCACGGCGTCCAACGTCGTCACCAGCCCACCGGCGCCGGCAGCCCCCGCGGGCTCGACCGCCCCCACGGGAGCCCCCGCTGCCGCCAACGGAGCCCAGCCGCCGCCCGAGGCGCCGAGTCCCGCGGCGACGACCGCGGCGGACGCCCCCGAGGAGCCACCCGGCGAGCCGCTGCGGGGTGCCGCTGCCCGCATCGTCCAGAACATGACGGCCAGCCTCGGCGTGCCCACCGCCACCAGCTTCCGCACGGTGCCGGCGAAGCTGCTCGAGGTCAACCGCCGGATCGTCAACGGCTACCTGGGCCGCACCCGCGGCGGGAAGGTCAGCTTCACCCACATCATCGGCTATGCGGTGGTGCGGGCGATCGCCGACTCCATGCCGGTGATGGGCTCGACGTTCGCGACCGACGCCGACGGCAAGCCCCGGGTGGTCCGCCACGAGCACGTGAACCTGGGACTGGCTGTCGATGTCGAGCGCTCCGACGGCAGCCGCACGCTCCTGGTGCCCGTCATCCGCGAGGCCGACACCCAGGACTTCCGCGGTTTCTGGGCGTCCTATGAGGAGATGATCCGCCGGGTCCGGTCCAACAAGCTCAGCCCCGACGACTTCGCCGGGGTCAACGTCACCCTCACGAACCCGGGCACGATCGGCACGGTGCAGTCGGTGCCGCGGCTCATGCCCAACCAGGGCGTGATCGTGGGCGTCGGGGCCATCGACTACCCGGCCGAGTGGCGCGGTGCCGACCCGGTGCTGCTGGCCGAGCTGGGGGCGTCCAAGGTGGTCACGGTCACGTCCACCTACGACCACCGCATCATCCAGGGCGCCGAGTCCGGCCTGTTCCTCGACCGGGTCGAGGAGCTGCTGCTGGGCACCGACGGCTTCTACGACGACATCTTCCAGAGCCTGGGCGTGCCGTACGAGGCGGTGCGGTGGCGGCGCGACGTCAACCCGATCGACCGCGAGCAGACCATGCTCGAGAAGCAGATGGCGGTGGCGACGCTGATCCGCGTCTACCGGGTGCGGGGCCACCTGATCGCCGACCTCGACCCGCTGCGGTGGAAAGAGCCCCGGATGGCCCCCGAGCTCGACCCCGCCACCTACGGGCTGACGATCTGGGACCTCGACCGCGAGTTCCTGACCGGTGGTCTGGCCGGGCAGGACAAGCTCGCCCTCAGCGAGATCCTCCGGGTCCTGCGCGACGCCTACTGCCGCACGTCGGGCGTCGAGTACATGCACATCCAGGACCTCGAGGAGCAACACTGGATCCAGGAGCACGTCGAGTCCGCCGCCGCGGTCGACTTCGACACCGAGGACCAGCGCCACATCCTCGGACGGCTCAACGCCGCCGAGGCGTTCGAGAAGTTCCTCGGCACCAAGTGGGTGGGGCAGAAGCGCTTCAGCCTCGAGGGCGGCGAGAGCCTGATCCCCGTGCTGGACGCCATCCTCGAGCGGGCGGCCGACGACGGGCTGGATGGCTCGGTGATGGGCATGTCCCACCGCGGCCGGCTCAACGTCCTCGCCAACATCGTCGGCAAGTCCTACGAGCAGATCTTCAAGGACTTCGAGGGCATCCCCGACCCCACGGCGGTGCAGGGCTCCGGTGACGTCAAGTACCACCTCGGCCAGGCCGGCAAGTTCCAGAGCCGGGCCGACAAGGAGATCCCCGTCGAGGTGGCCGCCAACCCCAGCCACCTCGAGGCCGTCGACCCGGTGGTCGAGGGCATGGTCCGCGCCCGGCAGGACCAGATCAACGAGCCCGAGGCGTTCTCGGTGCTGCCCATCCTCATGCACGGCGACGCCGCCTTCGCCGGCCAGGGGGTGGTGGCAGAGACCCTCAACATGAGCGACATCAAGGGCTACCGGGTGGGCGGCACCATCCACATCATCGTGAACAACCAGATCGGGTTCACGACCACCCCCGAGGCGGCCAGGTCCGGGTTCTACGCCAGCGACGTGGGCAAGATCGTGCAGGCGCCGATCTTCCACGTGAACGGGGACGATCCCGAGGCCTGCGTCCGCGTGGCGCGCCTCGCCTACGCCTACCGGCAACGCTTCCACAAGGACGTGGTGATCGACCTCGTCTGCTACCGGCGACACGGGCACAACGAGGGCGACGATCCCAGCTACACCCAGCCGTTGATGTACGCCAAGATCGACGACCGCCGGTCGGTGCGCAAGCTCTACACCGAGTCGCTCGTCAAGCGCGGCCACATGTCGATGGAGGAGGCGGAGCAGGCGCTGGACGACTTTCGCCAGCGGTTGCAGCAGGCGCTGGACGAGACCCGCCAATCCGCCCCTCCGCAGACGGATCTCAAGGCGGCCGAGCCCCCGCCGCCCGTCGGCGTGCTGCCCCACGTCGAGACCGGCGTCGACCGCGCGGTGCTCGACCGCGTCTACGACCGCATGAGCCACTGGCCGGAGGACTTCCACCCCCACCCGAAGCTGGTCAAGCAGTTTGAGACCCGCGACAAGATGGTGCGGGAACAGGGCGAGGTCGACTGGGCGACCGCCGAAGCCCTGGCGTTCGGGTCGCTGCTGCTCGAGGGCACCGACATCCGGTTGGCCGGCCAGGATTCTCGGCGCGGCACGTTCAGCCAGCGCCACGGCGTGCTGGTCTGCCAGACCGACGGTCGGGAGTGGGCGCCGCTCGCGCACCTGGCCCCCGACCAGGGCAAGTTCTGGATCTACGACTCGCTGTTGTCGGAGTACGCGGGGCTGGGCTTCGAGTACGGCTACTCCGTCGCCAACAAGGACGCCCTGGTGTGCTGGGAGGCGCAGTTCGGCGACTTCGTCAACGGCGCCAGCCCGATACTCGATCAGTACCTCGTGGCGGCCGAGGACAAGTGGGACCAGGTCTCCGGCCTGGTGCTGCTGTTGCCCCACGGCTACGAGGGGCAGGGGGCCGAGCACTCGTCCGCCCGGATCGAGCGGTTCCTCACCCTGGCGGCCGAGGACAACATCCAGGTCGTGAACGCCTCCACCGCCGGCCAGTACTTCCATCTGCTGCGGCGGCAGGTGAGGCGCGACGTGCGCAAGCCGCTGGTGGTCTTCACGCCGAAGTCGCTGCTGCGGGCACGACCGGCGCGGTGCAAGATCGACGAGCTGACGCGGGGCACCTTCGAGGAGGTGCTCGACGACCCGTTCGTGTCCGACGACGACGCCGCCGCGGTGCGGCGGGTCGTGCTGTGCTCGGGCAAGGTCGCGCACGAGGCGATGGCCGAGCGGAACAAGCGCGAAGCCCCGGTGGCGGTGGTGCGCGTGGAGCAGCTCTACCCCTGGCCGTACGACCGGCTGGACGAGGTGGTGGCGAGGTATCCGAACGCCCGCCAGGTCGTGTGGCTCCAGGAGGAGCCGTCGAACATGGGCGCATGGACGTTCGCGCAGGACCGCCTGGCGGAGCGCCTGGGAGGCGAGCACGAGATCATCCGGGTGAGCCGCCACGAGTCGGGGAGCCCGGCCACCGGCTCCCATACGATCCACGTGCAGGAGCAGGAGGCAATCGTCGACGCGGCGGTGTCGGTCGAGTAGGCGCGTCGGCGGCTGCCGTGGCCGTCGCGTCAGCTCATGCCGCGGGCGGTGCCGGGTCGAAGCCGATCGACGCCCGCGCCCGGCACGTAGGCGAAGAGGTCTTCGCGGCCGTCGCCGGTGAACTCGCCGGTGACCGGACGCATGCCGATGGGCATCGCCGGCACCGCCACGGAGGCGAACCCGCCGGGCCCGTTCCGCCAGAGCGACGAGGCCGCGGCGTACCAGAACACGTCGTCGTATCCGTCGCCGTTCGCGTCGAGGACCCGGGCGGTGTAGGTCCCGCCGACCTGTGGCGCCGCCGCCGACCGGAAGCCCGCCGATCTACCGTGCCAGATCGACTCGACGCCGGGGCCGGGGGAGTACCAGAACACATCGCCGTAGCCGTCGCGGTTGAAGTCGCCGGTCTTCGGGACGTAGCTGCCCCTGACCGTGATCACCCTCGACGTGTGCCCCGAGGCGCCGAAGTACCAGACCGAGTCCGCGATGGTCCCCCTGCCGTACCAGAGGATGTCGTCGTGGCCGTTGCGGTCGAAGTCCCCGGTGATGGGCGTGTAGGTCCCGCCCACCGACGTCGGACGGGACGTGAAGCCGGAGGGGCCCGAGTACCAGATGCTGTCGCTGGCCGTACCGGGCCGGTACCAGAGGACGTCGTCGGAGCCGTTGCCGTCGTAGTCGCCGACCGCCACCACGTAGGTCCCACCGACGGATAGCGGCAGGCTCCGCCGACCGTCGCAATTGAACAACCACATCGAATCGCCGACCGTTCCCGGTCCGTACCACAGGATGTCGTCGTAGCCGTTGCCGTCGAAGTCACCGCGGAACGGCGAGTACGTGCCGCGCACCGGGTAGGCGGGAGGGGCCGCCGGCGCCGTCACGAACGGGACGGTGATCGCCGGTGCGAACGCGCCGGCGGTGTCGCGCACACCGGCGATGGAGGCCTGGTAGGGCGCGCCGGGCGTGAGGGGTCGCGCGGGCGTGAGGGTCACCGTGCGACCTGCGAGCGACACGCTCGCGTCCAGGGCGTCGCCGGTGCGCCCGTCGAGCAGGCGCACGGTGCCATTGGTGACCGACACGCCCAGCAGGTCGCGCCCGAATGTGATCGACGGCCTGGTCGCGGTGGCGACGGACCGCGATTGGGGGCCCGGGGCGGCGTCAGCGAGCCACGGTCCGGCCCCCTGTGGCCCGGGCGCACCACCTGCGGGCCCGAGGTCGACCCGCAGTCCGTAGTCCGCCGGGCTCGTCGACGCCGCGTAGTTCGCGACCCTCAGCAGGTGCCGACCCGGGGCGACGTCGGCCGCAATCGTCTCGGGCTCGCCCGCGAGGGTGGCGTCGGCGGACGCGATGAGGCCACCGCCCGGGCCGTACAGCTGGATGACCGGGTCCAGCTCGGCGGCGCGGCTCCCACCCCCGAACGTCGGCGGCGTCACCGTGATCCTGGCACCTGCCGTCGCGGGCACGTCGAAGGCGAACCAGTCCTGGTCGAGTTCGAGCCGCAGCCCTTCGGTGGCCGCGGTGCCGACCGGGATGACCCGGGGTGACGACGGGAGGTCGCTGGCGTCACCCGTCAGGTCGGGCGCGGAGACCGCGCCGTGCGGGCCGACGTCGAGCGCGGCGGCGGCGTCCACGATCCCGAACCCGTAGGCGTCGTCCACCCCCGCAGGGCCGGAGTCGCGTGCAGTGCGCACGAGCTCGTACGCCACGCGGTTCCAGCCCCACGCGGGATGTCGCTCACGCAGCAGGGCGGCGACGCCGGCGACGATCGGCGAGGCGAACGAGGTGCCGGTCTCGGGCTCGATTGCCAGGCTCTGTCCGGGGGCGAGGGCGGTCGTCACGACGTTGACGCCCGGTGCCGCGAGCGTGATCCACGGGCCGTGGTTCGAGAACCACGCGAACCGGCCCTGCGCGTCGGTGGCGGTCACCGCCAGGACGCCCGGTATGGCCGCCGGGAAGCTCGGCAGCCCGGCGGCCTGGTTGCCGGCGGCCGCCACAACGACGACGTCGTGGTCCAGGGCGTACTCGACCGCCTGGTCGAGTGCCGTGCTCGACCCGAACCCGCCGAGGGACAGGTTGATGATGTCCGCGCCGTTGTCGGTGGCCCAAGTGATGCCGCTGGCGATGTCGGCGTCGAAGCCCCTGCCGTCGGCCCCCAGCACCTTGACCGGCATGATCTTGGCGTTCCACGCCACCCCGGCGACGCCGGCGCCGTTGCCCGTCGCCGCGCCGACCACGCCGGCGACTGCCGTGCCGTGGCCGTTGTCGTCGCTGGGGTCGGCGTCGACGTTCACGATGTCACGGCCTGCGACCAGATTCGGTGCCAGGTCGGGGTGATCGCGGTCGACACCCGTGTCGAGCACTGCGACGACCGTGGCCGCGCCGGTGTTGGCGACGTCCCAGGCCGTCGGTGCCCCGACGAGCGTGAGGACGGGCTCTTGGCTCGAGTAGCTCGCGTCGTTGGGCACGCGCGACGCCGACCGCACGCGGTTGGGTTCGACAGCCTCGACGTCGGGTTCAGCCGTCAGCTCTGCGGCCACCCCCGCCAGCTCGGGCTCGGCCGCGGTGACCTCGACGGTGTCGGTCCCGGCGATTGGCTCGGCCTCGGCGCCGGTCTGCTCGACGATGTCCTCGGCCTCGGAGGAGGACACGTCGGCGGCGAACGTGACGAGGAGCGAGTTGGCGTCCCCTGCGGGCGCCACCCCGGGCGCGCCCCACACCGACTTCGGGGCCGTAGACGCTGGGGTCTGCGCCGCGGCGGTCCCCGCGGCCGCCCGATCGATCCAGGCCGTCGTGGCGTCGTCCGGCTCGAATGCCGGCGGCTCGACGGCCGTCCCCGCGGAGCCGGCGCCGGCCTGCTGCACCTGATTCACGGCGAGCGGCGCGATGGCCGCACTGGCGGCCGCTACAACGACGATGGCGGCGCCCGCCCGCCGGCGCCGACGCTCCCGACTTCCTGCCAAGGTGCCTGCCCCCTGCCCAGACCGCGACGGTCTGCCCTGCCCGTGGTGGGCACACTACCCGCGAGTCGCGCGGCCTTCGGCATCGAAGAAGTCGAGGATCACGGTGGTCGCGTCGATCACGCCGGGCTGGCTGGTTGCCTCAGCCCGTGGCCAGTCGTGGCCCCAACCTGCGAGCGTCCACAGCTCGACCACCGTGCCGTCATCGCACCCGGACCACCTGGTGACCGCCAGGCCCGGGGTGGACTCGTCGACGGCCGGTTCGGCGCCGCAGCCGTCGAACGAGGCCCACGCCGCCATGCGATCGGGAACGGACGGGTTGCCCAGGTCGAAGCCCATGAGTGAGCTGCCCGTGTACGCGGCGATCGGGTCGGCGTCGCCGTGGATGGCCAGTACCGACACCGGGTCGTCGCCGGGGCAGCTGCCGCTCAGGTTGACGCCCGCGACCGGGGCGATGGCGGCGAGCCGGTCTCCGAGCTCGCAGCCCAGCGCAGTGCTCATCCCGGCGCCGTTCGACATGCCGGTCGCGAACACGCGGTCGGCGTCGACGCAGAGCTCGGCGCTGACGGTGTCGAGCAGGGTGTCGATGAACGCGACGTCGTCGGCTCCCAGGTCGGCGAGCGGGATCGTGGTCCGGTTCACGGTGACCTCGCCGGGATCGGACCCGAAGAAGTTCCAGAACGCCAGTCCCTCGAACCCGGCTGCGCTGGCGGCGGCGGGCGCGGTGTCGGGCACGTCCAGGGGTGCGCCCTGTGGCGTCACCACGATGTAGCCGCGCTCGCCGGCGAGCTCCGGAAGGTCGGTGCTCGTGTCCTGACTCGCGATGTCGCCGCCGAACCCGTGCAGGTTGAACACCAGCGGTGCGGGCTCGCTGCCGTCGTAGTCCGGCGCCACGTGCACGACGTACTGGCGCTGGAGTCCGCCGGCGGCGATGGTCCTCGCCTCCGGCCCGGGGTCCGCACCGCGCGCCGGCTCGCACTCGGCCGCCGCCGCGCCCGCGCCCGCCGGCGCCGCGGCGTCGTCGGCAGGTGCGCCACCACCGCCGCGGCATCCGGCGGCAACCGCGAGGCCGAGGGCGAGCCACCCGAGTCGACCGGTCACGGACCGAACCGCCCGTGGTCGATGGTGCACGGTGGTCAAGCCCAGACGAGCTGCACGACGAGCAGCGTGGCGATCGCGGGGAGGCAGGTGAGGTGGTCCCGGCACACCGATCGGGCGAGCCAGAGCTGCAGCTCCACCGGATCACGCCGCGTGCCCAGGCGCACCGCGCTGGGAACGGTCCGGGTGGCGGCGAGGCCGATGGGCGCGGCGGCGGCGACGGCCGAGACCACGCTCACCCAGCGAGGCACGTCGTCGCTCGTCGCCTGCAAGACGATGGCGAGCACCGTTGCGAGCATGGCCACGGTGACCAGGCGGTTCAGCGGCCGTGCCTCGGTCGTCACGCGGCGGTAGTAGCCGGCGATCGACGCCAGCACCACCTCCGGCACCTCGTCGTCGCGATAGCGCAGCACCTGCACGTCGAACATCAGGTCGAACCACAACACGGCGAGCAGGAAGCCAGCACCTGCCGCGATCAACGCCTGCATGCCGGCAAGTGTTGCCCGTTCGCCCCTAGCGGGTCGCCCCGACGTCGATCCACGCCGAGAGCAATGGATGGCGCTGGGGCCTGTCGATGCGGATGCGCCCGTCGGGTGGATGGCCGGCTTGCCTCAGGTCGTCGAAGAGGTCCTTGGGAACGCCGTCGCTGTCGGTGTAGGAACTGACGATCAGCCGGCCGCCCGGCTCCACGAGCTCCACGCGCAGACGGGCGACGAATCGCCCAGCCGGCCGGCCGGGACCTGGTCGTCGAGCGCCGTACGTACGTGAACCGCCGCGGCGGCTTCCAAGTCATGACCGATCCGGTCCAGATGCGGTCGGCAAGCTCGGGATGCAGCGAGCGCGCGAGCTCGGCCAGCCGCGGCAACAGCTCGAGACCGTACGGCTCGATGCGGATGCCTCGCTCCGCGCACCAGGCGGGCAACGTCGCCAGCAGGTGTCCGTTGGCGCAGCCGACGTCGAGCCAGGTCCCGTCGCAGTCCATCGGCACGCACAGGTGCTGGCGCTTCGCTCGCCACGCCCCTTCGGAGGTCTCGCTCGACCCTGAACCCCCGGGTCCCGCGCCGGCGGCGAGGTAGGCCCGCTCGAGCCGCTCGGCGGTTCGGCGGTCCCACGCCTCGAGATCGCTCACCAGGGCATCATCGCAGGGAAGGTCTGCGTGGCCGTTGCGCCGGATCGTTCATTCTCGCAGCGGTAGGGGTGGCGCCCGGTCGGGGTGGGGTGGGTGGCTGGTGCGGATGCGGCCTTGGGGGTCGGTGACTTCGAGGGTGGCATCGGGGAGGAGTTTGGCGTGCCAGCGGGGGGTGTGGAGGAGGTGGTGGTGGCGGTTGCAGAGCAGGACGAGGTTGGCGAGTTGGG
>Ga0081538_10000060_pt1 | contig 101190 bp, 103 predicted proteins | sample TabmetS5T2R1_FD_71022 | JGI IMG/M metagenome (GOLD analysis project Ga0081538, IMG submission 71022) | Tabebuia heterophylla rhizosphere microbial communities from the University of Puerto Rico - S5T2R1 | ecosystem: Host-associated > Plants > Roots > Rhizosphere ... | reverse complement strand
CCATCGGCCCGAGACCGGGTCGTGACGGAGCTCCGGGGGAGTGTGGCTGTCCGTCAGCTCTTGTCGGCTTGGGATTCGACGAGCTGCTTGGCGAAGGGCGTCAGCAGGTCGATCGGCAAGGGGAGAATCAGCGTCGAGGAGCGCTCCGCGCTGATCTCGAGCATCGTCTGGAGGAAGCGGAGCTGGAGCGAGATCGGGTTGACGGCAAGCACGTCGGCGGCGTCCTTGAGCCGCTCGGAGGCCTGGAACTCACCCTCCGCGGCGATCACCTTCGCGCGCCGCTCCCGCTCGGCTTCGGCCTGGCGCGCCATCGCCCGCTGCATGCCGGTCGGAATCTCGACGTCCTTGACCTCGACGATGGAGACTTTGATGCCCCACGGGGAGGTGGCCTCGTCGATGATCTCCTGAAGGATCGCGTTGATCTTGTCGCGCTCCGAGAGGAGCTCGTCGAGGACGTGCTGGCCGAGCACGCTCCGCAGAGTCGTCTGAGCGATCTGCGACGTGGCGACCAGGAAGTTCTCGACCTGGACGATCGCCCGCTCGGGGTCGATTATCCGGAAGTACGCGACCGCGTTCACGCGCACGGGCACGTTGTCCTTCGTGATCACCTCCTGCGGCGGGATGTTGAGCGTGACCGTCCGCAGGTCGACCCGCACCATCTTGTCGATGATGGGGATGAGGAGAAAGAGCCCCGGCCCCTTCGGCGGCGAGTGGAGCCGGCCGAGTCGGAAGATGACGCCGCGCTCGTACTCTCGCGCCACCCGCACGGACAGCGCCAGCAGCAGCACCAAGACGACGATGACGGCGGCGATGGCGATGATGGCGACGTTCATCGAGCTCCTTTCCGGCTGGCCCAGCGGCTAGTGCCCCGCCAGGCACTCCCGCATCCTATGAGGACGCGGCCAGCACTGCGGGCTCTTCCGCCCGAGCGACCTCGAGCACGAGATCTTCCCCGACGCTGGAGACGCGCACGTGCTCCCCCGGTGCGAGCGGCTCGCCTTCGGTGTGCGCCTTCCAGATCTCGCCGTGGATGTTGACGAGGCCGGAAGGGGACAGCGCAGTGCGAACGACCCCGATCTCGCCGATCATCTCCTCGCGGCCGGTCTTGGTGGGAGCCCGCCGGGCGCGGATGACCTTGGTGGCCACGATCGCGGTGACGAGGGCCAGGGTTCCCCCGACGGCCAACGCGACCCAGATCGACACCTGATAGCCCTCGCCGGCAGGGTCGAAGAGCATAAGCGCTCCCACGACGAAGCTAACGGCCCCGGCGAGCGCGAGGGCGCCGTGGCTCGGCACGAGGGCCTCGGCGGTGAAGAACCCGACTGCGAGAAGCATGAGCAGGAGCCCAGCCCAGCTGATCGGCAGCACCTGAAGACCGAAGAGGCCGACGATCAGCGAGATGACGCCGACCGTGCCCGGAAGGATGAGCCCCGGGTTGAGAATCTCGATCGTGATCCCGAGCACGCCGATCGACATGAGGAGGACGATCAGGTTCGGGTCGACGAGCAGGTCGAGGATCCGCTTCCAGAGCGACATCTCGACCGTGTCGACGGTCGCACCCGCCGTATCGAGCACGAAGCCCTTCGGCTCGGTGCGCAGGCCGTCGATCTCCTCGAGCAGAGTCGGCAGGTCGGGGGCGACGACGTCGACGACGTTTTGCTCGAGTGCCTCCTGCGCGCCCAGGTTGGAGGCCGAGCGCACGGCGGCCTCGGCCCAATCGCCGTTTCGCCCGTGCGTCTCGGCAAGCTCTCGCGCGTAGGCGGCGGCGTCGTTGATCACCTTGCGCCGGAGGTCGTCCGGGATCTCGCCTCCGCCGACCGCCACGGGCGTGGAGGAGCCGATGTTCGTCGCCGGCGCCATCGCGGCGACGTCTGCGGCCAGCGTGATGAAGGCGCCCGCCGAAGCTGCCCGCGAGCCCGGCGGGTAGACGTAGACGACGACCGGGACCTCTGCTTCGAGCTCCTTCTTGATGATCTCGCGCATCGCCGAGTCGAGGCCGCCCGGCGTGTCCAGCTCGATCACGACGGCGTTGTAGCCTTCCCGCTCGCCCCGCTCGATCGCGTCGACGAGGTAGTCCTCGGTCACCGGGTTGATGTCGTTCTCGAGCACGACTGCGAGAACGCGCGGCGCCGTTTCCTGGGCGGCTGCGCCTCCAGTCAGCGCGACGACCGACGCCAGGAAGGCCAGGGCCCAGAAAAATCCCCGCAAGCGCGGCACTTCAGTGTAAAGATTCTATCAGGGAGGTGCCGCCGGCCTTGAGGACGAAGGAGTCCTCTGCTTCGGTACCGAAGGAGCCGCCGCCCCAGTGCCCCTCCAGGCAATAGACCTGCTTCTGCTCCGCGATCAGCTTGGTGCTCGCGACGCAGAAGCTAGCCAGGATTACCCGAAGAGGCACTAGATGAGCTTCTGCCGCCCGCTCATGCTCGTGGTCGCGCTCGTAGCGCTCACCCCGAGCACGGCCGCCGCCCAGGAGGTGCGCGTTGCCGTGCGCGATGTGCCGCTCGTCGCTGCCCGCACGTCCGTGCCCCGATCGGCGCCGCTGACCTTCACGATGGTCGGAATCCACTGGCGAGGCACCGGCAACGTGTGGTTCAGGACCGCGAAGCAACCAGGCCGCTTCGGGCCGTGGCGGCCGGCTCAGCCCGAGGCCGAGGACAGGCCGGACGCGGGGAGCGAAGAGCTCTCTGCGCGCGCCGGCTGGCGGATCGGGAACCCGTGGTGGACCGGAACCGCTCATTGGATCGAGTACCGGGTGTCCGGGGAGGTGGACCGGCTTCGGACGTACTTCGTCGACAGCCCGGTGACCTCAGCCGACCGGGCGCGCGCGACCTCGTCGCGGACGGCGGCGTCCACGCTGACGTCGAGCGCGGGGCCGGTCCGGCGGCCGGCGATCGTGCGCCGGTCCGGCTGGAACGCTGACGAGACGATCGTTCGTGGGCCGCCGTCGATCGCCTCCCGCCTCCGCTTCTCGGTGGTCCACCACACGGCCGGCTCGAACAGCTACTCGGCCGCCCAGTCGGCCGCGATCGTGCGCGGGATTCAGCGCTATCACGTACGCGGAAACGGCTGGGACGACATCGGCTACAACTTCCTCGTCGACAAGTACGGGCGCGTCTTCGAAGGCCGCGGCGGCGGCATCACGAAGAACGTGATCGGGGCGCACGCCGGCGGCTTCAACACCGGGAGCGTGGGAATTGCCGTCATCGGCAACTACGGCCCCGCGAGCATCTCCTCCGCCGCCAGGTCTGCGCTGCAGAAGCTTCTCGCCTGGCGCCTGGACGTCGGGCACGTGAATCCGCGCGGGCACTGGACCGCCATCTCCGGAGGCAGCTCACGCTGGCCCGTCGGGAGATCGGTCCGGCTGCGCGCGGTCTCGGGTCACCGTGACACCAGCTACACAAGCTGTCCCGGTGGCAGGATCTACGCCCGGCTCGGATCGATCTCCCGGAGGGCGAAGCGGATCGGGTTGCCCAAGCTGTGGAATCCGGAGGCCCGCGGGAGCGTCGGCGGCCACGTCCGCTTCACCGCACGGCTCTCGGGCGCCCGTCGGTGGAGGGTCGAGGTCAAGGACAGAGCCGGCACCGTGGTCGCCTCGGGTAGCGGCAACGGCCGGAACGTCGACTGGACCTGGGACGCGAGCGCCGTTCCGATCGCTTTCTACACCTACACGATCAGCGCCGGCGCCAAGGTTAGGCCCTCGACGCTGCCCGTTCCCGGGCCGCCGCCGCTCGCGGTCAAAGGCCTGAAGGCCGCGCCACGCGTCCTCACGCCAAATGGTGACTGGAGCGGCGAGCGCACGACGGTCAGGTTCAGGCTGACGCGCCGCGCCGTGCTGCGCGTGAGGGTGCTGAGCATGGCGACGGGGAACAGCGTCCGGACGCTTCTGGCGAGCTCTACACGCAGCGCCGGGCCGCGGAGCCTGAGGTGGGACGGACGAACGGGCGGTAGTGGCGCCGTCGTTCCGAACGGCAGGTACCGGATCCAGGTGACCGCGGACGACGGGCCCGAGCACGTCTCGCGCTCGACCAGGGTCGTCGTCGACAGGACCCTCGGCGACGTCTCAGTCTCGCCCAGGGTGATCTCTCCGAACGGCGACGGTGCCTTCGACCGGCTCGAGATCGGCTACGCGCTGACCCGGGCGGCCACGGTTCGGGTCGAGATCAGGCGCGGTGGCGACGTCGTCCGCACGCTCCGCAGCCGGTCACAGACGGCAGGGGAGTATGTCGTCGGCTGGAACGGCCTTCGCGGCGGCGGCGCGCGCCTGGCCGACGGAAAGGTCACTGCGGTCGTGAAGGCCAGGACCTCGCTGGGAAGGCGTAGCCTCTCCCGGCCGGCCCGCGTCGACACGAAGGGCCCAGTCGTGCGTGTGCTCTCGCTCCGACGGATCGACGGCGTCACCCGGCTTCGCTTCACGCTCAGCGAGAGGGCGCGGGTTCAGATCTGGTTCGGTCGGCGGGACTGGCGAGGAGCTCGAAGCATCCTGGTGACACGCTCCGCCGGAGTGGTCTTCATCCACCGGCGGATGCCCGGAGGCATCGTGAGGCTCGTTGCCACGGACCGCGTCGAGAACCGCGGGCGGCCGGTCGTCTACCGTCGTTAAACGCGCATCTAGCGTGCGAAGAGACCTCGCCGCTCCAACTTCGGCGTCGCGTGCGGGTCCAGGTCGATACCGGGGGTCCGACCCCCGCCGGACGTCGGGGGCACTTCCAGCCGTACTAGGAGTGTCGAGACGCTTGGGAGAGGGAGGCTCCGGTGAAGTGGGAAGGGGAGAATCGCGCAGGCAGGCGCGGTGTCCGCATGGTCCTGGCCGCGCTCATGGCCGCCGGCGTTTTTGCCGTCGCACCCGCACCCGCGGCGGCGCAGACCTGTGTCAAGCCGCCCACGCTTCCGGTCAGTCAGCTTCGGGAGGGATCCTCCCGGATGGGATCGGGCCGGGAATCGATTTCATACTCGTCAAGACCTCCGGCCCTGTGATCGAGGCGACCGGCGGGATCGCGTTCGGGATGTCGGGCTCCCCGGTCTACGTGCGGGACCGGCTCGTCGGCGCGATCTCGCACGGCTTCTTCGCCGCGGACCAGACGATCGGCGGGATGACCCCGATCGAGCCCATGCTGGACGTGCTGAGCTATCCGTCCCTCCTCGCTGCGAGCGCTGAGACGCTTGCCCGACGTTCTTCGGTCAAGCTCACCGCCGATCTCGAGCGAGCCGCCGCAGAGGCAGCGGGCGTCTCACGCGCGGAGTTCCCCTCCACTGCCAAGCAGCTGCTCGTTCCCGTCGCCGTGTCGGGGCTGAACCGTCGTGGCATGGACAGGCTGAGGGAGTTCGTGGAGCGCTCGAGCCTGCCGTTCGTTCCCTATCGAGCCGGACGCGCGCACGCCGTCGTGGACCCAGCCGCGGAACCGCTCGGCGCAGGTGCCGCGGTGGCAGCGGCCGCGAGCTACGGCGACCTGACATTCGTCGGCGTCGGCACTCTGACGACCACGGCTCTGTGCGGCACAGAGCTGCGCTCACTGGCGTTCGGCCACCCCTTCTTCTTCGACGGCGCCACCGCGCTCGGCTGGAGCGCCGCCGACGTCGTTACGGTCGTCCGCGACCCGAGCAGCCTGATCGGGCCGTTCAAGATCGCCAACGTCGCAGAGCTCCGCGGGACAGTCGATCAGGAACGCTGGGCGGCGATTCGCGCCGTCGAGGACTGCGCCCACCGCTTTCGCCTGTGAGCTCGGTCGTCTTCACTCCCGACCTCGCGAGGTCCCGAGCCGGTACGACCGAGGTGGCGCGCCAGGACTTCATGCCGTTCCTGTCGGGCCTTCCATCTGCTGCTGAACCAGGACGCCGTCTTCGATCGGATCGGCGACGGGAGCTCGGAACTCTCCTGGACGATCCGCGGCACCCGGGAGTCGGGTGAGGCGTTCGAGCTCCTGCGGCGCAACATGTACTACTCGCCCTGGGACATCTCGTTCGAGAGCATCTTCGAGCTCTGGTTCCAGTTGGAGCGGATCCAGCAGAATCGGTTCGAGGACGTTCGTCTCACCGAGGTCGTGCTCGACTCCGAGATCACCCAAAGGAACCTGACGGCGACGATCACGCGGGTACTGTCGGGGAGCTCGCTCCAGCCGATGCTCCGGAAGCGCACCAACCTGCGCGCCCGCGCAGGAAGCACGATCAGACTGCGCGTCTTCCTCCAGCCGGCCGGGGTCGCCGCCGAGCGCCCGGTCGATCTCACGCTCGCCGTCCCGCGCCGCACGGGCCAAGGGCGGCTCGAGATCCGCGGCGGGAACGGGGACGAGGGTCCCGGCAACCCAGACTCCCTTGATGAGCTGCTCGCCAACCTTGCGGGCGCGGAGCACAACTTCGACCTCACCGCCGAGCTGAACGTGCGCCGGGCGACGCGGAAGGCAGTAGCCGCGCAACCGGACGTTATCCGCGGACGCCGGTCGATTTCGGTCTTCGTCGTTCGTTAGAGGGCTCGCCAGACCCTCCTAGCGCTCGAAGAGCACCTCGCCGCTCTCGACAAGCCGGCGCTCGCCGTCGATCTCGACCTCGAGCCGCCCGCGCCGGTCGACGGCGATGCCGAGCCCCGGCTCTCCGTCCACGTAGACTCTTCGACCGCGCAGGAAGTCTCGCGCGCCGAGCCCCCCGTAGAGCGCGTCGAGGCCACCGTCGCGCCACTGGTCGTACGCGCGCTCCAGCCGGAGGAGGAGGTCGACGAGGATGGGAGCCCGCTCGCGCCGCACTCCGTCGACGGTCAGGAGCGACCCTGCGGCGATCTTCGCATCCGCGGGAAGCTCGTCGCGCGACTGGCCGACATTGAGGCCGACTCCGAGGACGACGATGTCCGCGGCCGCCTCGGCGAGGACGCCGGCGACCTTGCGGCGGTTGATCAGCACGTCGTTCGGCCACTTGATCTGCGCCGCCAGGGCGGTCGCGGCCTCGACCGTCTCGGCCACGGCCACGCCGCCGACCAGAGAAAGCTCGGCGACCGCCCGCTCCGGCGGCGGACGAAGGAGCACCGAGCACAGGATCGCCGTGCCGGCAGGCGCGATCCAGCTGTGCCCGAGCCGCCCGCGGCCGGCGGTCTGCTCGTCGCAGACGGCCACCGCGCCCTCGCCGAGGACGGGATCGAGGAGACGCTGCGACGACTCGCATCGCCCCCGATAGAGATAGGGACGCCCAAACCGGCCCTGGAGCAGTGGTTCGACCCTCTCCGGGGTGAGCGCGTCGGCCATGCGCCAAACTAGACTAAACGCTGCCGTGCAACCAGCCGCAGCGCCCGTCCGTCCTACCGAGCAACAGCCGCCGCCCTGGCGGTCTCTCGCGTACGGGAAGCTCAGCGACGTGGATCTGATCAGCAAGGCACGTGCCGGTGACGGGCGGGCGCTCGACGTTCTCGTCGAACGGCATGCGCCGCGCGTGAACCGGCTTGCGACACAGCTGATGGGCGACCTCGAAGAGGCTCGGGACGCCGCGCAGGACTCGCTCGTCAAGCTGTGCACGCGCCTGCGTCAGTTCCGCGGGGAGTCCCAGTTCGCGACCTGGCTCCACCGCCTGGTCGTGAACACCTGCCGGGACCGCCTCGCGCGCCAGCGGATCCGCCAGACGGAGCAGCTCTCCCTCGAGGACGAGCCCGCGGGCGAAGAGAGCGATCCCTCGTACGCCGCCCTGCTCGCCGACAAGCGTCGCGAGCTGGCCGCCGCCCTCTCGCGTCTCACCCCGAGCCAGCGGCTCGTGGTCGTCCTCCGCGACGTGTTCGGGATGACGTACGAGGAGATCTCGCGGGCGGCGAGCATGCCCGTCGGGACGGCGAAGTGCTACGTGCACCGGGCGCGGGCTCGCCTGCGCGTGCGGCTGGAAGAAGCGGCGGCCGGATGAGTCGGCCCGCGTGAGCTTCACTCCCCCCTTCGGCCGGAGGGAGATCGAGCAGATCCTCCCTCACCGCGACCCCTTCCTGCTGCTCGACGAGGTGGTCGAGCTCGAGCCGGGCATGCGCGTCGTCGCCAAGAAGCTCGTGCGCGCCGACGAGTGGTACCTGAGCGGCCACTTTCCCGGCCGGCCGATCATGCCCGGCGTTCTCATGGTCGAGGCGATGGCGCAGGCGGGTGCCGTGGCGGCGCTCTCCGCGGAGGAGAATCGCGGCAAGCTCGCGCTCTTCGCCGGGATCGACGACGTCCGTTTCAAGCGGCTCGTCGTCCCCGGTGACGAGCTCGAGCTGACGTGCGAGCTCGAGCGCGTCCGGGGCCCCGTCGGCCGCGGCAAGGCGACCGCCTCCGTCGAGGGCCGCCTGGCCGTTCGCGGAACCCTGATGTTCGCCGTGACGGAGGAAGCATGATCGCGAGCGTTGCCGGAAACCGGATGGCGGTCGGCCTCACCGGAGTCGGCGCCTACACGCCCGAGCGCGTGCTCACGAACGCGGACCTCGAGGCGATGGTCGACACGTCCGACGACTGGATCGTGACGCGAACCGGGATCAAGGAGCGGCGGATCGCGGCGCCCGAGGAGGCGGCGAGCGACCTGGCTCTGCCCGCGGCACGGCAGGCGCTCGAGCAGGCCGGAGCGGCACCCGAAGAGCTCGACCTGGTGATCGTCGCGACGGCCACGCCCGACATGCTCTTTCCGGCAACGGCGGCGATCGTCGCGGACGCCCTCGGCGCCGAGCAAGCCGCCGCGTACGACCTGCTGGCCGGGTGCACGGGCTTCGTCTACGCACTCTCGCAGGCGTACGGCCAGGTGGCGACGGGTCTTTCCCAGAAAGCCCTGGTCGTCGGGACCGAGGTTCTCTCGAAGATCACGAACTGGCGGGACCGCTCCACGTGCATCCTCTTCGGCGACGGAGCCGGGGCGGCCGTCGTCCAGCCGATCGGCGACGGTGGCATCGCCGGCTTCGAGCTGGGGGCGGACGGCTCGGGCGGGCCCGACCTCTGCGTTCCCGCCGGAGGCTCACGCCGGCCGATCTCGCCGGACGCGCTCGAGGAAGAGCTCCAGTTCATCAAGATGAACGGCGCGGAGGTCTTCCGGTTCGCGACCCGGATCATGGTCACGTCGGCAGAGGAGCTCCTGAGCGTCTGCGGCGCCACCGTCGACGACGTCGACCTGTACGTTCCCCACCAAGCGAACAAGCGGATCGTCGATCACGCGGTGAAGAACCTCGGGATCGACCCGCAGAAGGTGCTGATGAACATCGACCGGTACGGGAACACGTCGTCCGCCTCCATACCGATCTGTCTTCGGGAGGCTCAGGCCGAGGGGCGGCTCGAGGAGGGGACACGGGTGCTCATGAGCGCGGTCGGCGCCGGGCTGACTTGGGGCTCGGTCTATCTGACGTGGACGACCAGTGGCGTCGAGTAGGAGAGAGGAGCCATGAAGATCGCATTCTGCTTCCCGGGCCAGGGCTCGCAGGACGCGGGCATGGGGCAAGCGTTCGCGGAGGAGTTTCCCGCAGCTCGAGCCGCCTACGACGAGGCGTCGGAAGCGGTTGGCTTCGACGTGGCGAAGCTCTGCTTCGAAGGCTCGCTCGAGGAGCTGACACGCACCGAGCTGCAGCAGCCGGCGCTGGTCGCCACCTCGATCGCGTGTCTACGGGCGGTCGGCACCCTCGGGATCCAACCCGATTACGTGATCGGCCATTCGGTCGGCGAGTACTCGGCGCTGGCGGCGGCCGGAGCGATCGGCGCCGGCGACGCCGTCGCGCTCGTGCGCGAGCGCGGGGAGGCGATGGCAGAAGCGGCGAGGGAGACTCCCGGGGCGATGGCGGCTGTGCTCGGGCTGGACGATGCCGTCGTGGAGGAGCTGTGCCTTTCCATCGACGGAGTCTGGCCCGCAAACTACAACTGCCCCGGCCAGGTGGTGGTCTCGGGCGAGAACTCCGCGGTCGACCGCCTGATCGAGGAGGCGGCGTCCCGCGGCGCTCGCAAGACGGTGAAGCTCCGCGTGAGCGGAGCCTTCCACAGCCCCCTCGTAGCCCGTGCGGCCGAGCGCTTGAAGCCCGCCTTGGCCAAGGCGACCTGGCAGAACCCGTCGCCGCCCTTCATGTCGACCGTGACCGCGAAGCTGGAGGACGCCCAGCGCATGGCCGTCCTGCTCGTCGAGCAGCTGACCGCGCCGGTCCGTTTCACGCAGGCTGTCCGCGGGCTGGTCAAGGACGGAGTCGGCATGTTCGTCGAGATCGGACCGGGTCAGGTCCTGAGCGGGCTTCTGCGGCGGTGCGACCGCTCCCTGCGGACGATCTCGGTGAGCGACCCCGAGACGCTCCGCAAGCTCAGCGAGCGTCTCTCGGCCGCATGAGCGAGTTCGCCTCACTCGACGGCAAGGTCGCTCTCGTCACCGGGGGCTCCCGCGGGATCGGCGCCGCGATCTCGCGTGAGCTCGCGCGCGGAGGCGCCCGCGTGGCGGTCAACTTCCGCTCGGGCCGCGAGGCGGCCGAGGAGATCGCCGAGGAGGTCGACGGGGTCGCACTGGGCGCGAACGTCGGCGATCCGGCAGAGGCGCAGGAGCTGATCGACCGCGTCGAGGCCGAGCTCGGTGATCTCGACATCCTCGTGAACAACGCCGGCGTGACGCGCGACACGCTGATCGCCCGCATGAGCGACGAGGACTGGGAAGACGTGATCGACACCAACCTGCGAGGCGCCTTCAACACGTGCCGCGCCGTCTCCCGCAAGATGCTCCGCCGCCGCAGGGGCGCGATCGTGAACCTCTCGAGCGTCGTCGGCGTGCACGGGAACCCCGGACAGGCGAACTACGCCGCCTCGAAGGCGGGGATCATCGGGCTGACGAAGGCGCTGGCCCGCGAGCTCGGCGTCCGCGGCGTGCGGGTGAACGCGATCGCCCCCGGGTACATCACGACCGAGCTGACCGACGTGCTGACCGAGGAGCAAAGAGGCCTGATCCTGAGCAACACCCCCCTCGGCCGGCTGGGGTCGCCGGAGGACGTCGCCGCGGCGGTACGCTTTCTCTGCTCTGACGAGGCCGCGTTCGTCACGGGCGACGTGCTACTCGTAGACGGCGGCTTAGGGACGTAGTAAGGAGCTAGGCGATGGCTTCTGAGAACGGACGCAGGCGGGTGGTGGTGACGGGCATGGGTGCGGTGACGCCGCTCGGGAACGACGTGGAGACCTTCTGGGAGAACCTCGTCGCGGGGAAGAGCGGGGCGGCGCCCATCGAGTCGTTCGACCCTTCGGAATTCCCCGTCCACTTCGCGTGCGAGCTGAAGGACTTCGACCCGACCGAGTGGATCGAGCGCCGCAAGGCACGCCGCATGGACCGCTTCGCGCAGATGATCATCGCGGCCGCGCGGATGGCGGAGGAGGACTCGGGGATCGAGATCGCAGCCGAGTCAGAACGGATCGGCGTCTCCGTCGCGACCGGGATCGGCGGCCTCCAGAGCTTCCAGGACTGCTATGACCAGCTGCTCGACCGTGGCCCCGACCGGGTCAACCCCCTCTCGATCCCGGCAATCATCCCCAACATGGGCGCCGCCTGGGTCTCCATGGAGCTAGGCACGCAAGGGCCGCTGACGTCCGAGTGCACCGCCTGCGCCGCTTCCAACATGGCCATCGGCGACGCGCTCGACGCAATTCGCCTCGGCCGGGCGGATGTCATGCTCGCCGGAGGAACTGAGGCGGGAATCACCAAGATCGGCATCGGCGGGTTTGCGGCCATGCGGGCGCTGTCGCGCCGCAACGACGATCCCGCGAAGGCGAGCAGGCCGTTCGACGCCGAGCGCGACGGCTTCGTCATGGGCGAAGCGGGCGCGATCGTCGTCCTCGAGGAGCTCGAGCATGCGAAGAGGCGCGACGCAAAGATCTACGCTGAGCTGGCGGGCTACGGGCTCTCCTCGGACGCACAGCACATCACCGAGCCCGATCCGACCGGCCGGCATCCGGCGCGGGCGATGACCATGGCCATGGCGGACGCGGGCGTCAGCGGCGACGCCATCGCCTACATCAACGCCCACGGCACCTCGACCCCGCTCGGGGACTCGGCCGAGACGCGTGTGATCAAGGTCGCGCTCGGAGAGGAGAAGGCGCGGCAGACGCCGATCTCGTCCACCAAGGGCGCGACCGGCCATTGCCTCGGTGGGTCCGGCGCGATCGAGGCGATCATCTCGACGCTCGCCGTCCAGCGAGACGTCGTGCCGCCGACGATCAACTACGAGGTGCCCGATCCTGAGTGCGACCTCGACTACATCCCGAACGAGGCGCGCGAGTGGAAGACGAACGTCGCTCTCTCCAACAACTTCGGGTTCGGCGGCCACAATGCCAGCCTCGTCGTCAAGAAGTTCGCCGATTAGCCGCTGGGCGACGTTCGACGTCTACGGCACGCTCGTGGACTGGAACGGCGGCATCGCGCGGGAGCTCGAGCGCCTCTGGCCGGAGGCGGACACGCAGGAGCTGCTGCGCCGCTACCACGAGATCGAGCCCAGGGTCGAGCTCGACTCAGCGCTTCCCTATCGGGAAGTGCTGAAGGAGTCTCTCGTGCTCCTGGCCGATCACGAAGGCCTCGAGCTGCCCGACGACGAGCACTACGCGCTGGCGGAGTCCCTGCCCTCTTGGCCAGTCTTTCCCGAGGTTCCAGGCGCCCTGGCGGAGCTGCGGGAGCGCGGCTGGCGGCTCGTACCGCTGTCGAATAGCGACGCGGATTTCCTCGCGGCGTCGATCGCGGCGATCGGCGTCCCGTTCGACGGGTCGATCGTGGCCGGCGAGATCGGCTCCTACAAGCCGGCCCGCGGCCACTGGCAGGTCTTCGCGGAGCGATTCGAGCCGGAGCCCGGACGGCACGTGCACGTGGCCGCGAGCCTCTTCCACGACATCGCCCCCGCCCAGGAGCTCGGGCTTCCGGCGGTCTGGATCAATCGACTCGGGGAGGCGAGCGACCTCCCGCGCGAGGCCGAGCTGACCGACCTCTCAGACCTCCCGGACACGCTCGACCGGATCGTTCCCGGGTAGCCTGCAGGACGATGTCGCGCCTTCGGGCCAAGTGCCCCGACTGCAGGACGCTGACCGCCGTCGCTCTCGAAAGCGGCGAGTACGAATGCCACTCCTGCGGCCGGACGTTTCCGGCGGGCCTTGTCCGGGTGCCCTGCGCGTGGGGGACGGGCGGCGAGGCGATGGCGGAGGCTGCCTACCTCGAGCTTCCGTACCCCGAGACGGCTGTGGTCGCCGAGTCCTCCCTCACGGAGCAGAACCTGGCGCTTGCCGCCGCGTTGCCGGAGCGGCCGGTCGTGCTCGGCGGGTGCTGCTGCTCGCACGTCGGCGCGGTCGAAGGCCTGGCGACGCGGTACGACCGGCTTGCGGTCGTCTGGCTCGACGCCCACGGCGACCTGAACACGCCCGAGAGCTCGCCAAGCGGGAACCAGTGGGGGATGCCCTTCCGGATGCTGCTCGACTCGGGCATGGTCCACCCGGCGGACGCGGTGCTCGTCGGCGCCCGGAACCTCGATCCGCCGGAGGTCGAGTTCATCGCTGCGAGCGGTCTCCGTACGGGGGCCGACGAGGTGAAGGACGCGCTCGAGGGTGCGGACGCGGTCTACATCGCGTTCGACGCGGACGTGCTCGACCCGGACGGCGAGGTCGTCTGCTTCATGCCCGAGCCGAACGGCCCCACCGTCGAGGAGGCCGCCGAGGTTCTCCGCCGGATCGCCGTCGAACGGCCGGTTGCGGGGATCGGGTTCACCGGCCTCGGGCCGGCTCCCGAGAACGCCGCTCCCCTGCAGCGGCTCGCAGGCGCCGCCGGTTTCTGACTCCAAGCGCGCAGGAGTCAAGCCCGTAAGATGCCGCCCATGGAGAGCCGGGTTGACGTGTCCGTCGAGGGCCGCGAGGCCGGCCGGGCGGACGACGGGAAGCGGCACCCCAACACCTGCCCGAGCTGCCACTCGCACTACCGCGACGACGAGCTCGAGCAGACGTTGCGCGTGTGCCCGCAGTGCGGCCACCACTTTCCGGTGCGGGCGCGTGAGCGGATCGCGCAGCTTGCGGACCGCGGCACGTTCGCCGAGGAGGACGCGGGCCTTCGCTCGGCGGATCCGCTGAGCTTCTTCGACCTGCGCGCGTACACCGACCGCCTGGCCGAGGCCGAGGTGGCGACCGGGCTCGGAGACGCGCTCATCGCCGGCGCAGCCGCGATCGAGCGCCGTCCGTGCGAGCTCGCCGTCATGGACTTCGCGTTCATGGGCGGCTCGATGGGAAGTACGGTGGGAGAGAAGTTCGCGCGCGCCTGCGACCGCGCCGCCGCGCGGCAGGTACCGCTCGTCTGCGTCACGGCCTCCGGCGGCGCGCGCATGCAGGAGGGGATTCTCTCGCTCATGCAGCTCCCGAAGACAGTGTGCGCGGTCGAGGACCTGCGCGAGGCTCAGTGCGCGTTTCTCTCGGTGATGACGCATCCCACGACCGCCGGCGTCCTCGCGAGCTTCGCCAGTCTCGGCGACGTGATCATCGCGGAGCCGGGTTCCCTGCTTGCCTTCACGGGGCCACGGGTCGTCCAGCAGACGACCCGTGAGAAGCTTCCCGAGGACTTCGGCCTGGCGGAGTCCAATGCCCGCTTCGGGCACGTCGATGCGATCGTTCCGCGGGCCGAGCTCCGTCCGTTCGTCGGGCGACTCCTGGCCATGTTCGTTCGAGCGCGGTGAGGTCGTGACCGAGACTCCTTCGAGCCAGGTCGAGCAGCTGAAGCTGAAGGAGCGGCTCGCGAAGCTCCGCGACCTTCCGTTGCTGCGCGGAGTCGGCGTTTCCGGCGAGATGTCCAGGCTGAAGCGCCAGCTCGATCGCATCTCCTCCGAGCCGACGGAGGACGAGGTCTGGCACGCCGTCGAGCTGGCCCGTCATCAGGATCGTCCGTACACGCTGGACTACGTCGAGCGGATCTGCGACGACTTCGTCGAGCTCCACGGCGACCGTTTGATCGCCGATGACCCGGCGATCGTCGCCGGCCTCGCGCGCTTTGACGGACGCACGCTCGTGCTCGTGGGCCACCAGAAGGGAAGGGACATCCGCGAGCGCACGCATCGAAACTTCGGAATGACCTACCCGGAGGGCTACCGGAAGGCGATGCGGGCGATGGAGCTCGCCGACCGCCATCGCTTCCCGGTCGTCACGCTCGTCGACACGCCCGGTGCCTATCCCGGGGTGACGGCGGAGCAGCACGGCCAGGGAGGGTGGATCGCGCGCTGCCAACTCGCGATGGCTCGGCTAGACGTCCCCAGCGTCACGTGCGTGATCGGGGAGGGTGGCTCGGGGGGCGCCGTCGCCATCGCCGTCGCCGACCGCGTGCTCATGCAGGAGAACGCCATCTACTCGGTCATCTCCCCCGAGGGCTGCGCGGCGATCCTCTGGCGGGACGCCGGCGAGGCCAAGAAAGCGGCCGCGGCGTTCAAGCCGGACGCGCGCCACTGCCTCGAGCTCGGAATCATCGACGGGATCGTCCCTGAGCCGCCCGGCGGCGCGCACGCGGACCACGACGGGGCTGCTGTCCTCCTCGCCCAGTCACTCGAGGCCGCGCTCACCGAGGTCGACCCGCTCGATCCGGTCGAGCGAAGACGCCGGCGCCGAAGCAGGTTTCGTGGTATGGGCGTCTACCTCGAGTAGAGGTCGAGACCTCGGCAATCCACAGCGTCCACAGGGTTATCCCCGCCCTGTGGCTGCCGGGTGGAGCTCTCAGGAAGAGGGAGAGGGGCCGACGCAAGCCGGCCCCTCGTCGGCTTGCCGACCCCCCCGGGTCGGCAATCGTCCTCGAGGTCATACCCCCGGCTCGCGCCGTCTCAAACCTCGGCATGCTACGAGGATGGCCCGGCTTCGAGAATACGAGCGCAAGCGGACCAAGGGAGCGACCCCGGAGCCGTTCGGCGGACGCGGGCAGCGAGGCGAGCCGACCTTCGTCGTCCAGCGCCACGACGCTCGCAGGCTCCACTACGACTTCCGCCTCGAGCGCGGCGGAGCGCTTGCGAGCTGGGCGGTCCCGAAGGGAATCCCGCTCGAGCCCGGTCAGCGGCATCTCGCCGTCCACGTCGAGGACCACCCGCTCGACTACGCGACGTTCGAGGGCGAAATCCCCGCGGGTCAGTACGGTGCGGGCACGGTCGAGATCTGGGACCGGGGGACCTTCGAGCTCGTCGAGGAGAAGCGCGACGGCGGCATGACGGTGCGGCTTGCGGGCGAGCGGCTGCGCGGCCTGTGGGCGCTCGTCCCCGCCAAGCTCGACGGGGACGAGAAGAACTGGCTCCTCGTCAGGAAACGGGACGAGACAACGGCCAGAGCGAGCCCGCGCAGGGAGTACTCGCCGATGCTCGCCACGCTCGCGAACGCCGTGCCCGGCGGCCCCGGCTGGGTCTACGAGGTCAAGTGGGACGGCTATCGCGCGCTGGCGACGGTGACCGGCGGCGAGGCGGCGCTGACAAGCCGCCGTGGAAACGACCTGAGCGAGCGCTTCGCCGTCGTGGCGCGTGCGTTGGAGCGGGGCGTGCGTACTCCGGACTGCGTCCTCGATGGAGAGGTCTGTGCGCTCGACGAGCAGGGACGGTCGAGCTTCAGCGTCATGCAGCAGGGCTCGGGGCCGCTCGTCTACTACACCTTCGACGTGCTCGAGGTGGACGGCGAGCCGGTGATCGACCTGCCGCTGACGGAGCGACGGCGTCGGCTGGCGGCTCTGCTCGACCGCCGAGGGGACACCGTTCGTCTCTCGGAGGTCTTCGACGACGGCGACGCGCTCTTCGCCGCGGCGAAGGAGCAGGGGCTCGAGGGGGTGATCGCCAAGAAGGCGGACTCGCGCTACCAGCCTGGCCGGCGGACCGGCGACTGGCTGAAGGTGAAGACCCACCAGGAGCAGGAGTTCATCGTCGCCGGCTACACGAAGGGTAAGGGCCGGCGGGCCGGCCGCCTCGGCTCACTCGTCCTCGCCGTCAGGCGAGGCGGCAAGCTCACCTACGCCGGCAACGTCGGCACCGGCTTCAGCGAGGAGGAGATCGACAGGCTCGTGAAGCGTCTGCGGCCGCTCGAGCGCTCCTCGGCTCCCTTTCGCGAGGTTCCGGCGATGCCGAAGGTGCGTAAGGACGACGTCGTGTGGGTCGAGCCCGAGCTCGTCGCGGAGGTGGAGTTCGCCGAGTGGACGCACGACAATCGCCTGCGTGCTCCCGTCTACAAGGGCCTTCGCGAGGACAAGGACCCGGCCGAGGTGAAGCGCGAGGAAGCGCTTGGCACGGAGATTCGCCGCGGGAAGCGCGTCCTCAAGCTCTCCAACCTCGACAAGCCCTTCTGGCCCGAGGAGGGGATCACGAAGGGCGACCTGGTCGCGTTCTACCGCGAGGTCGCGCCGGTCGTCGTACCGCATCTCCGCAATCGGCCGTTCACGATGAAGCGCTATCCCGACGGCTGGGAGGGCAAGCACTTCTTCCAGAAGGACGCGCCCTCGCACATGCCCGAATGGATCCCCCGTTTCGAGTACCGCTCGACCTCGCGCGCGACGCGGGAGAAGCGGACGCTCCGCTACCCGCTCGTCAACGACGAGCTCGCGCTCCTCTGGATGGCGAACATGGGCTGCATCGACATGAACACCTGGTACTCGCGGGTCGACAAGCCGTCCCGCCCCGACTGGGTGCTCTTCGACCTCGACCCGTCCCCGGATGTGGGCTTCCCGGAGGTCGTCCGGGTTGCGCTCCTCATCAAGGAGGTGCTCGACGCGCTCGGGCTCGTGGGCTTCCCGAAGACGAGCGGCGCCGACGGCTTCCACGTTCTGGTGCCGATCGCGCGGCGGCACACCTACGATCACACCAGGGAGTTCGCCGAGATCGTCGCGGGGACCCTGGCGCGTCTCCACCGCGGGCTCGTGACCACCGAATGGGCAAGGGCGAAGCGGCGCGGCGTCCTCGTCGACGCGAACCAGAATGGCGAAGGAAAGACGATCGCGTCGGCCTACTCGGTGCGCCCGCGGGCGGGGGCATCCGTCTCCACTCCGCTTCGGTGGGAGGAAGTCACCGAGGACCTCGACCCCGGCGCCTTCACGATGGAGGTCGTGCTCGGCCGCATCCAACGCGACGGCGACCTCTTCGAGGGCGTTTTGACGACGCCTCAGGGGCTCGGGAAAGCGCTGGACGCGCTCAGGTGAGGGCGACCCGAGCGGGCGTCCGCAGGAAGCTCCAGGTCCTGCCGATCTCCTCGAAGCCAAGGCGGGCGTACAGCTCCTTCGGCCAGTCGCCGGCGTCGGCCCCGAGGAAGACGAGGTCGTGGCCGGCGGCCTGCGCCTCGTCGGCCGCGCGCAGCACGACGGCGCTCGCGTACCCCAGGCTTCGGTGCGTCGGCAGCGTGACGACGGCCTCCACCTGGGCGATTCGACCGTCCGAGTAGAGGTCGGCGGCGGCGACGGGCGCGCCCTCTGCTCTGACGGTGAAATACCGTGCGCTTCCGGCCGCCTCCCACAGGCGGTTCGCGTCCATGATCTCGGCGACGACGTCCTCGTCGGTGCCCCAGGGCTCCCCGCGGCTGATCTCCTCGCGCAGCGGTAGAACGTCCTCGCGGGCAACTTCCTCCACGCTGGACGTGTTGGCGGAACGGACGCCGCCGCCGCGGTAGGCCATCACCACCTCCTGCTCGACCCGCCAGCCGATCCGGCCGAAGAATCGTTCGAGCCGGGCGCCGACCGCTTCGTCGGGCACGTAGCAGCGACGGTGCGCCTGCCCCGCATCCGTGTGGAGGAGCTCCGCCTCGGCCGCGAGCTCTCCCGGGTCGACGTCCTTTGCCTCGACGACGAGCTCGTTCAGGTACCAGACTCGTGGGTGGCTGTCGTTGAAGTACGCGCGTCCGAAGCGGAACGGGACGATCCGCTCGGCGCAGCGGGCGCGCAGCCTCTCCTCGAAGGCGAGAGCCCGGTCGAGCTCCGTGGGCACGAGGAGAGCGTAGTTACCGCCCGCTCGCACCGCTCACGCTTTCTTGACTCGAGGTCACGCGGTCGTTGACACGCTGCTTGACCGAGTGAGAGGATGCCCGGCCAGAGGGGACACCCCTAGGCAGGAGGGGAGCAGGCATGCCCATGAGCGTGCTTCGTGCGGCGGCGCTCAGAAAGGAGGTCGACCAGGTCGAGCCGGTTCGCTCGTAGGCAAACGACTTGCAGGGAAAAACGACCGAAGCCCAGGCTTGGGGACGGGAGGGGGAAAATGTCTACGAAGTCTTTCTGGGCGGTCCTCGCCTTGGTGCTGGCGGCAGTGCTCGTGCTCGTTCCGAGCTCGCTGTCGGCGACCGACTCGGAGGCCGCGTCGGGAGTCGCCGCAGACGACGCGCTCCAGGTGGCGCTCGACTACGTCGATGCGCACCCGGGGAAGCTCGGCGTCACCCGCGCCGACGTGACCGAGTTGGCTGAGACGAGTCAGTACACGAGCCGCCACAACGGCATCACGCACGTCAACCTCAACCAACGCTTCCGGGGACTCGAGGTCTTCGGCGCCCACGCGACCGTCAACGTCGCCGCCGACGGCGAGGTGATCTTCGCCGCAGGCGCGTTCGTACGCGACCTGCGGGCCGCGGGCGCGGCCGACGCTGACCTCTCCGCGACCGACGCGGTCGAAGCGGCCGCGGCGGCGCTCGGCCTCGCCGACCCGGAGCGCCTGCGCGTCCTGAGTCGGAGCGGGGGCGCAGCGCAGAAGACGGTGCTCTCCCGGGCGGGCATCTCCGACTCCCGCATTCCGGCCCGGCTGGGCTGGCAGCCCACCGCCGACGGCCTGCGTCTCGCCTGGCAGCTCGTCATCGACGACGCCTCCGGCGTCGAACTGTGGAACGCGACGGTCGACGCCCGGAACGGCGAGCTCCTGGCGCGGGAGAACTGGACCTCTTCGGACGACGTGGAGGGCCTGACGCAGAGCCTTGGCCGCTCCGGGGGAGCTGCGACGTTCTCGGGCGCCGCGTCGGCGCTCGGCTCTCCGAACCCGGTCGTCGACGGGTCGAGCTACCGCGTCTTCGCCCCGCCGAAGGAGAGCCCGAACGACGGGCCGCGGACGCTCGAGGTGAACCCGGCAGACGCGACCGCCTCGCCGTTCGGCTGGCACGATACCGACGGAGCGGCCGGCGCGGAGTTCACGACCGCGCGCGGGAACAACGTCCACGCGTACACCGACCGCAACAACGACAACGCACCGACGACCGGCCTGACGGCCGTCATCGTCGACGCGCCGTCCTCGGCCGCGGGCACCTACGACGCCGTGCCCGCCGCCTTTGGTCCTCGGGTGCCGCCTGCGGGCGTCGCCGGCTCGATCGTGCTGGTGAACGACGGCGTCGGCACCACCTCGGACGGCTGCGAGCCGTTCACTCTGCCGGCTGGCGCGCTCGCGCTCATCGACCGTGGCACGTGCACATTCGTGATCAAGGTCAACAATGCCCAGGCGGCCGGCGCCGTGGGGGTGGTCGTGGCCAACAACGTGGCAGGGCCCCCGATCTCGATGGGCGGAGACGACCCCGCGATCACGATCCCCTCGGTGATGATCTCGCTGGACAACGGGAACACGATCAAGGCCGGTCTCCCGGCGACCGGGAGTATCGCGATCGTCCCGGAGCCGAACCCGTCCGAGCCCGAGGGCGGGCCCGGCCTCGACTTCGACTTCCCGATCGATCTCGCGACCGAGCATCCGCACGACTACTGGGACGCCGCGGTCACGAACCTCTTCTACTGGAACAACACGATCCACGACATCCTCTACGGCTACGGCTTCGACGATCCGTCGGGGAACTTCCAGGCTTCGAACTACGGCCGGGGTGGCCTGGGCGGCGACTACGTCCGGGCGGAGGCGCAGGACGGGGGCGGCGCGAACAACGCCAACTTCTCCACGCCGACCGAGCCGACCGCGACCGGAGCAGTGCCGCGGATGCAGATGTACCTGTGGCCCATCGGCGAGCCGGTGCGCGACGGGGACTTCGACAACGGCGTGATCATCCACGAGTACGGGCACGGCGTCTCGAACCGCCTGACGGGCGGCCCGGCCGTCAACTGCCTGAGCGGGAACGAGCAGGCGGGCGAAGGGTGGAGCGACTACCTCGCCATCTCGCTCCTGCTCGACCCCGCGCTCGACGATCCCGACGACCCGCGGGGGATGGGCACCTACGTCCTCTTCGAGGACGACCGCCACGGCGACGGCATCCGGCCGCGGCCCTACACCCGCGACATGTCCACCCAGCCGTTCACGTACGACAGCATCAAGACGAACGGCTGGCTGAACGGCACCTCGCTCGCGCTGCCGCACGGTCTCGGCCATGGCTGGGCGGCAACCCTCTGGGACGCGACGTGGGACCTCATCGACAAGCACGGGTTCAACCCGAACGTCTACGGCGCCTGGAACACCGGCGGCAACAACCGCGCCATCCAGTACGTGATCGACGGCCTGAAGCTGCAGGGCTGCGGCCCGGGTCTGGTCGTCGCGCGGGCGGCGATCATCGCGGCCGCCGAGGCGCTGGACAGCGACGACGAGTGCACGCTCTGGGCGTCGTTCTCGCGGCGCGGCCTGGGCTTCAGCGCCGTGCAGGGGACGACGGCCAGGAACGACAACTCTGAGGCGTTCGACACGCACCCGGCCTGCCGGCGTGGCTTCCTGTCGCCGGTGACAGGCGCGTACGGGACGCTCAGGGAGGTGGACGCCGGCGACACTGTGCCGCTCCGCTTTACCGCCGACGGCTACAAGCAGCTGGACGTCCTGGCAAACAGCGGCTCGCCCTTCTCGCGGAAGGTCGACTGCTCGACGCTCCAGGTCCCCAGCTCGCAGCCGCCGTTCATCACGCCTCGGGAGCTCCCGATCGTCACGCAGACACCGGGCGGCTCGAAGCTGACCGTCACTGCGCAGGGAGTCTTCCTCTACCCCTGGCAGACGCTCGAGGAGTGGGCAGGCACCTGCCGCGAGGTCGTCGTCACGCGCGACGACGGCAAGCAGCACCGCGCCTTCTTCCGCTTCCTCTAACAGACCGAGACGACCGAGGCGGAGGGCGCCCCACAGCGGGCGCCCTCCGCTTCACTCCCGTGGTTCCGTCTCCCCGAGCGGCGCCGGCCTGCCGAGCATCGAGAGCTCGGCGATGTCGCGCCGGAAGAAGAGCGCGACCGTCCAGTCGGTGACGACACGGGGCTTGCGGGAGAAGAGCGGCAGCTGGAAGAGGTGGTAGGTCCGCGTCACGAACCAGCCGAGAAACCCGCGGAGGCGCAGGCCGAGCACGAGCGTTCCGCCGCGGGCGGCGCGACCCGTCACGCGGCCAGTCATATCATCGGCGCGTGCAGATCGCCGTGATCGGAAGCGGCGCGGAGTGGACCTCCCAGGCCGAGGAAGTGGGCCGGCTGCTCGCCGAGCGCGGCTGCGTCGTCGTCTGCGGCGGTCTCGGAGAGGTGATGGAGGCTGCGGCCCGTGGCGCGAAGAAGGCAGGCGGCGCGACGATCGGCGTGCTTCCCGGCGAGAGCACGCACGGCGCGAATCGCTGGATCGACTACGCGGTTGCGACGGGAACCGGGCATGCCCGCAACCTGGCCGTGGTCGCTTCCTGCGAGGCCGCGATCGCGGTCGGCGGCCGCTGGGGGACGGCCGCCGAGATCGCGTACGCGCGCCTGCTCGGCCGGCCTGTGGTCGTGCTCGGACCCCGGCCCGCCGTCGAGGGCGAGGGCGTCGAGCGCGTCGAGACGCCTGAAGAGGCCGTTCGCCTCGCGCTCAGCCTTGTGTAGCGCATGGCCGCCTGGGTCAGCCGCCGGCCAGCATCCTGCGGAGCAGGGTGAGCGCGCCCGCCTTGTCCAGGAACTCGTTGAGGTTGCCGCATTTCGGAGACTGGACACAGGAGGGGCAGCCGTCGGCGCAGGGGCAGCCCGCGAGGAGCCGCTCGGTGTCTCCCACCCAGCCCTCGAGCTCGTCGTAGCCGCGCCGCGCGATCCCCACCCCTCCGGGGTGCCCGTCGTAGACGAAGACGGTCGGGCGCCCCGTCTGGAAGTGGAGGTTCGTGGAGAGGCCGCCGATGTCCCAGCGGTCGCACATCGCCCAGAGTGGAAGGACGGCGATCATCGCGTGCTCGGCGGCGTGGAGCGATCCGAGGAGCTTCGGAAGCGGATCGAGCCCGTCGAGCTGCGCGTCGGAAGGGAGGTACCAGATCGCCTCCGTCTCGAAGGTCGTCGGCGGCAGGTCGAGGGTGACGAGCTCGAGCGTCGCCTGGTCTCGAATCGACTTGCGCTGGTAGGCGATCACCTGCTCGGTGACGCTGACGCGGCCGAAGAAGACCTTGAGCCCCAACCGCCGGTCCGCGAGCTCGACCTCCTCGATCGCGGTGGTCGTCTCCTTCTTCGGCTGGGTGTAGTAGTCGGCGGTAAAGACCTCTACCAGCGCCGCCCGCGCCGACAGGTCGAGCTCGAGCACCCGGTAGGACTCGCCCAGGTGCAGGTACACGGCGCCCTCGTGCACCGTCGAGAACGCCCGCTCGCGCTCCACCAGGCCGAGCACCGTTCCCGTGGCCACGTCGATGACGGCGATCGCCTCCGGGCTTGCCGAGCGGAGCGCCACGCGTCCGGCCGGGTAGTCGCGTCCGGCCGAGACGATGCCCGCCGGCGTCCTTCGCAGTTCGTCCGAGCCCACGAGCGCCTCGGCCCGCTCGAGCGCAGCTTCGCCGAGCGTCTCGATGTCACGGCCGTCGAGCGGCGCCTCGAAGGCCGCCGAGAGCACGTGGCCGTCCAGGATTCTCGGATTCGCATGGTCGAGGATCGCGGCCTCGACTCTCCGCTCGAGCAGCGCCTCGGGCTCCCGCATGAAGAACTGGTCGAGGGCGTCCTCGCTGGCCACGAGCACCGCCAGGCCGTGGCTTCGCCGGCCGGCCCGTCCCCACTGCTGCCGGAGGCTCGCGACCGTGCCGGGGAAGCCCACCGAGATGGCGCAGTCGAGGAGGCCGATGTCGATGCCGAGCTCGAGCGCGTCGGTGGCCGTGACGCCCAGGAGCTCCCCCTCGACGAGCCGGCGCTCGATCTCCCGCCGCTGCCCGGGCGTGTAGCCGGCCCGGTAGGGCGAGAGTCGCGCCGCGGTCTCCGGGTCGAGCCGCTCCGACGCGAAGCGGTGGATCAGTTCCGTGGCCTTGCGGCTCTTCGCAAAGCAGATCGTGCGCAGCTCGCGCGAGACGAGCTCCGCCAGGAGGCGCGCACCTTCACCGAGCGCGCTCGCGCGGAGCTGCAACGGCTCGTCCAGCACCGGCGGGTTCCAGAAGGCGACGGTGCGCGTGGCGCGCGGCGCCCCGTCGTCCTCGATCACGGCCGCCTCGAGTCCGAGCAGCGAGCGGGCGAGCTCGCCGGGGTTGGCGATCGTCGCCGAGGCGAGGAGGAACTGCGGCTCGGCTCCGTAGATCCGCGCAGCGCGCCGGAGCCGCCGCAGGACGTTGCCCACGTGGGAGCCGAAGACGCCACGGTAGACGTGCGCCTCGTCCACGACCACGTAGCGCAGGTTGGAGAGGACGTCCGCCCAGCGGTCGTGGTGCGGCAGGACGCCGACGTGGAGCATGTCCGGGTTGGTCAGGATCGCGTTCGCCCACTTGCGGATCTGCCAGCGGCGCTCGTGCTCGGTGTCGCCGTCGTAGATCGCGGGCTTGACGCGCGGGACCTTCAGCTCCGTGAGGGAGCGCGCCTGGTCCTGCGCGAGCGCCTTCGTCGGATAGAGGTAGAGCGCTCGGAGCTTCGGGTCGGCCGCCAACGCGTCCAGTACGGGCAGGTTGAAGGCGAGCGTCTTCCCGCTGGCCGTCCCGGTGGCGACGACGACGTGCTCACCGCGACGAGCGGCGGCAAGCGACTCGGCCTGGTGGGTGAAGAGGGCCTCGATCCCGCGTGCCCGAAGAGCGGCCTCCAGCTTCGGGTGGAGCTCGGGCAGGCCCACGCTGCGCGCCTTCGTTCCGGGAATCTCCGTCAGGTACGCAAGCTCTTCGCCTTCGAGCATGCCCTCCCAGGTCACGACCGCCATCGGGCCGATGCTAGCTTTCGTCCTCCGTGGTACCCCGGTGTCTCACGATCGCGACCTCGGACTCGGGCGGGGGCGCGGGGATCCAGGCGGATCTGAAGGCGTTCGCGGCGCTCGGCTGCCACGGCATGAGCGCGATCGTGGCGCTCACCGCCCAGAACACGACCTCCGTCACGGCCGTGCACGAGGCGCCGCCTGCGTTCGCCAGGGCCCAGCTCGACGCAGTCTTCGACGACATCGGGGTCGACGCGGCCAAGACGGGCATGCTCTTCAGTGCCCGCATCATCGAGGCGGTCGCGGACTTCCTTGGCGCGCACGAGGTCCCGCTCGTCGTCGATCCCGTCATGGTGGCCGCGTCGGGCGCGAAGCTCCTGGAGGACGACGCCGTCGGCGTGCTGGTCGAGGAGCTCTTCCCGCTCGCCACCGTGGTGACGCCGAACCTGCACGAGGCGTGCGCGCTGCTCAGGGTCTCCTACTCGGACGACGCCGACCGCGGGGCGCTCGCCGAGGCGCTCTACGAGCTCGGCGCGCCGGCGGTCATCGTCACGGGCGGGCACGGCGCCGATCCCGTGGACTGGCTCTTCGACGGCGAGCGTCATGTGGCCATCCCCGTCGAACGCCACGGCGACCAGGCGACCCACGGCGCCGGCTGCACGCATTCCGCCAGCCTGACGGCGCTCCTGGCCCGAGGCGAGACCCTCGAGGACGCCGCCCGCGGCGCGGCAGCGATCGCCTCCGAGGCCGTCGCCAACGGTCTCGCGGACTTCGGGGCCGGCTCGGGCCCCGTCGACGTCTTCCATCTTGAGGCTCACGGAGCTCGGGGAGTTCGGGCTCCTCGCTGAGCTCGAGCGCCGCGGGCTCGTCCGCGGACAGGACGCCGAAGGAGCCGTGCTGGCCGGCGGGGCCGTCGTCACGCAGGACACGCTCGTGGAGGGAGTGCACTTTTGGCGTTCGTGGACGTCCTGGCGAGACCTCGGCTACAAGGCGGCGGCGGTCAACCTGAGCGATCTCGCGGCCATGGGCGCCGAGCCGGAGGCGCTGCTGGTTGCGCTCGCACTTCCAGCGGACGTCGAGTCGGAGGCGATCGCGGAGCTCTACGGAGGGTTGAACGAGCCCGGCGTGCCTGTCGCCGGCGGCGATACGACGCGCGCCGACCACCTCGTCGTCACGGTGACGGCCGCTGGGAAGAGCGAGCGGGTCCCCGGTCGCGCCGGCGCCCGCCCGGGCGACCTGCTCGTCGTCACGGGCCCGCTCGGCGGCGCGGCGGCCGGGCTCCACGCGCTCCGGGAAGGCCTCGACGGCTTCGAGGAGCTGGTCGCGCTCCAGCGCCGTCCACCCCTCCGGCTCGAGGAGGGCCGCCGGTTGGCCCGCGTCGCGCATGCCATGGTCGACCTCTCGGACGGGATCGCCGGCGACGCCGCCCGCATCGCGGAACGCTCAGGCTGTCGCCTCGTGCTCGAGCCCGACCGAATTCCCCGAGCGCCTCGGATCGACGACGTTGCCGGCCTGCCGTTCTGGACGCTGGGCGAGGATTACGAGCTCCTTGCCGCCCTCGCTCCCGCAGACGCGGACGCCCTCGGCTTCCCCGTCGTCGGCCGCTGCGAAGCGGGCGCCGGCGTCGACCCGGCAGGCCTGGAAGGCTGGGATGCGCTCAGAACCGACTAACCTCGTCCATTGCGTGTCTCTTGCGGACAGATCAAGCGGCGGGGCTGAGCCAGCGCTCCCAGGCGGCCTCGTAGTGGCTTCGGGAGCGAGCGCCGATCACGGCATCCCGGGGCTCGCCGCCCTCGAAGAGGATCACGGTCGGGATCGAGAGCACGTTGTAGCGCGCCTGCGTCGCCGGGTTCTCGTCGACGTTCAGCTTCAGGAACCGAATGCGCTCGTGCTCGTCGGCCATGTCGGCGAGGATCGGGCTGACGATGCGGCAGGGACCGCACCAGGGCGCCCAGAAGTCGACCACGACCGGGCCTTCCGCCCGGAGGACCTCGGTCTCGAAATCGGCGTCCCCGACCTGGGCGAGCTCGGCCACGGGGCCACTATATCCGCCTTCAGAACCCCTTTCGAAATGAAGCCGGGCGTCGCCGGAACGCCCTGGGCGGCGCGATTCTGCGTCCTCAGTCGCGCCCGTATTCTCGAATACGAACGCTCCCTGCGTCCTTGCCTCGCACTCGCCCAGGACGCCCCGACGACGGCGCATCATTCCGAAATGGGTTCTCAGAGACGCCCCCGGGCGGCCGCAATGCGGAGGGCCGGCACCCGGACCACCGCTTCCAGCACGATGCCGGGACCCATCTTCGAGCCGCCCTCCGTCCGGTCGGTAAAACGGATCGGGATCTCCTCCACCGTGAAGCCCGCGCGCAGCGCGCGGTAGACGGTCTCGATCTGGAAGGCATAGCCGCGCGAGTCGATGCGCGCCGGGCGGATCGCCTCGAGCACCTCGTGACGGTACACCTTGAAGCCCGAGGTGGTGTCCCGGACGTGGATGCCGAGGACCGCGCGCGCGTACGTCGACCCGCCGCGGCTGACGAAGCGCCGCACGACGCCCCAGCTCTCCGTGCCGCCTCCGGCGACGTAGCGGGAGCCCAGCGCGATGCCGGCCCGCGAGGTCGCGTCGACGAGCCGCGGCAGGTCGTTCGGGTCGTGGGAGAAGTCGCAGTCGATCGTGGCGGCGAGCTCCGCTCCCGCGGCCAGGGCCCGGCCGAAGCCGGCGACGCAGGCTGGGCCCAGGCCCTCCTTACGCTCGCGGTGAAGGACGTCCAGGAAGTCGAGCTCGCCCGCCAGGCGATCGGCCAGCTGTCCCGTCCCGTCGGGCGAGGCGTCGTCGATCACGAGCACGCGGCCATCCAGCTCGTGCGCGTCCAGAACGGTCCCAAGCGCGAGGACCATCGGCTCGAGGTTCTCGCGCTCGTTGTAGGTGGGGACGCAGACGACCAGTCGCACGCGCGTATCATCGCCGCCGTGCCCGAGAAGTTGCCGTCCAACCCCGAGCTGGCCGAGCGCTTCGAGCTCCTGGCCGACATGCTGGAGCTGGACGGCGCCGACGCCTTCCGCCTCGCGGCCTACCGCCGCGCGGCTGCGAGGATCCGCGAGTCGGCCGTCCCCGTGGCGCAGCTTGCCCTCGACGGGAAGGCGACGCGGCTCTCCGGGATCGGCTCGACGATCGAGGCCAAGATCGTGGAGGTCGTCGAGACCGGTGACATGAACGCGCTCGCCAAGCTGCGTGACAAGCTGCCGTCCGGCCTGGTCGAGGTCATGCGCGTCCCCGGCCTCGGCCCGAAGACGGCGCGGAAGCTCTGGTCGGAGCTGGGCGTCGAGACGCTCGACGACCTTCGTGCTGCCGCCGAGCAGGAACGCCTTCGGGTGCTGCCGGGGCTCGGCGCGAAGACGGAGGAGAAGATCCTGAAGTCGCTGGCGGCCCCGCCGAAGGACGTGGCGGCGACCGGGCGCACGCTGCTTGGCCGGGCCCTCCCGGCGGTTCGGCGCGCGGTTCAAGAGATCGAGGCGAGCGGCCTGGCCGACCGGGTGAGCGAAGCCGGCAGTGTCAGGCGTCGGGCCGAGACGACGAAGGACCTCGACCTGATCGCCACGGCGACCGATCCGGCGGCGCTCACGGCGTTCTTCGTCGAGCGAGAGTGGGTGGCCGAGGTCGTCGCCCAGGGCGGGACGAAGGCGACGGTCGTCTCCCACGAAGGGTTCCGCTTCGATCTCCGGGTCGTGCCTCCCGAGTGCTACGGAAACCTGCTCCAGCACTTCACCGGCTCCAAGGACCACAACGTGGCGCTGCGCGAGGACGCGGTTCGCCGGGGCTTCTCGGTCAGCGAGTACGGCGTCCTCGACGTGGAGAGCGACGAGACCTACCAGGCTGCCGACGAAGACCAGGTTTACGAGCACCTCGGCTACGCCTGGATCCCGCCGGAGCTGCGCGAGAATCGCGGTGAGCTCGAGGCGGCCCGCGAGGGCGCGCTGCCGCGTCTCGTCGACCTGGCCGATCTGAAGGGCGACCTGCACATGCACACGGACTGGTCGGACGGGCGCGCGACGCTCGAGGAGATGGTGCTGGCGTCGAAGGAGCGCGGGCACAGCTACGTCGCAATCTGCGACCACGCGCGGCGACTTCGCGACGGCCGGCTCGAAGCCCAGGCCGAGGCGATCGCGGAGTTGAACGAGCGCCTCTCCGGCATCCGGGTCCTTTCGGGCATCGAAGTGGACATCCGCGCCGACGGCAGCGTCGATTTCGCCGCCGAGGCGCTGGCCGAGCGAGACTGGGTGATTGCCTCGATCCACTCCGGCTTCGACGGGACGCGCGAGCGCCTCACAGAGCGGCTTGTCGCTGCGCTGGAGCACCCGCACGTCGACTGCATCGGCCACCCGACGGGGCGGAAGATCAACCGGCGGCCCCCCTACGAGCTCGACTTCGAGCGGATCTGCGAGGTCGCGGTCGCGACGGGGACGTTCCTCGAGATCAACGCCCAGCCCGACCGGCTCGACCTGACCGACACGCTCGCACGCGCGGCGGTGGAGGCCGGCGTGCGCATCGTCGTCTCGACCGACGCACACCGCCTGCACGAGCTCGACAACCTCGAGCTGGGCGTCGCGCAGGCCCGGCGGGGCTGGATCACGCCCGAGCAGGTCGTGAATTCGCGCCCCTGGACCGAGGTGAAGAAGCTCAAGAAGAGATGAGCGACTTTCGCGACGACGCCGCGGCCGCGTCCGAGTGGGTCGCGCAGTACCTGGAGGGCGTGCGCGAGCTGCCGGTGCTCGCGCAGGTGGAGCCGGGCCAGATCAGGGCCGCGCTCCCGGACTCGCCGCCCGACCGGCCGGAGCCGTTCTCCGCCGTGCTCGACGACCTCGACCGGATCCTGCTCCCCGGGATTACGCACTGGAACCATCCCCGCTTCTTCGCGTACTTCGCCATCTCCGGGAGCGAACCCGGGATCCTGGCCGAGTACCTGACAGCGGCACTGAACGTGAACGCGATGCTCTGGCGAACCTCGCCGGCGGCGACGGAGCTCGAGGAAGTCGCCGTCGATTGGGTGCGGCAGCTGCTCGACCTCCCGGAGGGCTTTCACGGTCACATCGAGGACACTGCCTCCACATCCACGCTCGCGGCGCTCACCGCTGCCCGCCACTTGCGGCCCGACGGCTCGATTCTCTGCTCCGAGCACGCGCACTCCTCGATGGACAAGTCGGCGCGGCTCCTCGGGATGCCCCTGCGCAAGATCGCGACCGACGGCGGGCGGCGCATGCGCATGGACTCCCTCGCCGAGGCGCTGCGCGACGGCAAGCCGGCGGCCGTCGTCGCCACGGTGGGGACGACGTCGACCAGCGCCGTCGATCCACTCGCCGAGATCGCGGCGCTCGCCGCCGAGGCGGGCGCCTGGCTCCACGTCGATGCCGCCTACGCAGGCTCGGCCATGGTGTGCGAGGAGAACCGGTGGGCGTTCACGGGCGTCGAGCGGGCCGACTCCCTCGTCGTCAACCCGCACAAGTGGCTCCTGACGCCGATCGACTGCTCCCTCCTGTACACGCGGCGCTCGGAAGTCCTGCGCGAGGCGTTCAGCATCGCTCCCGTCTACCTCCGCGCGAGCGAGGAGGGCGTCACGAACCTCACGGACTATGGTCCTGCACTCGGCCGCCGCTTCCGCGCGCTCAAGCTCTGGGCCGTCATCCGTTGCTACGGCCGCGACGGGCTTCAAAGCGTCATCCGCGAGCACCAGCGCCTGGCTCGGCTCTTCGCCTCGTGGGTGGAGGAAACGCCGGGGTGGGAGGTCGTCGCACCCGTACCCTTCTCGCTCGTCTGCTTCCGCCGAGAGGGCTCCGACGAAGAGAACGAGGCAATCCTCGAGCGTGTCAACGGGACCGGCGAGGTCTTCCTCTCCAACACCGTTCTCGACGGCCGCTACGTCCTGCGCCTGGCCGTGGGGAACCACGGGACGACCGAGGACGACGTGCGCCGGGCGTGGGAGCTCCTACAGGAGGCGTAGGAGCCCGGCGATTTCTTCTGGGCCGGCGACGACCAGGTCGGCCGCCGCGCGGAGCTCGGAGGGGCCTTCGGCAGAGGCGACCGCGACGCAGACCGCGTGCTCGAGCCCGGCGCCCCTGAGGCCCGCGAAGCCGTCCAGGTCGGTCGTGTCGTCGCCCGCATAGAGGCCTAGGCGTGCGCCGGAACGCGCGAGCAGCGCTCTGACGGCCGTGCCCTTGTCGGCCTCGACAGGAGGGCGTATCTCCAGGACCTTGCGACCCCAGCGCGCATCGAGCCCTTCCGCTCTCGCGCGCTCGACGACGCGCGCCAACTCCACGCGCGCCGCGGCCTCGTCCTCCGCCTCGCGGAAGTGGTAGGTGAGAGAGAGCGTCTTGTCCTCGACGGGCAGCGCGACGGCGTCGCGGAAACGGGCGATCTCCGCCGCCAGCTCGTGGGCGCGCGGGTCGAGCTCGAGGCCGTGGTTTCCGACGATCTCGACGCCGTCGACCCTCACGAGCCGGCGCGCGTTCTCCCCGGCGCGGCCGCTGACGCAGGCGACGAGCAGGTAGCGGCCGGCTAGGCGCCTCAATTCGGTTCGCGTCTCGTCGGGTACGAGGGCGAGCTCCGGGCGTGAAACGATCGGAGCGAGCGTCCCGTCCACGTCGAGGACGAGCGCGCTCCGCTCCGGCGAACCGGCGAGAGGTGCAAGGAGCGCCGCGGCCTCCATCGACGCGCCTAGGATACGGCCGTGCCGCCGACACGCTCGGTCCTCCTGCTCGCGGGCGTCGGCGTCGCGGCGGGCTTCCTGAGCGCGCTCTTCGGCGTCGGCGGCGGCGTCATCGTCGTTCCTGCGCTCGTGCTTCTGCTTCGCTTCGACTCGAAGTCGGCGACGGCCACGTCCCTGGCCGCCATCGGCATCACGGCGATCGCCGGGACGTTCTCCTTCTCGCTCTTCGACCATGTCCACTGGGACTCGGCCGCGCTTGTCGGCCTGCCGGCGCTGGCGGGCTCGATCGCCGGCGTGCAACTGCAGGAGCGCATCTCGTCGAAGGCGCTCACCCGCCTCTTCGCCCTCTTCATCGTCGCCGTCGCCGTCATTCTCTTCCTCGAGTGAGCACGGCGACCGTCATTCTCGCGCTCGTGCTCGGCTTCGGCGCCGGAATGCTCTCCGGCCTCTTCGGTGTGGGCGGGGGCATCCTCTTCGTCCCGACGCTCGCGCTCGTGGTCGGGCTGAGCCAGCTCGACGCTCAGGCGACCTCGCTTGCGGCGATGATTCCGGTCGTCGTCTTCGGCGCCTGGCAGCAGCACCGGGCCGGGAACGTTCGCTGGAAGGCCGGGATCGCCGTCGGCGCCGCGTCCGTGCTCGGCGTGGTCGGGGGCGCGGCGCTGGCGACCTCGCTCGACGAAGAGCTGCTGCGGAGCCTCTTTGCCGCGCTTCTCCTCCTCGTTGCCGCACAGCTCCTCTGGTCGACGCGGAGTCCTTGACAGGCCGATAATCTCCTGATGGTGAGCCACCGCGTCGTCCCAGCGGCGTTCATCGCCCTTGCGGTTCTCGTGCTGGGCGCCTCGGCCTCCGCGCAGAGCGCGCCGAGCTCGTCCGCGCAGGCATTCGGCATCCGCGTCGTGCTGCCGGACGGAACCGTTGCCTCGTCGGCGGCCGTCTCCGCGCCCCCGAGCGGCAACGCCGGGGAGGGGGGCTGGAGCTATGCGGACGGCGCCGTCGTCTCGGGCTCGACCTCCGCGTCCGCGCGTGCGACGGCGGGCGGATCGCGCTCGACAGCCAGCAGCAGCGCCTCGGCCAGGTCCGTGTCGCTCTTCGGGGGCGACGTCACCCTCAACGCCGTCTCCGTCAAAGGGAGCGCTCGCGCCTCCGGCACGGGAGCGGGCGGCGACCTCTCCGCCTCGTCCATCTCGAAGCTCGTCGTCCTCGGCAAGACGGTGCACGTAGGCCGAAACGCCCGCGTGCCGCTCGGGGGCTGGGGCTACGCGATCACCCTGGAGCAGGCGGTGGTCGAAGGCAACGGGGCGCGCCTGGGCTACCGCGGGTTCGTCACCGGGCTCCACGTCGTCCTAACGGATGCCCACGGCGGCCTCCCGGTCGGGACGGAGATCATGGTCGGCTACGCGGAAGCCGCCGCAAGCGCGCCCAAGGCCAAGCCGAAGCCCCCGCCGCCGTCAGAGCCCGACCCCGCCCCCGATCCCGACCCCGACCCCAACCCCAACTCCAAGCCGCCGAAGCCCGGGCCGGCGCCCGGCGACGGGCCGGCGAAGGAGCCCCTGCCCCCTTCCACACCGCAGGTGCCTCCGACCGTGCGAACGCCTCCGCCCGACGTCGATCCCAAGCTGACGAAGGCCGGATACGTCTTTCCGATCTACGGTCCGGCAACGCTGACGGACAGCTTCGGCGCGCCGCGCACCACCACCTGGCACCACGGAGTCGACATCTTCGCCCGGCTCGGGGCCCCGGTGCTCGCCGTGGCGGACGGAACGCTCTTCAACGTCGGCTGGAACGACGTGGGCGGCAACCGTCTCTGGGTTCGCGACGGGGCGGGCAACGAGTTCTACTACGCGCATCTCTCCGCCTACTCGTCCCTGGCCAGAGAGGGCGCCGAGGTCAAGGCGGGAGACGTGATCGGATTCGTCGGCACGACCGGCGACGCCGCAGGCACGCCGCCCCACCTGCACTTCGAGATCCATCCGCGCGAGCTGCTCTGGATGGGCTACGACGGCGCCATCGATCCGTATCCGTACCTCAGCGCCTGGCTTCGGCTCGACGACCTCGAGTTCGGGTCCTGGTCGCCCGGTCCCGGCCGAGCGCCGAAGGCGGGCGCCGTCCTCCTCGAGGCCGACGACATCTCCTCCCTCGCAGGCCTCGGCGACGACACGCTCGCGTCGTACTTGGTCGTCCCGAGCCTCTTCGGCGAAGGCACCCCCCAGCCGGAGCCCGAGCTCGTCGGAGCCGAGCCGGGCTTCGGCGCGTAGAACGGCTCCGGAGCCAGCTGTCGCGCGTGACCGCGCGGTTCAGGTCGTGATCACCGTGCGGCCGGGCGAAGGCTGCACGGTCGAAACGGAATAGGCGAGCCTCGGCGCGGGAGGCCCCAGGTCCTCCCGTGGCCCACCGTTCGTCCGCGGGCTACTGCTCGTTCGTCGGGTACTCGAAGGGCTGCTCGGGGCCGAGGATCTTGTCCTTCAGCCATTTGCGCGTCTGCGGGCCCGTTGCCGGGTTGAAGAGGATGCCGAGCGTGATCCCGAGAACGAGGAGGGTGGCATTGCGCTTCGTGTGGGACTCCTTGCCCTGCGCGCGTTCGCCCGCCTTGCGGAGCTCCTCGACCGCGCTCCGGAGCTGGCCCTGGAGGTCCTTGTCCGTCGCTACCCGCGTCGCCATCGCCTGGGGGCTGCGGCTGCCGATCACGTCGTCGTAGATGCTCCGCGCCGTCGCATAGGCGTTCTTCACGTGCTCGTGCAGCTCCTCGTCGCGCGCGAGGCGGTCGACGTACGGCCGGGCGGTTACGACGGCCTGGTTGACTCTCTCCTTCATGGTCGTCCTTTCGTCTCGTCGTTCGGCCGAGATTATCTACCCTCTCACCGCGCGGGGAAACTCCTTGACGGTTGCGGCGGGGAAGGCGGCCTCGAGCACGTCGTCGATCGTGTCGGCGAGCACGAAGCGTAGCGAGGCGCGCACGTCGTCCGGGAGATCGTCGAGATCCGCCTCGTTCTCGGTCGGGAGGATCACGGTTCCGATGCCCGCCCGCTCGGCCGCCAGCGCCTTCTCCTTGACGCCGCCGATCGGGAGCACCTGGCCGGTGAGCGTAATCTCACCCGTCATGGCGACGTCCTCGGAGACCGGAACGCCGGTCGCCAGCGAGGCGAGGGCGGTCGCCATCGCGGTGCCCGCTGAAGGCCCGTCCTTCGGGACGGCGCCGGCCGGCACGTGGATGTGCACGTCGCGCTCGGCGAACCAGTCCGAGCCCAGCCCGAGCGCGCCCGCGTGGCCGCGTACCCAGGAAAGCGCCGCCTGGGCCGACTCGCGCATGACGTCCCCGATCTGGCCGGTCACCGTCAGCTTGCCGCTGCCCGGCATCGCGGTCGCCTCGACGAAGAGCACGTCGCCGCCCACCGGCGTCACGGCAAGGCCGGTCGCCACGCCGGGGTCCGACGTTCGCTTGCGGGCCTCGGCGGAGAAGCGCCGCTTGCCGAGCCACGCACGCACGCGGCGCTCGTCCACGCGCGCGCTCTTGCGCTTCCCCTCCGCGATCTCGCGTGCAGCCTTGCGGCAGAGCGCGGCGATCTCGCGGTCGAGGTTCCGCACCCCTGCCTCACGGGTGTACTCGCGGACGAGCAAGCGCAGGGCCTTCTCCGTGAAGGTGACCTGCTTTGCCGCGAGCCCGTGCGCCTCCAACTGCTTCGGGACGAGGTAGCGCCGTGCGATTCCCACCTTCTCGTCCTCCGTGTAGCCGGCGACGCGGATGACCTCCATGCGGTCGAGGAGCGGCGACGGAATCGTCTCGAGCTGGTTCGCGGTCGTCACGAACAGGACCTGCGAGAGGTCGAAGGGCAGGTCGAGGTAGTGGTCGCGGAACGTCGAGTTCTGGGCCGGGTCTAGCACCTCGAGCATCGCGCTCGAGGGATCGCCGCGCCAATCGGAGCCCATCTTGTCGATCTCGTCGATCATGAACACCGGGTTCTTCGTGCCGGCGTCGCGAAGCGCGCGGATGATCGTCCCCGGCATCGCGCCGATGTAGGTTCGGCGGTGGCCGCGGATCTCGGCCTCGTCGCGAACGCCACCGACCGACACGCGTACGAACTTGCGGCCGAGCGCGCGCGCGATCGACTGGCCGAGGGAGGTCTTGCCGACGCCGGGAGGCCCGACGAAGCAGAGGATCGGCCCCGAGAGCTTGTTCGTGAGCTTCTGGACGGCCAGGTGCTCGACGATGCGCTCCTTGACCTTGTCGAGGTCGTAGTGGTCCTCGTCGAGAATGCGCCGCGCCGCCTTCAGGTCGAGGTCGTCGTCGGTCGTCTCGTTCCAGGGGAGCGAGAGGATCCACTCGAGGTACGTGCGGATGACCCCGTACTCGGCGGCGGCCGGAGGGAGCTTCGAGAGCCGGTCGAGCTCGCGGCGCGCCTGCTTGTCGGCCTCCTCGGGGAGGCTCGCTTCCTCGACCTGCGTGCGAAGCTCGGCGATCTCCGCCTGCTGCTCGTCGCCCTCGCCGAGCTCCTCCTGGATCGCCTTCAGCTGCTGGCGCAGGAAGTACTCGCGCTGCGACTTGTCCATCTCCTCCTGGACCTGGGACTGCAGCTTCGTGCCGAGCTCGAACACCTCCAGCTCGCGGGAGAGGATCGCCGTCAGCTTGCGCAGCCGCGCCTCGACGTCGACGGTCTCGAGCAGGTCCTGCTTCTCCTCCGTCTTCAGGCGGATCGTCGCGGCGATCAGGTTGGCGAGCGAGCTGGGCGTCTCCGCGTTCGCCGCGGCGAGCAGCAGCTCCTCGGGCAGGTACGGCGCCACCGAGATGATGCGCCCGAAGAGGGACTCGACCGAGCGCGCGAGCGCCTCGGCCTCCCGGTCCTCCACGCCGACGTCGGGGAGCGGGGTGAAGCGACCGGTGAGGTACGGCTCGGTCTGCTCGACGGCGTCCAGCCGGATCCGGTCGAGGCCCTGAACGAGGATCCGCAGGGTGCCGTCAGGGACGCGGATCATCTTGTGGATGACCGCCGAGGTGCCGACCGCGTACAGATCCTCGGCGCTCTCGGCTTCCTCCTCGGACGAGCGCGCGGCGACGAGGGCGATCGGCCGGTCGTTGGCGACCGCCTCGTCCACCAGCCGGACCGAGCGCTCCTGGCCGATCGCGAGCGGGGTCATCGAGGCCGGGAAGACGACGCTCTCGCGCAGGGGGAGGATCGGCAGCGTCGTCGTCCCCTCGATCTCGCTGCTCGTGGCCCGCTCTTCCACGGTGCTCACTCCGTTTCACCACCCTTCACGGGCACGCGCACGGGGCCTTGCTGGCGCTGCCTCAGCGGAAGCGTGATCGTGAGGAGCCCGTTCTCGTAGGTGGCCTCGGCCGCGTCCGCCTCGAAGCCCTCTCCGAGGACGATGCGGCGCTCGAAGGGGCCGTAGTCGATCTCGATGTGCTCGTAGCGGCGGCCGTCACGGAGCGGGCGCTCGCGGCGGCCGGAGATGACGAGGATACCCTCGTTGATCGCGAGATCGACGTGGGCCGGGTCGATGCCGGGGAGCTCGGCGACGACGTGCAGCATCGTCGGGCTCTCGGTCCGGTAGACGTCCACGCGCGGGCGGAAGCCGGCGCGCTGCGCGAGCCGGTGGTGCCAGAGATCCGCGAAGAGCTCCTCCATCTCGCTCGTGAGACGGTCGATGTTCCTCCGCTGGGTCATGCGAGAATCGTAGCCATGGGGAGGCCTCTGAAAGTGGCCGCGGCCGGGATAGGGCTGCTCGTCTACGTCTGGGTGGCGGCGGTGCGCTACGCACCCGGCGTGCGAGCGCGGAAGGCCGCACGCAGGGCCGTTCGACGCCAGTAGCTTGACAGCGTTTCTCTTCATGTGTAAAAGACAGTTTACACATGAAAGAAGAACAGCTTGACCTTGATGAGCTGTCCGGCGACGAGCTGATCCGCGTACTCGCGGCGCTCTCGAGTCCCCACCGGCTGCGCATCCTCGCCGCCCTCGGGGGCGGGCGTGTCCACGTGAGCCAGATCGCGCGGGACGTGGGGCTGAGCCGGCCGCTCGTCCACGTCCACCTCCAGCGGCTCGAGGCCGCGGGGCTCGTGACCGGCAGCCTCGAGCTCTCGGAGGAGGGCAAGGCCATGAAGTTCTTCGCCGTGAATGCGTTCGCGCTCGACCTGACGCCGGAGACCCTCGCGAAGGCGGCGGGGACGCTTACCGCACCAGACGAGAAGGAGGAATCCAGATGACGTTTGCGGCACAGGATGTCGGCTGGCCGGAGGCCAGCATCGCCATCGCCGGCATCGCCTTCATAACGATCGTGGCCTCGGTCCTGATCTGGCAGATCTTCGCCACGGGTCGGACGGGGCTCTCGGCGAAGCGCGAGAACGCCTATCAGAAGCTGGCCGAGGAGTCGGCCGAGGCGCAGAACCGTGCGGCCGTCGGGCTGGAGCAGGCCGCTGCCGAGCTGGCCGACCTCCGTCAGCGCACGGGCGAGGTGGAACGCATGCTCAAGGACGTCGGGTAGGTCTCTGCAACCCTGACGAAGACGATGGAGCGCTGGACCCGCGCGATGATCCGCTACCGCTGGGCCGTGGTCGCGGTCTGGACGGTGGTCCTCCTCGCATCGCTCGTGGCCATGTCCGGGCTGGCCGATTTGCTGACGAACCGCTTCTCGCTTCCCGGCACGGACACGGCGCGGGCCGAGCGGATCCTGGAGGATCATTTCGGGCAGAAGACGACAGGCTCGTTCACGATCGTCGTCCACGGTGAGCTGGGCTCCGCGCAGGCGCTCGTCGCCCCGGTGCAGCAGGCCGCGGCGAGAGCTTCCGGCAAGCTACCCACGTCCGAGGTCGCAGCCGTGCAGCCGATCTCGGACTCCGTCGTGACCGCGCAGATCGTCTCCAACCTGGAGCCGGCCGATGCCAAGGGCTACACCGACGAGATGCGGGCGGCCGTCGGCGAGATCCCCGACGCCGAGGCCTTGGTCTCGGGCCAGGCTGCGATCGAGCACGACCTCGACCCGGTCTTCAACAACGACCTCAAGGTCGGCGAGCTCTACATCGCGGTCCCGATCGCGCTCCTCATCCTCGTGTTCGTCTTCGGGACGCTCGCCTTCCTGGTGCCGTTCATCTTCGCCGCGGCCGCCATCCCGACGACGCTCGGGATCATCTGGATCTTCGCCAACTTCATGGAGCTGACGACGTATCTGCAGAACCTCGTCATGCTCATCGGCTTCGGGATCGCGATCGACTACTCGCTCCTCGTCGTCTACCGCTACCGCGAGGAGCTGCAGAAGGCGGGGTCGAAGGAGGACGCGATCGTGAGGACGATGGAGACGGCCGGCCGCGCCGTGGTCTTCTCCGGGTCCGCCGTCGGAATCGGCCTGGCGCTCATGCTCTTCATGCCGCTGCCGTTCATGCGCGGCTTCGGCATCGGCGGTCTGGTCATCCCGCTCGTGTCGGTCGTCTGCGCGCTGACCCTGCTGCCGGTTCTCCTCTACTTTCTCGCGGCGAGGCTCGACTCCGTCCGGCTCGTCCCGAAGCGCATCGTCGAGCGTCGCGCCGACTCGGAGTCGAACATGTGGGTGCGGCTCTCGCGGACGATCATGAGGCGCCCGGCCGTCTTCGCAGCGACGACGACGGCGTTCCTCGTCGTGCTCGCGCTGCCGGTCTTCACCATGCAGGTCGGGCCCGGGTCGAACGAGGGCATTCCCCAGGATCTCGAGGGCATCCGGGGCCTGAACATCGTCTCCGAGGAGCTCGGGGACGGGGCGCTCGCGCCAACCGCGCTCGTGATCGACACCGGCCGGCCCGACGGCTCGCAGAGCCCGGCCGTGCAGGACGCGCTCGCCCGGCTCCAAGAGGGGCTCGCCGCCGACCCCGAGGTCGCGCAGGTGATGTTCGAGCCGGAGAGCCCGCAGAGCGTCGACCCGACGGGGCGCTACCTCCACGTCGAAGTCACGGGCAAGAGCGAGTACGGCGTTCCGGCGGCACTCAACTTCGTCGATCGGCTCCGCGGCGAGATCGTCCCTGCGGCCGGCTTCCCCGAGGACGTGGACGTGTTCGCGGGCGGTGGGCCGCCGAGCGGAGTCGACTTCCTCGACGTCACGTACGGCGCCTTCCCGTGGCTCGTGCTCGCGGTCCTGCTCCTCACCTACGTTCTGCTGCTGCGAGCGTTCCGGTCCGTGCTCATCCCACTCAAGGCGATCATCCTCAACCTGCTCTCCATCGGAGCGGCCTATGGTCTGCTGGTCCTCTTTTTCAAGTGGGGCGCAGCCGACTGGTTCGGGCTCATCTCCTTCGATCAGATCGAGGGCTGGATCCCGGTGTTCGTCTTCGCCATGGTCTTCGGCCTCTCGATGGACTACGAAGTCTTCCTCGTCAGCCGCATGCGGGAGGAGTGGGACGAGACCCAGGACAACGTCCGCGCCGTCTCGCTCGGCCTCGCCAAGACCGGGCGGATCGTCACCGCCGCCGGCCTGATCATGTTCGCGGCGTTCATGGGCTTCGTCGCAGGCTCGATCGTCGGGCTGCAGCAGTTCGGCTTCGGCCTCGCGATGGCGATCCTGATCGACGTAACCATCGTGCGGGCGTTGCTCGTGCCGAGCGCGATGGCCATCTTCGGACGCTGGAACTGGTGGCTGCCGGCCGGCGTGGCGAGGGTCTTCCGCGTGACGCCGTCTCCGCTCGCGTCGGCAACGGGCCGTTCGGCACCGCGCCCGACCGGGCGCTAGATTCCTCGCATGGAGATCGAGGTCATGGAGGCCAACATCGCCGAGCTCGAGGTCGACGCGATCGCGAACGCCGCCAACGACCATCTCTGGATGGGCGCCGGCGTTGCCGGAGCGATCAAGGGCGCGGGAGGCGTCGAGATCGAGCGAGAGGCGGTGGCGAAGGGGCCGATCAAGATCGGCGATGCCGTCGCGACGGGAGCAGGCAGCCTCCGCGCGCGGCACGTGATCCACGGTGCAGTCATGGGCCAGGACCTCCGCACCGACGCGGACACAATCGCCCGGACCACGACGCGCGTGCTCGAGGTCGCCGACGACATCGGCGCCCGCTCTGTCGCGCTCCCGGCCTTCGGCACGGGCGTCGGCGGGTTCCCTCTCGAGGAGTGCGCGGCGATCATGGTCGGCGAGGCTCGCGCTTACGCGCCGTCCGGCCTCGAGCGCGTCGTCTTTGCCGTCTACGGCGAGGAGGCGGAGCAAGCCTTCCGCGCCGCCCTGGCGAAGTAGCATCATCCGGTCATGGAGAGCAGTGGGATCCGGGCGCGGGGGCTGATCTGCGCGGGCGGCGAGGCGACCCGGCTGCAGGAGCTGACGCGGATCACGAACAAGCACCTTCTTCCCGTCGGGCGCTGGCCGATGGTCTACTACCCGCTCCAGCTCATGCAGGAGCTGGGAATCCGGGACGTACTGGTCGTCACCGGCCAGGGCCACGCCGGCGACTTCATCGACCTGCTTGGCGACGGCCGCGTGCGCGAACGCGAAGGCGACGGCCTCCTCTTCGACCTCGATCTCACCTACAAGGTGCAGACCGAGCCCGGCGGGATCGCGCAGGTCGTGGGGATGGCCGAGTCATTCGCGGGCGGCGAAAGCCTCGTGGTCTGCCTGGGTGACAACATCTTCGAGCACGTCGAGGCCGATGCGGTGCGCGCGTGGGCCGGGGCCCCGGGCGAGGCGCTCATCTTCGTCAAGGAGGTCCCCGATCCGGAGCGCTTCGGAGTCGTCGTCTACGGCGAGGACGGGCGCGTCACCGACGTCGTCGAGAAGGCCGGTGTCGTCGACGAGCGCTACGACGCTCCGCCGACGAACGAGGCAGTCGTGGGCCTCTACTGCTATCCGCCCGACGTCTTCGAGATCATCCGGGGCCTCGCGCCGTCTTCGCGCGGAGAGCTCGAGATCACCGACGTCAACCGGTGGTATGCGGAACGGGGACGCCTCCGCTCGGCGCGGATCCGGGGCTGGTGGCGCGACGCTGGCACCCACGAGGCCCTCGGCCGGATCGGCAACCTCATCGACGAGACCGGGGCCAACAAGCGCGCGTGATCCCGGGAGTCCTCCTCCTGCCGTTGCAGGTCTTCGCCGACGAGCGGGGTTGGCTCATGGAGATCCGCCGCGACGGCCTCCTTCCGCGACGGACCGTGCAGACCAACGTCTCCTTCTCGCGGCAGGGTGTGATCCGGGGGCTCCACTACCACGAGCGCGGTCAGGACGATCTCTTCGCCTGCCTGAGTGGCACGGCGCGGGTCGTTGTCCTCGACCGCGAGACGGACGAGGCCTTCACGGTGGACATCGGTGAGGAGAATCCGGTCGCCGTCTACGTCCCGGGACACCACGCGCACGGCTTCGAGGCTCTGACCGATCTTCTCTTCTGCTACCACCTCACCCGGGAGTACGACCCGGCCGACCCGGACGAGCACGGGATCCCCTGGGACGACCCGCGCGTCAGGCACCTGTGGAGCACGGACAGCCCGATCCTCTCGGAGCGGGACGCGCGGCTCGGCCGGTGACATTGCCGGTTCGCTGGCTCGCGAAGAGCGAGTCGCGGGAGGACGCAGGGAGCCCCCGTGCTGGTGGCACGGGGGCGACTGAGGACGCTGCGCGGCGAAGCTTTGCAGCCGCCCAGCGGGCCGGATGATGTTGCCGGCCGAGCCGCATATCCTCATAACCGGCGCGGGCGGCCAGCTCGGGATCGCCCTGCGCGAGGCCTTCCCCGAGGCCGACTCCCGCACTCGGGCAGAGCTGGACGTCACCGAGTCGATCGCGCTCGGCTACACCCCCGGGCTGGTGCTGCACGCGGCCGCCTGGACGGACGTGGACGGGGCCGAGGCCGACGAGGTCGGCGCCCTGCGCAGCAACGTGGAGGGGACGCGGAACGTGGTCACGCTCGGCGCGCCGGTCGTCTACTACTCCACCGACTACGTCTTCGACGGGGCGAAGCGGGAGCCGTACGTCGAGTCCGACGAGCCGGCACCCCTCGGGGCCTACGGCCGCTCGAAGCTTCTCGGCGAGCGCGCGGTGCGGGACGGCTGGATCGTCCGCAGCTCGTGGCTCTTCGGCTGGAGCGGCCACAACTTCGTCCGGACGATGCTGCGGCTCGGGGCCGAGCGGGACGAGGTGCGGGTGGTGGACGATCAGCGCGGGGCGCCCACCTACGTCGGCCACTTGGCGGCGGCGACGCGGGAGCTCCTGGCCCTGCCCGGCGGCGTCTGGCACATGGCCGCCGAGGGTGACGCGACCTGGGCGGAGTTCGCGACGGCGATCTTCGCGGAGGCGGATCTTTCCTGCCGCGTCGTCCCGATCTCGACGGAAGAGCTGGGCCGACCGGCGCCGCGGCCCGCGCACTCGGTGCTGAGAAGCGAGCGCGAGGGCGCGCCGCAGCTCCCGCACTGGCGCGAGGGCCTGCGCGAGTGCCTGGCGCGCCTGTGACGCTCTCGTGACACACATCCCATCCCGAGCGGGCACGCCTAGGGTCAGACCCCAGGGCATGGCCTCCGGGGACGCCCTGGTGCCAGGCACTTGGCCGTGGTCGGCTGCGGACTTGTCCGGACGGTCTCGTCGCCCGAGCCGGCGGCGCTACGGCGTCTCGCAGTGTGCGAGGCGCGGTCGCGGTTTGATCGTTGGAGCCGGGAGCGGGCCGGCGGCCGCGCTGGCGGCGGTAACTGGGCGGAGCGCAGCTGCGGCGCGCAGGGCCCGCTGCCGTGAGTCGGCGAACACGACCACGGTCAGGTCGCCGACGTAGAGGTCGAGGTCGCTCCCGTAGAACGCGCCTACGGCGCCGCGAACGGTGACGAGCCGGCAGGAGAGCATGTCGGAGATCGCCCCGGGCGGACGACGCTCGATCGGCCAGACCTGGACCTCGAGCGGCGGCGCGCAGCCGCCGTCCGTGCCGAACAGGATCTCGCAGTCCCCGTAGACGAACGTGACGCGCGAGCCGCGGTCGATGATCGCGGTGAGCGGCAGCTCCTCGAACTGCTCGCCGACGAAGTAGAGCGTCGGTCCCGGGCGGCTCCGAATCTCCTCCAGCGTGGCGTCGCTCGTTCGTCCCGCGCTGTACGAGCAGCTCGCGGCGACCGTTGCGATGGCGATCGCGATCGCGAGTGTTCTCACTTCGACCCGAGAATAGCGCCTGCTTGACGGGTACCAGTTGGCGTGGACTCCGGCGTGATGCCGACTACGATCAGGTGCGTGCGCGTTCTCGTCACCGGCGGCTGCGGGTTCATCGGCAGCCACTTCGTCAAGCGGCTCCTCGCGGGCGGCGGCGACGTCGTCGTGCTCGACAAGCTCACCTACTCCGGTCGCACGGAGAACCTGGACGGCATCGACGTCGACCTGCACGTGGGTGACATCGCCGACCCGGAGGCAGTCGCGCGCGCTGCTGCCGGCTGCGAGGCGATCGTCAACTTCGCCGCCGAGACCCACGTCGACCGCTCGATCCTCGGCGCCACGGACTTCGGTCGCACGGAGTTCTTCGGGACGCAGGTCCTGCTCGAGGAGGTGCGGCGCACCGGAGCCAGGTACGTGCAGGTCTCCACCGACGAGGTCTACGGCGACCTCGAGGACGGCGGCTCGACGAAGGAGACCGACCCGGTCGAGCCCTCGAGCCCGTACAGCGTCGCCAAGGCCGCGGGCGATCTGTACGTCCCCGCCTACGTGCGCACCTTCCGCGTCGACGCCTCGATTACCCGAGGCTCGAACACCTACGGCCCGAACCAGTACCCCGAGAAGCTCGTGCCCCTCTTCGTCACGAACGCGCTCGACGGCGAGCCGCTGCCCGTCTACGGCGACGGCCGGCAGATCCGCGACTGGCTCCACGTCGAGGATCACTGCGCCGGCATCGAGCTCGTCCTGCGCGAGGGCGAGCCGGGCCAGGTGTACAACATCGGCGGCGGAAACGAGCGCGAGAACCTGGAGATCACGCGGCTGATCGTCGAGCTCACGGACGCCGACCCGTCTCTCGTCCGGCACGTGACCGACCGCCCCGGGCACGACCGCCGCTATTCGCTCGACTCCACCAAGCTCCGGGGCCTCGGGTGGGAGCCCCGGCGCGCGTTCGAGGACGGCCTCGCCGAGACCGTCGAGTGGTACCGCGCCAACCGCGAATGGTGGGAGCCGATCAAGTCGGGCGAGTACGTCGAGTACTACCGGCGTCAGTACGCGGAGCGCCTGGCCTAGTTGTGGCCCGGGGCGCAGAGGCGCTTCGCCGCCTTGATCGCCTCCCGGTTCCCCTGCAGCTGCTTCGAGCGCCGGAGGTGTGGACGCGCCTCCGGGCAGCGGCCGAGCGCCACCAGCGTCCGCGCGAGGTTGTACTCCGCGTAGGCCTCGTACCGAGCGATCCCGAAGTCGACCATCTGCAGCCGGCCCGAGTCGTCGAAAGAACATGTTCGCGGGCTTCACGTCACGGTGGACGACACCTCTGGCGTGAGCTCCGTCCAGGGCCGCAGCGGCCTGGTATAGCCACGAGATCGCCTGTTCCGGCGCCGTCGGCCGGCTGCGGGCACGCTCCGCAAGCGTTCCTCCCGGCAGGTACTCCATGACGGTGAAAGGCCGCCCATCGTGGTCGCCGACGTCGAAGATGGTGACGACGTGCGGCTCTCCCGAGAGACGCGCTGCCGCGAGCGCTTCCCGGCGAAATCCCCCGCAGCTCCGTGTCCTCCGAGAGCGGCTCCACGAGCAGCCTGACAGCGACGCTGCGCCCGAGCACGCGGTCGTGGGCGACGTAGATCTCGCCCATGCCGCCCGGCCGACCAGCCGTGGTGCTTCGTACCGGCCGGGCAGAATCGATGTCCGAGCCGACACCTCTCCTACCGTACCGCCGGGACGGAGCGTCCAAACTCGCTCCTTCATGCAATCCTTACCCGGTTTCCCTACGCTCCCTGCCTGGAGGGGTCTCCATGCGTCGGGTTCTCGTGGCAGCCATCGCTCTCGTCATCGCACTCTCGTGCGCGGCGGCCGCCCGGTCCGCCTCCACCTTCGTCGTCAAGGGCAAGGGCTGGGGGCACGGGCTCGGCCTCGCTCAGTACGGCGCCTACGGCTTCGCGCGAGACGGCGGCCGCGGCTACCGGTGGATCCTGAATCACTACTACCGCCGGACGACGCTCGGCACTTCCGGCGTCGGCCGGGTGCGCGTCCTGCTCGCCGGCGGTGTCGGCCGCCTCTCGATCGGCTCCACCGCACGCTTCTTCGTCAGGGATGCGAATGGGCGCTCGTACGATGTCGATCCCGGCACGTACATGCTCGGCTCGCCGCTGCGAATCAGGAGCGCGAACGGCCAGCTGCGCCGGCTCGCGAGCCCCGTGCGCTTCAAGCCGGGATCGGCCGTGCTCCGGCTCTCCGGCGACCGCTACCGGGGCCTGCTCCGTGTTCGCGCTCGCCGCGGGCTGCTCTCGGCCGTCAACGACATCGGCCTCGAGCCCTACGTCAAGGGAGTGATCGCGTGGGAGATGCCCGCCTCCTGGCATGGGCAGGCTCTCCGCGCTCAGGCGGTCGTGGCCCGCACCTACGGCCTCGTGAGCAGAAAGTCGGGCGCCTGGTTCGACCTCTACAGCGACACTCGCAGCCAGGTCTACGGCGGCGTTCGGGCGGAGCATCCCCGGACGAACGCTGCCGTCGAGGCGACCAGGGGCAAGGTCGTTCGCTCGAATGGAGCGCTTGCCTGGACCTTCTACCACTCCACCTCCGGCGGAAAGACGGCTTCACGGAGGGACGAGTGGGGTCCGCCCAGCGTTCCGTACCTCGTCAGCGTCAGCGATCCCCACGACGACCTCTCCCCCCATCACAGGTGGGGGCCCGTCGACGGGGACGACGACTGTCCGAACGCCGGCCGCGACTGCGTCTGGACGGCGAGCGCTCTCAAGCGTGAGCTCGGCAGCCGCGCCCCCAGCTCGATCAGGGACTTCAGGGTGACCGCCCGCAACCGTTCCAGTCGAGTGGAGTGGGCCAGGCTGAGCGGGCCGTCCGGGTCCCGGAGGGCCTCCGGTGCGACGCTTCGGAGCGTGCTCGGGCTTCGCTCGACGTGGTTCACGGTCGGTGTCCTGCATCTGAGAGGGGGCGGGAGGATCGACGAAGGCCAGGGGAAGACGCTTCGGGCGCTGACGCGAAACCTCGGCGGCGTGAAGCTCCAGCGGAGGACTGGGTCGAGCGCGTGGACCAACGTGCGGTCGATCCGGGGCGAGGAGACCGTCCGTGTGAGGCCGCGGGTGACCACGTACTACAGGCTCCGGTCGCGGGTGGCGGCGAGCTCTTCGGTCAAGGTCACCGTCCGGCAGGCGCCGCGCTTCTACTCGATCCAGAGCGCCACGGCACTGTCGGGCATCGCCACTCCGGGAGATCTCGTGCAGGTTCAGCGACGCGAGCCGGATGGAGGCTGGGCGACGGTTGCTGCCGCCACCGCCGACGACAACGGCGCGTGGCAAGCGGCCTTCGGCGTCGTTCCGGGCGTGTATCGAGCCCTGACGGACTCAGGCGGCGAGGCCGCCGCGAGCCCCACCCTGACGATCGTCTTCGGCTAGAGCTTCCAGACGCGGCCGTTGAGGCTGCCGTTCTCGCCGGTCGCGTTGCGGAAGTCAACGACGAGGCTGGCCCGCTCGGCCAGGTCGTCGTAGTCGATGCCCGAGTGGGCGGTGACGATGGCGACGCAGTCGGCGCTCCGGACGGAGCTCGTAGAGCGCGCAGGCGGCCGGTCTCCTCGCGGTTCGTGCCCGCGCCGGCCCCCAGCGGGTAGGCCGGGGGTGGGAGGTCGAGCTCGGGTTCAATCGGCGGGCCGGCGTGGACGACGACCTCGTCGACGCTGCGCTCGCGCAGCGCCAGCGAGAGCGGAGCCGACACGAGGAGCTGCGGCCGGTTGCCGACAACGGAAAGGATTCGCACGCCGCCGGCGAATTTAGCCCAACGTCATGACCCTGAAGCTAATCCTCGGCGGCCTCAGCCTCCTCGCGCGCCCCGTCGGCGCTAGCCGGACGCTCGCCTGGTACGCGCAGCGCCGACTCGAGCGCGCAGCCTGAGCCCGTCCTCTTGGGCCAGGCCCCGGTGCCAGACCCTGTCCGTGGCCGTTCCGGCCAGGCAACCCTCGTGATGCTGCGTCAGGCCGACGAATTCCGATCCCTTGCCAGGCCTTCGAGGGGGCCAGCGGAGCCACGTCCGGTGCCAGGCGCGGTCCGTGGCCGGCGGGGGCACGTCCGCGGGTCTGGCGAAGGTCCGGCGCTAGACTGGTCGGGCGGGGCCGTTAGCTCAGCTGGTAGAGCAGGGGACTCTTAATCCCAAGGTCGAAGGTTCGAATCCTTCACGGCCCACATCTCGGTGAGTCACGGCCCGGCGTCCCAGTCGCCGGTCGCCTCGTGGGTGCCGGCCGTCGTCAGGCGATCCTTGTCTCTGCCGTTCGGGCGCATCGTCCACACGTCGTTGCCGCTGCCTGTTAAGCGCGTGTACGCGATCCGGCCGCCCTCGGGCCCCCACAGGGGCCGGAAGTCGGCTACGTCGTTCCGCGTCAGCCGCAGCAGGCCCGAGCCGTTCGCGGAGATCCCGAAGAGCTCGGTGTCGGCGCCGTCGTAGAGCTCGAAGACGAGCCGCGTGCCGCCGGGCGACCAGGTCGGCGCGCTGAGTGGGCGGTTGCTTCGGACGAGGCGTCGATTCTGCGTCCCGTCGCCGCGCACGATCCGAAGCTCGGAGCCGTTCACGAGCCGCCTGATGTAGGCGATCCAGCCGGTCGAAGACCAGTCCGGGCTGTCGTCGGCGCCCCGACGGTTGGTGATGCGCCTGAGGCCGGTACCGTCGGCGCGGATCACGAAGATCTCGGCGTTTCTGTCGCGGACGAAACGCGTGAACGCCAGGCGGGCGCCGCTGGGAGACTAGGCCGGGTCGAGGTCGTCCACTCCGTTTCGCGTGAGCCGGTCCCGCCCGCTCCCGTCCGGCTCGAGCACGACGATCTCGGAGGAGCCGGGGGCGCGGCCGGCCGAGAACGCGATCAGGTCGGGCGCGGGCGACCAGGCTGGAGTCGCCTCGGCGAGGCGCGACCTCGTGAGGCGGCGCACGCCCGAGCCGGCGACGCTGGCGCGAAAGAGGTCGTCGCGCCCTCCCGCTCGGCGGCGCACGAAGACGAGCCGTCGGCCTCCAGGGGCGAGCGATGGCGCCGAGTCGACCACGGAGCCGGAGGTGAGCCGGTCTTTCTCGCTTCCGTCGCCGCGCATGACCCAGACGTGTGACGAGGATGGGCTCAGGCTCGTGTAGGCGATCGTGCTCGCGGCAGCGGCACCCGTCGCTGCGAGCCCCACGACGCCGACGCCAGCCGCCAGAACCAGCCTGAAGCTCACCACGCCCCTTCTCGGCTGAGTCTGACACCCCGGCACCGGGTCGACAAGCCCGCTGCGCTGGCCTTGTCGATCTGAAACGATGCGCGGCATGTGGATGAGGCTGCTGTTCGCCTGGCTCTCGAACGTGGTCGCTCTGTTCGTGGCGGCGTGGCTCGTGTCGGGCGTCGGCTACGGCGACGACTTCTGGGTGCTCTTCATCGCGGCCCTGGTCTTCACGACCGTGAACTGGCTGGTGCGCCCGCTGGTGATCATCCTCGCTCTCCCGGCTGTGGTTCTCACCCTCGGGCTCGCCTTGATCCTCATCAACACATTCATGCTCTACCTCACGGATTGGATCGTCCCGAGCTTCGAGACGGGGAGCTTCTGGTCGACCCTGCTCGCGGCGATCATCGTCTCGATCGTCAACCTGATCCTCAGCCTCGTCCTGAAGCCCGAGGAGCGGATGCACGCGCAGGCGCCCGAGCCCCAGTAGAGCCCGCTACGTGGACTTCGTGGCGGCCGTGGCGGCCGTCCGGCGGCGGGCTTCGAGGTCGATGTGGTCGTCGGCATGCTCGATCAGGAGCGGGTCGTGCGTTGCGCAGACGACCGCCGTGCCCGTCTCGCGCGCGAGGCCGAGCAGGAGTCGGGCCACCGCGAGCGCGTTGGCCTGGTCGAGGCGGGCAGTCGGCTCGTCGGCGAGGAGGAGCGCGGGGCGCCCGGCAGCGGCGCGGGCGAGGGCCACGCGCTCGCGCTGGCCGCTGGAGAGGTCGGAGACGCGCCGACCGGTGACGCCCGCGAGGCCGACCGAGGCGAGCGACTCGCTTGCGCGCGCCCGTCCTCCCTCCGCGCCGAGGCCGCGAAGCGAGAGACCGAGCTCGACGTTCTCGGCGGCGGTCAGGAATGGAACGAGCCCGACGTCCTGGGAGACGAAGCCGATGCTTTCGGCGCGGAAGCGCGCTCGCGCGTCGCGGTCGAGCGCCGAGACCCGCTCGCCGAGCACGCGCACCGTGCCGCCGGACGGCAGGTCGAGGCCGGCGAGGAGGTGAAGGAGGGTCGTCTTTCCCGAGCCGGACGGCCCGGTCACGGCGGTGAGGTGGCCGCTTGGGAAGAAGGCGTCGAGCTCGACGAGCGCCACGGTCGCCGCGGGACCCTCGCCGTACGTCCGTGAGAGCCGCTCGGCCTCGGCGACGATCTCGCTCTCGCGGGCCGGCTCAGGCTCCGGCAGGGGCTCCTCGCCTGCCTGCCGCTCGGCGACCTCGGCGCCGGGGGCGGCCTGCAGCAGGATTCCCTGCTCGTGGAGGCGCGCGGCCGCGCGGGCCCGGATGCCCGTGCGCCGGAGCAGCTCCTCCGAGAGTCGCAGCCAACCGCCTCGGCCGACGACGATCGCCTCGTCGCCGCCGTCGGCGAGCGCCGCCTCCTCGCTGACGCGCCCGTCGCGGACGCGGACGATTCGGTCGGCGACGGAGGCGGACTCGGGGTCGTGGCTGACGAGCACCGTCGTCGTGCCCGAATCGCTTGCGAGCTCGGCGATCCCTTCGTAGACGAGGCGCGCGTTGGCCGCATCGAGCTCACCGGTCGGCTCGTCCGCGAGCAGGAGCTTGGGCCGGTGGGCGAGCGCCGCGCAGATCGCCACGCGCTGCTGCTCGCCGCCGGAGAGCTCTCCTGGATGCGCTGCGGCGCGGTCGAGGAGCCCGACGCGCTCGAGCAGCTCGCCCGCTCGGCCGAAGCGCTCATGCCTGGGCACGCCAGCGAGGCCGAGCTGGAGGCCGACCAACTCTCGCACCTCGAGCTCCGCTGCGAGCGCCCGCCAGTAGTGCTGATCCGCGTAGCCGAGCACCTCCGCTCGGTACGCGGCTCGCTCGCGGCGACCGAGCCGGGCGAGATCGCGCCCGAGGACACGAACGCTCCCTGCCGTGGGCGTGTCGAGCGCCGCCAGCAAGCGGAGGAGGGTCGACTTCCCTGAGCCGCTCGGTCCGAGGACGACGCACGTCTCGCCCTCGCGGACCTCCAGAGTGAGCCCTTGGAGCGCAACGACGCCGCCCTCCGGCGCCGCGTAGACGCGGAACGCATCGCGGATCTCGACGGCGACTTGACTCATATCCGGCGAGAGGCCGCCGTGACGAGGGCTGCAGCCGCAAGGACGCCTGCGGCGAGGGCGGCGGCGAGGACGGGCCAGGCGACGGAGGTTCGGAGTGGAAGCTCAGTCGGACGGGCCTCAGCCGTGACCGCGACGAGGTCGACGACGAGGAGCCCGAGCAGCGCGGACGTCACGAGGCCCCCGACGAGGCCGACCGTGAGGACGACGAAGCTGCGCAGGCGGACGACCCGCCGGAGGAGCGTTGGGCGGGCGCCCTGCGCCTCGAGGTCGTCCAGCTCGCCGCGCTCGTCGCGAACGTCGGTGACGACTCCGAGGAGCACTCCGACGAGAGCGAGTCCGAGGGCGACCAGGGCCGCTGCAAGCAGCGTCAGCAGCGTGCCGCGGGCGAGTGGGTCGTCACGCAGCGAGCTCAGGAGCTCGGCCCGGGATTCGACTGCGAGGACGTCGTAGGGAGGGCGGGAGAGCGTGGCGCCCAGCTCGTCACGCTGCTGCTCGTCGGCCGCCCCCAGCCAGACTTCGTTGGCGACGGCGACGCCGGGCCGGGCCGAGTTGAGCGCCGTGCCGAGGAGGGAGCGGTCGCCGACCACGAAGTCCTCGCCTGCACCGGGAAAGCGGGTGGCCACGGCCGCGACGCGGGCGACCACCTGCTCGCCGGCGACGCGGAGGGCCAGGTCGCCGCCCGGGCCGGCTGCCGACGCCACGCTCGGCGACGCGATCACCGTCAGCGGTTGCTCGTCGCTCGGCTGCGCCGGCCGAAAGCGGCTCGCCACCGCTTCACTCAGCGTGCCGGTGATCACGGCGCCGTCAGCGGTGACGTCGGCCTTGATGCCGTTGACGGCCAGCCAGTCCTCGTAGCCTCCCATCGAGACCCGGCCACCCGGCGTCTGCACCCGAAGCTCGCCCAGGTCGAGCGTGAGCTCGAGTGGCGCACCTTCTCCGCCGCGCTCCTGCACTCTGACGAGGGGCGAGACGGTGAGCGCCAGGAGACGGCCGCCCCGTGCCTCCTCCGGCACGGCTGTCCGCAGAACACTCGCTTGGGCCTCTTCGGGGGAGCCGAGCTCCACGTGGACGAAGTCGCCGCTCGGGGCCTGCACGCTCGCCGTTAGCACGACGGGCTGACCTTGCGCGCGCACCTCGACGGCGGTTGCGTCGTCCGGCAGCACCGGCCCCCGAGCAGTCGGGTTGCCGGCAGGCTCGATGCGGGCGGCAAGAGCCTGCGGCGAGAGAGTCGCGAAGTCGCTGCGCCAGCCGTTCAGCGTGGGGACGGCCGCGGCATCGAGTCCGAGAACGGTGATGCCAGTCCGGCCGCCCGTTCGGCTGACGTTGCCCGAGAGGCGCAGCACGGGCTCGACCTGCACGCGATCGCCCAGGGACGCGAGCTGCTCCGGAGGCGCCGCTTCGCCCACGCGGATCAGACGGGTCAGGTCCTCGCGGAGCGTGAAGTCGAGGGGGACGGCGAAGGCAGCCTGCTCCTCCTGGCCGCGGGCGAGCGTCGAGCGGTAGCTCTCCGCGAAGACGGCCAGGCCGACGCTGACGAGGAGGAAGGCGGCCGCCACGGCGGCGTGGCCGGGATGGCGCGCGAGCGAGAGAGCGGCCAGGCGGAGCGAGACCGAGCGGCCTCGCGAGGCGCGCTCGAGCAGGATGAGCGCCGGGTGCAGGAGCCTCGCGCAGAGGACGGCCGCGACGAACGTGACCAGGCCCGGTAGGAGCACGAGCGCAACGGACGCGCCAGACTCCGCCGCGAGCGTCTCCTGGTCGAGGTCGCCGCGCACGAGCGTGAGGACGATGACGGCGAGCGCTCCGAGCGCCGCCGCGTCCAAGGCGGAGAAGGAGCGTCCGCCGAGAGCGAGCGGCTTGGTCCGGAGCGCGGCCAGGAGCACCAGGGTGAGAGCGGCGGCGACGGCGAGGGCGGCGATCAGCCCCGTCTGCGAGAGGGTCGAGTGCGCCAGCACCTCGCCGACGGGCGCTCCTGCCCGCGTCGCCACGGCCGCTCCCGCGAGCGTTCCCACCGCCCAGCCGACAGCCGTCCCGCCGACGGCGATGACTGCGGCCTCCATGCCCGTGAAGAGCGAGAGCTGCCAGCGCCGTGCTCCGAACCAGGTGAGCCGCCGCCTCGCCGCCTCCGTGTCCCGGCGCATGCTGACCGCCGCGAGGACCGCGAAGGCGAAGAGCAGGGCAGCAGCCTCACCGCCGACGAGGAGGAGCCGTCGCCCTGCGACGTCGCTCGCCTCGCCGGCGCTCCGAAGCTCCTCGACCGGAGCGGTCAGCTCGAAGGAGCTCGACGCAGTCAGCACCTCCGACCGGGCGCGGGCGGAGTCCTCCGCGAGGCGGTCGATCTCCCAGGCCCGCAACGTGCCTGCCTCGAGCGGAGCCACCCAGGAGTAGGCTCGGTAGACGCTCTCGAGCTCGGGCGAGGACGCAAGCCCGTCGATCCCCTCGGCCAGAACGAGAGGCGCCGGCTCGGGCCGGTGATACTCGAAGGCCTCGCGGTAGACGGGGCTCAGGGCCGCGCGGCTCCGCTCGTTCTCCGTCGGCGCGATGAAGTCGCCGAACAGGACCGGCGAGGAGACGACGGCTTCCCCGACCTCGACGAGGCGGAGGCCGGGGACGTTCGGGATGCTCCCCCGGCCGCGCAGCCGGACGACCTCGCAGTGGTCGGGCTCGCAGGGTCGTGGTAGGCGGCCCGAGCGGAGGGTCACCCAGTCGGCGAGGCCCTCGACTCCGCCGAGGCCGAGAAACTTCCCGGCGATCGTGCTCTCGCGGAAGACGACGAACGCGGTGGGCGTCGCCGGGACGACGTCGGCGATCGCCTGCGTCGCCGTCCGCTCGAGGGCGGCGTGGTCCTCGTCGAGAGCGGGGATCCCAAACCAGCTGGCCCGGACCGCGCGCTGAGCAGCCGGAATCTCCTCGACTGCCCGGCCGACGCTCTCGTCCCGGGCGACGACGGTGCCGGCGAGAACGGTCGCCAGCATCGCCGCTCCGGCGGCGACCCCGGCCCCGGCGAGGAACACGGTAGGCGCCCGGCGGGCGATCCGGATCGACGCGAGCCTGAGCGGGTAGGCGAGCCGCCGCAGCGTGTCCACATCACCACGCTGCCACTGCCCGAGGCGCTCGACCACTCGGGTTGCTTCGCTTGTGGTTAAGCTTTGCTTATGCTCGACGTCCGGCGTCTCCGGGTCCTGCGCGAGGTTGCGTTACGCGGGTCGATCGCGGCAGCCGCCGAGTCGCTTCGCTTCACCCCGTCGGCGGTCTCGCAGCAGCTGGTCAAGCTCGAGCTCGAAGCGGGCGTCCCGCTGCTCGAGCGCGGGCCGCGCAGCGTGCGGCTGACGCCGGCCGGCTGGCGCCTGGTCGAGCATGCCGAGCTGATCCTCGAGCAGCTTGCGCAGGCGGAGGCCGACCTGCGCGACCTGGACGGCTCGCCGCCGACGCTGCGAATCGGGGCGAACACGACGGCGGCGGTGAGCATCGTTCCGGGGGCGCTGACGCGCTTCGCCGCCGCACGGTCCGACATCGAGGTGACCGTCACCGAGGCCGATCCGCTCGTTTCGCTCGCACGCGTCCGCGTGCGAGAGCTCGATCTGGGGATCGTGTTCGAGTACGACCACGTCCCCCTTCCGTCCGACTCTCGGATCGAGCTCGAGCTTCTGCTCGAAGAGCCGATGCGGATCGTCCTGCCTGCGGCCCACCCCGTCGCCAGGCAGCGCGCCGTCCGACTGCTCGACCTCGCCGACGAGACCTGGATCAGGAGCACCAACCGTTCCTCCTGCAACCCGTTCACGGAGCGCGCCTGTCGCGCCGCCGGCTTCGAGCCCAGGATCCGCTTCGAGTTCGACGACTACACGGCGATGCAGAACCTCGTCGCGTCGGGAGCGGGGGTTGCCTTCGCCCCGGACCTCGGCCTCACGCGCCTGAACCCGGGTGTCGCCGTGCGCCCGATCGCCTTCGGCCCGAAGCGCCGCGTGCACGCCGCTTTCCGAGCCGGCGAGCGCGACGACCACGGGCTGCCCGAGATGCTCGAGGCGCTTCGGGAGACGATCCTCGCGCGCGAGCCGCTCTTCCCCGCCCGGGCCGGCGCGTCCTAGTCTCCCGACCGGTTGTACGCCCGCGGCGCGGGACCCGCCGTAATCTTGACGAGATGCGTCGAAGGCTGGCAGCGGCCGCCTTGCTGATCGCGTTCACAGGAGGCTGTATGAGCGGGCCCCAGGAGGGCGAGACCGAGATGGTCCCGACCACCGAGCCGACGACGGAGGCGACGACCGAGACCTCCACCCAGAGCGAGCCTCCGGCCGAGTCGCCGCTTCCCCGGATCAACGCAGGCCCGCCGGCCAAAGGTGGCCCGCTCGACGTCAGGGCAGTGGCGACTGGATTCGATTCACCGACCTTCGCCACCGCGGCGCCGGGTCGGCCGAACCGGCTCTACGTCACGGAGCAGTCAGGACAGATCCGCGTTCTCGTCCTGGAGGAGAATGGGGAAACGAGGCTGCGCGACGAGCCGTACCTCGACCTCTCCTCGCGGGTCTCGACCGACGGCAACGAGCAGGGCCTGCTCTCGGTCGTCTTCCACCCGAGCTTCGAGTCCAACGGCCTCCTGTACGTCAACTACACGGACGTGGCCGGCGACACCCGGGTCGTAGAGTTTCGCGAGCCCGCTCCGGGCGCGGACCCGATCGAGACGCGAGAGCTTCTCTACGTTCATCAGCCTTACGCGAACCACAACGGCGGGCAGCTCGCCTTCGGGCCCGACGGGCTCCTCTACGTGGGCATGGGAGACGGCGGGTCCGCCAACGATCCGGAGAACCGCGCTCAGGACCTCTCCAGCCGGCTCGGGAAGATGCTGCGCCTCGACGTCGACGACGCGAGCACCGAGTGGAAGATGTTGGGCTACGGCCTGCGGAACCCCTGGCGCTTCTCCTTCGACCGCGTCACCGGCGATCTCTGGATCGGGGACGTCGGGCAGGGCGAGGTCGAGGAGATCGACTTCGTCTCGGCTCCCGACCTCGGCAAGCGCTTCAACTTCGGCTGGGACGTCTACGAGGGGACCGAGCTCGTCGACGACAAGCCGCTGACGCCGGGCGGGATCCTCGTCGAGCCGCGGAGCGAATACACCCATGAGTTCGGCTGCTCGGTGACAGGCGGCTACGTGTATCGCGGCGAGAAGCTGCGCGAGCAAGCCTGGGGCCGCTACTTCTACGGCGACTACTGCTCCGGCCGGATCTGGAGCCTCGCCCGCTTTCCGAACCGTATGATCACGCGGCGGGGTCATCCCTTCCGAGTGCCCGAGCTGACGTCCTGGGCCGAGGACCTGAACGGCGAGCTGTACGCGCTCTCGCGGAACGGCACGATCTACCGGCTCGTCAGGGCCATGTGACCCGTGCCGGAACCCTCGGCCCGCGGCCGGTGTAGAACGGGTGCAGTGGGGGACCGGCCACTGGCAGAGGACGAGCTCGTCGCACGTGCTCAGCACGGCGACACCGATGCCTACGGCACCCTCGTAAAGGAGCATCAGACGCTCGCGTTTCGCACCGCATACCTGGTCACCGGCTCGGCTGCGGATGCCGAGGACGCCGTCCAGGAGGCCTTCGTCAAGGCCTACCGGGCGCTCGGGCGCTTCCGCGCGGGCGCGCCCTTTCGACCCTGGCTCTTGACGATCGTGGTCAACGAGGCGCGGAACCGCCGCAGATCGGCCGGTCGGCGCGAGCGGCTCGCGCTGCGCGCGGCCGAGGATCCGCTCTCGGGGGGCGCGGTCCCGTCCCCCGAGGCGGCCCTTCTCGAGTCGGAGCAACGCCGCGAGCTGCTCGCCGCGGTCGAAGATCTCCGCGAGGACGACCGCCTCGCACTCTCCTGTCGCTATCTCCTCGGTCTCTCCGAGGAGGAGACGGCGGCCGCTCTCGGCTGGCGCCGGGGAACGGTGAAATCGCGGACCTCGCGCGCGCTCGAGCGTCTGCGCGACCGGCTGGGGGTGGAGGCATGACCGAGCTCGAGCGAGCCCTGGTGAGCCTCGGCGCCGAGCTCGCCTACCCGGAGGCGCCGGACGTCTCCGCCGCCGTGCTCCGCCGCGTGGCCGAGCCTGCGCCTTCCCGCGGCCGAGGCCGGCGCACGCTCGTGCTCGCGTTCGCGGTGCTGGCCGTCGCGGTCGGCGCGGCCATGGCCGTGCCGCAGGCCCGCACGGCGATCCTCGAGTTCTTCCGCCTGCGCGGCGCGACGGTGGAGCGCGTCGAGACGTTGCCCAGGGTGCCGGGTTCGACGGAAGAGGCTCTCGCTCTCGGGCGGCCCGTGCCCCTCAGCGAGACGGGTGTCCCGCTCGTGAAGCTTCCGGAGCAGCTCGTACCGAGCGCGCTCGGCCCGCCGGATGCCGCGTACGTGTCCGAGGAGCCCTACGGCCTGCGCCTCAGCCTCGTCTACGAGCCACGCAAGGGCATCCCCGAGTCGCCGTACACGGGCGTGGGCATCCTCGTGAGCGAGTTCGTGGGAGGGGGCGCCGAGCGTTACGTCGAGAAGCTGGTGGACGCCGGGACCCGCGTCGAGCGCCTGCAGGTCGGTCGCTATCCCGCCCTCTGGCTCGAAGGCGGACCGCATGTCGTCTTCTTCGAGACCGAGCGCGGCGTGTTCGAGCATCCCGGCCGCCTGGCGGGGAACACGCTCCTCGTCGAGCGCGACGACGTGCTCGTACGGATCGAAGGCGAGATCGGTCGCGAGCGCGCGATCGAGATCGCCGAGTCGCTGGAGTAGCGTCTACGCCGCGGCGGCCGTGCCGGACTGGTCGGCCTCGACGCGGGCGCCGACGTCCAGGGCAAGCTCGACGAACGCACGCGCTGCGGGCGAGCGGTAGCGGTCGCGGTGCCACGCGATGCCGATCCGGCGGGGCGGCACGCCGCTCAGTCCGAGGACGACCGTCCCTTCGTGCGACGGGTCGACGGTCAGGAGCGGCACGAGCGCGACGCCCACGCCGGCCGCGACGAGCTCCTGGATGGTGCCGTTGTCGTCCGAGCGGAAGACGATGCGCGGCTCGATTCCGGCGTCGCGGAAGCGGTTCTCGATCTGGTGGACGCTGCGGCACTGGCGGTTGCCGATCAGGGGCATCGCAGCCACTTCGCGAAGCGTGGGCGGCTTCGGGCGCGCGGCGAGCGGCGAGCCCGCCGGCAGGACGACCACGTACGGGTCGCGCATCAGCTCGACGCTCTCGAACGGCCCGTCGCCCACGGGGAGCATCACGAACGTGAAGTCGAGCTCGCCGCGTTCGACCAGCTCGAGGAGCCCGCCGTCGTCTGCCGACTCGGTCAGCTGCACGGAGACGTCCGGCCAGGACTCGGTGAACTCGCGCAGGAGACGCGGGAGAACGCGCGCGCCGACGCTCTGATACGTGCCGACCCGCAGGGTGCCGGCCGAGCCCTCGGCGAAGGAGGCCATGTCGGCGTGGGCGGCCTGGAGCCGCGCGACGATCCCGGCTGCGTGGCGGAGAAGGAGCTCCCCTGCCTCGGTCAGCGAGACGCGGCGAGGGCCGCCTGGGCGCTCCACCAGCTGCTGTCCGACGATGCGCTCGAGCGCCTGGATCTGCTGGCTGACCGCCGATTGCGTGTAGCCGAGCTGCTCTGCGGCCCGCCCGAAGGAGCCTTCCTCGGCTACCGCTTGGAGGGCCGCCAGGTGGCGGATCTCGACGCCCAGCCATCCATCAGATCGCATGATCGACATCAATGATAACTCGACTTGTGCTTATGGAGCAGCGGCTGGACAATTGAGGCATGGCAATCGCACTCGTCACCTTCTTCCTGCTGGTCGGGCCGCTCGCACTGCTCATCGGCACGGACTCGCGCCTGGATGAGCGGATGCGGCTGCCCGAGTGGCGCCGGAACTAGTTCGCCCGCAGGCCGCGCGACGGCTCTGCCCGCGGTAGTCCGCCCGATTCCCGTGGGCCGAGCCGTCGCGCGGTTGGCCGAACGTGAGAGCATGTGCAGAGGGCCATGGACGCGGGGCTCTCCGGCAAGCACGTGCTCGTCACCGGCGCCTCGGGCGGCATAGGGGCTGCATGCGCACGCGCCTTCGCGGCCGAGGGCGCCCGGGTCGTCCTCCACTACCACCGTGGCCGCGAGCGGGCCGAGGCCGTGGCCGCGGAATGCGGCGACGGCGCGGTCGTCGTCCAGGCGGACCTGACCCGGGAGGCCGACGTGGATCGGCTCTTCGCCACGGCCCGCGAGGCGCTCGGCGGCCTCGACGCCTGCGTGGCCGTGGCCGGCGTCTGGCCTGAGGAGGACGTCCCACTCTGGCGGTTGTCGCTGGAGCGCTGGGAGCAGACCCTCGCGGCCAACCTCACCGTGACGTTCCTGACCGCCCGCGGCTTCCTCCAGGAGGTCGAGCGGTCCGGCAACGGCAACCTCGTGCTGGTCGGCTCGACCGCGGGGATCTTCGGCGAGGCCGGCCACGCGGACTACGCGGCGGCGAAGTCGGCGATCGTCAGAGGCCTTCTGCTCAGCCTCAAGAACGAGATCGTGAGGATCGCGCCGCTCGGCCGCGTGAACGCCGTCTGCCCGGGCTGGACGGTCTCGCCGATGACGCGCTCGACGCTGGACGAGCCCGGCCTGGTCGACCGGGTGACGCGCACGATGTCGCTCCAGAAGGTCGCCGAGCCCGAGGACGTCGCCCGCCAGGTCGTCGTCCTCGCTTCCGACGAGCTCTCCGGGCACGTCACCGGCCAGGTGGTCATGGTCGCGGGCGGTATGGAGGGCCGCGTCCTCCACGACTAGCCCGGTTCGCTTCCCAGGCGGCGCTCGATCCAGCGTGCTCCCACCGTGTCGGTGAGGCCATGCGCGAGGATCGACGCGAGGATGACGAAGGCTGCGATGTCGAAGATCAGCGTGCGATCCGAGGCGGTGGACGCGAGAACGAAGAGCGCGAACAGCATCGAAGCCACGCCTTTCGGCCCGAACCAGGCGATGAAGAGCTTGTGCGGGCCGGGCATGTCCACGCCGACGAAGGACACGAGGACGGCGACCGGCCGCGCGAGAAACAGGGCGAAGAGGATGAAGAGGACGATCGTCCACACGGAGCCGTCCCAGCCCGTGGCGACGACGAGCGCTCCGAACACGAAGAACGTGGCGATTTGGAAGACGGCGCTGACGCTCTCGTTGAACTCGTGGAAGGCGTGCGGGATGTCACGGCGGGAGGCCGCGAGCCCGATGCCGGCGACGAAGGCTGCGATCAGCCCGTTTCCGTAGGTCACGTCGGCGAGCCCGAAAGCCGCGAGGCCGATGCCGAGCGCGTACGCACCCTCGTACTTCGGCTCCATGCGCCCGCCCGGAAGCCTCGGCAGCAGTCGTCCGGCCACGACCGCGAGGACGACTCCGATCAGCGCGCCGACGACCGCCTCGCCGCCCAGCTTGGCAGCCTCGACGCCCGCGTTCCCGCCGGGGGTGGCAAGCACGAGGAAGAAGAGCACCAACGGCAGCGCGAGACCGTCGTTCAGCCCCGATTCGAGGTTCAGCGTGTGGCGCACGGTCCGTGGAACGCGCGCCGACGTGACGACCGCCGAGGTCACGACCGGGTCGGTCGGCGAGAGAACCGCGCCGAGGAGAAAAGCCTCCGCCCAGCTCAGCTCCGGGAAGATCGCCTTCCCGATGAGGGCCAGCAGGACCAGTGTGAGGGGCATGGCGATGACAAGGGCGCGAACCGCGGGCCCCCAGTGCTTCTGGAGCAGCTCCGACTCGACGTAGAGCCCGTCGGCGAAGAGCGTCAGGATGAGTGCGAGCTCGACGAGATAGAGGAGGGTCTGAGAGCCTGGGCTCGCCTCGACCACGTCGAGCATCGCCAGCCCGATGCCGGCGCCCAGGGAGAGGACGGAGATCGAGAGCACCGTGCCGTGCAGCCAACCGGAGAGCCCTGCCGCGATCGCGAGCAGGAACCCGAGGATGAGAAGCGCCTCGGCGAAGCTCAGGCCCATCGAGGGACCCTACGGCCCCGCGTAGGAGGAGCGGAGGCGGAGGCTCCGCTAGTACGGCGGTCGCCGGTCGTAGGGGTCGCGGCGAACGATCGTCTCGCGCCGCCACGTTCCGACGCCGCCCCAGGTCGACCAGAACAGGAGCGAGAGCAGGAAGCCGACGATCCCGGCGATCAAGAGGATCCAGCCGACGGTCGCGATGTCGACCCCGCTCACCTCGGCCGTGACGGCGAACGCGAGAATGGCGCCGACGACCATCAGGAAGATGCTGGCACCGATACCCATCTGAGGGCTTCCTCCTTCTGTCGGGGCCGGTTCGGTCGAGCCTCAGGCCCGGAGACGGTTGCGTTAGGGTTTCGCTCTAGGGGCCGTGATTCCCCGCTCTCTCCGTGCGGAAACGCTCGATCATCCAAATGACGCTGGTCGGGGTGGCCGTGGGCGCGGCGCTGGCGATCGTCGCAGTGTTCATCCCCTGGCTGCCCGATGCCGCCTCGGAGCAGGCGGACATCATCGACAGCGTCTACTGGGTCGTCACGATCATCTGCGTGGTCGTCTTCGCGGTCGTCGCCGGCGTCTCGGCCTACGCGGTCTACAAGTTCAGAGCGCCTCCGGGAGACACCGACGACGGCAGCCCGATCCACGGGCACACCGGCCTCGAGATCGTCTGGACGCTGATCCCGACGATCCTCGTGACCGGCATCGCCGTCTACTCGGGAGTCGCGCTCGCACAGGCGGAGGACCTGCCGGACGACCACAGCGTCATCCAGGTGACCGGCCAGCAGTTCGCCTGGACGTTCACGTACCCCGACGTCGAGGTCGAAGGTGACCGACCGCTCACGACGGGCGAGCTCGTCGTCCCGATCGACCAGACGATCCGCTTCGAGATCACCTCCAAGGACGTCATCCATTCGTTCTGGGTGCCCGAGTGGCGCATGAAGCAGGACGCCGTCAACGGGATCACAACGCACACGACGGTGACGCCGACCCAGCTGGGAACGTTCCCGGTGGTCTGCACCGAGCTCTGCGGGCTCGGCCATGCGCTCATGCGCTCGCGGGCACGCGTGCTCTCCCAGAGCGACTACGAGGCCTGGGTGGAGGAGCAGCAGCGCCTCGCGCGCGAAGGCGGGGCGATCCAGGGAATGGAGCTCTTCACGCAGCAGTGCGGGAGCTGCCACACCCTTGCCGACGCCGGCACCGAAGGCGAGGTCGGGCCCAATCTCGACGAGGCGCTGCAAGGCGCTGACGCAGAGTTCATCATGGAGTCGATCGTGAATCCGAGCGCCGAGATCGCCGAGGGCTTCCAGGACGGCGTCATGCCCGCCAACTACGGCGAGATGTACACCGATCCGCAGCTCGAGAGCTTGGTCGAGTACCTGCAGCAGGCGACGGGAGGAGGAGCGCGGTAGTGGCCGTCGAGGCCCCCGAAGCTCGCGAGGCCGAGCACCTCCCGCCGCAGCCTCCGCCGCCGCGGAAGGGCCTCCGGCGCCTGACCGGCCCCGGCTGGCTCCGGGTGCTCTGGGCCATCCCCGTAAGCTGGGCGCTGGCGACGCTGCTCGTGATCGGCACGCGCGCGGCGCTCGGCTACGAGCCGCTCTGGGAGCTCCAGGTTCTGATCGTCGCCTGGACGATCATCGTGCCGCTGGCGTTCCTCGCCGCCCTCGGCGGCTTCGACTACTGGCTCTACTGGATCTCGGGCCGGCCCACGAGGCCCGAGGACCACTCGGGCCACGGCGCGCGCACCTGGAAGGACTACTTCCGCGTCAACACCGACCACAAGGTGATCGGGATCCAGTACGTCGTCACGACGGTCTTCTTCTTCGTCGCCGCCGGCCTGATGGCGATGTTCATGCGCGCCGAGCTGGCGCGACCCGGGATGCAGTACGTGGACACGAACACGTTCAACGGGCTCTTCTCGGTGCACGCCTCGCTGATGATCTTCCTCTTCATCATCCCCGCGTTCGCGGGGCTCGGGAACTACGTCATCCCCCTGATGATCGGCGCGCCGGACATGGCGTTCCCGCGCCTGAACGCGCTCTCGTTCTGGCTGCTTCCAATCGCGGGGCTGATCATGATCTCGAGCTACCTCGTGCCCGACGGAGGGGCCTTCGCGGCCGGCTGGACGAACTACGTCCCGCTGGCCGTGCAGCAGGCCGACGGCAACCTCATGTTCCAGATGGGTGTCCAGTGGGCGGGTGCGTCCTCGATCATGACCGCGCTCAACTTCCTGGTCACGATCATCACGATGCGGGCGCCTGGGATGTCCTTCTGGCGCATGCCGCTGCTCGTTTGGGCGAACTTCGCCACCTCGACGCTCGTCGTCCTCGCGACGCCGTTCGTGGCCGGCTCGCAGTTCTTCATCATGTTCGACCGGGTCCTGCACACGAACTTCTTCAACCCGGAGCTCGGGGGCGACATCGTCGCCTACCAGCACATCTTCTGGTTTTACTCGCACCCGGCCGTCTACATCATGATGCTGCCGGGCTTCGGCATCGCCTCGGAGGTGATCTCCGTCTTCGCGCGGAAGCCGATATTCGGCTACCGCCTGATGGCGCTCTCGCTGATGGCGATCCTCATCCTCGGCTTCTCGGTCTGGGCGCACCACATGTTCGTGTCCGGGATGCAGCCCTGGATCCGCATTCCGATGATGGTCACCACCCTCGTCATCGCCGTTCCGACCGGGATCAAGGTCTTCAGCTGGCTGGCGACGCTGTGGGAGGGGCGCATCCACTTCAAGACGCCCATGCTCTTCGCCTCCGGCTTCGTGTCGATGTTCGTGATCGGCGGCCTCTCCGGCATCTACCTCGGCTCCGTGCCGGTGGACATCCATGCGAGCGATACGTACTTCGTCGTCGCCCACATCCACTACGTGCTCTTCGGCGGCTCGCTCTTCACGATCTTCGCCGGGATCTACTACTGGTTCCCGAAGATGACCGGCCGCATGTACGACGAGCGGCTCGGGAAGATCCACTTCTGGCTCACGTTCGTCGGCTTCAACGTCACTTTCTTCCCCATGCACTGGATCGGGCTACAGGGGATGCCGCGGCGCGTGGCCGACTACGCGCCCGAGTTCGGGAACTGGAACCTGGTCATCTCGATCGCGTCGTTCGGTCTCGGGGCCTCGACCATCCTCTTCCTCTACAACATGATCGTCAGCTGGCGCCGAGGGCCGATCGCGCCCTCCAACCCGTGGCGCGGGCTCACCCTCGAATGGCAGGTGTCCTCGCCGCCGCCGACCTTCAACTTCGACGAGGTCCCGCAGGTCGTCGGCAGCCCCTACGAGTACGGCACGCGGGGGGCCCGTCATGCGGTGCTGAACGGCAAGCCGACGGAGACGGGCAAGGCAGCCGAGCCGGTGGAGGCGATCCACTCGTGACCGACGACCCGTACGCGAAGGCTCCGGCCGAGACTGCTCCGCGGCCCCGCCACGTCCTCGTGCTCGCGAACGAGACGGTGGCCGGACGCGCGCTGCTGGAGGCGATCGAGGAGCGGGCGGCCGCGGGGCCGATCAGGGTCACGGTCGTCTCGCCGCAGAACGAGCCGTCCGCCGGCTACGTCGTCTACGAGGACAGCCGCCGCTCGAGCGCCGACCGGCGCCTGCGGCGGACGCTCGACCTCTTGCACGAGGCCGGGATCGCCGCACGCGGGACGATTGTCGATCCCGACCCGCTCCAGGCGCTCCGCGACGCGCTGCACCAGTACGCGCCGGTGGACGAGGTGATCATCTCGACCCACCCCGGCGCCGTGCGCTCCAGCTGGCTGCGGGGCGGGCTGATCGAGCGGGCGCAGAAGGCTGCCGGGGACATCCCGGTGACCCACGTCGAGGTCGACCTCGCCTCGCCGCGCGAGCGGATCCACGTGCTCGTGATCGCGAATCAGACGATCGTCGGCGGCCCCCTCCTCGAGGCGATCCGCGAGCGCGCGCGTGCCGGCTCCACCGAGTTCACGCTGGTCGCGCCGGCCGACCAGGAGGGCGTGCAGGAGCGCCTCGACGCCGCGCTGGCCGAGCTGGGCCGGGAGGGAATCGAGGCAACGGGGCACATCGGCGACGCCGACCCGGTCACGGCCGCCCTCAACACCGTCCACGACGAGCAGGTAGACGAGATCATCGTCTCGACGTTCCCGGCCGCGACCTCGGGCTGGCTTCGCAGGAACGTGGTGGGTCGGATCGAGAGCGGCGCCGGCCTCCCTGTTCGCCACGTGGTCGTGGAGCCGGTCGAGGCGGCCGAGGCCGAGGTGAGCTCGTAGCCATGGCCTCCGTCGCCCACGCCGAAGAGCACCACGAGCACCCGCCCGAGGCGCACAAGAGCTCGCGCGTCGACTCGCGCCTGCTCGGCATGTATCTGTTCATCGCCTCGGAGACGATGCTCTTCGGGTCGTTCTTCAGCGCCTACTTCTTCGCCCGCGTGGTCGCCGGTGAAGGGCCCTGGCCGCCCGACGGATACGAGCTGCCCGTCTACCTCGCCTTCCTCAACACGATCATCCTCGTCACCTCGAGCTTCTCGATGCACTGGGCGCTCCAGTCGATCAAGCGGAACAACCGCTCGGGCTTGATCGCCGGGCTGACGCTCACCTTCCTCCTCGGCCTCACCTTCCTGCTGATCCAGGCGCGGGAGTACACGCGCATCGGCTTCGGGCCGTCCGACAACGCCTTCGCCTCGACGTTCTTCGGTCTGACCGGGCTGCACGGAGCGCACGTGTTCATCGGCCTCAACCTGCTGCTCTACGCGCTGATTCGCTCGCTCCGCGGCCACTACGGGCCGAAGGCGGAGGACCACCTCGGCGTCGAGCTGCCGGGGATCTACTGGCACTTCGTGGACGTAATGTGGATCGTGGTGTACACCACCGTCTACGTGATCTAGGAGGGACATGCGCAACCCGTTCCGGTCCGAAGCTGAGGCATTCGGCTTCGTCCTGGTCTGCGTCGCGCTCTTCGCGATCGTCGCCGTGGCGGGGATCCTGTTCGGCGGCTGGATCGCGCTCGCCGTCTTCCTCGTCCTCGCCGTGGGTGTCGCGCTCTACGTCAAGGGCGAGCCGAAGGCGCCCGACGAGCCGGTGCTGTCGCGCGCGGGAGGCGGCCGCCGTCGCATTCTCGTCGTCGCGAACGAGACGGTTGCCGGCCGCGCTCTCCGGGGCGAGGTCGTCCGCCGCGCGGGCGCAGAGGCGGACGTCCTCGTCGTCTGCCCGGCCCTGAACTCACCGCTCAGGCACTGGGCCTCCGACGAGGACCGAGCCAGGGCGGAGGCCGAGCGACGGCTGGGCGAGTCCCTGGGAGCGCTCGCCACCGAGGGTGTCGAGGCTCGCGGCGAGGTCGGCGACGCCGATCCGGTACAGGCGATGGACGATGCGCTGCGGACGTTCGGGGCCGACGAGATCGTCATCTCCACGCACCCGCCTGGGCGCTCGAACTGGCTCGAGAAGGAGGTCATCGAGCGGGCGCGAGAGCGCTACCCGGTGCCGATCACTCATGTAGTCGTCGACCTCGAGCGCGAGCGGCAGAGCTCGCCTACCCCCTAGCCGTCGGCCGCCGCCGTCTCGGTGGTCTCCGCGCCGCCCTGATCGCCGCTCGGGTTGCATCCCGGGACGTCCTTGCCGGCGACGCTGGCCACGTAGGCGGCCACGTCCACGGCGTCCTGGCCCGTCACGAGGTCAGGGGGCATGCGGCCCGCGGCCAGGTCGATCTGACCGAGAACGTTGGAGTAGATCGCGCTCTCCTCGAAGCCCTGCGCGCAGCTGTAGCCGAGCGCCTGGTCGAGATTGGGGCCGGTCGTCCCCGTCGTGCCCGCGTCGAGGAGCGTGTGGCAGGAGCTGCAGGTCGAGGCGAAGAGTGCCTTCCCGTTTGTGCGGTTCGCGTCCGCCTGGCCGCCCACGTCGTCTCCTCCGCAGCCCGCCGCAAGGAGCGCGCCGACCGCGAGGAGGACGGTCGCGACTCCTTTCACGGGGAGGGCTGCGCCTCGGTGACGCCCGCGCTCGCGAGCGCCTCCGCCCGGTCGCCGTGAATGGAGAACACGCGGTTCAGCCCGGTGATCTCGAAGATCTTCGTGATGTTCCTGTCGCTGCAGACGATCGAGAGCTGGCCGCCGTTCGGGCGCAACCGCTTGACGCCGCCGACGAGCACCCCGAGGGTGGTCGAGTCGATGAAGGTGGTATCGGTCAGATCGACAACGACGTGGCTCGCGCCCTCGGCGATCACGTCGAGGAGCTGCTGCTTGAACTCGGGCGCGGTGTAGAGGTCCACCTCACCGGCGAGGGAGATCACCCAGACGTCTCCTGCCGCCCGCTCTGCCTTGGTGTCGAAGTTCATGAGTCCTTTCTGCCCGAGTCGCCGTCGTACGTTAACGGCTCTACTCGCCGCTCGACTCCCCGTCCGACCCGCCCTGCGCACCGCCGCCTGGGACGGCGCCGGAGATCGCCTTCAGCTGGTCGATCAGCTCCTGGACCTGCTCCGCGTTCGCGGCGTTGGGCTGGAGCTCGAGGTACCGCTCGTACGCGGTGATCGCCGTCTCGTAGTCCTGGGCGGTCTGCGCTGCGTTCGCGTACTGAAGGAAGAGCAGCGGATCGTCCGTCACGCGGTCCGTCAGCTCGGTGAAGACGTCGAGCTGCGCGAGCGAGAGGCTCTGCACCTCCGAGTTGGCAGCGTTAGCACGGGCTTCCGCCTGCGCGCTCAGCGATGCCGACAGCGGGTTCGTGGTGAGCTCCTGCAGGAACTTGCTGTCCTCGGGTGCGAGCGTTCTCGGGAGCGAAGCCTCGGCCGCCTCGTTCGAGGCGATGGCCGCGCGCTGCTGCGCCTCGGCGATCTGGGTGCCGTAGAGCGCCGCGAGCGTGCGCAGGGCGTCGGTGTCCTCCGGGCGCATCGTCCGGTACTTCTCGTATGCGGCGACGGCGAGATCGAGGTCGCCCTCGGCCTGGGCGGCGCGCGCAAGGTCGAGCTGCGCTTCGGGGTCGTTCGGCCGCTCCGCCACTGCCTCCTGGGCGTCGTCGAGCGCCGGCGTGTCGCTCGAGACCGGGCGGTTGAGGAGGTCGGAGATGTAGTCGCCGATGCCGGAGCCGCCGGCGCCCACGCCGAAGAAGATGAAGCTTCCACCGAAGGCGATGGCGAGGAAGAGGAAGACCCACTTTGCCCGCCGCCGCAGCTTCGGAAAGAACATCAGGTCTTCGGCTTGAGCGGCACGTTGCTGAGCAGGCGGCCGCGGGCGGCGCTTGCGCTGCGTCGAAGCTCGTGCCATTCGAATTCTCCTTCCTCGTACCGAACCTCGCCGGCGACGAGAGTGAGAAGCACCCTGTCGGGCGAGCCGCCGAAGACGACGGCGGTTGTTGGCTCCTCCCAGGGGAGGAACGGCGAGCCGGCAAGCGAGACGACCGCGAGGTCGGCGCGCTTTCCGACGGCGAGCGAGCCCGTCTCGTGTTCGAGCCCGAGCGCGCGCGCTGAGCCAAGAGTAGCGAGTTCGAGAGCCGCGCTCGCCGAGAGCGCATCGGGCCGCCGCTCGCGGGCGCGGGCCGTGTAGACGGCGGTTCGCATCTCCTCGAACATGTCGAAGGAAGGTGTCGAAGCCGGGCTGTCCGTTCCGAGCCCGACGCGGACGGCTGCCGCCAGGAGCGCGGCGAGCGGCGCTGCCCCACAGCCGAGAACCGCGTTCGAGCGGGGGCAGTGGGCAACCGCCGTGCCGTGCTCTGCGAGCAGCGCGAGCTCCTCGGCGTCGACGTACACGCAGTGCGCGGCCAGCACGGTCGGCCCGAGGAGACCGTTTCCGGCGAGCATGCGCGCTCCAGTGGTCCCTGCCGGCGCCACCAGGAGGTCGGCCGCCGCGGTCATTGTTCCGGTGCCGTGGAGCATCCAGTCCTGCTCCGCTTCGCTCTCGGCCAGATGGGTTGCGAGCGGGACCCCGAGGCCTGCGCAGGCCTCGTAGACGGCGGCCGAAGTCGTGTAGGGCGCGTGCGGCGAGACCCCGACCGCGAGCCGGTCCGAGAGGACGCCGTCGATCGCCTCGCGGAGCTCCTCGAAGTGGGCGAGCGCGGCGTCGGGGTCGTCTCCGAAGACCTCCAAGTAGACGATGCCGCCGAGCCCGAGCTCCGCGCAGGCGGGCGCGGCGGCGCCCGTGAAGCTCGCATCGCCGAGCGTGGCGATCCCCGAGCGGAGGCACTCAGCCGCTCCGAGCCTCGCGATCGCCAGCGCGTCGCCCTCGAGGAGGCGCCGCTTGCGGGTGACGTGGAGCTCGATCCAGGGTGGAAAGGCGAAGCCGTCGCCGAAGCCCGCGTAGACGGCGTACTCCAGGTGGGAGTGGGCGTTGACGAAGGCCGGGACGATGACCGCGTTCGCGAACGTCTGCCGCTCGCCGTCGAGCTCCGAGGTTGGCCCGACGGCGACGATGCGGCCGCCCTCGACCGCGACGCCACCGTCGCGCACGGGCTCTCCCTCGACCGGGACGACCCAGTCGGCTGCGTAGACCGTGCGCTTCACCTAGGTGTCGGTGCCTGCGTACGCCTCGCGGCGCGCCTCGATCTGCTCGGCCCAGCGCCGCTCGAGGATGACTGAGGCCCAGATCGAGAGCTCGAAGAGCAGGATCAGCGGGACCACCTCGAACGCGAGCGAGACGGGGTCGACCGTCGGCAGCAGGATCGCCACGACGAGGACGACCACGTAGCCGATCCGACGATTCCGCCTGAGCGTCGCCGAGCTGAGCACGCCGAGCCGGACGAGCGCTAGGACGAAGATGGGGAGCTGGAAGACGAGCGCGAACCCGATCAGGCCGAGGGTGACGAACGAGAAGTAGTAGTTCGCCCTGATCTCGATCTCGAAGAACTCCTCGTTGTAGGTCGTGAGGAAGTGGAGGGCGCGCGGGAGGACGATCCAGTACGCAAAGGCGAGCCCGGCCGCGAAGAGCGCCGTCGCGATCGCCACGAAGACGGCGACGATCCGCTGCGAGTGCTCCTGGAACGCGGGGGCGAGGAAGCTCCAGGTCTGCCAGAGGACGACCGGGAGGGCGAGGGCGAAGCCGGCGTAGAAGCTCACCTTGATCGAGGTGAAGAACGGCTCCGTCACCCCGAAGGTGATCAGCGTCCTTTCCTCCGGAAGCGGCGCCTCGAGCCAGCGCAGGATCGTGTCCTGAAAAGCGAAAGCGACGACGAAGCCGACGCCGATCGCGAGGAGGGAGATGATCAGCCGCGAGCGAAGCTCATCGAGGTGCTCGACGAGCGTGACGCGATCGCCGTGCTCGAGGCGACGCGGCAGCTTGACCATGTCGCCTTAGCGCGAGACGCGCTCGGTCTCGGCGCGCTCGGGCTGGGACTGCGTGCCGGCCGGAGGCGCTGCGTTCTCGGGAGGCGGGGGCGGCGTGAGCTCGGTCTTCTCCGGCTCTTCCTTGCCCGTGACCGCGTCCTTGAACTCGCGCATCCCGTGGCCGATCGAGCGCCCCATCTCGGGGAGCCGCTTCGCGCCGAAGACGAGCAGCAGCACCACCATGAGGATGACGAGCTCCCAGATGCCGATTCCGAAGGGCATGCGGCCAGGATACCACCGGTCTAACACCAGTCGTGCCCAACCCAGTCGCTACACTGGTCCCTCGGGAACCGGCTTCTGAGGCCGCTTCCGGAACTGCACCGCGCTTGTAACCCATGGCTCTTCTCGAGATACGAAATCTGCACGTCGCCACCGAGGACGGGACGGAGATCGTCCGGGGCGTCGACCTGACCGTCGATTCGAACGAAGTGCACGCAGTCATGGGGCCCAACGGGTCCGGCAAGTCGACGCTTGCCTACGCGCTCATGGGCCATCCGGCCTACGAGATCACGGAGGGCGACATCCTCCTCGACGGCGAGTCGATCCTCGAGCTCGAAGCGGACGAGCGTGCCCAGCGCGGGCTCTTCCTCGCCTTCCAGTACCCCCACGCAGTCCCGGGCGTGACAGTGGCGAGCTTCCTCCGCTCCGCCGTCAACGCGGTGCGCAAGGCGAAGGCGGGCGGCGAGGACGACCCGGTCAAGATCCCCGAGTTTCGCACGCAGCTGACTGGGGCAATGGAGCAGCTGAAGGTGCCGAAGGAGATGGCGGGGCGCTACCTGAACGACGGCTTCTCGGGAGGCGAGAAGAAGCGCGTCGAGATCCTCCAGATGGCCATGCTCTCGCCGCGGGTCGCGGTTCTCGACGAGACGGACTCGGGGCTCGACATCGACGCGCTCCGGATCGTCGCCCGCGGCGTCCGCACCCTCGTCGGCCCCGACATGGGCGCCGTCGTGATCACGCACTACCAGCGCATCCTCAACTACATCAAGCCCGACTTCGTGCACGTGTTCGTCGATGGGCGTATCGTGCGGGAAGGCGGGCCGGAGCTCGCCGAGCAGCTCGAGGCCGAGGGCTACGAGGCCTTCACCCCCGAGCCGGTGGGAGGTGAATCGTAGTGGCAACGCCCGAAACAGAAGTCGTCGCGGAGATCGGCACCGACTACCGCTACGGCTTCAGCGATCCCGAGAACTACTTCTTCAAGTCCCAGCGCGGGCTCTCGCGCGAGGTCGTCGAGGCGATCTCGGCGCACAAGGACGAGCCAGAATGGATGCGGGACTTCCGCCTGAAGTCGCTCGAGTACTTCCAGGCCCGCCCGCTGCCTACCTGGGGCGGCGACCTCTCGGGGATCGACTTCGACAACATCTACTACTACATCAAGCCGACCGAGAGCCAGGCGAAGTCCTGGGAGGACCTGCCTCCGGACATCAAGCAGACCTGGGATCGCCTCGGCATCCCCGAGGCCGAGCGCAAGTTCCTCGCCGGCGTCGGGGCGCAGTACGAGTCCGAGGTCGTCTATCACAAGCTCCAGGCCGACCTCGAGACGAAGGGCGTGCTCTTCCTCGACATGGACTCGGGCCTGCGCGAGCACGAGGAGCTCGTCCGGCAGTACTTCGGCACGATCATCCCGCAGAACGACAACAAGTTCGCCGCCCTGAACTCGGCAGTCTGGTCGGGCGGGTCGTTCATCTACGTGCCCCCCGGCGTCTCGGTGGAGATGCCGCTCCAGGCCTACTTCCGCATCAACGCGGAGAACATGGGCCAGTTCGAGCGCACGCTGATCATCGTGGACGAGGGCGCCTACGTGCACTACGTCGAAGGCTGCACAGCGCCGGTCTACACGACCGACTCGCTGCACTCCGCCGTCGTCGAGATCGTCGTCAAGCCGGGCGGTCGCTGCCGCTACACGACCATTCAGAACTGGTCGAACAACGTCTACAACCTTGTGACCAAGCGCGCCGTCGCCTACGAGAACGCGACCATGGAGTGGGTGGACGGAAACCTTGGGTCGAAGCAGACGATGAAGTATCCGGCCATCTGGCTGCTGGGAGAGGGCGCCCACGGCGAGGTGCTCTCGATCGCCTTCGCGGGCGACGGACAGCACCAGGACGCGGGGGGCAAGGCGGTCCACGTGGCGCCGAACACCTCCTCGGTGATCACCTCGAAGTCGATCTCGAAGAACGGCGGCCGCTCGAGCTACCGCGGCCTCCTCGAGGTAGCGAAGGGCTCTCACGGCGCCCGCTCGAAGGTCGTGTGCGACGCGCTCATCCTCGACGAGGAGTCCCGGACGGACACGTACCCGTACATCCGCATCGACGAGAACGACGTGGACATCGGGCACGAGGCGACGGTCTCGAAGATCGGCGAGGAGCAGCTCTTCTACCTGATGAGCCGCGGGCTCTCCGAGGCGGAGGCGGCCGCGATGATCGTCTCCGGCTTCGTCGAGCCGATCACGAAGGAGCTCCCGCTCGAGTACGCGGTCGAGATGAACCGGCTGATCCAGCTCCAGATGGAGGGCTCGGTCGGTTGATCGTGGAGCGGACGGACTTCGTGTCCGTGCCGGTACGGGAAATGGAGCGGTCGAAGCGGTTCTACGCCGAGACGCTCGGGCTGCCGAGCCCGAACCTCGACGAGGGCGGCTGGCCGGAGTTCGAGACGGGCAACGTCAGCCTCTACCTCGTGGATCCGACCAACGCCGGGCGGGAGTTCGAGGGGCCGCACACGGCGTACATCGCGCTCCGCGTCGCGGACGTGGCGGAGGCCCGCCGCGACCTGGAGGGAAAGGGCGTCGTGTTCGAGGGCGAGGTCCTCGACACCGGCGTCTGCCACATGGCCTTCTTCCGCGATCCCGACGGCAACGCGCTCATGCTCCATCGAAGGTACGCGCCGAATGACTAGGGAGCTGGCGCTCGAGCGCTACCGGGAGCTGGCGCTCCCGACCACTTCGGACGAGCACTGGCGCTTCACCGACCTGCGCGGGTTCGACCCGGAGTCCTTCGCGGTTGACGGAGCCGAGGCGAAGTCGGTCGCCGACAGCATGCTCGAGATTGATGCGGCCGCGATCGCAGACGCGACCGAGGGCGGCATCGAGATCGTCAGCGCCCCGGAGGAGATCACCTTCGCTCCGCTCGTCGACCACGAGCTCCTGGGATCGCTCATCGGGCCGGATGACAAGCTGACGGCGCACAACGCCGCCCTCTGGCAGCACGGGCTGCTCGTCCACGTTCCCGCAGGGCTCGAGCTGGAGAAGCCCCTGTACGTGCGGGTGGGAAACTCGACCCCGGGCGGCTCCCTCTTCTGGCGCCTGCTCGTCGTCGCCGAGGAGGCCTCGCGCTTCACGTTGATCGAGGAATCGGCCTCGACCGACCCCGAGCTGGAGTCCTACTCGAACGCGGTCGCCGAGGTGTTCGTCGAGCGAGGCGCGAAGCTCGAGTACGTCTCCATCCAGAATCTCTCGCGCTCGACCTGGCACTTCGCCACCCATCGCGCGCGCGTGGCCGAGGACGCCGAGCTCGACTGGGTCGCCGGCGGCTTCGGCTCGCGCAAGGGAAAGATCACGATCGAGAACCGCCTCGCCGGCCGGGGTGCGACCTCCCGCGTCACCGGCGCGTACTTCGCCGACGGCGACCAGCACCTCGACTACGACACGCTCCAGGAGCACGCGGCGGCAAACACGACCTCGGATTTCGCCTTCAAGGGCGTCCTGCGGGACAAGGCGACCTCGGTCTGGCGCGGGATGATCAAGGTCGAGCGCGACGCGCAGCGCACCAACGCCTACCAGGAGAACCGGAACCTCCTGCTTTCTGCGGAGGCGCACGCCGACTCGATCCCCGGCCTCGAGATCCTCGCCAACGATGTGCGTTGCACCCATGGCGCCACCGTCTCGCAGGTGAACCGCGACGAGCTCTTCTACTGCATGGCGCGCGGGCTCTCGCGGGAGGAGGCGCAGCTCCTGATCGTGCGCGGCTTCTATCAGGAGATCTTCGACCGCATCGAGCTCGCTCCGGTGCGCGACGCGCTCCAGAGCGTGCTCGAGGCGCGCCTGCTCGCGCCGCTTGCGTGACCTGCTGCTCGCCCCCGCGCGGCTACACAACGCTCTTCTCCAAGCGCGCCGCCCGCTGGGACGCGAAGCGCTACCGGCGGCGGGGGCTCGACGAGACGGCGCAGGAGATGGTCCAGTTCCTGCGGGAGCGCGGGGTCGAGGGCGGCTCAATCCTCGAGATCGGCGGCGGCGTCGGCGCGATCCAGCTCGAGCTCCTGAAGGCGGGCGCCGAGCACGCGACGAACGTCGAGCTCTCGCCGGAGTACGAGGAGGCGGCGCTCGAGCTCGTGCAGGAATCCGGTCTCGACGGGCGCGTCGAGCGGCGCCTGGGGGATGTCGTCCAGGAGCCCGACCTGGCGGGGCCGGCGGACGCGGTGGTCATGCACCGGGTCGTCTGCTGCTATCCGGACTACGACGCGCTCGTGGGCTCGGCGGCCGAACGGGCGAAGCGCCACCTCGTCATGAGCTTCCCGCGCCCGCGGTGGGCGATCAGGGCCGCCGTGGGCGCCGTCAACGCCGTCGCGCGGCTCCTCCGCTGGGAGTTCCGAAGCTGGGTGCACCCGCCGCAGGCGCTTGTGGCGGCCGCAGAGCGCCGCGGGCTCAGCCTGGCGGCCGAGCTCCGAGGCCGCATCTGGCAGGTCGCCGCGCTCGAGCGCAAGTAACAGACTGTCACTTGGCGGCGGTGCGCTCGCCCCACGGCAGGGCTCCGGTGGGCCGTCGCTACGATAGGCCTGTGGCCGTAACCGCACAGCCGAAGCTCGATGCCCGCCGCCTCCGCGCGGACTTTCCGATCTTCGAGCAGGCGATTCACGGAAAGCCGCTGGCGTACCTCGACTCCGCCAACTCGTCACAGAAGCCGCGGCAGGTCCTCGACACGCTGCGCGACTTCTACGAGACGTCCTACGCGAACGTCCACCGTGCCGTCTACGAGCTAGGCCTGCGCTCCGACGCCGCCTACGACGGCGCGCGCGAGAAGGCGCGGGCCTTCGTGAACGCGGAGACGACCGCGGAGGTCGTCTTCACCCGCAACGCAACCGAAGGCCTCAATCTCGTGGCGTACGCCTGGGGCCTCGACAACCTCGGCCCCGGCGACCTCGTCGTGGTCACGGAGCTCGAGCACCACTCGAACTTCGTCCCCTGGCAGTACATCGCCCAGCGAACGGGGGCCGAGTTCGCCGCCCTGCCGATCGACGAGCACGGCGAGCTTCGGCTCGAGACGCTGGCCGAGTTGGATGCGCGCGGACGGGTGAAGGTCGTCGCGTGCGGCTTCGTCTCGAACTCGCTCGGCACCGTCAATCCGGTGGAGCAGCTCGCAGCCTGGGCCCACGAGCGCGGGGCGATCATGGTCGTCGACGCCGCGCAGGCGGCGCCGCACCGGCCGGTGAACGTGCAGGCGCTCGGCTGCGACTTCCTCGCCTTCACCGGGCACAAGATGTGCGGGCCGAGCGGGATCGGCGTGCTCTGGGGCCGGCGGGAGCTGCTCGAGCGTATGTCTCCTTTCGAGCTCGGCGGCGAGATGATTCGCAAGGTCACGATCGAGAAGACGACGTGGAACGAGCTCCCGCACAAGTTCGAGGCGGGCACGCCTCCGATCGCGCAGGCAGTCGGGCTCGGAGGCGCGATCGACTACCTCACCGACGCCGGCCTCGAGGCGATCGAGCGCCACGAGGCGGAGCTGACCGCCTACGCCTGGGGACGGCTGTCGGAGGTTCCCGGTCTCACTCTCTACGGGCCGCCGCCGGAGCGGCGCGCGGGGATCGTCAGCTTCAATCTCGACGGCATCCACCCCCACGACGTTGCCCAGGTAGTCGATTCGGAGGGCGTGGCGGTCCGGGCCGGCCACCACTGCAACCAGCCGCTGATGACGAGCCTCGGGATCAACGCGACGACGCGTGCGAGCTTCTACCTGTACACGCTGCCCGAAGAGATCGACAGGCTCGTCGAGGGCCTGCATCGCGCGCGTAAGCTTTTCTCCTAGAGATGAGCGAGCTCGACAGCCTCTACCGCGAGGTCATCCTCGACCACTACAAGAACCCCCGCGGCCACGGGGTGATCGACGGCGCCGACGCCGAGGCTGAGGGCCAGAACCCGCTCTGCGGCGACGAGGTCTCGATTGCGGTCGCCTTCGAGGGCGACACGATCGCCGACGTCAAGTTCCAGGGCCGAGGCTGCGCGATCAGCCAGGCCGCGACGTCGATGCTGATGGACATGGTCCGGGGCCGTAGCGCGCAAGAGGTGGCTTCCATGTCGCGCGACGAGCTTCTGGACGAGGTCGGCATCCCCCTGACGCCCGTCCGGCTCAAGTGCGCGCTGCTCGGCCTGGGCGTTCTCAAGCTCGCCCTCCACAAGGGCCGCGGCACGCCCCTCCCCGAGGAGTGGGCAGGGCTCGAGGAACTCGAGCTTTCGTAGCGTGCCTGAGCTAGTTGTCGGCCCGGTCGAGGACTTGCCGCCGGGCGAGGTGAAGATCGTCCGTGATGGGACGCTCGCCATCGGCGTCTACAACATCGACGGCGAGTACTACGCGATCGAAGACCGTTGCTCGCACGACGACGGACCGCTCTGCGAGGGCGACTTCGAGCCGGAGGAGGCGGTCGTCATCTGCCCCCGGCACGGCTCGCGCTTCGACATCCGTTCCGGCAGGCCGCTCACCCTCCCCGCCTACGTCCCGGTGGACACCTTCGAGGTCAAGGTGGAGGACGGCCTCCTGCGGGTCGTCGTTCCCTAGAGGGTTCTACAATCCGGCCATGTCGAGGGAAGAGCGAGTCGCTCGAAACGAGACGCTCTTCCGCGAGGTGAACGAGCGGATCAGGGACGTCAGCGACGACGCCGAGAGGGCGTCCGCGACTGATTACCTGTGCGAGTGCGGTGATCCCGAGTGCACCAAGCCGGTGAGCCTCACGCCGGTCGAGTACGAAGATGTCCGGCGCGACCCTACCCACTTCGCCGTCCTCCCCGGCCATGTCGATCCCGAGGTCGAGACGGTCGTGGCCCGGAACGAGCGATTTGCGGTGGTCAGGAAGACCGATCCCCAGGCGGCGCGGATCGCCATTCGCGAAGACCCGCGAAGCTGATGCTCGACGAGCGCGTCCGGGCGGTGCTCGCCCGCCTGGAGGGTGAGGAGCGGCGCCCCCCGGCCATGCCGGTCCGGCCGACGACAGGCCGATTCCTCTTCTCCCTCGTCGCGCCGCAGGCCGATTGCGAGGTGCTGGAGGTCGGCGCCGGCCGCGGGCACTCGACGATCTGGCTCGCCGCCGGCGTCCGGTCCCTGGGAGGTCGGGTCGTCTCGCTCGAGCGTGATCCCGAAGTGGCCGGGGACTGGCGGCGGAACATCGCGGACGCGGGCCTGGAGGAGTGGGCGGTGCTGATCGAGGGGGACGCTCTCGCGACCCTCACGGCCCTCGAGGACATCTTCGACGTCGTCTTCCTCGACGCGAAGAAGGACGAGTACGAGCGGTACTTCGAGCTGGTGCGGCACCTGGTCGACCCCGGCGGCCTGATCCTCGCCGACAACGTCCTCTCGCACGGGGAGGTTCTCGGCGCCTACAGCCGGGCGCGTCAGAGCGATCCCACGCTCGTCAGCGTCACGGTCCCACTCGACAGCGGGCTCGAGCTGACATCCGTCCTGCAGACCTAGCCGGCCCTGGTCGCACCCCACTCCTCGGGCTCGACTTCCCGCAGGAGCTGCGCGAACGACCACCGGTGTCCTTCGGAGTCCTCGGTGTCGTACCGGCGGTCGCCGTACGGAGTGTCGTGGAGCTCCGTGAGGATCGGCGCGCCCGCCTCGATTGCCCGCGCGTAGTGGGCGTCCACGTCCTCGACGTAGACGTGCACGAGGTCCGGGAAGGCACCCAGCTCCTTCGGGCTTCGGTACTCAGGGCCGGGGTGGCCGAGGAAGACCTCCCCGTCGCCGATCGAGAGCTCGGCGTGCGTGACCACCCCGCCCTCGTCGGCATAGCGGAGCCGCTCCTCGAATCCGAACGCGCGGCTGAGCCATTCGATCGCTGCCGCGACATCCTCATAGAGCACGTACGGGGTCACCGTCTGCACGGCCGGCGCCTCCTCTCGGGTCGTCCTGGCGGAATGCGTATCATGGCCGTAACCACGGAAAGGGGGTGGTCCGACTTTGATTTCCGACAGTACGGGCAGTGGAGGTAGTCGCAGGTAGGGGCGTGTCCCCAGACCTACGGGGAATCGCCTAGCCAGCGTGGGGGACGTCCCAGCGCCCCTGCTAATCCAGGCGTTCTACCGAGACGAGGGGCTCCTGACGAGGGGGCCCCTCGTCCTTTCTGCGCCTAGGACGCGACCGCGCGCCGGACCTGCTCCTCGACGCCGATCGGGTGCACGTCGAAGGCTTCGTTCGCCGGCTGGGGGTCGCAGACGTTGTCGCCGAGGTCGAGCTGGTCCACCGCGGCGCGCGCGCTCCTGAGCTGCGGCAGGAGCTGTCCCACGGTCGCCCCCGCCTTGAGGAGAGCCGGTGGCATCGTGAACGCAAGCCGACGCTTGCCGAGCGTCCTGCGGATGAGCGCGTGCAGCTCCGCCCAGGTGAGCCGGTCGGGGCCGCCGAGGTCGAACGTGCGATTGGCGGCTTCCTCCGCGGTCACGGCCTTCGTGAAGAACGTCGCCACGTCGTCGATCCAGATCGGCTGCAACCGATGGCGGCCGAGGATCGGCGTCACCGGCAAGTACCGGACGAGCCGGATCTGCTGGGGGAGGATGCCGCCGTCCCTTCCGAAGATGAAGCTCGGCCGGAAGATCGTGTGCTCGAGACCGGAGTACTTGACCGCTTGCTCCTCCTCCCACTTGGCGTGGTAATAGGGGGTCAGATCCCGTCCCTCCTCGGTGCCGAGACCACTCATGAGCACGAGACGCTTGGTTCCGGCGCCCTTGGCCGCGTCGACGAGATCGCGCGTTCCCTGCACCATCATGCGTTCCTGAGGGTTCCAGGGGGGGCCGGCGACGAGGTGGACAACCGTAGCCACGCCCTTGACGGCGCGCCGCAGGCTGTCGGCGTCCGCCAGGTCCCCCTGGACGACCTCACAGCCCCAGGCGCGCAGCTGGTCTTGCTTCTCCGGCTTGCGCGCCAAGACGCGCACGGGCTGCTCCGCCGCCCGGAGGGCGTGGACGACGTTCGTACCGACGAAGCCGGTTCCCCCGGCGACCAGGATCATTCCTCGGCGAAATTCTTCCAGTAGCGGCTGGGCGTGGGACCTGATTGCCCCTGGTACTTGGAGCCCAAACTCCCGGTCCCGTACGGGTGCTCGGCCGGCTCCGACAGCTGTACGAAGGAGAGTTGGCCGATCTTCATCCCGTAGTAGATCGTGATCGGGAGGTTGGCCACGTTGGACAGCTCGAGCGTGACGTGGCCGTCCCAGCCGGGATCGATGAAGCCGGCCGTCGAGTGGATGAGGAGCCCGAGCCGCCCGAGCGAGCTCTTGCCCTCCAGGCGGGCGACAAGGTCGTCCGGCAGGGTGATCCGCTCCAGCGTCGAGCCGAGCACGAACTCGCCGGGATGGAGGATGAAGGCTTCCTCGGCGTCTACCTCGACCAGCTCCGTCAGCTCCTCCATCTCCCGCTTCACGTCGATGAACGGATAGCGGGAGTTGCGAAAGACCCGGAAGAGGCGGTCGACGCGGACGTCCACGCTCGAGGGCTGCAGGAGCTCTTCCGCGTAGGGGTCGATGCCGATCCGGCCCTCCTGGAGCAGCCGGCGGATCGTACGGTCGGACAGGACCATGGGGACCGCCAATCTATAAGCTCCGTCCGTGGCAACGACCCGGACGATCGAGATCAAGACGGGCCTCCCGGGCCCTCGCAGCGCGGAGATTCTCGCCCGCAAGGAGCGCGTGATCGCCGAGCCGCTCTCCATCTACCTCCCGCTCGTCATCGCAGCGGCACGCGGCGCCACCCTCACCGACGTCGACGGGAACACGTTCGTCGACTTCGCCGGCGGCGTCGGCTGCATGAACGTCGGCCACTCCCATCCGCGCGTGGTCGAGGCGATCCGCGAGCAGGCGGAGCTCTTCACGCACACGGACTTCACGATCGTCCCGTACGAGAACTACGTGGGCCTTGCCGAGCGCCTGCTCGAGCTTACGCCGATCTCCGGCGAGACCCGGGCCGCCTTCTTCAACGCAGGGACCGAGGCGATCGAGAATTCGATCAAGTTCGCCCGCGCCTACACGAAGCGCCCGGCCGTGATCGCCTTCGAAGGCGCCTTCCACGGCCGCACGCTGCTCGCCCTCAGCCTCACCTCCAAGACCCACCCCTACAAGGCCGGCCTCGGGCCCTTTGCGCCGGAGACCTACCGCGTGCCTTTCGACGACCTCGACGCGCTCCGGTACGCCTTCAAGACCCGCGTCGCCGCCGAGGACGTCGCCGCGATAGTCGTCGAGCCCGTGCAGGGTGAGGGAGGCTTCGTCGTGCCTTCGCGCGAGTTCATGCACTGCCTCCGCGCGCTCTGCGACGAGCACGGGATCGTGCTCGTCGTGGACGAGGTGCAGACGGGCTTCTGCCGCACGGGCCGGACGTTTGCGATCGAGCATTTCGGCGTCGAGCCGGACCTGATGGCCGTCGCCAAGTCGATCGCCGCCGGGCTGCCGCTTTCGGGCGTGCTCGGCCGGGCGGAGATCATGGACGCCCCCGGCGACAGCGCCATCGGGGGAACCTACGTCGGCAACCCCGTCGCGATCGCGGCCGCCCACGCCGTCCTCGACGTCATCGCCGACGAGGGGCTCAACGAGCGCGCCGAGGCGATCGGCGAGACGCTGCGCGCGCGGATGGAAGCCTGGGTCGAGCGCTTCGACGAGGTGGCGGAGGTTCGTGGCCTCGGAGCGATGCTCGCGATCGCCGTCGAGCGTGACGGAAAGCCGGATCCGGCTCTCGCCACCGCGGTCGCCGAGGGCGCCTCCCGGCGTGGGCTCCTGCTCCTGAAGTCCGGGATCCACTCGAACTGCATCCGCGTGCTCGTCCCGCTCGTGATCGGGGACGCCGAGCTCACCGAGGCGCTCGACGTGTGGGAAGAAGCGCTCACCGAAGCGCTGACCGGCTGACCCCGTCCAAGCCTGCGACAGGAACACTATGGCGGTGCACGTCGGAGAATTGATCGTCGGCCGGTATGAGCTGGAGGAGCTCGTCGGCGAGGGCGGCATGTCGACCGTTTATCGCGCGTACGACACGGTGCTCGAGCGCCGCGTCGCGATCAAGGTCCTCCACGAGCACTTCTCACGCGATCCCGAGTACGTAGAGCGCTTCAAGCGTGAGGCGAGGGCGATCGCGCGCCTCGCCCATCCGAACGTCGTCACGGTCATCGACCGGGGCGAGTGGGAGGGCCGGCAGTTCATCGTCTTCGAGCACGTCGCCGGCGAGAACCTGAAGGCGGTGATCGCCCGCGAAGGCCCGCTTCCAGTCGCACGGGCGCTCGATCTCGCCTGTCAGATCGCCCGCGCGCTCGCCTTCGCGCACGAGCTCGGCATCGTCCACCGAGACGTCAAGCCGCACAACGTCCTCCTCGCCGCCGGCGGCACGGCCAAGGTGACGGACTTCGGGATCGCGCGGGCGCTCGACGCGGACGAGGCGCTGACCGAGACCGGCACCGTTCTCGGGACGGGGCAGTACCTCTCCCCCGAGCAGGCAAGCGGTGAGCGCGGCGACGAGCGCTCGGACCAGTACTCGCTCGGCGTCGTCACCTACGAGCTCCTGACCGGGCGCGTGCCGTACGCCGGCGACAACCTGATCGCGGTCGCGAGGCGCCACATCGACGACCCCGTGCCGAGCGTTCGCGCCCTGCGCCCGGAGGTGCCCCCTCGGGTGGACAAGGTGATCGCCCAGGCCATGGCCAAGCAGCCGCAAGACCGCTTCGGCTCCATGGATAGCTTGGCCACGGCGCTGGAGCTGTGCTTGGCCGAGGTGGACGGCGCCCGGCAGAGAGAGCTCGACGAGGACACCGGGGTCCTCGCCCTCACCCGGCAGTCCCCTCCGGCGGCGGCGACGGAGGTGCTCCCACGGCCGGCCGAGAAGGCCGTGACCACGAAGGCCCCGCCGCGCCGCACGGGCCTGCGGGTCGCCGCGGTCCTCCTGCTGGCGGCGGTGATCCTCGTCGGCAACCTCCTCGTGCTCGAGATCGTCTTCGAGGACGGGATCCCGTGGCCGGGCGGCGGCGATTCGACACCCGCGCAGCTGGAGGCGATCGCCGACTTCGACCCGAACGGCGACTTCACCGAGCATCCCGAGGACGTCGCTTCGGCCACGGACCGCGACATCGCCACCTTCTGGACGACCGAGGAGTACGAGAGCTTCGACAAGGAGGGCGTCGGGATCATGCTCGACGCCGGCAGCCGCGTCGCGCTCTCCAGCATCGCGCTCGTGACCGACACGCCCGGCTTCACCGCCATGATCCTGGCCGACAACGACCGCAACGGACTCTTCATCGACGTCGCCGGCGAGCAGGAGGTGGGACGGCGGACGACGTTCGACGTAGACACCCGCGGGGAGCGCTACCGGTACTACGTCGTCTGGATCACCGATCCGAACACGCGCGCCCACGTGAACGAGGTGCGCGCGTTCGTCTCGACGTAGCCGTCAGTAGCGCAGCTCGGCGCGCCGGTCGCGCCGCTCGAGCGCGAGCGCGACGAGGCGGTCGAGCAGCTCCGGGTAGGGAATGCCGCTCGCCTCGAAGAGCTTCGCGTAGACGCTCGTCGCGGTGAAGCCCGGGATCGTGTTCAGCTCGTTGACCACCACCTGACCGTCCGGCCGGACGAAGAAGTCGACCCGGGCCATGCTCTCGCAGTCGGAGGCGACGAACGCGGCGACGGCCAACTCCTGGACGCGCGCCGCCGACTCGGCGGCGACGCGAGGGGGGATGACCAGCTCCATGCCGCCCTCGGCGTACTTCGCCTCGTAGTCGTACCAGTCGCTCGCGATTGGGACGATCTCACCGGGGACCGATGCGATCGGATCGGCGTTGCCGAGCACGCTGCACTCGACCTCGACGCCGTCGAGGAGCTCCTCGACGAGGACCTTCTCGTCGTGGGCGAAGGCGAGCTCCAGCGCCGCCGGGAAATCGGCCTCCGACCTGACCATGCTGATGCCGACGCTCGAGCCGAGCCGTGCCGGCTTGACGACGCAGGGGACCCCGATCGGGCTCTCCGCCGTTGAGTCGCCGGCACGCACGGTCACGCTCCCGGCGACGGGAATGCCCTTGTCGCGCATGACGGCCTTGAAGAGATCCTTGTCCATGGCCAGGGCCGAGCCGGCGACGCCAGCGCCGACGTACGCGACCTCGGCGAGCTCCAGCAGGCCCTGAACGGCGCCGTCCTCGCCGAAGGGTCCGTGGAGCACGGGGAAGACGACGTCGAGCCGCGCCGCCTCGTCGGCGTCGAGCAGCCACGGGCCCTCGCGCGGGATCTCCATCGGGACGACCTCGTAGCGCTCAGGATCGAGCCCCTCGATCACCGAACGGGCGGAGTCCAGCGAGATCTCGTGCTCGCTCGAGCGTCCGCCCATGAGCACGGCTACGCGCAGCTTCGCCATGCGCCCTCCTATGGGCTGACGAGTCGGCCGACGAGGATGGTCACGAACTCGCGCGGCTGTGCCTGCGTGCCGCCGCCGGGGTTCTGGTCGAGGACGACATCGTCCTCGTCCGGGTCGGTCACGTCCTGGAAGACGACGCTGTGCCGCAGTCCGGCGGCTTTGATCTGCGTCTTCGCATCCTCGCGGAAATCCCCGACCACATCGGGGACGGTGACGAGCTCCGGCCCGGTCGAGATCGTGATCGTGACGGTCGAGCCCCGGTCGGCCCGGCTGCCGGGACCCGGGCTTTGGTCCGAGACGAGGTCCTCCGGTGTCGATTCGCTCGGCGCCTCCGTGACGGCGACCGCGAAGCCCGCCGCCTCGAGCTCGTCCGTCGCGCTCGACTCGGACTGGCCGAGAACGTCGGGCACCGTCACCTGCCGGACGCCCTTGGAGACGCGGACCTCCACCTGGGAGCCTTCGTCTACCCGCTCCCCTTCGCGCGGACTCTGATTGATCACCTCGTCCACCGGCTTTTCGGAGAACACTTCGACCCGTCGCGGCTCGAGGCCCACGTCGTTCAGGGCATCGACGGCCTCGTCGTACGTCAGCCCGATCAGCCTCGGTACCTCCACCTGCCGCGGGCCGCTCGAGACCGTGATCGTCACGGTGCTTCCCTGCAAGACCTGCGTGCCCTCCCTCGGGCTCTGCTCGATGACGATTCCCTCCTCGACCTCGGTGCTCGGCTCTCGCGCGACGTCGGCCTCGAGCCCCCTGTCCTCGATCAGCTCGATCGCCCGCTCCTCGCGCAGGCCCTCGACGAGCGGCACGCCGACGGGGGTTCTCTCCTCGAGCTGCTCCTGGATCTGGTTGTAGGCCCACCAACCGGCCAGGCCGGCTGCCGCGATCAGAAGCGCGACGAGGAGCCACGGCACCCAGCGCCGGCGCCGCTTCGGCGGCTCGTCGTACGGGCTCCGGGGCGGATAGTCGGGCGGGCGCCTCGGAGCCGTGGGAGGCGGCGGGGGCGTGGTCACCACGCGCGTGGGGCTCTCGGAGAGGAGCTCGGTCGCCTCTCCGGTCGCCGAGCCCGCGAGGAGCGCGGTCGCGGCGGTAGCCGTGGCTGCCGAGAGGGGCAGGCCCGCCTCCTCGCGCTCGAGGTCCTCGATGAACTCCTCGGCGGTCTGGTAGCGGTCGCCGGGGTCCTTGGCGAGGGCCCGAAGGACGATCAGGTCGAGCTCGAACGGGATCTCGGGACGTAGGGTCGACGGCGACGCGGGTGTGTCGTTCACGTGCCTCATGGCGATCTCAACTGCCGAGTCTCCGGTGAACGGCACCTTGCCCGTCAGCATCTCGTAGAGCACGATGCCCGCCGAGTAGAGGTCGGAGGCGGCCGTCACCGGCGCGCCCCGCGCCTGCTCGGGCGAGAGGTACTGCGCCGTGCCCATGATCGACCCCGCCTCGGTCATCTGGGAAGCGCTCTGCCGTGCGATGCCGAAGTCGGTCACCTTCAGCCGGGGCTCGTTCGCCTTCGCCTGCTGGTCGGCGGAGACGAGCACGTTGTGGGGCTTGATGTCGCGGTGGATGATTCCGTGCCGGTGGGCGAAGCCGAGCGCCTCGAGCAGCTGCTTCGCGTAGGAGATCGCGGTGGTGATCGGGAGCGCGCCACGCGTCAGGATCAGCTCCTTGAGGCTGCGTCCTTCGATCACCTCCATGGCGATGTAGTACGTGCCCTCGGCCTCGCCTCGGTCGTAGATGGAGACGATGTTCGGGTGGGAGAGCCCTGCCGCCGACTTCGCCTCGCGCCGGAAGCGCTCGATGAAGAGGTCGTCTTCCGTGTAGCGCTCGTTCAGGATCTTGATCGCGACCCGGCGTCCGAGATCCTCGTCCTCGGCCAGGTAGACGTTCGCCATGCCTCCGGAGCCGAGCTTCCTGACGATCCGGTAACGGCCGTCGAAGAGCGTGTTAATGAGGGAATCCGTAACGCCGGCCATTGGCGGGAATCTCTAAGAGGTTAGGTGTTTCTCCCCAGGGCCGCTTCGATGATGGCGCGGGCGATTGGAGCCGCTGTGGCCCCGCCGGTGCCGGTCTGGTCCGAAAGCGCGACCGCGACCGCGACCTCAGGCTGCTCGGCCGGAGCGAAGGCGATGAACCACGTGTTGTTGCGGCCGGCGGCGCCGGTCTCGGCCGTCCCCGTCTTGCCGGCGACCGAGATGCCGGGGATCTGAGCAGCGCCTCCCGTGCCGGATTCCACCGCTCGCACCATCATTGCGGACAGGTCGGCGGCCGTGGATGGCTCGACCGCGGTCTTCCATTCCTCCTCGTCGAAGCGCTGGATCACGTCTCCGTCGGGCGAGACGATTCGCTCGACGAGCCTCGGCTGCATGACGACGCCGCCGTTGGCGACTCCCGCGGCGACGAGAGCCATCTGCAGCGGCGTCACGACGAGACGCTCCTGCCCGAAGGCGAGACGTCCGGGGTCGACCTCGCTCGCGCTCTCGGGATCGTAGAGGCGCCCGTTTCGGTAGAGGCCGCTGATCAGCACCTCCTCCGAGGGCAACTCGATCGGTGGCCGGTCGTAGAAGCCGAAGCGCTTCGCGTACTCGAGCACCACGTCGGCGCCGAGCTCCTTGCCGATGTTGCAGAAGACGGAGTTGATCGAGTTCTCGACGGCGTCGGCCAGGGTCACCCTCCCGAAGCCGGCCGGGGTGCCCTGGTCGGAGAAGTTGAACACCCGCTCGCCGAAGAGCGTGCAGAAGCCGGGGTCGTCGAACTGGCTCTCGGGCGTGTAGGTGCCGGTGTCGAGGGCGGCCGCAGCCGTGACGATCTTGAACGTCGAGCCCGGCACGAAGCGGCCGGCCGTGGCCCGGTCGAGGAGCGGCGCGGCGGGTCGGCACGGCGCCGTGATCGCCTCGATCGAGTCGAAATCGGTCTCGACGAGGTTCGGGTCGAAAGACGGCGAGGAGGCAAGCGCCAGCACGCGGCCGGTCGAGGGCTCGAGCGCGACCGCTGCGCCGCAGTTCCCGGCGAGGCCCTGGGCGGCAGCCCGCTGCGCGTCGAGGTCTAGCGTCGTCACCACGTCGTTCCCCTCACGCGGGATGCCCCGCAGCCGGTCTAGCGTCGTGTCGATGATTGTGCTCAGGTTCGCGTTCGACGCCGTCAGGAAGTCGTTCAGGGAGAGCTCGAGGCCGGTCCGCGAGCGGCCGATCGTCGAGTAGCCGACGGCGTGGGCGGTGAGCTCCCCGCGCGGGTAGCGCCGCAGGTACCAGACGCGTCCGTCCTCAAGCTTCCGGCGCCGGTTCGCGGCCAGGGGCGTTCGCCCGTCCGCGGCGAGGATCAGCCCGCGCTCGATCTCGAGCTCGCGCACGATCAGCTGCGGGTTCCCCTGCCGCGCCTCCAGATCGGGCGCGCGCCAGAGCCAGTACGTCGCCGTCGCGATCAGCGCCACGAAGAGGAGGGAGAGGACGAGGAAGAGGCGGCGGATCTGCGGGTTCACGCCCGCTCACCCCGGTTCACGCGGTCGGAGACCACGAGGAGGAGCGCGAGCAGGACGAAGTTGGCGACCACGCTCGAGCCCCCATAGGAGACGAACGGGAGCGTGATCCCCGTCAGGGGAATGAGGCCGACGACGCCCCCGATGATGATGAATGCTTGGATCGCGAGGGCCGCCGTCAAGCCTGCGGCCAGGAGCTTCGAGAATCCGTCCTGGGCGAGCATCGAGACGCGAAAGCCTCGGTAGGCGAAGATGAGGTAGAGGAGGATCACGCCCGCGCCGCCCGCGAGCCCGAGCTCCTGGGCGATCGCCGAGAAGATGAAGTCGGTCTCGAGGAACGGGATGTAGGGGTCGCCCGCAGGCGTCAGGAGGACCCCGTTCCCGAGGCCCGAGCCGAACACGCCTCCGCTCGAGACCGCGTAGAGCGACTGGACGAGCTGGTATGACTGGCCTTCCGGCTCGGCCCACGGGTCGAGCCAGCCCTGCACGCGGTCTTGGACGTGTGGGATCACCTGGTAGAGGGCGAAGGCGCCTGCGAGGAAGAGGGCGAGGCCGGCGGCCACGAACGTCCAGCGAGCCGTCGCCACGTAGAGCATCACGAGGAAGACGGTGAAGTAGAGGAGCGCGCCGCCGAGGTCACGCGTCTGGAAGAGCACGAGCATGGCGCCGCCCCAGATGAGGAGGAGCGGGCCGAGGTGCTTGGGCGAGGGCAGGCGGCCCTGGCCGGCGGCGCCGTAGGAGAGCATCTCCCGGTTGTCCCGCAGGTAGCCGGCCAGGAAGACGACGAAGAACACCTTCGCGAGCTCGCCCGGCTGAAAGACGAGCGGGCCGCCGAGGTCCACCCAGAGCGTCGCGCCGTTGATCGTTCTCCCGATGATCGGAAGCGCAGGCAGGACGAGCAGGGCGATCGCGGAGACGCCGAGGATGTACTTGACGTTGTCGAGCTCGCGGTAGTCCCGCAGGAAGAGGACGAGCGCGACGAACACGGCGACGCCGACCACCACCCAGAGCCCCTGTCGGAAGGCCAGCTCCGGATCGATCCGGTAGATCATCGTGATACCGAGCGCCGACAGGAGCCCGCCGAGCGGGAGGAGGAAGGGATCCGCATGCGGCAGGCGCACGCGCAGGGCCACATGGGCGATGACGAAGAGCGAGATGAAGAACGCCGCGTAGGAGAGGGAGGCGGCGGAGACGACGTCCGAGCGGGCGATGTAGACCGAGGCAAAGCCGGCCGCCGTCAGGAGGCCGACCAGTCCGAGGTTGACGAGCTCCCGATTCCGGACGCTCAGGGAACAGCCTCGGCTTCGTAGACGGCGACGCGTGCGCGGGCCCGGTCGTAGGAGACGAGCTCGTGGTCGAAGAGCGCAGCGCGCTCCTCGGGCGAGAGCTGCGAGGCCTTCAGGCGGCTAACGTAGCGCTCGCGGTAGAGGCCCGTTCCAGCGGTCAGATCGAAGGGCACACCTTGGTAGACGACGATGTTGCCCTGTTCGTCAGCGCCGACGAAGTAGGCGCGCGAGAGCCCGAAGAGCGCCCCTCCGAGCAGGAGCGCGACGAAGCCGAGGGCGAGGAGGGCCCAGAGGATTCGTCGGCCCCAACGCGGCTTCTTCCTGGGGGGCTTGGCCGCGGAGACGGTTGGCTTCACCGGCTTGGCCGCCACGACCGGCTGCAGGTTCGTCAGCGTGTCCTCGAGCTCGTCGGGATCTCCCTGCCCGTTTCCCTCGACTGCCGGAGCGACCAGGGTCTCCTCCACCTCGTCGCCTTCCACTCGAAAGAGGACGACCGTCACGTTGTCCTCGCCTCCACCCGTGTTGGCGGCCCGCACGAGCTCGCGGGCGGCGTCGTCGAGCGTCGGCGCGGCCGCGAGGATGCCGAGGATGTCCTCGTCGGTCACCATCGTCGTCAGCCCGTCCGAGCAGAGAAGGAAGAGGTCACGGGGCTCGGCGTCGACGGTGATCGTGTCGATGCTCACCTCGGGATCGGTGCCGAGCGCTCGGGTGATCACGGAGCGTTGCGGGTGCGAATCGGCCTCCTCCGGCGTGAGCCGGCCGCTGCGCATGAGGTCGCCGACGAGCGAGTGGTCCTCGGTCAGCTGCTCGAGGTCGCCGTCGCGGATCCGGTAGGCGCGGGAGTCGCCGACGTGGCCGAGCGTCAGCCGTCCTCCGGTCAGGAGGGCTGCGGTCACGGTCGTACCCATGCCGGAGACGTCGGAGTCTGCGCGCGCCCGCTCGTAGATGCGCCGGTTGGCTTCCTGGATGATCGCCTGCAAGCGCTCGTCCGGCGCGAGTCGGTCTGCCTCGTGGTACTCGCGGAAGGCGGCCGCGGCCAGGCGGGACGCGACCTCGCCGGCCTGCGCCCCGCCCATGCCGTCCGCGACGGCGAAAAGCGGCGGATCGAGCACGAACGCGTCCTCGTTCCGGCGGCGTACGCGACCCGGGTCGGTCCGTCCTGCGCTCTCCCCCAGCCTCATCGCTCGAACTGCAGCTCCGTGTCGCCGACCTGGATGAGATCGCCCTCGTGCAGCTTCCTCCGACCCTGCAGGCGCTCGCCGTTCACGTACGTGCCGTTGGTGGAGCCGAGATCGATCGCCCACGTGCCGTCGAGGCCGCTCTCGACGCGGGCGTGGCGGGCGGAGGCGTAGTCGTCGCCGTCGAGCACGACGACATTGTCTCCGGACCGGCCGATGGTGGTGGGAACAGGCCCCGCCTCGAAGGCGGTCCCGACGGGCAGGGCCCTCGAGCGGGTGACCACGAGCCTTCCGGGGACAATGCCTGCCTCAGCGCGCGCCTGGGCGACCTGCGCAGGGGCCATGACGAAGCTCTCCTGCGGCGCGGCCGGCAAGCCGCGCTCGGCCGAGCGGACGACACGCCAGATGAAGAGGTAGAGAAGCGCGACGAAGGCGGCCTGAAGCGCGATGAGGATGGGCTCGACCGACACGGTCAGACGCCCCTAGGAGCCGCGCTCGAAGCGGACCTCAGTAGTCCCGAGGAGGACTGTGTCCTCGGGCGCGAGGCGTGCACGCTCGACACGCTCACCGTTCACCATGACGCCGTTGGTCGAGCCGAGATCGACGATCCAGTACGCGCCGTCCTCCGGGCGGATCTCGGCGTGCCGGCGCGACACGTTCGGATCGTCCACGGTGATGTCGCAGGCGCTCGAGCGGCCGACGACGACGACCCGGTCGTCGAGCTCCCGGCGCTTGCCGCCGATCACGAGGACGGCCGGCGCGCCCGGCTCGGCGGTGGCGGGCGGCGGGCGGTAGATCTTCGTCTCGCTCGGCGCCGCCTGAGGGAGGACCTCGGGCGGAGGCGGAGCCTGCGGGCGGTCCGGCTGGACCATGCGCGTGGCGATGCCGAACTCGCCGACGCCCAAGTCGTCGTCCTCCTCGATCAGGACGGTCGGTGTCGAGAGGAGGGCGTAGCCCTCGCGGCGTGCGTGCTCGGAGAGGTAGTCGGAGAGCTCGGTCAGAAGGGAGTCCTCGTAGCTCGCGAACTGCTCGCGGTCCCTCGGGCAGAGGTAGAGCGTGTACTCGTTCGGGACGTAGACGCGCGAGACCGAGACGCTCTTCGCTTCGTCCATCTCCTTCGCCAGCTTGCGCGCGAGCTCGACCGGCTGCACGTGCGTGCGGAACGCGCGCCCGAACACCCCTTCGACGATCGACTCGATCCTGTGCTCAATGCTTCGCAGGACGCTCATACCGGGCACCATTGTGCCCGGAGGTCACTCTATCCGGGTGCCCGAACCAGCGGATACGCGAGCACGCCGGTCGCCAGCCAGACGGCCGGCGCCGCCCACAGGGGATCGACGGGAGCGCCCCCGGCGGCAAGCGGAACGAGCAGCAGCACGGCGAGGAACGTACCGCCCCAAACGGCGACTCCCCACGGCCCACGCCTTCGCGCCAGGGGCGCCGAGGCGGCGGCGACGGCCCCGATCACGACGGCGGCCAGGAGGGTCGGTCGGCTCGTCAGCATCGCCAGCAAGGTACCGAGGGCTTGGCTGGGCTCCTCGGTGCCGCTGACGCCTCGCGGCTTCGGCGGCGGCTCTCCGGTCAGCGGTAGGCGCAGGCCGACGACGACGACCGTCGCGACGGCGACCAGGACCGCCGCGCCGGCCAGGGCAGCCCGCCGGACGAGCCCCCGAGCCGCAAGCGCTACCACGGGGACCAGCGGCAGGAGGTGCCCGAGAGCGAGCAACGGGCCCGACACGAAGAACAGGCTCGACCGTGCGTCGCGCGCGAACAGGAGGAGCCATGCGAGCGCGAGCGGGAGATAGGCCAGCGCGAGGCCGAGGGAGATGTTTCCGAGCGGCAGCACCGGAACGGCCAGCGCAACGGCCAGGCCACCGGTCGGGCTCAAGATGGCCGTAAGTGCCGCCAGGCCCCCGAGGAGAAACGGCCAGCCGGTCGGGAAGAACGGCAAGAGGAAGGAGGCGCTTCCCGCGAAGAGGGCGGCCAGCGCCGCATGCGGAGCCCGCTCGCGTAGGACCGCACGAGAGGTGGTGGCCCGGCGCCGCTCGACGCGCCCTTCTTCTGCGCTTCTGAGGAGGGTCAACGCCTCCTTCGCGGCCGGGCGCTTGTGCGGGTCGATGGAGAGCATGCGGTCGACCGTCCTCGTGAGCTCGCGCGGGAGGTCCGGGCGCAGCTCCGCAAGCGGCTGCGCGCCCTGCTCGATCCGCCGGGCCGTCTCGAGCGGCGAGACCGCCCAGAAGGGATGCCGTCCGGCGAGGGATTCCCAGAGGAGAACGCCCACCGCCCAGACATCCGCTGCGCCCGTCGTCTCGTCGCCCGCCAGCCGCTCGGGTGCGATGTAGGCGAGGGTGCCCGGCACGTCTCCGATCGCCGTGAGCGTGTCGGCCTGCTCGAGCTGGGCCAGGCCGAAGTCGAGCAGACGGACCGAGACCTCGTTCCCCTCCTCGAGCATGACGTTGGCAGGTTTCACGTCGCGGTGGACGACGCCCTTCGAGTGAGCGTGCGCAAGGGCCTCGAGGACCTGCGCGCCCGCCTCGACCGCGGTCCAGTCGTCCACGGCCCCGTTCCGGAGCGCATCGCGGAGCGTCCGGCCGGCCACGTATGGATACGCGACGTAGACGTGCTGGTCGTCGCGCCCCAGGGCGAGCGCCCGCAGGCAGCGCGGGTGGCGAAGCCGGGTGGCGGCGGCAACCTCGCGCTCGGCGCGGGCGCCGGGCTTGCCCTCGCGCTCGACGACCTTCAGCGCGACGTCTCGGTCGGTTTCCTCGTCGCGGGCCAGCCAGACGGACCCGCCGCCGCCGCTTCCGAGGGGTCGGAGCGGCCTGTACCGGCCGAGCACGAGGTGGTTCTCGGTGAGCGCGACGGCAGTCTGCATCGGTCGTAGATCGGCTGTTGGCGCTCCGTCGAGAAAGTCCTGCAAAGTCCGAGCTGGGTGGTAGACTCGGCGACTTCCTCGACTCGGATCGGCCGTGCGCGACCGCGAGAAAAGCGAACCCCAGAGCGACATCGAGTTCGACTTCTTCGACGAGGCGCCGACCTCCGAGACCGAGCCGAGGAAGAAGGATGGGCCGCCGGGGAGACGGCCGAGGCTGCCCCAGCGGCCGCCGACGCCTCCCGGCGGGGCGCAGCTCTACCGGCTCGGCCTCCTGATCGCGGGCGCGATCCTGCTCGCCGTCATCCTCATACTCGTGATAAACAACTGCCGCGGCGACCAGAAGCAGTCGGCTTACGAGGGCTACATGGAAGACGTGAGCGGCGTCGCCTCCGAGTCGGCCGAGATCGGCAATCGGCTCAACAACCGGCTGACGACGCCGGAGATCAGGCTCGAGGAGCTGCGCGCCGAGGTCGAGGGCCTGCAGGGCCAGCAGGAGCAGGTGCTCAGGCGCACGCAGGACCTGAGCCCGCCCGGGCCGCTGGTGGAGCAGCAGGAGGCGCTCGTCGAGACGATGCAGTTCAGGGTGAACGGCCTCGCCGGCCTCGCCCGCGGGCTCCAGCTCGTGGCGCAGACCGAGGACCAGCAGGAGTCGGGGAGAAACCTGGCCGACCAGGCTCAGCGGCTCGTGGCGAGCGACATCGTCTACGCCGACGCGTTCCGGGCCGCGTCCGAGTCGGTTCTCGAGCAGCAGGGCGTGACGAACGTCGCAGTCCCCGCCTCCGTCTTCGTCCAGAACCCCGAGTTCGGAAGCCCGTCGTTCTGGACGCAGACCGTCCGGCGGCTGACACGAGGCCCCCAGGCGGGCGGCCCGCGCGGCAACGGCATCGTCGCCGTCAGGGTCCAGCCGGGTGGCCAGGAGCTCGTGCGCGGCGAGGACAACACCGTCGAGCAAAGCGCGGACCTCGCCTTCGAGGTGCTCGTCGAGAACTCGGGCGAGAGCCAGGAGACCCAGGTTCAGGTGACGCTGATCGTCCGCCAGGATCCGCAGATCCGCAAGGAGCAGACGATCGACGTCATCAACCCGGGCGAGGAAAGGACCGTCACGTTCACGGGCTTCGAGAACCTCGAGTTCTCGGCTCGGACGACCCTGCAGGTTCAGGTCGCGCCGGTCGAGGGCGAGGCCAACACGGACAACAACACGGTCGAATACCCGATCATCTTCACGCTCGCGTAGGCTAAGAGCCCGATGTCGGACCTTTCCGACGCCGCTCCCTGGATCGCCATCGGCGCCGCGGCGGCGGCGGTCGCGGCGCTGTTCTTCTCGCTGGCCTTCTACCTGAAGCTGCGTGCCGTCCGGAAGGCGCAGCACGTGCTCCTGGGGACGGGCAAGGACGACCTCGTCAACTTCGCCGTCTCCCTCCAGACGCGCATCGACGACCTGCACCGCGTCGTCGACGAGGTCGCTGCAGGCCTCGCCCGCATCGACCGGCGCGTCGACGGGTGCCTCTCCCACACCGCGCTCGTCCGCTACAACGCCTACGAGGATGCCGGCGGCCACCAGTCGGCCTCGCTTGCGTTCCTCGACGGCGCCCGCTCGGGGGTCGTCATGAGCGCCATTCAAGGGCGGGACTATGCGCGCATCTACGTGAAGCAGCTGGATCGGGGTCGCGCCCCTGTGGCGCTCTCGCCTGAGGAGCAGGAGGCCGTCGAGCGAGCGATGGCGCAATGACGTACCGGAAGGCCGAGATCAGACCGTACGAGCCCGCCGACGAGGCGCTTCTCTTTGGGCTGGCCAGTCTCGATCGGGGGGCCGATCGCCGCACGCTCGTCGTGCTCGAGCACGAGACGGTGTTCGTCGCCGAGCTCGAGGGAGCCCCGGCCGGGTACGTGGCGGTCGAGCGCGCCGGCGAGGCGCTGCGAGTCGACCAGCTCTTCGTCAGCCCGGCGCACGAGGCGGAAGGCGTGGGGCGGCAGCTGCTCGAGTACGCCGAGGGCTATGCAATCTCGCAGGGCGCCCTCGTCCTGCAGGTCGTCGTCTCGAGGGGGGAGAGCCGGGCACTCGACTTCTACCGAAGCCGGGGCTTCGTCGAGGTCGCGGACGAGCTGCTCGAGATCGTCCTACCGCGCCGATAAACGCCTCCCGCTCGACTACGATTCCGGCAAATGCAGCAGGTTCTGGTCTTGAACGCGAGCTTCGAGCCCCTCAACGTCTGCACGGTCCGCCGCGCGCACGTGCTCGTCTACAAGGGCAAGGCCGAGGTGTTGGAGCAGCTGAACCAGTCGCTCCACTCGGCCTCCGACACGTTCCCGTGGCCGCACGTCATCCGGCTCCTGGCCTACGTGCGCGTACCGCGCGCGGTCAAGCGGAAGATCTCGCGGCGGGCGCTCTTCGCCCGGGACGGGCATCGCTGCGTCTACTGCGGCTCCGCCGGCCGGCTGACGCTCGACCACGTCGTCCCCCGTTCGCGCGGCGGTGACTCAGTCTGGGAGAACGTTGTCACGTCCTGCGCTCCCTGCAACCTGCGCAAGGGAAACCGCCTCCCCGAGGAGCTCGAGATGCGCCTGCTCGTGAAGCCGCGCGTCCCCACGCCGGCGCTCTTCGTCACGCTCGGCGCCCCGAGGATCCCGGAGCGCTGGCAGCCGTACCTGGCCGCCTTCGCCTGAGCCTGTCTTCTCCAGCCGCGCCCCAGTGCCTGGCACCGGGCCGCGGCCCTTCCGGACACCGGCCGCGGCGAACGTGCCCGGGGCCTGGCACCGGACACGTCCGCAGCGGCGGACGCTTCTTCCGCACTCTGTGGACAGCGTGTCGGCCCGAGCCGGAGATCGGCTTGTTGCTACACACCTGCGTTCGCTCCGACCGAGACCGGTCTCGGGGCCCCGTGATTCGTTCCACAATGGTGCCCGGACGGGACGTGCCCGGGGCCTGGCACCGGACACGTCCTGGGAGACCGCTCTAGGCGTCGTAGTAGAGCGCGAACTCGGCCGGGTGCGGCCTGAGGGCGACGACGTCGACCTCCTGCTCGCGCTTGTAGGCGATCCACGCGCGGATGAGCTCTTCGGTGAAGACACCGCCGGCGAGGAGGAACTCGTGGTCGTGCTCGAGCGCCTCGAGCGCCGCTGCGAGCGAGCCCGGCACCTGGGCGATGTCGGCTCGGCCCTCCTCGAAGAGATCGAAGTCGGCCGGCTCGCCGGGGTCGAGCCCCTTCTGGACACCGTCGATCCCCGCGAGCAGCATCGCCGCGAAGGCGAGGTAGGGATTCGCAGTCGCGTCCGGGCAGCGGAACTCGATGCGCTTGGAAGCCGCAGACTCCGAGTACATCGGGATGCGGATCGCGGCAGAGCGGTTCCTCTGCGAGTAGACCAGGTTGACCGGCGCCTCGTAGCCGGGCACGAGCCGGCGGTACGAGTTGGTCGTCGGCGCGCAGAAGGCGAGCAGCGCAGGCGCGTGCATGAGGATGCCGCCGAGGTAGCAGCGCGCGAGCTGCGAGAGCCCGGCGTAGCCGGACTTGTCGGAGAAGAGCGGCGTGCCCTCCTTCCACAGCGACTGGTGGGTGTGCATGCCGGAGCCGTTGTCTCCGAAGATCGGCTTCGGCATGAATGTGGCGCTCTTCCCGGCGGCCCGCGCCACGTTGCGGACGACGTACTTGTAGGTCATCACCTGGTCGGCCATCCGCGTGAGCGGCTGGTAGCGAAGGTCGACCTCGCACTGGCCCGCGGTCGCGACCTCGTGGTGGTGGAACTCGCAGGGGATCCCGAGCCGCTCCAGCGTCAGCACGATCTCCGAGCGCAGGTCGTGGAGGGTGTCATGCGGAGCGGGCGGGAAGTAGCCGCCCTTCTCCCGGACCGTGTATCCGAGCCCGGGCACGGAGGAGTTCCAGTGCCCCTCGGCCGAATCGACTGCGTAGTGGGCCTGGTGCGGCGAGAGCTCGTACGAGACTTCGTCGAAGACGAAGAACTCGCACTCGGGGCCGAAGTTGGCGGTGTCGGCGATTCCTGTCTCCGCGAGGTAGGCTTCCGCGCGGCGCGCTATGCGACGCGGGTCGCGTGGGTAGGGCTCGCCCGTGGTCGGATCCGCAACCTCACAGACGAGCGACAGGGTCGGGGCGGCCGTGAACGGATCGAGGACGGCGCTGGCGGGGTCGGGAAGCAGGAGCAGGTCGCTCTCGGCGATCCCCTGCCAGCCGCGGATCGATGACCCGTCGAAGCCCAGGCCCTCGGTGAAGGCGGACGTGTCGAACGCGCCGATCGGGAGGGTCATGTGCTGCCAGCTTCCGAACAGGTCGCAGAACTTGAGGTCGACGAGCTGAGCCTTCTGCTCGAAAGCCCATGCGACTGCGTCCTCGGCGTCCGGCTGAGTCCCGTTCGCCAGGTATGCCCTTGCCTCGATCTCCTGCATCGTTCCTCCTTCGGTCCACGAAAAAAGCCCCAGCGGTCGATCGACCTCCGAGGCTCCGTTGCCTGTCGCGCGGCGCCACCGTCGGCGCCTCGCTCTCTCACCTTAGCGCCGACGCTGGACGGAGCTCAACCCCGCTCGTGTAGAATCGCTTCGTCATTCGAGGCGACGTGGCCTCGGGCCGACGGCGGCCCGGGGCTCTTTGCGTTTAAGGAGCGATTCCGACATGGCCCAGGTCAAGAGTGGTAGGGCGACGAGCGACCCGGCCGCGCGCAAGGAGGTGCTGGCGCGCGTCCACGACGAGGAGATCGCCTTCGTCCACCTCTGGTTCACGGACATCGAAGGCCACCTCAAGAGCTTCGCGATCACCGTCCCCGAGCTCGAGAGCGCGCTCGACGACGGCATGGGCTTCGACGGATCGTCGATCACCGGGTTCAACGCAATCGAGGAGTCCGACATGGTCGCCATCCCCGACCCGGCGACCTTCGAGCTCATGCCCAACGGCGGCCACAAGGTCGGGCGCATGATCTGTGACGTCGTCACCCCCGATGGAGAGCCGTACGCGGGCGACCCGCGGCACGTCCTCCGCCTCGCGCTCGAACGGATGGAGAGCCTGGGCTTCGACACTTTCAACGTCGGCCCGGAGCTCGAGTACTTCCTCTTCAAGAGTGACGACGGGACGGAGACGCTGGACGAGGGCGGCTACTTCGCCATGACGACGATGGACGCGGCCAGCGATCTCCGCCACGACACGGTGAAGGCGCTCGAGTCGATGGGGATCCCCATCGAGTACGTCCACCACGAGGTCGGCCCGTCGCAGCACGAGATCGACATGCAGTTCGCGGATGCGCTCGCGATGGCCGACCACACGATCACGTACCGCCTCGTCGTCAAGGAGATCGCCAAGAAGGCGGGCTACCACGCCACGTTCATGCCGAAGCCGATCTTCGGCGAGAACGGCTCGGGGATGCACACGCACCAGTCGCTCTTCGCCGACGGCAAGAACGCGTTCTTCGATGCGGACGACGAGTGGAGCCTCTCCGACGTCGGCAAGGGCTTCATCGCCGGACAGCTTCGCCACGCGCGCGAGATCTCGGCGCTCTTCGCCCAGTGGGTCAACTCCTACAAGCGGCTCGTGCCGGGCTACGAGGCGCCGGTCTACGCCGCCTGGTCGCGCCGGAACCGCTCGGCGCTCATCCGCATCCCGCTCTACAAGCCTGGAAACGAGCAGGCCACGCGGGCGGAGATCCGCTGCCCCGACCCCGCCTGCAACCCCTACCTCACGTTCGCCGCGCTCCTCCACGCCGGCCTCGAGGGGATCGAGCAGGGCTACGAGCTCCCGCCCCCGATGGAGTCGAACCTCTACAAGCTGACCGCCGAGGAGCGCAAGGCCCGCGGCATCGTCGCGCTACCCGAGACCCTCGGCGAGGCGATCGACGAGCTCGCCGAGTCCGACCTCGCTCGTCGCGCGCTCGGCGACCACATCTTCGACAACTACGTGAAGCTGAAGCGGCAGGAGTGGGACGAGTACCGCGTCCAGCTGACGCCCTGGGAGCTGGAGAAGTACCTACCGGTCTTGTAGGAACGCACGCGGACGCGTAATATGACGTGTGGTGTCGCCGCTTCTCCTAGAAGCGGGGGACTGACTGACGGCCGACTGCGAGCTGCTTGCTGAGCAGCTCGTGGTCGTTAACCAGCCCGGGAACGCTGCTTGAATGTCGGCGATGGATCGTTCCGCCCGTCACCTGCGCCTTCTGACCGAGACGATCGCCGCGGTCAACTCGACTCTCGACCTCGACGAGGTGTTCGACCTGATCGCGCACAAGGTGGCCGAGGCGCTCGAGACCGACGCGTGCTTCGTCTACCTGTACGACGAGTCGGCGGACGAGCTCGTGCTGCGGGCTTCCTACGGCACCCGGGTCGAGGACATGACGCGCGTACCGAAGATGCGCCCCGGCGAGGGAATCACGGGAACGGCCGCGGCGGAGCGGGCTCCGGTCATGATCCCGCGGGAGGCCCATCTCGACCCACGCTTCAAGCACTTCCCGAACCTGCGGGAGGCCCACTACCAATCGATCCTCGCCGTCCCCATCCTCGCCCGCGAGCGCCTCGAGGGGGCGCTCAACGTCCGCACGGAGGAGCCGCGCGAGTTCAGCGGCGACGAGATCGACCTGCTGATGGCCATCGCCGGGCAGGTAGCCCAGGCGATCGAGAACGCGAAGCTCTACGACCACGCTCAACGTCGCGTCGCCGAGCTGGAGGCGCTCGCGGCCATCTCCGAGGCGGTCTCGGAGTCCCTCTACCTCGAGGAGTCGCTGGAGGCGATCGTGAACACGACCATCGAGGCTGTAGATGCGTGCGGCGCGGCGCTCGTTCTCGAGGACGGCACGATCGCATGGCCGGAGGGGCGCTCGGGCACCCATGCCGTTCGCTTTCCGCTGCGGTGGAAAGGGCGACAGGTCGGCGAGCTCGTCTGCGACCGGGACGCGCCCTTCTCCGACGAGGAGCGCCGCCTCCTCGCCTCGATCGCGCGCCAGGCGGCGATCGCGCTCGAGCACGGCCGCGCGGTGCTCCGCGGTGTCCTCGCCCAGGAGATCCACCATCGGGTGAAGAACAACCTGCAGACCGTGGCCTCGCTCCTGCGGCTCCAGGCCGCGAGCTCCGAGCACGTCGACCCGCGCAAGGCGCTCGAGGACTCGGTCAACCGCATTCTCGCGATCGCGGCCGTGCACGAGGTGCTGACCGAGCAGCGCGACGACGACGTCGATCTCAGCGAGCTCGTCGACCGGCTTCAATCGATGCTCGTGCAGGGGCTCGGCGCCGGCAAGCGGGTGCGGTCGCGCCTGGAGCCGGTCTCGCTCCAGGGCGAACGGGCCACGGCGCTCGCCCTCGTCTTCTGCGAGCTGCTCGGCAACGCGCTCGAGCACGGCGGCGACGAGGTTCAGGTGGAGCTTGCCCGGGCGAACGGCCGGGTCCATCTGACGGTGGCCGACAACGGCGCGTGGAGCGAAGTCGCGCGCGAAGGGACGGGTCTCTCGATCGTCCGCGCCCTCGTTCGCGAGGAGCTGGGCGGCGAGCTCCTGCTCGTCGCGGACGGTGGGCTTCGTGCCGAAGTCGGCTTCCCGGCCCCCTGACGGCCACGGGGACGCCGACGTGTCGCTGCCTTCGAATTACGCGCGCGACTCTGGGAGACCCACCTCCCCGACCCGTGGCTCCAGCCTATCGCCCTTCGTTGCGCAGGTGGTGCGCCGGACTGGGGCGGATGTGTGCCAGCTGACCGGGGGCGACGGAAGCCGGCTCACGGGAGGCGGGCAGCTTTCGCGAGTCCACGCGGCCAGCGGGTGACGGGGCAGAAGCGATGAGGATCCTGGTCGCCGAGGACGAGACGATCATCCGCCTCGATCTGCGCGAGATGCTCGAGCGCGCCGGCTTCGAGGTCTGCGGGGAGGCCCGCGACGGCGAGGAGGCGGTCGCGCTCGCGCTCGACCAGAGGCCCGATCTCGCCATCCTCGATGTCAAGATGCCGCGGCTGGACGGAATCGAGGCGGCGCGGCGCATTCTCGGCGAGCGGCCCATCCCGATCGTGATCCTGACCGCCTACGGCCAAGACGAGCTCGTCTCGAGGGCCGTCGAGGCCGGCGTGTTCGGCTATCTCGTCAAGCCGTTCCGCGAGAGCGACCTCTTGCCGGCGATCCATGCGGCGCGGGCGCGGCACGCGGAGCTGCAGGCGCTGCGGGAGGAAGCGGAATCCCTCGCCGAGGCCCTGGCCACCCGCAAGCTCGTCGAGCGGGCAAAGGGCCTCCTGATGGCGCGCGAGGGCTTGAGCGAGGAGGACGCCTTCGCGCGCCTCCGCCGCGCCAGTCAGGTCTCGGGCCGCCCGATGCGGGTCGTCGCGGAGGCTCTCATCGCCACGTTCGGCGACGAGACACCCAGCTAGGACGACGGCTCGCCGACCTGGTCGAGGAGGGTCTCCCAGCGCGCGAGGAGGGCGTGCAGATCCTCCCGGGCGCGCGCGTGCGCGGCGATCGTCTCCGTGTCGGTCCAGTCCTGGGCGAGCTTCTCCTCGAGTTGCGCGACCTCACGCTCTGCCTGCTCGATCTCTGCTTCGATCGTCGCGAGCGGGTCGGGGTCCGGCTTCGGGGTCGGCGCCCGACCGGGCTTCGCCGGCTTCGGCTGCCTCTCCGCGACCGGTGCCTCGCGTTCCTCCCTTTCCTCCCGGGCCCGGACGAGATCGGCCCAGCCGCCGTCGTAGACGCGGACCGTCCCGTCTTGGATCGCCGCCG